>Ga0302326_10001884_pt1 | contig 52200 bp, 37 predicted proteins | sample Palsa_T0_3_FD_202264 | JGI IMG/M metagenome (GOLD analysis project Ga0302326, IMG submission 202264) | Peat permafrost microbial communities from Stordalen Mire near Abisko, Sweden - Palsa_T0_3 | ecosystem: Environmental > Terrestrial > Soil > Palsa > Peat permafrost | place: Sweden: Abisko...
TAGCGCGATGACCAGAACCGTCAACGCGATGCCGATCCCCACCAGACTCGAGCCGATTCGCTTGAAGAGTATCCGGGTATCCGTAACGTAGGCTTCGGGGCAAATGTGTGACGTTTCATCGGCCTTGATCATCCCGCGCAATCGCGCGGCACATTCGAGCATCTTTTTCCGGAGAATTTCCGGCTGTCCGGTGTAGAGCCCGGTAAAGCCCAATCCGATGCAGGTATAGAAGACGGCGATCCGGTCTTTGGCAGCGTCACTTTTTTCGCGGAGTGTCGATTCCAATATCTCGAAGAACTTTTCATCGCCCGCCCGTTCGTGCGCTTCCTCGTCGGCAAGATCGACCCATGCCGGTGCAAACGAGAGATTGCTGCTCCGCACCATAAAGTCGACAAAACACAGGAGCACCAGATAGATCTGCCCGCGATCGGATGCGAGATGGGCCGTCAGTTGCGGATCATTCTGTGACTTGGACTTGATCTCCCCGAGCAGCGTTTTGATCTCGGATCGCACGTGTGATTCATCCAGATCGCCCCCTTTGCGAGCGGAACGATTCAGTTGGCACACGTATTGGAACAGCGGCTCGCAAGCGTCCAGAAGCTCCGATTGATCCACCTTCATCGTTTGGCCTCCTCGATGGTCGGAAGCGTCATGTACAGCGCGATCTGGTAATCCGACGTGTCCATCCCGCTCCAGTGGATGTGCAGCTCCTTGTCCGCCTTGGCGAAGTCCCACATGACCTTGCTTTCCGGTCGCAGCACTCGGAAATAAAGGACGCCGCGCTCCAACACCTGCGGCGGCTGGCGTTCTTCTCGGAGCAGAATTCCCCTGACACGCATGTGGCTGCGCGACTTGGGCATGAACTTGAACTTATCGGCATCTTCCACGCGCTGAACCACCGCGCGGCTGTCCTCATTGGTTTTGATGCCAATGAAATAGTCGCTGGGTCGTGTGATGTGATCGGCCGTCAGCGTCGCCGCGAGCACGTTGCCGGCCCTTATAAACGGAACCTTGGCGAAAGTTTCGTGTTCGACGTCGCGCAGGTAGGGGCGGATCCGATCATTGAGTTCGTTGAACGCGATTGCGGGATTGTCGTGGTCGTAGCCGGCGACTTCAAATTCATCGCGCTCCGGCTGGAGAGCCGCCAACTCGCCGAGGAGCTCGCGAAGTTCGAGGTATACCTCGAACGGCGTGATCGCCGGCGCTTCGGCAAGATGCGGAAGCCGCGCCGCGAACCGGTTGAGAGTGCGCAAGCGCAGCAACTGGCCGAATTGCGGCGCCCGCAGCGCATCGAGCTTGAATCCGCCGCGCACGATCTCGGCGGCGAGCTTTTTGCGGCTGGCCGATACTTGATTTGCCAGGTTGCGGACGATGTCGATCATCGCCACGGATCCCTGCAGGACCAGGCAGGGGGGAATGAACAAACTGTCGGGCGAGGGAAGCCCCGAATCCTGTCCGGTGGCATGGACAATGCGGATCAGCGGGAGCACCTCCATGTCGCTGCGATCGTCCTCGTCCAACAGCAGGCGGGCGTTGAGCCGGCGAACGGAGATCGGTTGCGGGTTCTCCCCGGTATTCTCATCCGCCTGATTGATCTCTGTGACCTGATACAGGCGTTTTGCGCGCGACCCCTCCGTGCCGCTGTTCTGGATGGTGTTTCCGCGCGTGGGATACCAAATGGGAACCGCCAGCGAGATCGTGAACGGCTGGCCCCCGACGAACGGCTGCTTGATGTCCAGCGGCGGAAGATCCGCGTTTTCGGGGAAATCCAGCGCCAGCCCGCTGGGCAAAATCGCGCGGAGCCGGTCGAACTTGATCGTGTGATTCTGCAGGGCGTCAGACGACAGCTTCGCCTCGATCAATCCGTACGGGAACGACCAGCCGAGCCGGCGCGTATCGACAATGCCATCCAGCAAGCTCCGCTGCATCACCTGCAGATGATGCGGCTGCAGAAAGAGGCCTTCCGACCAATGAACCTGTTCACCCATTGAAACCTCTGAAGCTTTCCAGCCAATGGTGACTCAAAGCCATGTGATGATCCACTACCTGCGGATCAGTTCCTCGACGAACGTCGCGATCGCACGCTGGATTTCGTCGTTGACCGTCGCCGTGTCCCTGGCGCTTGCCAGCTCGACGTACTTTCGCCAGCATTTCACCTCGGCTCCAAACACCGCGCCTCCAACAAGAAGCTTGATTTCATCGGGAGAACAGGAATTCATGAATTGAGCGGCGAAGCGGCCCGCCTGCGGGATGGCGGTGACCAGCGCGGCAATCAAGGCGCGGTCTTTTCCGATGTCCTGTGACACTTGTCCCAGCGACATCTCCTCATCGCCGGCCAAAAACCGGCGAATGTCTTTCTGGGTGTTCATCGGGCGCTTGATCGGCGTGTTGGGAGCGGCAACACTTCTCCAGGCCGTCCAGACGGCGTTTTCGATGCTGAGCAAAAACTCCGTCAACATCCCAATCAAATGCAGCGCCCTTCGCGGATCGACCGATTCCTGCGGAGTCATCTGCAGCTTCTTGCGCACCTCCGAAAGGGGCTCGGCAGGCCACTGCATGGAGTTCTGGTCGACCGCGATTCCGGTTTCCTGTTGAAATTTCGCCACCACCGCGCGTTTAGAACTGTCCGGTAGCGATTTGCACACCTGAATCAATCGCGTCAGCAGATAAGCCGGATCGTTGAGTTCTCGCTTGGAAAATTGCTCCTGCGGATCCCCGCCGGCGGGCGGAGCAGCGGCATCCCACGTTGGGAAGCGGCCCTGCAGCTCTTCGAGAAACTGGGACCGTTCGCCAGGAACGATGACCGCCAGCGCACGCCGCACTTCCTCTGCCAGATAATCGCGACGAACGTCCTGATCCTCGTCAGCAAAATCGATCTGAGCCAGGCGCAGACGGTTCGCTACTGCTGCGACTCGATCCGCTTGTGCCGCGTTGTTCCCGGCCATCTCAAACTCCTTGAACTACCCACCTTTGCCCGATTTCGCGAGCAGCCGGTGAATCGTACCAAGCTTCGTGAAATTCCCGAAAGGTTTCCAAAGCCCCGTCCGCGTGTTGCGGTGGCTGACGATCACAACTCTTTGGAAGGACAGTCGCCTGGCAACGGTGCCGAACTCTTATCCTCCCGGTTTCACCGGTGCTTTCCATTTCAGATTAACAACCGATAGGCCGCTGCTTTTAAGGACGATGCTGATGTTTTTCTCGTCATCAGGCAGGGGGTCATCCCAGTAGGAACAATCCAGCGGAATAATGAGCCGGCGCGGGTCTGCCGTTCCCGGGGCGTCAGCGGCGCGCGGATAAGGCGAGAGAATGAAAAGGTTCACAGTCCCCTGACTCTTCCATGCAGCCCACTGCTTATCGTCAATCTTGAGCGTCTGTGTCTGACTGCCTTCGTCAAGCCGCATGATGTAGGGATCTGCGCCGTTCCGCAGTGCATCTCCCGGAGTGAAGTAATCGGTGAGCGATTTGTCTGACCACTTTGGCGTGTCGGACGCGTTCACGCCAACGAGATCGACCTCCACCCGTGGCGTAACGCCCTGCTGTTTCAACGAATCGTCCATGGCAATGCTGACGTTAAACTGAAGCATGGTTCCGGTGCAGTGTGGTGGCGGGCCACAACCGATGGCGTGAGCCAACAAGATTCCGCACAAGATCCAGGTGTAAAATCGCGCCAGAGAGAGCATAAACGGTGTCCTTCCGTCAGGTGAGAAAAGGTGCATCACTGATCGCGGGTCTTGGTGTTAGGGCGGGCTTGCTCTGGGGTTTGCTCGGAAGTCCAACGGTTTGCGATCTGATCACCGCGTGAATTTCCCGATTGAAGCGCCAGTCGATCATGATCAGGCTGCGGGTGCGCAGAAGCAGCGTCTCCAGTTCTTTGATGGTCGCTTCGAAGACCAGGTGTTTGGCGAGCGGGTTGACGTCCCCCCAGTCCCGGCAAATGCTGTCAGGACCGTAGCCGGGGAACATCCGCACGATCATGGCCAGCGCATCACACCACAATTCCATCGGAATCAGATCCAACGCCTGCGCTGGATCGACTGGCTCCCATGCGAGTCGATCGGGGCCGAGTTCGCTCAGCAGCCGTCTGTTTCCCTCCAATATTGAGCGAACTCGGAGTCTGAGGCTGGTTGTTTGGTCATCCTGTTGTCCAACCTGCCTGGCCAGAGTTGTCATCGCATCGAGCGCGGCCGCATGGGTCAGTCCGGCGTTGACCAACAACGTGCGCACCGCAAGAACGCCCAATGCATAAAGGTCGCAGGGGCTGCTGATCAACGGAATCAACTCAAAAGTCGCTTCTGGGAGCGCCACTCCCTCCAGGCTGCGAAGTTGCTTCGCAGTCTCGGGCACCAGCCGCTGGCCGACCGTTCGAAATCTCAATTCCCCCGCGGCCAGAGCGGCTTCCGCCTCCAGATGCGCATAGAGATCAATTGAGCCGCTGCCCAGCGCGAGTCGAATCCAGGCCAGATCGCTGCGCGCAACCGTCATGCGCTCCTGCGTAAAGAACGTTCCCTGCGCGATCGTCAGACCGCCGGCATCGGGAAGTACCTCGCGAATGCGGAGTGTGCAGCGCCCCTGCACTTGTCGGCCGAAGGTACCCGGTGGACGGTAGATGCCCGGGGCGGAGCGGGGACCGGGGACGTAGTAGCGCACATCGCTCGACTGGATCGGCAATTCGATCGCATCGCCGGAGTCGGTGAGCGAGAGCCGCGAGGTCCAAAGGACCGGCAGTCCACAGCCCGGCTCTGCCACTCTCACCGCGAAATGGTCGTCAGCGATGTTCAACAGAGGACGTTGCAGTTGCCGAACCGTCGCATGCACGGCGGTGACGGCATCGGCAAGAAGTCGCAGCTTGAGATGGAAGGCCTCCATCAGCCGGCCCCAGCGACCGTGGGTGCCCATGAACAACCAGGCATCGTCGAGAGATCGCCGGTCATCATCCGTCGTTTCCAGAGGAAGCTTCAGTGACACGGTGGATCGTCCGTGCAAAACGACTTCACCGCGTTTCCCGCTGAGGATCTCAATGAGAGAAGCCAGCGAGACCGGGTTATGCGGGCGGATCAACATCAATCCGCCAGGATTCACCACCACCAGGTTGGAACGCCCGCCGAAAAGGGTCTCGATCGGTGCTGTGTTCTCGTTTGAAGGTGCACCAGCGGTGACTCCGACAAACTTTGTCTTCCCTTTCTGAGAGGCCAGATAGAGGTACCGGTGGAGTGAACTCGAATAAGGAGGCAATCCTGCCGCAACCAGCGTCTGGTCATCTCGGCAGAGCTGCCATTTCTCGCCGGCTGACGAATCGGCCGGATAGACCGCCTCGCCGCGCTCCGCGTCAACCCATACGATTGGCCCCGGTTCATCTTCCCAACCGGTGCGAATGCTTTGCCCCGGATTCAGCGATCGGCAGGTGTCCCGCCATCGCTCATCCAGCAAACCATTGGACAGCGCGTCACGGATTGCCGCCGGGGCATCGGCAAGCCCGCTGACATTCTGTGTGCAGATTTCCAGCCAGCGCTGGACGCACCCGGCAGCGTCGGTTTCGCAACCGAGCAAATTCCGCGATTCGAAGCTTGACGGCAGGGCGATCAAGAAGCCCGCCGCCGAATCAGGCTGACGGCTGCACAGCACGCAAATTCGAAGCGGTCCCTCCGCCTGGGCGGGAATGATCGGAACCGCCACAAATCCTTCAGGAATCGCGGTTTGAAGCGTCGGCGGTCCGGCGTTGGTGGTTGCCCTGAGGGTCATGCGGTGCTCAAGCTTCCAAAACTTCGGCAAGAGGCAACAGCCCGCCTCGACATGCGCAATCGCGGTTCCTAACGCATTCTAATGGGCCTCAAAACGCTGTCAAATCCAGTCCAGTGGTTCGCGTATGGCGGGCGTGCCCGAATTTCCGGGCCATAAGGAGCAAACCGCGTTTGCGCGGTTGCGACTGCAGGCTGGAAGCCCGCACCACAATGTGGCCCGGAAATTCGGGCACGCCCCGTATGGCCATTTTCCCCGTTCGTTGAAAAGCAGTTCCAGAATCCCTTCCGGCGAGTTTTCCCGGTGCAGCCGCCGAGCTTGCTCGAGATTTTCCTGCGGTTAGAGGATTGTGCAAGCCACGCAAATAGCTTCGCTGGGTCCGCGCCGACATCGCGAGCAAGCTCGGCGGCTAAACGGACAACGGAGTCGAAACGGCTGCTTTCCCGCCGACCGATCGCGGATCCTCAGAACCTCGTCCCCGATCATTCTCAAAACGTTGTTCCCGTCCTCGGACGTTGCGTTTGCTTCGTGAGTCCAAGGAGTTCCATCTGCCGATCCCCGCGCGCCCTCACCTCAAACAGCGGCTGCCCCGGATTGCGGATCGCCAGTTCGATCGCCGCGGCAGCCCGCTGGCGTTGATAGCCGACGCGCAGGGCGCGCTGCAGATTTTCGATGGTCATGGGCTTGCCGATGAGATACCGCGTGCCATTGGCATATTCGCCCGACTTCTTCGCCCACCATTTCGTCACGGCGCCGGGGTCGGGCCAGGCGAGATTGTCGTCGGGGTCCATTTCGACATTCTCATCGCCCGGGTCATCATTCGGCCCAGACTCGAAGCCTTCGGGCCTCTTCCCCTCCAGCTTGTCATAAGCAATATGTACTCCCGTGATGAAACTCAGCGCCTCCCCGGCCCGGCGAGCGAGGCCCGGCACTGCCATTTGCTGAATCAACCAGGGCACCGCCGCCGGATCGCCCGCCGCCCCGGCGGCAGCGATCGCGGCGCGAAGCCGCGCTGGCTTGACCGTGAGTTGTTGCCGCCACCACGTTGCGGCCCGCGCCGGATCGAGACGCCGTGCGGCCAGCCTCGCCGCTTCCTCGGAGAACCTGCCGCCCGTTTCGGCAATTCGCTGCAGGATCCCAAGCGCGGCGGCATCGCCAAAAGCCAGCGTCCCCGCCCAGGCTGCCCGATACCGGACCGCTGGATCTGCCGACGTGAGCAGGCCTTGTACACCAGCTCGCCCCTCCGCCGCGGCGAGTTCGCCGACGGCCTTGCACGTCCGTGCGAGTAGAGAAGGAACTTTGCTTAGGAATGCGCGAGTAAGCGATGGTCCGGGATGCTGCCGATGAATTGCCGCACCAGCAATACCAATGCGCCTTTCGGCGGGATCGTCCGAACCACACAACTTTTGGATGATTGACTTTATGGGCTCGTATTTGCACCAGCCAACGCCCGATATCAGCCCATGGGCCAGCTCTGATTGCTTGCAAGCCGTTACCAATATGAACGCGATATCCGAATTAACGCTCTCGAGCGCCAGGACCGCCGCGGCAAAGACGGCACCTATATCTCCGGCATTCGCATTTTTATGAACGATCTCGCGCGCCGAGTGGCCGTTGACGCGAATGCCATCAAAGTGCGCGTCCAGCCGCCGGTCCAAGCGGACGAGATCCGCAAGCCGGATGTGCGGCGCGCTGATAGCGCGAATCCGCTGGGACCAGAGAAATGCTACTTCCTCCGCGTGCTGATGGATGATGGCGTCAATCGTTCCCAAGGCGAGTCAATCGATCCGGATGACTATATTTCGGCAAGTGACTGCTGAAATACTTCGCGATCAAATTTCAGCCGCGTGGACAACCGATATTGGCCCATCAGAGAAACTTCCGAGAACCCAAGATTCTCTCCCATTTTCTTATAGGCGCCGGACAGCAGGGAGTTGGAACTCAGTGCCGTATGAATTTGGTAACTGCCGGGCGGCGCGACCGACAGATAGTGGTGGAAACGAGCCATGAGCCTTTCCTCGGGCGCGCTCACCATGAGAACCTCAATTCCACAGATCATCGCGGATCGATCCAGTGCCAAGCCCACATCAGCCATGACCGAAAGCCAACGCGCGGAACAAACGGGGTCCGCATCGGCAGATTTATATAAACTCTGCGGAAAGCTCAGGAGAGTGCTCGTCCCCCCACTGCCATCAGGCGCGGCACGTTCGAACAAATATAGTTCGAATGCCCACTGCAGAAAGCGCAGATCGAAACACGCTGCCTGCCATTTTGCCGTTAACGAAACTGCCTCGAAAAGATCGGGTAGCTGCTCAAGCTCTTGGTCGGTGTTGGGGGCAAACTCGCTGCTGGCAGCGTTCCACCGCAGGCCGCGGACAGAGTTAAGAAACCAAATTCCGTGCCTTCGGAAAACCTGAATAAGGCGTTCGGCGACCTGTAGGCGCGGCATCGCCAAGGGTGTAAACAGCGCATCATGAACACTGGACATGTGAACTCCGTTACGGACAAGCCTCATGTATGACTTCCGCGCCCCACTTACCCACGTGCGGCGCTTCGCTCGCAGCTTTTGTCGCAGACTGACAAAGGACCTGTACCGGCGCGCCACTAAAAAGCGCTTTGCTGACGTCAATATAATTCAAGGTCTGCTTCTTCTTGGCCCCCTGATTGCCTGCTTTCGTCTCTTTCAACTGTCCATCGACCTCCAAATCGGCCTCCTGGTATTCGCCACAATCGCATTTGAACCGGAGACTCACGTCAACCTTTTTCCCCTGTGCCTGATATTTCCGCGCCACGCAGGCATTATAAGCGCTGCCAACGTCACCGGCCGCACCTTTCGTCTCCAAGTCCTTTATGCGATCTTCGGTAGTATCCTTGTCGGCAAGTCGCTTCCATGAATGCGGCGGGCACTTGGTCGCCGAGGCTGCTCCGCCTTGGGCGGGCATTGGTGCTGGCGCGTTGGCCGTCGGGCTTGCATGATTCGAGGTGGTCAGGTCGGTGTGGCGGTCCACGTTCTGACCTTCAAACTGCACGTCCATCGACCAGGCAACGAAATATGTCTTTCCCGTGATCGTGGCAGTCATCACCCCGGCGCCTTGTCCGTTGGTTGCCGCCTCATCACCGAGAGGATTCGTCTGGTAGAATGAAGAATCCTTCAACATAACCTCTTGGCCCTTAATCTGTACCGATTTGCTGCCGCTCTGCATGTCGCTTGACATTGAGGTATTGGGGTACGGAACGGGGATGGGGCCGGCAGGCGGCGGCGGAGGGGTCAGGCAGACATCCGGAAAGGCCGCAATGACCTTCGCGTCACCCGCCTTGCAGGCTATCTCATCGCCGTTTGCATAGACGTCGCAGCCCATGGGACACTCCCGTCGTGAATTCCCGCTGTTTTTGAATAATCACGTCTCGCACCGCTTGAGCACGGCTGCGGCACGTCCACCGGCTACCGAGCCCGTCAGGCAGATCGCACGCTGGCCCGGAGCGTAATTCTTGCGGAATGCCTGGTCGGCGAGAACCAGCTGCGCAACTCCGGCGGCAGCGCCGATGTCGCCAATCGCCTCGGACCAATGCCAGAGAGGCTGCTCCTGCTTTCGGACCACCCGCATCAATCGGCCCTCGACCAGCGGCAGCTCCTTGAACCCGTACAGTTCCCCTGTCACGTCTGAGAGGCGCAGGTCGATGTCATGCAAACCTAGGCCAGCTTCGGCCAGCGCCTGGCGCGCAGCGCCGGCAAGCCCAAGCCCCAGCAGAGGCTCGCCAGACATGATGTGGGCCGCCTCGTTTGCCTGCCCGAGTCCGGCAACTTCGGCCGCCGCGGTCGGCACCCGGTCGCCGCGCATCAGCACTGCGGCGGCACATTCGCCAGGGATTACTCCGTCACGGTTTGAGGGTGTCTTCAGGCGGAATTGCCTGTTTAGCCATAAAAGTGACGAGGCGTTCAGATATGAGTCGACGCCGCAGACGATAAATGCTCGCCCCTTACCACTTTGGAACAAGCCGCGCGCTGTACCGACGGCTTCGAATGCCGCGGTATGGCCCGACCTGAATGCGCGCGAAGCGTGCGGATGAAAGTGCACACCCAGTTTTTGCTCTATCTCACTTACAATCGAGTTAACCGGAACAGCCCCGCCGCCCGGCCGGCTCGCCTCGGCAAGACCTACGAGCAATGGCACCTGTTCCCACCGTGTGCCGGACGGCTGACCTGCGATCAGGTCCGACAGCGCAGCAGTGAGGAGTTCGAGAAGTCGCGCTGGCTTCGAAGCGGTCCAGTCGATGCCGGGCACAGCGCCCCCGATGATCGGCAGGCCCTCGTTGTCTTGAAATGGCAGTTCCACCAGATTCGAGACCCCTGCGCGTTTGGCTGCGCACGCGGTGGCGGCGCTCAAACCGACAGGACAGATCATTCCGACGCCAGTAATGAACATGGTAGAGCTAGCGTCTGGCATTTTGTGCGGCCAACCCGGCTAACGACGTGAGTTGCCCCCCCGCGTGCTTTTCCCGCGTGATGCCGGAAACAATTTTGCCAATCGTCATTGTGCGTATCTCGCGGATCGTCCGACGAACGGGTACGGATCCCCGCCAGACCAGCATGAATCGCTTGTGGTCCGGCTCAATGAGCACTGTATCAACGACGGCTGGAATTTCTGCCACTTTTCCATCGCGGTCGGCGAAAAGGATCGGAAGTCTTAAGTCTGCCGGCAGGCGAAAGCTGGTCCGGCCAGCGGGTGTGAGGTTGATCAGGGCAACCTCCTCGCTGCCTTTGGGATGGATGATCCATTGATCTTCCGGGGCGGACTGGAAATAGTGCGGATCGAAGTCGTCGGGGAGGAACGGGAATTTATTGTCTTTCCAGGCTTTATCGTAGGTCCCGGCCCATTTGATCCGTTGCTTCCAGCCACGGCCGATCGGACCAAAGGCCATCGGAACATGCTTGCCGTTGGGACGGGTAATCGGATCGTTGGGCGCTTCAGTGTTTGGAAGCGGCTTATCGATCACAAGACTGGAGGACGCGTTGGGATGATGGCCGACGCCGGCATGGTTGAGGGGATGCCAGGTATGCTTCGCGGGATCGCTATTCGATTTGTCCACGCCACCGTAGGCGTTGTTGTACGAGATCGGCATGACGGTGAACGGCTGCGGCTTTGATGCAGCGAGGCCAACAACCAGCCCCATTTGAAATTTCCGCGCACCGACGACCGCAAACCACTTGCGCATGGAGCCGACCTGGAGCCCAACGTCCACACGGGTTGCTGGCACGCCGTTTGGCGCGTAGCAGCTTCCGTTGAGGATCACATCGCAGCGCGGCTTTGTCGCGGCAAAATCGCACTCATAGAGCGGCGCGGAAAAACCCGGCTCGCCGGTAAATTCATCGGCGGCGACGGGTGGCACTTGTACCGGCAGCAGTTCGGGCGGCCGATCCGGACGCATTGGAATTCCGTAAGTTCCCTTCGCCACTACCACCAGCGATTCACGCCCCGTTTTGTCGGTGGCCATGGTATAGGCGGCGGCGAGTTTGGTGGTGTTTACAAGGTTCATGTACTGTGTCGGTCGCGGTCAGTTGATCTGAACGGACCCACCCTTGATTCGATTGACTCCGGTCGACCGGCTCAGCAGATACGCACCCTTAATCAGGACTTTGCCTGCACGTGTAAGCGTGACGCTTGACTCGCCGCAGGAAAGGACAATCTCTCGATTCGCGGCAAGCGTGAGCCGACCCGCCTCACTGCTCATTCCGGCGATCGCAGGGATGCTCGTCTCAGCAGGACACCCTGGCGGCACGATCTTGCCCATGACGATCGGACGGGATGGATCGCCCGCCTCAAAAAGCAGAACAGCCGCAACGCCGACGTCAGCGCGGGAGAGTTGCACGGTCGTGCGAGCTGCGAGCGGTGATCGCCGCGGGTTGTCGGGGAAGTCGACGCTTGGCACCCCGTTGTCATCGACCGACACCACCGACCCTATTACGGCGGTGTTCCATTGCCGCGGAGAATCGTCCCCTGCGAACGTGTCCTCCGGCAGCACTTCCGTCTCGCCGGGTTCCGGCTCGGTGGTCGTTATCAGTTCTAGCAATGTGCCGCTGGATGATCTCATCGAAAGCCTCAATTCTGCAGGATCTTCTGACCCTTCATCACTATATTCTTGTCCGCCTGGACGTTGATCGCACCGGACCCTTTGATCGAAATATCCTTCCCCGTGATCGAGATCGTTCCATCCTTTTTCATGACAATACTGGCATCCCCCGTCGTAATCGCAATCTCGTCCCCCGCGCTGATCACCAGCTTCTTCCCGACAGTCAGAGCGTCGTCATTTGTGACCGACGTCGTCCTGCCGGCCCCGACGCTGTCCGTCTGGTCCTTCGAGATGGTATTGCTTTGCGAGCCGCCCACCGTCGTCGTCTGGTCGCTGGCGATCGTATTGGTCTGCGTGTCGCCGATCGTGTTGGCCTGCTTGGCGCCGACCGTTGTCGTCTGCGCCGCTCCCACGGTGATGGTCTGCTCCGCGCCAATGGTCACTTCCTGAGCCGCGCCCACGGTGATCGTCTCGTTGATTCCCACCGTATGGTTCCGCATCAGCGCGACGGTGATCGTCTCGTTCATGAGGACCGTGCGGGTGCGACTCTTCTGCACCGTCATCGTCTCGTTGCCCACCACCGTCTCCGTGCGGTTGTTTTGGATGGTGATCGTTTCATTGTTGCCGACGGTTTCCGTCTTGTCATGGCCGACGGATTCGGTCTGGTCGTGGCCAATGCTCTCGGTCTTATCGTGTTCGACGATAATGTTGTGGTCCTTCTCGGCATGGAAATAGAGCTCTTCGGAGCCCATCTTGTCTTCCATGCGGATCTCGTTGAAGTTCGAAGGACTGCCCCCTTTGCTCGACCGGCTCTTGATTCCGGTCTGCGTCTGATTGTCGGGCAGCGAGTAGGGCGGCATCATTTCGGCGTTATAGACGCGGCCGGTGATCAGCGGCTGATCCGGGTCTCCTTCCAGGAAACTGACGATCACCTCCTGTCCAATGCGCGGATTGAAGACCGCGCCCCAGTTCTTTCCCGCCCACGGCTGACTCACGCGAACCCAGCAGGAGCTCTTCTCGTTCTTCTGCCCTTCGCGGTCCCAAAAGAACTGCACCTTCACCCGTCCATACTTATCCGTGTAGATCTCCTGCCCGGCGGGGCCTACGACAACTGCGGTCTGCGCCCCGCGCACGGTCGATTTGGGTGTAATGCGGGCCGGGCGGAATGCTACCGAATCCGGAATGCATTCGAATGTATTGGTGTAATCGGTCGCACCCGCGCTGCCAGTGCCGGAAACGAATGAGCCCGCCATCGACGCCTGATGCTCAACGGCGGTCAGAACGTAGGCTTTGTCTTCCTCGTCGGGGTTATGGTGTTGGGTCAGTTTGAATTTCAATCCCGGTGAGAAGCTGCGGCATTTGCTGGATCCGCGGACGATTTCATACGTCGATTCGGTCTCTTCCATCCGTACGCCGGTCATGGCGTCGCCCAGGCCCTTGTTGTCGTACTCGCCGGGGTAATCGTAGATATCGTATTTCTGCAGATCGCTCAGTTGCACCAGGCTGCTGGCGCGCGTCGTGAGATTCGCCGAGGGAGTTTCAAAGTTGTAATCCGTCTGACTCCATTTCCCGGAGCCGTATTGATAGCTGTGCTCCCAGCTCGTGATGGCGTCGTCACGGTCCGGGGCGCCCACGTTGGCGGCGAAGGTCACCTCGTTCTCCGGCGCATCCTCGTACGCGCCTTTCTGATCCGACATGATCAGTGTGTGCTTCCCGTTTTCGTGCTTGAAGAAATAGAAGATCCCCTCGTGCTCCATGAGCCGGGAAACGAAGTTGAAATCCGTCTCGCGGTATTGAACGCAGTACTCCCAGGTCGGGTGCGTTTGTTTGATGTTGGACTGATCGAAATCGGAAAAATTCAGGTCTTTAAAGATCTGGGCAATGATCTGGGGCACGGTTTTGTTCTGGAAGATCCGGCAATCGTGGGTTCGCGTGAGAAACCAGAGCCAGGGAACCATTTCAGCAGTGTAAACGTTAAGGCGGTCGTTTTTCCCCAGATAGTTGAAACGGCTGATGCAGCCATTGAAGTAACGCTCCTCGTCGTTGGGCATTCGGATGCTGGCCGTCACCACCGCTCCCAGCAAATCATGTGGCTTGATCACGTCTTCTTCCGAGACGGTCTGGAGCTGGAACGTGAACAACCGGGACATCTCTTCGCGGCCGGAGAAGTTGGTCAGCAGAAGGGCGTCTGCGCCCAGCGGGGTTGTGAGGCTCAGCAGTCGATCAGATTGCGTGTACGAGGACATGGTTGCTCCCGCAGTCGCTCAAGGCGCCTTCGCCTTGCGTTTATATGGTGATGCACGAACAGAAAAAGAGAGCCGTATAAAGCCGGACGCACGTGCTGCCCTGTGGCTCGAGGTGAAACCTTCTGGCCCCGGAGCAACCGGCAGAGGGCGGCGATGCCCTCTGCCGCCGGCGGATCATGTCTCACCCACCCTTGCCTGAGCCCGGGTTGTACTTGCCGGCAACGTTGCCCTTCGCGTCGCCGGTGTTGGGGTCGAGCACGACGTAGGTCATTTCCTTTTCGGTAAATCCGAGCGTGACTTCTTCCGTGGGCAGCGGCGAACCGGAGGAATTGCCGTGGAAGCTGTAGCTGGTGATGATCACGTTGCTCAGCTTGTGCTTCAGGTAAGGCTCCTGTTTGCCCTTGATGGTGGAGCAGAAATGGATTTCCACTTCTGGGAAGAACTTGCCGGTGGCACACGCCTCCCAAAGCTTGGCGCTCGACTTGTCGAGTTGCCGCACGACCACGATGTCGCCAAGAGTCGTCTCGCCGCGTGCTCGCTGCTGATCCTTTGCTCCCTGGGGGATCGAGCGATGAATGGGAGCGCTCATTGATTCGATGAGTACCCAGTCCTTGTGGTCCTGGTCAGTAGACGCGCCCTTGAGGTCACCGATTTTAAGAAAAGCAGGCATTGTGAAACTCCTTCCAGCGGTTTGTTTGCTTCTGGTTGTGAGCCTGAGACAAAAACTGTCTCGATCAGCTCACCAGCAAGCCTGAACGACGCGTTCGTCGTACACCCCTATTCTCGAACGCCGGTCGAAAATGTTGCGTGAATATTCAAAATATTATCCGTTGCCGGCAGATTGCTCATGCGACTACCCGTGCCGTCAGTTGTTTCCGGGCCGAATCGCTCCGGGAGGTCGCGCCAGCGGCCGCAAGACTTTCACCACGGCTGTCAGACGCGCTTGCCGTTGAAATTGAGCACATCGATCAGTCGCACCCGATGATGGTTGCCATCCGGGGTTGTGGTTCCCGTGGCACGGAATTGCGTGAATGAGGTTTGCAGATACCCGTCCCAGTTTTGCTGGATCGGGCCGTGGGATAAGCCCGAGTCCTGTTCGGGATGAACCTCCGAATCGTACAGCGACTGAACGATTCCGATTTTGGCGACCGAGTCCTTCCGAAGTTGTTTGACCGCGTCGAGTCCCTCCTTCGCGGTCGCGAAGGTTTGTCCCTTGGCAAGCATGAGGTCGGTGAAATAATCGCGGCAGACGAGGGCGTTGATGTTGTAATGGCCCTGCTCATGGTTAAGCATGTCGTCTTGAAATTGCTGGGGCCGATCAAAGACCCAGCTCAGCACATAGCTTGCGCCCGGGTCGAACGAGGCGGTGACGGTGATGTTGTCCGCCAGTTGGAACTGTGATCCGGAGCCGGAGATCGATACGCCCCCCTCGCTGTAACGGTAGCCGGTATTGGCGGCGGCCGCAGATTGTCCAGGCCGGGGTGGCTTCGCCTGGCGAACGCGAAAGTCGGACCAGGAGAGACTGCGAAACAGTCCTACGAGTACGGATGCCATGGCCAGGATCTCCTTGGCTGAAGGGGACTGGGTTTCATCAATAGATAGCTTCGACCGTCGACCAATATCGGTACACACTGAGTTCGATGCCAATTCCCGCCAGCGGAATATCAAAAGAGTTGATGCTGGGCGTCTTCGAGCTCGAATCCACATCCGAGCTATCGCGAATCGTTTTGACAAGGTTGCTCAACTGCTCCCATTCCCCGATGGAGAGCTTGGTGAGAGTTCGCAATGCGGCACCTGACTTTTCCCCGTTTTGAATTGCCCGGGCGACGCGCAGAACCGGTCGCAGGTTCCTCGCACCCTTGGCAAGAGATCCCCAGTGTTCGCCGAGATCCGCTGCGAAATCCCATCCCCCGCACTTGAGCCCAACAAAGTCACTCTTTTGCTTCGCACCGAATCCGAGAACCAACTGAATACTCATGCCGCCTCCGAGCCCAGCGCCTGCGGTCCAAATAGCGGTTTGCAGTGTGAATTGGTTCTCATATTGGTCGCTGGAGTACATGCGAGCTTCCATCGTCTGCCGACCGACGACTGCCGCGAATCCTCCGAATTTCACGCCCAGCCCGAGATAAATATTGGATGGGTGTTCGGGAAGCTTCGGTGGAACCGTTGGAGGCGGTGGGGGCGTGGCGACCCGATAGACATACACATCAACGGCGCGGTAGACCGGCCCGTTGTCATGCTCGTTACCGCCGGAGCGCGTTGACCCGTAGCCGCCGACCTCAACAAAACTCAGCGATGTGCGAGATTCCTGCTCCAGGAAGCGCTTCACGGCCTTGGCACGTTCGAGTGAAAGGTTCTGGTTGAACTCTGCTTTTCCGAGCTTGCTGGCGTATCCCCACAGCCGCAAATACAGGGGTCCTCCCCGCGATAGTGAGGGAACGATGTTTGATCGCAGCCAAGTCATATGCTCCGGCTTAAGCTCCGAATGCCCCGTCTTAAAGTCGCAAAGCCGGGAACGGGGAACCGTCGGACCTTGCTCTCCAAAATCGATGACCTCGTGTGAAACGGCTCGTACGTTCATGCGCACCTCCCGTCAATCGCATTCGCTTCGTATCCGATCGTCAGGCAATTGCATAACTGAACTTCCCACCAGCATCGACATCGACCTTCACCGCGGTGGTGGCTTTCCCTTCCGCCATGCGGGCGAGAAACTCTGCTGACAATTCCGGGAGCAGTGTGCGCGTCAGAATGTGATCCACGTTTCTGCCGCCTGTGTGAACCTCTTTACACCGGTCGGCAATGCTGGAAATCACCTCCGGGCTGTAGGTAAAGCTCGCTTTGTAATTATCGCGCACACGACGCGCAACTCGGCCAAGCTGCAACTCAATGATCTTCCGCATGACATCGTCCGAGAGCGGGTAATAGGGGATGATGGTGGTGCGGCCCAGGAATGCCGGTTTGAACGTCTTGATCAATTCCGCATGAAGCTCCGCCGCCAATGGCTCTGGATCGGGGCGGGTTTCAGGATCGGCAGTCAGCTTCAGGATCAGGTCGGTTGCCGCATTGGAGGTCATCAGAATCAGCGTGTTGCGGAAGTCGATGTCGCGCCCCTCGCCATCGCGCAGGTTTCCTTTGTCGAAGACCTGGAAGAAGACGTCTTGGACGCCTGGATGGGCCTTTTCCATTTCATCCAGGAGCAACACGCTGTAGGGCTTTCGCCGGACGGCCTCGGTCAGCACGCCGCCTTCCCCGTAGCCGACATAGCCGGGAGGGGAGCCCATGAGCAACGATACTTTGTGCTCTTCTTTGAACTCGGACATGTTGATGACGGTCATATTCTGATCGCCGCCGTAGAGCAGCTCGGCGAGGGCGATCGCGGTCTCGGTCTTCCCGACGCCGCTGGTGCCGACCAGGAGAAAGACGCCGATCGGTTTGCGCGGATCGGCGAGATTGGCGCGCGACGTGCGGATGCTTTGGGAGATTGCCTCCAGGGCGTGGCTCTGTCCGATGATGCGTTCCTCGAGCCGTTGCCGGAGCGAGAGAACCGTCTTGATTTCGTTGCTGACCATTCGCCGAACGGGAATGCCTGTCCAGCCGGAGAGGACCTCCGCGACGGCATGCGAATCGACGCAGACGCGCATGAGGGGATTTTCGCCCTGCAACTTCGCGAGCCGAGCATCGAGCGTTTCCAATTCCGCGCGCAGGCGCTCGCGATCCCCAGCTGACAGCGGCGGGGCGGGCGGCCTCGGCGGCGCCGCGGGCGCGGGGGCCGGAGCCGCGCCGCCTTTGGCTCCCGCGGACGGAGCCGGCGGAGCCTTCTTGAGTGTGTCGCCTCCCTCGAGTTTCTCACGAACACCGCGGATTTCTCCCACCAGCTCCGCCTCGTTCTTCCACCGTTCTTCCAGCGACGTCAGTTCTGCTTCGGCCTTGGTCTTCTCAGCGGCCATCTCGGCGAGGCGCTCGGTGTGATTCGTTCCCGAAGCCGCTTCGCGCGAAAGAATTTCGGCGGAGAGAGTCAGGTTCTCAATGCGCCGCCGGCAGTCTTCGACGGCCGGTGGCGTTGCGGCATGTCCCACCGCCACGCGGGCGCACGCCGTGTCGAGGAGGCTCACCGCCTTGTCCGGCAGGTAACGTCCCGAGAGGTATCGTCGCGAGAGACGCACCGAGTCGGTCACCGCCTCGTCGAGGATTCGCACCTTGTGGTGCGTTTCGAGCATCGACACGATGCCGCGCATCATCCGGCAGGCAACCTCCTCTGAAGGCTCTTCCACTTTCACAACCTGAAACCGCCGGGCCAGTGCGGCGTCCTTCTCAAAATATTTCTTGTATTCGGCCCACGTGGTCGCGGCGATCGTTCGCAGCTCACCGCGCGCCAATGCCGGCTTGAGCAGGTTGGCCGCATCGCCCGCACCGGCCTGATTGCCGGCGCCGATGAGGGTGTGTGCTTCATCGATGAACAGGATGATCGGTTGCGGAGAGGCCTTTACTTCGTCGATGACCGATTTGAGGCGGTTTTCAAATTCTCCTTTAATCCCCGCGCCGGCTTGCAAAAGGCCCAGGTCCAAGGTCCGCACGGCCACGCCGCGCAAGGCCGGCGGAACGTCGCCGTCGGCGATGCGTTGTGCGAAACCCTCCACTACCGCGGTCTTTCCCACCCCCGCTTCGCCGGTGAGGATGGGATTGTTCTGGCGTCGGCGTGTGAGAATGTCAACGACCAGCCGGATCTCCGCGTCGCGTCCCAACACCGGATCGATCTTTCCGGCCTTGGCCCGGGCCGTGAGGTCCAGCGTGAACTGGTCGAGGCCGGGGGTTTTTGACGGCCCCCCGGGGCGGGGCGCGGCCGGCGCGCCGCCAGGAGCCGCCCCGGCGGTGGCGGCGCTGGCCTCGGCGGCCTCGGCCTCGACGGTCTTGGTCACCAGATCCGCCAGATCCTTCCGTAGCGTGTCGGCCGAGATCTTATCGAACTCCGCAGACGCCTCGCGCGCCAAAAGGTTCAGCGTTTCGTTGCTGAGCATCGCGAGCAGCAGTTGCCCGGATCGCGTTTTGGCCGCGCCGAAATCGACCGAAGCCACCACCCACGCCTCGCGCACCAGATTCACGATCGCCGGCGCAAGCGCGGGAGGGCGGCTATTGCCGGTCTTCAAACGATCGATCGCCTTGGTGAGATCCTGCGTCAGACGAGAAGGATTGACCTCATAATAGCGAAAGACCACCGCCAGGTCCGTGTTGGGCGCTTCCGCCAGCTTGAGCAGCCAATGCTCGATCTCCACGTTGTAGTTTGTCCGGGAGAGGCACAGACCTGCAGCTGCCTCCAGAGTGCTTCGGCAGGTGTCGTTGAGTGTTCCCACCAGAGACTTGAGATTCACTTGAGCCATCGCAGCATCCTCAAAAAAATGTTGAATTCTGATCAAATCATGCGGCTGGCGCCTCGACTCGGTCGGAATGAAACACGGCGTCGGTCACGTCATGCTCGTAGTCGCGGGACCAGATCCACACGTTGCGTCCAAGCCGCGGCGGAGTCGCGGCGGCCGAATCGAGAACACACCGCGGGACTTCGGATTTTGCCAGAATCACTTGCACGGCAAAATCGAATTGCGGCCCCACAAACATCTTGATCATCTCGACCAATGGCAGCCAGCGCCGGCCACCGGGAAGAAACTCTTCGAAGTCGTGGCGGTTCAATGGTCCCAGCCGCACCAGAAATTTGCTTTGCACGTCCCAGATTCGCGAGCCGAGAACAGCTTGCCCCAGACGATTGTTTGCCACGCCGCGCATCTGGACCGACGGCAAGCGCGAGCGGTCTTCATCGGACAAGTAGAGCCACTGCCCATGAAACTGCTCGATTTGCGCCGGAATGGTCAGGTAGTCACTGAGCAGATTCTGCAGGTTGATTGCTGATCGCGTGCCGTGCGCGAAAAAGCCCGCAAAATGCAGCGGGGCCGAGTCATCCAACAACTGTTCACGGAGTCCCGCGGTACCCAGCCCCAGAAGGCAATAGAGCGCGGTGGTAACCGAATCTTCGCCTGCATGGCCCTGACGCGAGTCGTTGAATGCCAGGCGCGAACGCTCAAATGCCACCGGCAGCCGATACTTCGTCCAGGCGCGGTAAAACAGTGACATCATCCGATGGTTGAAGAGGTCGAAAAAATCGCGCAGCGCGGGCTCCTTCTCGCGAAGCTGGGCGATCATCTGCGCGGTGTAATGCTGGGGCAGCACCCCCGCCGGACCCGTGAGGCCGATACAGGAAACCGTGAGTTTCGGTTGCGATGATCCATCGCGATCAGCAGCGTCCGTGCGCACCGCGACGGCAGCCGATGCGGGAAAAGCGAGCGACGCCTGCGCCACGAAACGGACCGATTCGCGCTCGGGCGGAGAATCGAATCCGACCGGCAGGCACCGGGTGCCTTCGGACAAAAACGCGGATTTCTCCAGCAGCCGCACCGCCTGAAACAGGTCAAAGCGGTACACCTCCTGCAGCACCTGCTCAATTAAAGCAGCACGCGCTCGGCGGTCCTCGGAAGCCACGAATGAATCACCTTTTCCCGCTGTCGGCTGGTGGCAACCAGCTTCGAGTAGGAGTTAATGTTGGCGTAAAGTCCCAGAAATCGCTCAATCACGCTGGCGAGAAGATACACCCCTCGAAAGCGGGATTCGTCGAATTCGATGTGTACTTCAACACCCCGGCAGATGGCGAACTCGCCGCCGCTATAGACGCGTGCCACGGCGCGCTTGCCGCGCACCGCCACGATGCTGGCGATGCGTGACCGCGTCTCGTCGGAATTGGACAGATCGTAAATCATCAGAATCTCACGCAGCGCTTTGCCCTCAGTGTCGCACAGAGACAAATGATTCAGCGACAAGTGAGAAATCAGGCGCCACAGCAGAGCCGGTCGCGACGAGGGACGCAACGTGTCGGTCGGTTTGACCAGGCATTCGACGGGGGCAAGAGGCCCTCCCTCCACCAGCCGCATCGCCGGGCGGCCACCGCCGAACACCAGCCGATTGGGCAGATCCCGATTGAGACAAGTCAGTCGCACCTCAAGCGTAGTGTCGCCGATCAACGCGGATTCGGCATTCAAGTCGGCAAACGACAGAAAAACTTCCGTTCCATGATCGCCGCTGTCCCCTTCGGCGAAGCGGCGCACGGAATGCCAGTACGGCAATCGCGCGTTGCCAGTGCCGCCGTGATGGATGGAGTAAAAAGGCTGGTACTGAACGGTGGCATCCGACTTGGCTGAAATCCCTGTCACTTTGTCCACGGAATAGATCTCGTAAGCCTTTGGCTCGCGGCTCGAAGGCACGACGCGATATTCCGATTCTGTCTGCGTCAGCCGAATAGGCTCGGCGACCTGCTCGAACAGATTGAGGATGGGCGTGCATCCAAGCCGGAACAGATCCGGCGCAACCACCTTTTCCATGTCTGTGTTGACCGCATTGAGGTAGATTCCAATCTCCAGTTTTTTGCCCACGCGCTGAAGCACGGCGGGACTGAGCCCGGCCACGTCAAAAAAGAGGAATTTTCGCGGGAATGCGAAGTACTCGCTCAGCAAGCCATAGCCGATAAAACTGGTGGGCGGATATCTCAACATCATCTCGCCCGGCTCAAAACCAACCGGCCGCAGCGCGGTCACCGGCAGAAATGCCGGCGGTTCCTTCGACTGCGGGTTGCCGACGGTCAGTGCGACCGCGTTGTTCAGAATCAGTTCATAGAGAGGGAAGACGTGCTGATCCTGACCCTTGAGGAAAAATCGAATCGCCGGGATCTGTAGCCTGGCAAAGGTCATCTCCTTTGCGTAGCAATCCAGTTCAAGCTTCAGCAGGCTTGTCGGCTCCGCCCGCAGCGCTTGCGCGGGCGTTCCGCCCGGCAATCCGCTCAAGGTGGCGCCGCTGACTTCCATCGGCCACAGCTGGACCGGGTAGGCCGTTTGATACAAACAGGGCGTACCGTCAACAGGCTCGGTTTCCACTGCGCTGCGAACCGGAATCTGGTATCCCTCGGCGAGGTCGCCCTGACTCCGATCCAGCGCGAACTGCGCGATTGAAATCGACGGGATGGGCGCCTGGTAATGCGGATAGAGCACCGATACCAGGGCCGACGTCAGCTCTGGGAAATCATCGTCCAGCTTGTGGCGGACGCGGGCGCACAACAGGGCGAATGCCTCGATCATGCGTTCGACGTGTGGGTCCTGTGAGTCGTCGGGTCCCAGGCGAAGGCGCGCGGCAATGTCCGGCCGAAGCTCGGCAAACTGCGCGCCCATCCGGCGGATGAACGTCAGCTCTTTTTCGTAATACGGCAGCAACTCTTCGCTCATCGGCTGTCCCGCATGACTTTGAAGTCGGAGGTTGTGATGTTCAGCGATGAATCAAATGCGACAGGCTCGGGATGCGGCTCGGCCCGCAAAATCGCCTCAATCCGAAATCGAAATGCGCGATCGATCGCGCTGGAGCTTTTAACGAGCTGGACGCGCACGGATTTGAAGCGAGGCTCGAAACGCCGGATGACCTTCTCGATCAGCCGGCGGAACTCCTCCCGATTGGCCTGCGGTCCGAGATTCATGCCGCTGAAATCAGGAAGGCCATAGCTGATCAGCGAATCGTCCAATTCCCTGGCGATGTCGGGGGGCCACGAGCAGGGGGGGCGGCGTGTATTGAGCAGTTGCTCCAGATCGCGACGGACCGCTTGTTTCAGTTCGCGCAGCAACTGTCCCGTGCCGGCGCCGGAACCAGAGTCCGCCTGGCGGGCGGTCAATCGGTCAAACACCGACGGCAGCAGCGGCTGATTCGGATTGATGCGCGACATCAGGCCGGTTCCCGTTTGAATTCAAGCGACTTCAATTCCAGGATGCTCATGGCATTCTCGCCAACCAGAAAAGTGCGAAGCCCCAGTCCCCGCACGGGTTCCTCCCCGGTTCCGATCCAGTCGGTTTTTCGCCCCAGACGGATGAGCGGGTCGGCCGCGGTCGCGGACCCGTGATAGAGAGTCGGGAAAAACACCTCGCCGCTGGGGCCGGACTCAATTTCGGCATGCGCGGGGCGCCACAGCAGGTCCCGGGCACGCGCGCACGGATGAAATTCGACCTGTTGCAGCCGATTGATCGGAACCCAGTAGTATTTTCCGTTGGGAGTGAATATCTCGAACACTGAAGAGATCAGGTCGTCAAGGTCGCGAAAGTCGGCGAACGGCGCCTCTCCAGTGGTGCCGGGATTTTTCGGACGGCTCTTTTCTGCCTCGAGTAGCAGGCCGGCAGCTTTTTCTTTTTCGCCCTGACGCAGCAGAACGGTTGCTTCGAGGCGCAGCCGCATGTCCGTCGCCGGATTTTCCACCACTTCGGGCACTCGGCCCTCGGCGTAAAATTGCCGGCGCGCCTGCTCGGCGCGGATCAACTGGCGAAAAAGGGACGCCGCAAGCTTCATGTCATCATGTTGCGTTGCCAGCGTGTCCAACTGATTGTCGGCGCGATCGAGTTCGCCGGCAAAGCACAGAAGCTCGCTGAGAAACCAGCGGACTGGCATCTCTCGCGGATTGCTCTTCAGGCGCGCGGAGGCGGCGGCAATTGCTTCAGTCAGTTGATCGGCTCGAAAATATTCTGTGGCTGTCATCGGTGGGTTCTTCAGGATTATGAGGCCGGCGCAAGTTCTGTTGTCAGCTTCAAACTGCCGACCAGCTCATCGGTTTGGGAATGAGGCCGAAGATGCACGACGCAACGGTATACCCCCGGTTTGTCGCTGACGGGAGCGACATTGATTTCAAATTCGCGCAGCGGAAATCGCGCACGTACCGCCGCGCTGGCGTTGTCGTCATCCGCCGTGTACTGCCGCAGCCAGTCCTGAAGCATGTTTTGCACTTCCTGGGCTTCTGAGAACGAGCCGACCTTGTCGCGGCCCATGATTTTGAGGTAGTGGGCGAAGCGCGAGACGCACAGGACGTATTGCAGCATGTTCGAAATGCGCGAGTTGACGGTCGCGGCTTCGTTGTCGTATGTCTTTGCAACCGCCAGCGATGAGTTGCTGTAGAAGACTGCGGACGAGAATCCCGCAAGGGCCGTCAGTGGGATGAAGCCTGCGACCGAAAGCTGCCGCTCCTGGACATCCGTCACCATCAGGTCCGTAATGGGCTTGGGCACCACTCCGCGGCGATCGGTGCGAAAGGATGCGGGACGGAGGCCGTCCACCACACCCCCGGCTGTTTCGTCACGTCGCGCACCGCGGATGTCCAGCAACCAGCCGGTGCGGGCAAAGGCGCGAATCAACACACCGCCAAAGGCATACGCGGCGTTGCCAAAGAGATAGTTCCTGGCAGTTTGGTCGCCGACACGTTCCTGGAATCGGAAGCCGTCGGTTCGCGATGAATCGTCTTCGTATGGGCAGCGCATCAGGACTTTCGGCAGCACCAGTCCGACGAACCTGGCTTCTTCGCGGTCGCGGAAAGCCCGCCATTTCAGATATTCGAGTTGATCGAATCGCGGCGTGAGGGACGGATCCAGTTCCTGAAATGAATCGAGTCCGAGCAAGGACGGAGCCGCCGAGCAAATGAATGGCGCAAAGGAAGCCGCCGCGACCTGGGCAACTGAGGTCAGGGTCGCAACGTCGTCGATTGGATGTTCTTCAGTGATTCGATGGGAAATCTCGTAATCGCCGATGAGAACTCCGAACGGTTCCCCGCCCGCGATGCCAAACTCGTCTTCGTAAATGCGCTGGAACAACTGGCTTTGATCGAACTCCGCCGCGCGTTCGGCGTCCCGGGCAAGCTCGCGCCAACTGACGCTTAAGATTTTGATCTTGATGTTCTCATCCGAGCCGCTCTGCTGCGTCAGATACAGCAGCCCGCGCCAGGACGCTTCCAGCTGCTGAAAGCGGGGATGATGAAGAATGGCATTCACCTGATCGCTGACGAGTTGATCGATTCGAGCGATATCACGTCCGATCCGCCGCACAATCTCCTGCCGCTGGGAAAGGGATTCCACCGAGAGCTGGCGGCCCGCCCACAACTCCAGTGATTTGCCCGGATGCGTCTCTGCCAGAAATCGCGCCAGGCGCGGAACCGAAATGATGTTGTCGATGGCTGCTGCACCGGTGGCCGCGACAATCTCGTCGAGCAGCGACAAGAAGGTATTCGCAAGAGGCGGCTGTGGCGCGGAAGCTTCCACGCTTGCCTCGTCCGCGTAGAGCGTGGTTGCCGCGAGACTTTCCGCGGATGCGTCCATGTACGACCCTGTAATCGTTCGACCGATTCGCCACACTGCGGCGCGATCAACGTCACTTCTTCATCTGCGGAATCCTCGAGACCAATCGCAGTGAAGCATTCAATTCTTCGAGCTGCAGCCATGGACGCAGGTATGCAACCGCGTTGTAAGCGCCGGGCGAGCCGGGAACTTCTTCGACTCGGATCTCTGCCTGCGCCAGCGGATACTTCGCTTTCATCTCGGGCGTCGGCTTGGGGTCCAGGCAAACGTATTGTGCGATCCACCGGTTCAGCCAATCCTTGCAGTCCTCCACTTCCATGAAGGATCCGATCTTGTCCCGGCCGATCACTTTGAGGTAGTGCCCGATCCGCGAAACCGCCATCAGATACGGAAGACGCGCGGAGATGGCGGCATTGGAGGTGGCGGCGTCGACGTCATATTTCTTGGGCCTCTGGCAGCTCTGAGCGCCGAAGAAAACTGCGAAGTCGGTGTTTTTGTAGTGACACAGTGGCAGGAAGCCGCAGTCGCTCAGCTCCTTTTCGCGGCGGTCGGTAATGCCGATTTCCGCCGGGCACTTCAGGTCGGGATCGCCGTCATCGCTCGTGAAGATGTGAGCGGGAAGCCCCTCGACCTTGCCGCCCCCCTCAGCGCCGCGGATGGCGGTGCACCAACCGTATTTCGCGAAGGCATGCGTGAGGCGCTGGCCGAGCGCCCACGCCGCATTCATCCAGGCGTAATGCTCGTGATTCACCGGCTTGGCCTTCCCCTTGGCGTCGAGTTCGACCTCCTCGAAGTTGAATTCCTCGATCGGCTTGGTGCTTGAGCCGTAGGGCAGGCGGGAGAGAACGCGGGGCATCGCCAGGGTGACCCACCGCGAATCTTCCGAGTCGCGGAACGCGTTCCACTTCAGGTACTCCAGCGCGCTCATATCCTTCTTCAAATCACGGGGACGTTTGAGCTCGGTGAAGTTTTCGAAGCCGAAGAGCTGCGCCGAAGCCGATGAGATGAATGGACACAGCGCCGCCGCGGCGACCTTCGACATCTTGCCGAGCAATTCCATGTCGTCGGGGTGATTTGTGAATTCGTAATCGCCGATCAGTGCGCCATAAGGCTCACCGCCGGGATTGCCGAATTCGTCCTCATAGAGCTTTTTGAACGTCTGGCTTTGATCGAACTCCGATGCCGAGTCCAGATCTTTGAACAAGTCTCTCTTGGCCACGTTCATGACCTTGATTTTCATTGTGGTACCCGTCTCGGAGTTGTAGACCAGGTACTTCAATCCGCGCCAGGTGCTTTCCAGTTTCTGGAACGCCGGCGCGTGCATGATGGCGGCCAATTGCTTGGACAACGCCGCGTCGATCGCGTCGATTCGCTTCTGAATCGTTTCACTGACGTTTTTGCTCCAGGTGATCGAGCCCTGCAACGCCTCGTCAACCAGATTGCTGATCAGCGCCTTGGCGTCATCGGGCGCGGTCTGTTTCGTATTCGAGATTGCCTGTTCGAGGAGAGACGGTTGTGCGCTAACGGTGGTCGTTGCAGCCGCGGCCTCTGTCTTTGCTTTCGCTTCGCTCACTTGTCACCGTCCTTTGGGGCAATTTCGCCGGAGAGTTCCTTAAGCTTGTCAGAGTTCTGCAGGACCTGTTCGAGCAGGTTCTCCAGCTTGTCGGAACGATCCACTTTCGTTTGCAGGTCCCGGAGCTTGGCTCGCGTTTCCAGCAGCTCGCGCAGAGGCTTGACCTGCTTGGCGACGTTGCCAGGCTCGAAATCTTCCATCTTGTTGAACGCCAGTTGAACGCCAATCTCGCTCTTGTCGCCCTTGAGCGTGTTCTCCACTTTCAGGTTCAACCCCGGCGTCATTCGCGCCAGAATCTGGTCGAAGTTGTCGCGATCGATCGAAATGAACTTGCGATCGCGCAACGGCTTGAGCGGTTCGGTTGGATTTCCCGAGAAATCACCGAGAACGCCCACCACGAACGGGAGTTCCTTTTTCACCACCCCGCCTTCGGTTTCCACGTCGTAGCGGATCTGGATCCGCGGCTTTCTCACTCGGTCCAGTGAATCATAAATCGATTCGGTCATGACATTGACTCCTGCAAAATGCCGGCGCTCAAGAATCAGCTATTCGTGCTTCTCCTGAGGGATGCCGATCAGTTTATAAACGTTGTTGCGGGTTGAATCTTCGGGGATCAGCTCGACAAGCAGTTGCGGCAGCGGCATCTGACCCCAACGGACCGCCTGTTCCAAAGCATATGAGATGGGGCTGTGCGGCTCGGTCCTCTTGAAAAAAGTCGCCACCTTCTGCAGCGTCCCGAACGCCTGTTCCCTGGAAGCGATCGCGCCTGCAACGATCGGACCGGCCGCCGCTGCCGGAGCGGTCGGTGACTCGGAGTGCAGAGCGGTTGCTTGATTTTCAGTTGAAGGTTCCTCACGGTTATTGGGATAAAACCGCGTTGTCATTTCCAGAGCTTCGACCAAAAGCTCGCGGATCTTCGACGCCGGCGGTGCGTCCTTGCCGCATTTTTCCGCCAAAAGTTTGCATAACTCATCCCACGAGGCGAGACACTGACTGATAGTGTCTCGCAAGGCGGTGGCGAATTCGGGAGGCGCGGAACTGGCTGCCTCTTGCAGCATTTCAACCGTTATCGCTCCGCGCGAAATGCGATTTTGCCGAACTTCCTCATCAGCGATCTGCGCGACGCTCCGCGCTTGCTGGTATGCGGAGAGTCCGTATACCCCCCCATCTGATTGAATGATCGGCAGGTTATTGATGGGGTAAATTAGCACCCCTTCGCCATCTTCGCCGTTAAGCCCGGTTAGCGCAGCCACGCGCGTGCTGACGCCCTCGTCATCCGGCAACGGATAGACAACATCCCAAAATTTCGCAACCAACCCGCTCATCAGGCGGATTCCAGAGTTGAGTCCCGCGAATCCATCGGTCCGAAGCAGCGCCTCGGTCATCCAGGAGGCGATTTGAAGGTCTTTTGAGTGCTTGATCAACGCTTCCCGCGATAATTCGATCACCGGTTTCCAGTCGGGCTTTCCGCTTTCTCCCTGCAGCACTTGTTTCTCGATGTCGCGCGCCAGCGTGCGCGCATCGCGAATTCGCCGATGAAGGGATTGGGGAGAAAAATCGGCGCGAAGATCCTTTCCTGCCGGGTTATTGCCGGCAATCGGCAGCAAACAATCGGAAATCTCAACCAGCCCGGTCGCCATCTTTTCCCCTGCACGGACCTGAGAACGGCAAACGGCTCGGCTCCCGCCGAACGCCATAAAGTCTAGCAGACCTCCTGTCGATCGAGCGACATATTAGCGGTCGGCTGTAACTACTTGCAAATATTTTTGATATCAGCGGGGGTGTGTTCCTGAAGTGGGGTCAGTCGAACTGGCCGGCGAGTCGCAATCCTCGCTCCAGGCGCTGTAAGGCACGGGCCTGCAGCCGGCTTGCCCACGCCTTGCTGAGGTTCAGCCGTCTTCCGGCTTCCGTGAGCGTAACTCCCTCGAAATAGGTGGCGCGAATCAGCGCCTTGGCATCGGGCGGCAGCTCATCGAGCAGTTTCGCCAGACTCTGCCGCAATTCCCGGCTGCTAGCCGCCGTTTCAGGGCTGGGTGAATGTTCGTCCACGAGATTGGCGTCCGACCGCATCTCGGAGCCGGAATTCAGCGAGCTGACGGACATTCGCTTCGAGACGCCCCCAAGCCACCCCTCGACTTCGCCATTGCTCCCAGTACGATCGTCACAGGATACCTGTCTTTCCTGTTCCTCGGCTCGGTACTCATAGGTTGAAGCGTCATAGTCGCGAAGTTTGAACCAGGCCATGTGCTTCAAGCCGTCGAAAATTGCTCCGCGTACCCGGTAAAACGCGTACGTGTTGAATTCGTTTTTGCGCTGCCGGTCAAAATTCGTCGCGGCCTGGGTCAGCCCCACTTGTCCGTAAGCGATCAAGTCCTCTATTTCCACATGGCGGGGCAGCTTTCGATGAATCTTCCACGCGATCGATCGAACCAGGCCCTGACACGATTCGATCAACTCATGGGCGAAGGGGACATCCAGTGCCGCCGGTGCCGCCGATTGGCTCGTGCTCTGTTCGTTCGATGGCTTCCCGATCACGTGCCAACCTTGCGTTAACGCGCACCCAACCAGAGAGTGTTCGCCGATCTTCTGTACCCCTCTTTCCGCAAAGATGGAAGAAAAATTCCTTTGCAGGCCTATTCGATTCTTTTATGATTCTGCGGTTTGGGGAAAATCGATGGTAGTTGCGCGCGTTAAAAACTACGAGATAGGCGAAGAACTCTATCGCACCGCCTGGGGATGCGTGGCGATGGTGAGGTCCGCGCGCGGCGCGAACGCCGGGCCGCGCGTCATCAAGCTCTTCCAGCCCGCGACCTTTGAAGTCAGGGACGACACCGAGGGGATTGAAACGTTTCTCCGGCGAGTTCAAGTCCAGAAGCAACTGGCGGACAGCGGATCGCGGCACTGGGCACCTGTCTACGATTTCGGACAGGTCGAGGGGGGTGCATTTTTCATTACTGATCTGTTTCCCCGCACACTTCAGAAGTTGGCTGGGCGGATAACGATTGGTGCTGCCGAGCTTTATGTGCTTATTCGGGCTGTCGTGACCGGGACGCTGGAACTTGAGAAGGCATTGGGCCGCGGCCATGGCGCGCTCAAGCCAACCAACGTGCTGATCGGGGGTGCTCCCTCTTTGCGGAAGGCCCAGATTGTATTATGCGACCCCGCTGCTGCGATGGACAAATGCGCAGACGATGACGCAGTTGCTCTTGGCGAACTGATCCATCAACTCGTAATCGGCCGCCGATTTTCCGGTCCGGGAAGCTGGCCCGTGCCCGCAGGGCCACAGTGGAAGCATCTCGGCTCGCGCGGCGAGGGATGGAGAGCGCTGTGCAACCGGTTGCTCGATCCGATGCCATCGCAGCCGCGGCCAAAACTCGATGAACTGGCATTAATGGTCGATCGATTGCGGCCCGCCCAAATCTGGATTCCCGTGCTAATCGGCGGGGCGATGGTGGGCGTTCTCACCGCAGGCGCATTAGGCGTGGCGCAATGGGAGCAACGGAACGCGGCCGAATTCGAGTCGGCACGCAGCAGATGGTTTGGCCCGCTGGCCGGCATGCTCATTAGCGAGCGCGCTGCCGGTAAGCTCGATACCACCAGCGACGCATCCCTCATCAAGCTGATAGATCAGATCCAGCAGAATGATCTGGTCAATTTACAACTCCCCTCACCCGTTTTTTACAAGCCGGATCTGGCCGCCCTGAGCCGGTCGCGCGAAGCGGTTGGCCTGGTGCGATCGCTTCCCTCGTACTTCGACGACAAGTCATGGCAACGCCTGGCAATGATCAAACAGCTCCAAACTGCTTGCCGCGATGCTGGCCTGAATCAACCGGCTGACTTTCTCAGCTCCTTCGTCGTTCAATGTTCCACCTTCGACGAACGGACGCCGACGGCGGTTCGTTCGCTGGTCGAGATTCCCCCCTCGTTGCTGCAGGATCTGCAAAGGGGCGCGGATATTTCTCGTTTGATCGCTTCCCGCCTGACGGGATCCGCGGCGACCGGCGGCGATCCGTTTCTTGATCGCTATGCCCAGAGCCTTAAGGCCCAGGCAGACGCCGCGGGTCAAAACGTGCGGGTTTCTTCGGGCAAGTGCGTTGGCCTGGAGAAGCTGGGAGCGATCGAGAAGCGGGTAGCGAGATTTGCCAAGGTCGTGGAGGACGCGCGGAGCGTCGGATGGCCCGGCCGATTGGACATGAGCGCCTTCTCGAATGATGTGGAAGCGAACCTCCTCAATGCGCCCCTGAGTGATGCGTCTCTGCACGAATGGAGCAGCTCGATATCAGACTATATTTCCACACCGGTCCCGGCGGATTTGCCGGCCCTCGCCGGGATGCGAAAACGCCTCGATGAGGCCATACAGCGTGGTCCGGTCGCCCCATCGTTCCAGACGATGGCGGACGACTGCCGCAGGCAGATCGACGAATTTGCCGCCGCACAGTTCACGCGCAAGCAGATCAGCGAATCCAGCCGAAGATTTGTCGCGGCGATGGCCGCTCCCAACGATTCACTGCAAAAGCTCTCAGAATATGGACAGAAATTGGATGGCGCGCTTCGCACCGCGGATCAAACCGGCCAGACCGATCCGAAAGCCGGTCTTGCGCTGGCCGACGACTTGCTGAAAGTCGATCCGAATTTTCAGGCGGCGATGGAACTCCGGTCTCGTCTGCTCAATGTGCTGGTGAACGCAGACCTGGTCAGAGCGCGCGCGGAAGAATCGAATCAGCAGCTGGACGCAGCGCAACTGGACGTACTCGCCGCTCTAAAATTGGACTCTCAGAACGCCAATGCCCTCGCCCTGCGCGACGAGTTGACGAAGCAGCAGGCCGATCAGATTCAGCAGCAGGTCAATCATGCCCACCAACTTAGCCAACAGATCGCCGACTTGCGGGCGGAGATCGCAACCTCACCCATCGAGGCACTGCGTGGTGTCGCGCGACTACAAAAGTCTGAGCCGAACAATCCGAGTCTCTCGACACTGCAGCAGCAATCCGAGTTTGCCGCCATCAAAGCCGCCACTCAACTGAAAAACGCCGGCGAGCTCTCAGACGCGAACGAGATGATTACAGAATTGTTGGCGGTCGATGCCAATCAACCCGATGCAGTTCGGCTGCAGGGGGAAATTGCTGCGATCACGAACCGGTCTGAAAGAATCAATCAGCTTCTGGCAAAGGCACACGCGGAGATGGCTAGCGCGCCCGCGGATGCGCTGATTGATGCAAATGCAGTTCTCGCGCTCGACAAGACCAATGCCGATGCGCTGGGTCTTCAGCATGCCGCGAATCTGAAGATTCGCGCGCAGGTCGATCCCCTCGTTGAGGCGCAGCGGAAGATCGCGGCTTTACGCGCCATGGTTTCCACTTCACCCTTGGAAGCGCTGAGAGGGGTCGCGTCATTGGACAAATCGGCACGAGATGATCCTGCAGCGCTGAAGGTGCAACAAGACGCCGAAGCTGCGACTCTCAAAACGGCGGCAGACCTTTCGGGCTCTTCCGACTCGGCGAAGCTGGATGAAGCGAGCCGGATGACAGCGGCGTCGCTGCAGATTGACGCCAATCAGCCCGATGCAATTCACCTGCGGCAAGAAATTGCCGACAAAATCTCAAGCATTCATCGGGCCGATACAATCAATCAGTTGCTGGCGAAAGCACGTAGCGAGATGGCCGGCGCGCCAACCCAGTCGCTGGACGATGCCAACAAGGTTCTTTCGTTGGACCCGTCGAACACGGAGGCGGCCGGTCTTCGTCGCGATGCGATCGCGGCGGCGGTCAGTGCCGGTGATGTCTACTACGCTCGCAATACAGATGCCGATTTCCACAACGCTGCGGCTTTCTACGGGCCGGCCGCCGATGCCGGCGACATGCACGCGATGTTGAAAATGGCCTGGCTTTGCGACTTCGGGAAGGGTGACAAGCAAGACAGTGCACAAGCTTTCGCCTGGTACCAAAAGGCCGCGGATGCCGGCGACATGGCTGCCAAATTGATCGTCGCCAATAGATACGTCAGCGGCGTGGGAGTTGCGCAGGACTATCCTGCGGCGATGAAATACTATCGACAATGCGCCGATGCCGGCAGCGTTCCGGCGATGAACGATGTCGGTGATCTCTATCGAAACGGTCAAGGCACTCCGCAGGACTTCGGGCAGGCGCTGATCTGGTATCAAAAGGCCGCTAATGCGGGCGATAGCTCTGCGATGTTGGAAATTGCACTCATGTATGGCGAGGGTGGTCCAGGCCTTCGAAAGGACGAATCACAGGCCAAGTCGTGGTACCAAAAGGCCTCCGACGCTGGCAACCCAACTGCGAAGAGATGGGTGGAGAACCAGAAGGCCCCAGTCGTGCCGGCAGCGCCACCGAATCATCATCCTCAGGTCGGCGCTAACTAACGCTCGACGAACTCATGCTGCATTCAGCGGCTCGACTATGAAAGCGAAGGGGGTGCACGACCGTCTCTGCGCGCTCCCGCCCCCTCTCCCGGTATTCCGGGGGAGGGTTGGGGTGAGGGTGATTTCGAACGTAGAAGGACTCTCGTTCCTCGATGAACTCCCTTCGGATTAACCAGCAACTTCCCACGCTCCAAATCACCCTCACCCCAGCCCTCTCCCGGAGTACCGGGAGAGGGGGCGGGAGCGCGCAGAGACGGTCGTGCACCCAGCGAGGGGTTGGTGTTTCCGCCGGCCCGCGCCGCACTGCGATGGACGCAATGGCTTAGAAATTGAAGATCGCGTCTACCGCCGCGATCAGTTCATCGTGCCGTTTGAAATCGTTGAAATAATCGCGAGAGGCGTAGTCGTAACGCAGTTCCGGCCGAAATTTAAGGTTGGAACCCACACGATCGGCCGGAAACGGTGTGACGCCCAAGCCGACAGTTGCTTCATAGAGGGTTGTATTACCCGCCGCATCGACAAGAGCGCCAGTCTCGTCACGGAAGAACTCGATGCGGCCGGCCACGCTGAAGTGGTCGTCCAGCTTCAATGCTGCGTTGGCTGACGAGCCGTAAAAGTTGTCCCGGATGCCCGCGGTACGGCTTCCTGCCTCGTCAGCGAAGATCGCGTCGGCAAAAAGGGTAAGCTGATCTGAAACGGTAACGGAGAGGGTAGGATTAATTCGGAAAAGATAATCCGAGTTATTTTTCGGCTCCTCCGGACCGACGCTTCCATACAGAGTAAGAGCGATCTTGTCGCTCGGCCGCCAGGTCATTTTTCCAATGAAGTCAATGGCGCCGTTATCGTCGCTGGTGCTTTGATTGTCGCCCCGCGAGATGCCGGCATCCACACTCAACTCGTTGGTGAACGCATAGGCAGCGGTCACCCCGGTATTGGTAAACGGCAACGCATTGACGTAGGCGAAGCTGTGAGAAAAGAACACACTCGAATTCGGGTCCAGGGGCTTCCAAAACTCAAACCTGCCGAGCCGCACGCGGATTCCGTTGCCCAGTGGCACGGCGATGTCTATGTATAAATCAGGGGTGTCAAACTGAAAATCCGGGCCGCCCAGGACGTCCGGAACACCTCTGGCGCTGTTGTATCCGCCGAACAGGTTGTTGGAGTGCGTCCAGACGGCGTCACTGCCGTAGAGAAGCTCAATTCTCCCGCCGAAATCAAATTGATGTGACGTCAAATCCACGTCGCGTTGGACATTCAGCGCCAGCTGATTGATTGTCGCGTGATTGGCTTCGAAGTCGAAGGCGTGGCCGGCATTCTTCTCCTTGGCGGGATTCATGAAATTGTAGTTGTAGGACCCCTCGATCCAACCGTATACGTCGATTCGGGCGCTCTCCAGCGGCTCGGCTAGGCCGGCACTATTGAGCGCGGACATCAACGGGGCGCGGCTGGGAGTCTCATCGACAGCGTAGGTTGGACTGAGCGAGAGTTGCGGACTGGCCGACTGATCTCCCGCGAAAGCGGACCGCCCGGCAAATGCCGTCACTGACGCAATCAGCGCGAGAGAAATTCGAGATTTCCTGGTCACGTTAGCTCCTTCGTTAGATCGGATGAATTGAACTTGTCAAAGATTCGGTGCGTCGTTGTCCCCTGACGCGAATAAGAAGCTCAGGCGGTACGATGAAGTCGACAACAGGTTCGTCGCATATGCCTGCGATTCTCGCCGGAAGCATGAGGGCGACGCCCGGTTCGTTTTCGACTTCGCAGTTTTCTGGGGTTCGCTACCGACTCTTCTTACCTCCGGCTCGGCTCGCTTCCGCCGATCCAGTCTATCACCAATTGCATATGCGCTCACAAATATTGGCTCGGTATTCAACAGGCATTGTCACCGCGGCCGTGCCTGTGCCGCACGAAGATTTTGTTGCCACGCGAGGCCGCATCGGTATACTCACACGCGTTCGTCGCGGTCAACTTATCGGTCGAATCGGGTAACAGGCGTGAGGGGAGACCCCTTGATCTCATGGAAGCGAGATTCGCCTAATCAAATTCGGGGCAGGTGACTTCCATGTCTCGGTTGCGACGTCACTACGCTATCTGTCGCCGGCTATCTCAGTCCATTCGCCCGGAGATCCAGGCGCTGGAGCGGCGCGTGCTGCTCAGCGGGGCCTCGGTGCAACTCTCGACGCCCTATCCCGTTCAGGGCGCGGGGGAGTTTGAGATCGACGCGACCTTGATCGACTCATCTCCGATCAACACCAGCACAATCTCGCCGTCGAACATCGTGGTCAGCGGACCGACCGGGGCGCTGGCGGTGTTGTCTGATGAGGTGACGTCATTAGCCGGTGGCACTACCGTTAGCGTTGCCTACATCGTCCAACCGCCCGGCGGGATTTGGGACGCGGCTGACAACGGGGCCTACACGATCGCGTTTCAGCCCGACGAGATCGTCGATGCATCGGGGCAATCGGCCTCCGCAGCCTCGACCACATTTTCCGCTGCTTCGCTAACGCCAATTGACAGTTCACAAGCAGTAGCTTTTCTCTCCACGCCCGACTCGCAGATCACCGTTGCTGGAACGCCCGCTCCCACGCTCGAAGTTACTTACTCGGATCCAGCGGGAATCAACTTGTCCACCATCAACAGCGGCAACCTGGAGTCCGGCAGCACGGATTCGGATACCAGTCTCAACTTCACTCTGCAGTCGGTCTCGCCCGCGTTCGACGGCGGGAATGCGGTCGATGCCTTCTACGCGGTTGCACCGCCGGACGGCGCCTTCTATGAGCCGGATCACGGCGACTACAACATCTACAACAACTTCACCGACGAAGTGGAGAACAACGACGGAAAGTCGGCGGTAGGATTCGGGGTGGACGTGAGCCTCACGGTCGCAATTCAGCCGTCAGACCCTGCTTTCGCGTCGAGTCCCTCCAGTTTTACGACGACGGCAATTGGCCATCAGAGTAACGGCGACATCATTCTCGCGGGTTATAAAGTCCTGCCGGCGCAGGCATCAGGTGCTCCGGACAGTCAGATGGTCGTTGAGCGGGAAACGCCCGATGGCATCCTGGACCCCACCTTCGGCACCGGGGGAATCTTTACTGGCCCAACTGGGGACGATCAGTCGGTGAACGCCATAACGATCGAGAGCGACGATTCGATTCTGCTCGCCGGTCAGGGTCAGGCAATTCAAAACGGCGAATCGGTGGGGGTTGGTGAGTTTCTACTGGCGCACCTGACCGCTGAGGGCCAACTGGATCAGAACTTTGGCCCCAACGGAACCGGCATCGTTACGACGAGTATTCAGGGGCGGCTACTGATAACCGAATACGCCACTGCGGTCGCCGTGGCACCCAACGGAACGATCGTGGCCGGAGGGGATTCCGAGGGCACCTGGGCAATTCAGACTTACTCGGCTTCGGGAATGCCGCTCAATCACTTTCAGGTGTTCCTTTCGCAGGGGCCGTTTGTGACAACCACTGACGCGATCTCCCAACTCGCTTTTGCATCCGATGGCTCTACGATCATCGCTGTCGGTTCGGATAACGGAATTGTCGATGTCGCTGAATTCGACCAGGACGGGAATCCGGTTTCTGGTTTCAATTACAGTCCTCCGTCGACTGAAACTGATCCCGATCAGCCTGTGCTTTACGAACAACTTCCCGCCCTGGCAGTGCGGACTGATGGCACGACCGTCGATACGTCAATCGGGATGACGATCGACGATCAGGGGCGCATCATCGTGGCAAATCGGACGCCGGGAGCGACCTCCGATTTTGCCATCGAGCGACTCGAACCGAACGGCACGCCGGATACGACGTTCGGAACTTCGGGCACCGGCGTGGTCACCGTGGACTTCGGCGGAGATGACGATGCCGACAGCGTCACCATCCAACCCGGCGGCGAGATAATCGTCACGGGTACAACTACCGACGCGGACGGCAACACGCAAACCGCTGTTGCCGCCTTGAATGAGGACGGCACCCCCGACGATGCTTCGTTTCCGGGCGGCAACTACGTTTTCAGTCCCGGGATCACCGTTCCAGCTGCGTTATCCGCTGGGGTAATTGAACCGGATCTGGGCTCGGCCGGGGGAGCGCTCGCCGAGGCGTTCGGAAATGCCAGCTCCAATAGCGACAACGTCAACATCACATCGACCCTCGAATCCAGTTCCGGCGGAGCCACTCTCACCACGTCAGTCAACAATCCCGGGATCGGATCGACGCTCTCGGCCGCCCCGCTTACCTCGGCCGCATCGACTTACTCATTCGATGTCGTATATACGGACCATTCACAGCTCAACGCAATTTCATTGCAACTAACCGGCGCCGTGACCGTGACCCCGATCGCAACTCCCGGAATCGCCGGTGCGATTTCCCCTGCGGCTTCGACGCCGCTTCAGGTAGCGAGTGCGGTTGTGAATAACGGCCTGAACGGATCGCCTCGAACGGTCACGTACACGGTCGATGCCCCCTCCGGAGGATGGACGAATTCCGACAACGGAACATACGAAGTGGACTTGAACAACAAGGTTATTCTGGATGAGAATGGGAACCATGCCCCGGCCCGCAAGATGGGAGACTTCACCGTCGATATTCCGCCTGCCGGTCTTTCCGTTTCCGGAAGCGTCTTTGGCGACGAAAATGACAACGGGGTGCAGGACCCCGGCGAAGCGGGTATCTCCGGGGTCGTCGTGTATGCCGACGAGAATGGCAGCGGCAATCCCAGCGGTCAGCCGCAGGCGATCACCGATAGTTCGGGGAATTACACCCTCGGTGGACTCACCGGGGATCAATCCTACGAAATTCGCGAGGTGCTTCCTGCCGGGTACAGCCAAACTGCCCCCGCGATGGATGCCGGCCGGAGTGTCTCCGTCGCGGGCAGTTCGGTGAGCGGCGAGGACTTTGGACTGATTCTCGGCACCGCCCCGGGCAGTCTGTCCGGAGAGGTGTACAACGGTCTCACCGGCGCCCCGTTGAGCGGCGTCACGGTCTTCGTGGACGGCAATCGGAACGGCATTCTGGATCCCGGCGAGACGAGCACCACGACGGACAGTTCCGGCAACTACCGGCTCAGCAATCTGCAAGCCGGCACGTTCGCGATCGCCGAGGTTGTTCCCAGCGGCCAGACGACTTCCACGGCAAGCGCGACGGTGACCGTCACCAGTGGCGCTGCGACCGGTCCATCATTCGCGGATGTGCCCGATGCAGTTGCTTCAGGCACTCTCGCGCCTAACCTCACCGGGACCTTCCTGACCTCCCCGTCTGGCGCGGTGATCAGCGGCTCGAAGGGGAAGCTGACGTTGCAAATCAACAACGCGGGCACGGCGCCCGCAACCGGTCCAATCACGGTGAGCCTCTTTGCCTCCAGTACGCAGATGCTGGAGGGGGCGACCAAGATTATCGACGTGCCGGTGAACTTGAAGCTCAAGTCGGGAGCCTCGACGAAGTTGAAGTTGAACTTTACCTATCCCACGTCGCTGGTGAACGGCAGCTATTCAATTCTGGCATCAATCGACTCCGGCAACGCCATCGCCGAGACCAGTAAGCTGGATAACCTGGCGGTGAGCAGCCCGGTGACGATCGCGGCTGCTTTTGTGAAGTTGAGCGGTACGCTGGGTGCGCCAGCGTCCCTGACGCCGGGCAAGAGCGCGTTGCTGTCGTTAGAGCTGGCCAATCAGGGGAACAGCCCCGCCAGCGGCTTCTCAACGATCGAAATCTTCGCCTCGTCAGGCCAGACGCTCGATGATAGCGACGTCGAGATCGGCTCCTTCCCGGCGCGTCTGAACATCAAGCCGTCGCGAAGCGGCGTGTACCGCTTCAAGTTAAGGGCGAGCGCGGGACAACTGCCGGTCGGGAGGTATTACCTGATTGCCAACGTAGGTGGCACGGCTCTGGTTCCCGAAACTACGGTAGCTTCCGGATCACAGGTCTTGGTGACCTGACGTGGAGCGATTCTGTAAGGTAACCGAAGCCCGTCTCGAAATGACCGGATTTTTGCCGGCTTTCCAGAAACCTGCGTGGGCGATCGGTCATTTGCAGCTTCACCAATGTTATAAAGGAAGGCATGTCTAACGAAAAGGCGAGCATCATCGCGGTCCAGTCGGGCAACACAAATCCGCGACGCAAGGCTAATCGCGGTCTATCGGTTCGCCGTGATGTGTTGCGGCGGTCTCGCCTGCATGCGGCAATCGAGGGGCTGGAAGCGCGGCGACTGCTCACCTGCTATATCTCAACGCAGCTGCCAGTCACCGTCGAAGCATCAGTTTACGACACCAGTGACACGATCAGCCTCACGAACGTCACCGCAACCGCGATTAATGACAACGGGCAGATCGTCGGGTACGGCACGAACCTGTCGCAAGGAAGTGTTTCGAACGCTTTCGTTGATGCTTCCTCTTCTTCTGGAATTGCTGGAACTGGGTTGATTCTCCCTCCCTCGGAGCCAAGCCAGGCGTTGGCGGTCGATTCCAGCGGGCTCGTGGTGGGGCAAGCCAATTCGTCTGCGGCTTTCGAATATGACTCTACCGCCAGTTCGCCCGATGAGACAGTCCAGAACGGCGCCGTAAATTCGGCCTTTTACGCTGCGGGGACGATGACCTCCGGGGGAGATGAGTTCGACGGTGGCTTCAATCAGGAGAGCAACGGCAGCGATCATCCAGTCCTCCATGACGCCACTTCAGACCCTGGTCTGGATGCGTTCATCGATCTGACACCCTCGGCGTCTGTGAATTCAAGCTCGTTTTCCGGCGCGGTCATGGGAATCGGGAAGCGCGCCGTCGGATGGATTGACACGGGCGGTACCAAGCAGGCTGCCATTCAGGCTGCCGATGATTCCAGCGGCCCGCTGCAGGTGATCAGTTCGCTTTCCGCCAGCGGCGACAGCGAGGCGCTGGCGATCTCCGAAGTTGGGAGTGGCTCGTTGGCCAACAACGACATCGTCGTCGGTTATGCCTCATTCTCGGGTTCAAGCGGATCTCAGCCGTTCTATTATGACATCGATACTAACACGGTGAGCCAAATTCCCAACCTGCCGGGGTACACGGGAGGCGAAGCCGAAGCGATCAACAGTAGCGGCCTGATCGTCGGGAAGGAGACCAACGGTAGTTCCAGTGTTGCGTTTGTCTTTAATACCAGCACGGGGAAAATCCAGGATTTGAATACACTGACGGACGTTTCCGACGCCGACTTCACTGAAAGCGTCACGAACGCGACCGGTATCAATTCGAGCGGCCAGATCGTGGCAAACAGCGGGGACAATGCTTATTTGCTGACCCCTGTTGTGACAGGCACGGGGTTCGAAACCGAATCCAACGATGGGAGCGTTGGAATAACGCTCGACTCCATCACCCCGTTGTCAAACGGCGAGTATTTGGCTGCTGGATTCCAAGGCAATACCGCCAATAGCGGTGGCGGCTATGGAGGTCAGTTCGTCATTTACAAATTCAATGCCGATGGCACGAAGGACACCAGCTTTGGAATCAATGGACGTATCGAGACGGGATTCCAGGGGGCCGGGTATGGTGTGACCGTTGATTCGTCCGGAAACATTCTGGTGACCGGCGTTCAAGTGAACGAACCATCAGCCCCGGCCACTGAAGGCACCGATTGGCTCGTTGCCCGCTTCAATTCAGCTGGACAACTCGATACAAGTTTCAATCCCAGCGGCACGATCCCCGGCGTATTAGATCTCGGCGCCGCCGCTGGCCTAAACGGGAACTTTGATCTCACAACGACTCAAGACGGTACGACCACCACGGAGGTTGCCAACACTCCGTATGACATCGTTGTTTCCGGAAACAGGATATATCTCTCGGGCACGTATGATCCGCTCTCTGACTCGAGTGCCAATGGATCAGAATCTGAGTTCGCGCTCGTTTGTCTGAATTCGCAAGACGGGTCACTGGATACGAGCTTCAACGGGACTGGCGTGGTAAAAACCAGCTTTTCTGATGGAGGCGATCACGGCGGGCGTCTGGTCATCCAGCCAAATGGCGACATCGTGGTGGCAGGCGATGCTGGTGGAGCGCTTGGTCTGGCGCGCTATACCCCGACCGGGCAGCTCGATTCAACCTTCAACCCGAACGGCTCCGGCTTCGTAGGCGTCACCGCAGCGCAGACGGCCGACTGGAACGTCGGCCTGGCACTTCAGGCGGACGGCGAGATCCTTGTGGGAGGACAATCCAGCAGCGGGCATTTTGCGGTGGCCCGGCTCAACTCCGACGGCACTCTCGATAACTCATTTGGAACCGCCGGTGTGGCAACCGCAAACTTCGGTGGCAATGATGACGTGGATGAACTGATTGCCCAGCCCGGAGGGGAAATTGTGGCCATCGGTACCACGCAATCGGGCACTACAATCCAGACTGCGATAGCGGCATTCAATTCCGACGGCAGTATCGAAACCGCGTTCGGGCCAAACGGGAACGGTCTTGAGACAATTCCCATCGCAGCCCCTGTTAACGTGTCGCAAAGCGATCTGATCAGACCTGATTTGGGCTCTGCTGGCGGGGCACTCTACGAGGCGTTTGGAGCAGGCGATTCAAATGGCACAATTCTTACGGGAACTGGCGACAGCGAACTCAACACCGGCAATTTCGGACAAAATGGAGGTGGAGCGGCCATCCACCCGGACATCAACACCGACGTCACCAAGCCAACCGCCACGCTCGACAGTGTCACGTCCATTCCCAACGGCGTCGCTGTTGAGGTGACGTACGCCGACAGCGTGGCAATCGATCTTCCAACCATCGACTCAAGCGACATCTCTGTCAGCGGCCAGAAGACACTCACCGTCGGCACGCCGCAGATCGTCGACTCATCCCCGGGCACGCCTATGGTGGTGTACGACCTGACCGACCCCGCCGGGTGGACCGCTAGCGACGACGGCAACTATACGATCACCTTGAATGCGAATCAGGTGGGAAACGTCGGCGGTGGTAAAGCTTTAGCGACAACGCTGGGAACCTTCTCACTTCACGCAATCTCCGGCAGCGTATTCAATGACGCCAACGGCAATGGCGTCCAGGATCCGGGTGAGGCAGGTATTTCTGGCATCACAGTCTTTGCCGATTTGAACAGCACGGGGAACGCCACAGGTCAGCCGAGCGTTACGACGGATTCTTCCGGCAACTATTCGATTCCCGCTCTGGTTTCCGGCGCAAGTTACACCGTTCGCGAGGAATTGCCGGCGGGCGTTGTGCAGACGGCGCCGGCGGGGGGAGCTGGGCAGCTGGTGGCCTTGGGGAGCGCTGATGCCGCCGGAGAAAATTTCGGGCAGCAACAGACATCCGGGCTTTCCATTGCCGGGACGGTCTTTGACGATCTCAACGGCAATGGGATGCAGGACGCGGGGGAAGCCGGCGTGGCCGGTGTCGTTGTCTACGCCGACGTGAACGGCAGCGGGAGTCCCGCCGGTCAGCCGCAGTACACCACCGATTCTTCGGGCCACTACAACGTCAGCGGGTTGGCGGCCAACACTTCGTACACGATTCGCGTGGTGCTCCCGAGCGGTTTCAGCCAGACGTTCCCCGCCGCCAACGCCGGTGAGCAGGTCACGTTGCAGGGGGCGAGCATCGGCAGCGAGAACTTCGGCGTCAAGGGCGCTCTCTCGATCGGCGCCTTTGCCGCCAATCCACCAACAGTTGCCGCAGGCGCGTCCACCACGCTCACCGCCACCAATGTAGTGGAGAGCGGAACCGGTTCAATCACCGGGGTAAACTTCTACCTCGAAACCAACGGCACCAGCGGACTGCAGATCGGATCGGACACGCTAGTCGGAGCCGGCACCCAGAGCGGTTCGACCTGGACGATCTCGGCATCAACTTCGGGTCTGATTGCCGGAAGCCACACCTACTACGCCGTCGCAACCGACAGCAACGGCAATAGCAGCGCCGTTGCCTCGACCACCCTCACGGTGACCGCCGCGACCAGCGGCCTGTCCGCCACGCTAACGTCCAACATCCCTTCCTCGGTACCAACCGGCCGAGCCTTCAAAGCCAATACCGTTTTGACACTCACCAACAGTGGCAGCACCGCCCTCAAGGGGCCGGTTGTCATCAAGCTCTTCCTCTCACCCGACGGCCAACTGGATGGGGGCGATACCCAGATCCTGAAGCTGTCCGCCAATGTCCGCCTGAATCCGGGGGCTCAGAAGCAGGTGCGCCTGCCCCTGTCCCGATTCCCAAAAGGCGTAAACGGCAGCTATTTCCTCGTCGTGCAGGCAACACGCTCCGGCGGCTCCATCACCGCCTCCTCAAGTGCAGCAGTAAAAATCGCCCCCCCAACCCGGGATCTCGCCCTCGTGGGAATCTCGGTCCCCGCCTCGTTGACGTACGAGCAGACCACGCCGATATCTTTTACCATTGCCAACGACGGCAATGTCGCATGTTCAAGCAAGGTGTTTCTGACTCTCGAAGGGGCAACAGGGATCGATGACACCACAGACACCGCCTCGGAAGACATCGGAATCGTGGAGATCCGCATCAACATCAACCCTGGTGCGACCGAGACGCTCAACTCAGAGACTGATCTGTATTCTGTCCAAGCGACTTTCCCCCCGACGTTCTTCCCCAAGGGTGTTCTTGCCGATTATCAAAAGAACCCTTACGACACAGACAACGCCGATAAAACCGTGGTCGAGCCAACGTCAGTCACCTTAACCGGCGCGCCTTAAGCGATAATTACTGACGCAGATCTTGGCCCTCTGTCCGTTGCGGTTTTCGAGGATGAGCAACGGATGGGTGAGGAACGTGCCGCCATACGTCCCCATCGGCATCGGGAACGACCCGGACCCGTCCCCATTCAAATGAACGTGAAGGAAATCAGTCAGAGGCTTCTCGTCTTCCGTCAAAACCCGCGCTTCCATGGCAACGCTCCCCGACACCCGCGAGTCACACGACGCGCATATCACCTCAGACTTCAACCGATCTTACGCTCCGGCTCCTTGAACTGGCTGAGCGTGACGCGGCCTGTCGGGAGTGTTGCGATAATTTCCAGCTCACCGCCCAGCGCTTCGACGATTCGGCGAAGCGTGCTGATTTGCATGTCGTCCTGCGATTCCAACTGCGATAGCGTGGGCTGTTTCACGCCCAAAGATACGGCCAACTGCTCTTGTGTCAGCCCGGCGAGCCGGCGAATTTCCGACAGAAGCATGTCGGATAGATCTTCGTGCACCCATCCTTCGAAGCGGGCGCGGCGATCCGCCGGCATTTGCTTCATGATCGTGTCCCATTTGGTTCGGCCTGCCATTGTTTAAATAAACAGTCCGGCATCTACCTTAAATCGCTCCGCCAGTTTCTTTGCAACTTCCTTGCTGATCTCGCGCTTGCCGGAAAGGATCATTGGGGCAAGTGACTGATTGCCGATGACGCGTCCTAGTTCGCCGGCGTTCATGTGATTTGCGTCTAAGAGCGTTTTGAGGGCGACGAGGGGGGTGATTCCGCCACGATCAAGGTCGTATTGTTTGGATTCGTACGCTGAAATGAGCGAGATAATCGTGTCCAGGTAACCGCCTTGATCCTTGTCGAGGTCGTCGCGGCCCATGAGATCTTGCGCGACGGCGGTTGCGCGGTCGTATTCCACCTCAGAGCGAATGGAGAGAAGCGGGAAACGCTTCAGCAGCTCAAGATATGACTTTCCAAGCCGATATCCCCGCTTGGTGTGGCTGGTTAGCATTGTTGTCATTCAAGCTCTCCCTTCCATTTTTCCCGATCATATTCCGCATGAGTGAGGACATGAGTCACCAGCACGGTCTGACGCACGTAGTCGATCAACGCGACGACCCGATACTTATTTCCGCCGACGTCAAATATCGTCGCGGTTCTTCCACTCTTTGTTCGGTATACGTCGGTCGCAGGAAACGATGTCTTCGTATCCTCAAAGGTGCGCCACCGTGCTTTGCGTGAAATCCTGAACCATCGATCCAGCGCGCCTGTCGCATGAGCATGCCTCGTCCAGAACGCCACAAGAGGCTTCCGTTTGATGACGTTCATCTTGTCTGGTTCAGTCGGTTTTTCTCTCCCGACGCTGTTTTCTTGAGATTGAGATCTACATGCGCCATCCAGGACTTGAACCTGGAACCCGCTGATTAAGAGTCAGCTGCTCTGCCAATTGAGCTAATGGCGCCCGGAGAGGGAAGGATATAACCCTGGGGCAATGAGTCAAGTTCGTTTGACGGGACGCGGGATGCAGATGTAAAGCCGCGACCAGTGGTCGCGCGGACGCGGAACCGGCGGCGGATTCATCGACGGAGCGAATGTTCGGCAGTCCCGGCGCGACCACTGGTCGCGGCTTTACAGGGTTGGTTCAGGTCGGCTTAGAGCTCCGGCAGCTCGTAACCCTTGCGGCGTTCGCGGGTGCGCCATCCGTTGGCCTCGGAGTCGCCAGGGAATTCCCAGGCGGCGGGGTCCCACTTGAGGGGGCGGCCGTTCCAGTAGGTGAGGTTCACCAGATGACAGACGGTGACGCTGCGGGCACCGATTTCCACGTCGCAGATGGGCAGCTCGCGTGATTTGATGCAGCGCAGCCAGTTCTCGCGTTGGCCGGGGGAAACGAAAAGTTTCTGGTCGGTCGCCGTGAGCGGCTCGAGGAGAATCGACTCCGGCTCGCTCACAATCGTGCTGCGGCTCACAAAAAGTTTTCCCTTCTCGCCGATGAACAGAATGCCGTTCTCCTCCACGACGTGTCGCGGCGTAGTCAACTTTTCCGGCTGCGTCGTGGGCTGGGTCGAGGAGTTCTTCTTTTTCTCCGGCTCCAGCGTGTCGTATTCATACACTTTATGGACGTGGGTGACCACGATTTCTTCGCCGACTGGTGATCCGCGATAGACAACCTGGGCGCCGTACTTGGGATCCGGTCCGGTGGAGACGCGGGTTTCGACGGGGCCGGAGTGATCCATGTCGAGCGCCCATTGAGTGATGTCGAAGTGATGCGCGCCCCAGTCGGTGATAAAGCCGCCCGAGTATTCGCGGAAGTCCCGCCAGCCGGGGTTGAAGGGATAAGTGTCGGGGAGCCCCTTGTGGCAGAGAGTTTCGTTGTACGGCCGCGTCGGCGCCTGGCCGAGCCACATGTCCCAGTCGATTCCCGGGTCCGGATCCTGGGAAGGGAGATCGCACCATTTGCTGGTTGGCCCGATGCCGACGTGAACCTCTGAGATCTTCCCGAGCCGGCCGTTTCGGATGTAGTCGCACGCCTGGCGGAAGGGGCCCTGAGAGCGCTGTTGGCTGCCGACTTGGAAAATGCGCTCGGTCTTGCGCACCGCGTCGATCAGGGTCTTGGCTTCGTGAATTGTCAGCGTGAGTGGCTTTTCACAATAGACGTCTTTCCCGGCCTTGCAGGCTTCAATGGCGATCGACGCGTGCCAGTGATCGGGAGTGCCGATCACCACCGCGTCGATGTCCTTGCGGTCGAGCAGTTCGCGGTAATCCTTGTAGGCATCGCAGACGGCTCCCTGCCGCTCGATCAACTGATATTTGTCGTCGACGATCTGCTTGGCCCGATCGCGTCGCACCGTGGCCACGTCGCAGACCGCGAGTACCTGGGTATTGCCCAGTCCGCTCAAGAAATCGAGATGGCCGGTCGCCTGCTTTCCGATGCCGATAAATCCGAGCGTGATCCGCTCGCTGGCGGGGAGAGTCGTGGCAGTGGCGGCGCGCAGGGCACGGGTGGAAGTCAGTAACGGTGCGGCCAGTCCGATAGCAGCGGCACGTCTGACAAAATCACGGCGCGTCACGGAAGAACGGTGGGGCATGGATGAAACCTCAGGTGGAAGCGGGGGGGATCGTAAAACTGCCTGCGGACTCCGCACCGCCGACAGTTAGAGTTTACCGGGCATTGCCGATGGTGTTGAATTGGCTGTCAACGGTATCTGACCGACAGGGTACCAACACTGTTGTCCGAATGGATGAGCCGTCTGCACGATTTGACAGAAAAACGGCATCCGGAGGCGGTGAACGGCAGTCGGAAATGCGATTCGCCCAGAGTGGGCAATCTGCCTGTATTGTCGGCAGCGTTGAACGGCAATTGCTGCGCTGCGCGGCGGCGCCGACGCGGCGGATTCAGTATATTGACAGTACGCCAGCGCGTTCCTTATGATCCGCCCCAACTACCGTGGTCAGTCATGCGTGGGCGAATACGAAAGTTTCGCTGGCGAAACAATTTAGCGATCAGGTGGGCAATACTCCATCTGATTGTACGTTGTGGAACCAGCAGGCCGGGAGCTACACTTCGCCGGCGGGAACAACAAGCTCTACGTCGCGCGGCTCTCAAATCCGCAAACCGCGCTGAAAGCAAGCTAACTTATGTGGCATCCCGTGCAGGCGTTCATTGTGACGGTGTATGTTGGCGTACTCGCCGCTGTCGCATTCTACGGGTTTCATCGTTACGTGCTGGTTTATCTCTACCTCAAGCATCGGGACGACATCTACGAGCCCAAGAGCAAGTTCATCAACTTGCCGCGGATCACCGTTCAGTTGCCGATGTTCAATGAGTACCAGGTCGCCGAACGGGTGATCCGGCACTGCTGCCAACTCGACTACCCCCTCGATCGGCTGGATATTCAGGTTCTGGACGACAGCACGGATCACTCCTGCGAAATTGCCCGCGCCGCCTGCGAGGAATGGGCCGCCAAGGGGTACCCGGTCAAGTACATCCACCGCCAAAACCGCGTCGGCTACAAGGCCGGCGCGCTGGCCGAGGCCATGCACCAGGCCACCGGCGACTTTATCGCCATCTTCGATGCCGACTTCATTCCGCCGCGCGACATTCTCAAAAACGTCGTGAACTATTTCACGGACGAAAAAATCGGCATGGTGCAGGTGCGCTGGGACCATCTCAATCGCGACGCGTCGCTGCTCACCAAGGGCCAGGCGATCTTTCTCGACGGCCATTTCGTCATCGAGCACACCGCGCGCAACCGCTCCGGCCGTTTCATGCATTTCAACGGAACCGCCGGGGTCTGGCGCAAAGCCACCATCGATCACGCCGGCGGCTGGCAGCATGACACGCTCACCGAAGATCTCGATCTCAGCTATCGCGCCCAGCTCAAGGGCTGGCAGTTTGTTTATCTCCCCCAGTTCTGCGCCCCGGCGGAACTTCCCCCGGAAATGATCGGCTTCAAGCAACAGGCCCATCGCTGGACCAAGGGAAGTTTCCAGACCGCCATCAAGCTTCTCCCGCGCATCCTGCGCTCCAGGCAGATCTCCTGGCGAATCAAGTTGGAGGCCTTCTATCACCTGACCAATACACTGGTCTATCCACTGATGGTCCTGCTCACGCTCCTGATGTATCCGGTCTTCTTCGGCTACGTCGATCATGTCGAGGCGCCGCTCAAGGGACACACTTGGGGCCATTACCTCTTCAGCTCCGGCCTCTTCATCCTGGCAACCGCCTCTGCCAGCACGTTCTTCGTATTCGGCCAGCGCGAGCTGTTTGGCGACAAGGCGGGATGGAAAACCTTGCTCTACATGCCGTTTCTGATGAGTCTTGGCGTCGGTCTCGGTTTGAACAACGCGAAAGCCGTCTTTGAAGCGATATGGGGCGCGATCCGGCGCAAGCCGAGCGAATTTGTGCGAACTCCAAAATACGGAGTGACCGGGAACGACCGCCGAAAGCTCCGCCGCGACCGGGTTCTCACGCTCAAACGCATCTGGCTCCCACTGCTGGAAATCGCCTTCGGCGTCTACATGACCAGCTGCATCATCATCAGCCTGATGTGGGGCTTCGGCTACGGCACCATCGTCTTCCTGCTGATCTTCGCCGGCGGCTACTTCTATGTGGGCTTCTCGTCACTGCACACGCTCTGGAAGATGAGCCAGGAAGTCGAGCTGATCGAGCCGCTCGCAGAAGCCGCCGAGTCACTGCCGACGTAACACGATTTCCGAACCGGGTTTTCGCAAAGTCACCGGTGTGCGATGTGCGTGAAGTAGTACCACGCGCCGACCGTGGCAATCACAACGATCAATAGCAAGAGCAGTTTGCCGCCGCTGCCCGACCGATAGTGCGCCCGGCGTTCGCTGACGGAGGCTTCCTCCGTTCCATGCTGTTGCACGCGTTGTACCAGCATCCCCGCCGCCGTTGCCTTGCGTTCCGCCGCCGCCCGGCTTTCCGCTTCCAACTCGAGACTCATCCGGCCGCCATTCTCCCGGCTCGATCCCGTCACAGTGAATTTCATGATCAGCCCTCCATGCGACGGCCGCCATTATATCAGATGCCTCAGCGAGCATTCCAGCCACACTCGGGCCGGCGCAACGGCGCAAGCCGATCGTATCCGCCGCGTCGCAACCGGACGTGTGGGGACCGAACGTGTGGCGACCGAACGATGTGCCGACCGAACCGACCGAACGCTTGACCGCTTCTCGCAGCGCAATACAATCGCCTCCCGCATTCCGGGGCCATGGTCTAACGGGATGACGGCTGAATCGCATTCAGCAAATCGGGGTTCGATTCCCCGTGGCTCCATTTTCGAGCCGTAGGCTCGAAAATAGAGCAGTGGAGCCAAGAACAGGCGATCAGGTGAAAAGGCCTGACACTCCACTGCGGTCTCCTGCTCGCCTGTTCTCCTGCTCAACTGCGGACCGCCCAAATGGCGTTCATGTTCGAGAACCTTGCCGTCTACCAGAAGGCCATCGATTTCACAGAACAAGTCGTCACGCTGACCGGGTCCTTCCCACGCGGGTTCTATTTTCTCGCTGATCAACTGAATCGCGCTTCGCTGTCCATCGCGACGAATCTGGCTGAAGGCAACGGTCGCTTCACCAAATCTGACCGCCGCAACTTCTTCATCATCGCTCGCGGCTCGGGGATCGCATACGAGTTCGGCCCGTCTTTCGGCCTTTCCATTTCCCGCGTTGATCCACTTCCTCATCAGCTCGAGGCGGTCTACGACTATCTGTTGAAACTACATCCCCCCATTCTCGATCCGGCCAAGCTCCCCTGGGGCCAGGTGATGAAGGTGCAGCATTATGCCATCACGCTCAATGACTTGCGCGACAGCGGGCCGGCGGGGGGAACGTTCTGATGAGATCATTTGAGCATGGCTATCTGCTGGAAACCGCCATTTCGCACCCGCTCCTGATGTCGATGCGGGTGCTGGGTGAATTCCGCGGGCGTCAGAACCTTTACACGGAACAGTTTCCCGAAGTGTTGAACACGTTGCGCCAGGTCGCGCTGATACAGAGCACGGAGTCCTCCAACCGAATCGAGGGGATTACGGTCCTGCCTGAGCGATTGGCCGGCCTGGTGAACAAGAAAATCCAACCCCGCGACCGCTCCGAGCAGGAAGTCGCCGGGTACCGGGACGTGCTGGCGGCCATTCACGCGAATCACGCCCGGATGCGCCTCTCGACGGACCTGATCCTCGACTGGCATCGGATGATCTATCGCTACACGGGCGAAAAGGGCGGCGCCTGGAAGAAGAGCGACAACGTCATTTGGGAGGTCCGCCCCGACGGGCGGCGCGTCGTGCGTTTCAAGCCTGTATCGGCCGTCGGCACGCCCCAGTTCATGGATCGTCTGGTGGAACTCTTCAATCAGGCATTGGATGAGTCGAAGACCGATCCGCTGCTCCTCGTCGCCAGCTTCATTCTTGATTTTGAGTGCATCCACCCGTTCACGGACGGCAATGGCCGTATCGGCCGGCTCCTGACGCTGCTCCTGCTCTATCAGTGCGGGTACGAAGCCGGCCGCTACATCAGCCTGGAACGAGTCGTCGAGGAGAGCAAAGAAACTTACTACGACTCGTTGTTCCAAAGCTCGCAGGCCTGGCACAAAGGCGAGCACGACCTGCGGCCCTGGTGGGAGTATTTCCTGGGCACCCTGACCGCCGCCTACAAGGAATTCGAGTCGCGCGTGGGCACGCTGACCAGCGCCAAGGGAGCGAAGCGGCAGATGGTGCAGAATGCGATCCGGCGCCTTCCCGCGCGGTTCAAGATGGGTGACGTGCAGCGAGCTTCGTCCGGCGTGAGTTATCCAACGCTGAAGCGAGCCATGGCCGACCTGAAGCGCGCGGGTAAACTCCGATGCCTCGGCAAGGGCCGGGACGCCGAGTGGGAACGAATAGGATCATGGAGCAGTTAATGGGATCACGAGCGCAACATGTGATCCTATAAACAGGCGTTGGAGCAGATTGCTTCCATCGTCACGCCGGAAACGATTCTTCGTTGGCATCGGGAACTGGTGGCCCGGAAGTTCGATACCAGTAAATCCCGCGTGGCCCGCGTTGCCGGCAGACCGCCAGCGGATGAAGCTACTGTCGAACTGGTTCTGCGACTGGCGCGGGAGAACCCAACGTGGGGATATCTCAGAATCGCCGGAGCAATCGACGCGCTCGGATCGTCGATCAGCCATCAGACTGTTAAGAACATTCTGGAGGAGCATGGCATCGATCCGGCTCCAGATCGTAAGGGCAAGACCAACTGGCCGGAGTTCATCAAGTCGCATGCCGAGTGCCTGCTGGCCACCGACTTCTTCACCACCGAAGTCTGGACCGCTTTCGGACTGGTCACTTATTATTGCCTCTTCTTCATCCACGTCGGAAGCCGAAAGGTCTACATCGCGGGCATCACGCGCAATCCCAACGATGCGTGGATGCGGCAGGCCGCACGGAATCTGACCAGCGGAGGATGCGAACTCCTGGCCAAATCCCGATATCTGATCCGCGACCGGGACGCCAAGTTCTCCTCCGGGTTCGACATGATCCTGCGATCGGCCGGCATCCAGCCGCTGGCATTGCCGCCGCGAAGTCCCAATCTCAATGCCTTCGCCGAGCGATTCGTCCGCTCGATCAAAGATGAATGTCTCGACCGGATGATCTTCTTCGGCGAGGCCTCCCTCCGCCACGCCGTCACGGAATATGTCGCTCACTACCACCATGAGAGAACGCACCAAGGCAAGGACAACCGCCTGCTCTTCCCGCAGCACGCTTCCCATCCGCTCCCTCGCGACGGGCCAATCCGTTGCAAAGAACGCCTCGGCGGACTGCTGAAGTTCTACTACGAGGAGGCCGCATGAGCCGTGGATG
>Ga0302326_10001888_pt1 | contig 52152 bp, 44 predicted proteins | sample Palsa_T0_3_FD_202264 | JGI IMG/M metagenome (GOLD analysis project Ga0302326, IMG submission 202264) | Peat permafrost microbial communities from Stordalen Mire near Abisko, Sweden - Palsa_T0_3 | ecosystem: Environmental > Terrestrial > Soil > Palsa > Peat permafrost | place: Sweden: Abisko...
TGTTCGCGCAGGAATACGCGACTGACTACCCGGAGGTTGAAGCGATCGTTCTCGCGCACAACTACGCCCTGCACACGCACGAGATCGCGGTGCAGATGCGCCCGCGCACGAGCGGCAGCTCGCGGATCTCGACCAGCGTCAGCGCCTACTACCTCGTCAAGGTCCTGCTCGCGGTGCTGGTCAGCGCGCTGCGCGCGCGCCCGCTGCTCGAACCGGGACCGCTGGGGAAGACGGCGCGACCGTGAGCAGCGTCGGCGCGATCCTGCTTGTTGTGCGGGCGAGCTCCACGACCACGACGCTGCAGCGGGTCGCCGTGATCGCGATCGCCGTGCTCGTCTTCGCGCTCGTCTTCGAGCTCGTGCGTCGACGCGCACTGCTCGAGCGCTACGCGCTGCTGTGGCTGCTGGCCTCGCTTGCACTGGTGCTGCTGGCGGTCTGGAAGGGCCTGCTCACGCACCTAGCCCGCGATCTCGACATCTACACGCCGGTCAACGCGCTGTTCGCCGCGGGCTTCGTCTTCGTCGTCGTGCTGCTGCTGCACTTCTCGCTCGTCATCTCGCGCCTGTCGGAGCAGAGCAAGACGCTCGCGCAGCGACTCGCCCTGCTCGACGATCGCATCGAGCAACCCTCCGAGCTCGCGGCCGAGCCCGATGCGCGGCGCTCCTCAGCGGCGCAGCAGCGCACGCGCGCGGCGGGCGAGCGTTGAACGACGCGCTCGCCGTCATCGTCGTTACGCACAACGCCGCCGCCGAGCTTGGCGGGCTCGCTGACGCGCTGCTCGGCGAGCTCGAGCCCGACGACGAGGTGGTGGTCGTCGACAATGCCTCCAGCGACGCCACCGTCGCTGTCGCGCGTGCGCTCGATCCCCGCATCGCGCTGATCGAATCGGCCGCAAACGTTGGTTTCGGCGCCGGTTGCCGTGCCGGCGTCGAGGCGACGACGGCGCCGCTCGTGCTGCTCCTGAACCCGGACACCAGACCGCAGCCCGGCTCGCTGGCGCGGCTGCGCGCGCTCGCCGCCGAGCAACCAAGCTGGGCCGCCTGGCAGCCCGCCGTGATGCTGGCCGACGGACGTATCAACACATCTGGCGGAGTCGCCCACTATCTCGCCTTCAGCTGGGCCGGTCAGTGCGAGCAGCCGGCGTCGGGACTCGCCGACCGGCCCTACGAGACCACGTTCCCCTCGGGAGCGGCGCTGGTCATCCGGCGCACGGCGTGGGTCGAGCTCGATGGCTTCGAGGACTCCTACTTTCTCTACGGCGAAGATCTCGATCTCGGGCTGCGCTTGTGGCTCGCCGGTCAGCGCGTCGGCGTCGAGCCGCGAGCGCGCGTCAGCCACAACTACGAGTTCGACAAGGGTCGATACAAGTGGTACCTGCTCGAGCGCAATCGCTGGCGGACCCTGCTCGCCGTCTACCCGGTGGGCCTGCTGCTGGCGCTCGCGCCGGCGCTGCTGGCCAGCGAGCTCGGCCTGCTCGTGATCGCTGCACGCGACGGCTGGCTGATCGCCAAGCTCCACGCCCAGCTGGCCACCGTGCTGGGCCTGCCAGCCTCGCTGCGCCGGCGGCGCTCCGTCCAGGCGCAGCGGCGGGTCGCCAGCGCCGTGTTCGCGGCGCAGCTCAGCGCCTCGCTCGACAGCCCGAATCTGGCCAGCCTGCCGCGGCCGCTGCTGCGCGCGCAAGCCGGCTATTGGCGCCTCGTGCGCCTGCTACTGCGCTTTCCCGCGCGACCCCGTGTTAGCATCGCCCGCTTCGCCGGCGGGGCTCGTCGGCGATGACCCGAGGGCCGCTGACGCCGACGCCGTGAGCCACGCATGTCGCTGATCTCCTCATGGGTTTTCTTCCCGCTAGTACTCGCCGCAATCGGGCTCGGCTGGGGCGCGCTCGTCGGCTGGGTCGCCGGTGAGCGCGAGCTCGGGCCGCTGACGATCCCGCTCGGCCTCGCGACGGCGCTGATCGTCGCCGGCATCCTGACCGCTTTCTCCGGGACCGCGCCGATCGCCGCCCCGGTCGCCGCGGTCGGCGCGCTCGCCGGCGTCGGCTACGTATGGGGCCGCGCCAAGCTGGGCGCGGCACCGGCGCTCGCCGCGATCGGCGTGCTTTTGGTCTACGGCGCGCCCGTGATCGCTAGCGGCACGGCGACCTTCCTCGGCTACGTCCGCCTCGACGACACGGCGACCTGGCTGACCCTGATCGATCAGCTGTTCAGCCATGGCCGCTCGATCGCGAGCCTTTCGCCCTCGACCTTCTCGCTGCTCGTCAACACCAACCTCAACGGCTCCGCCTATCCGTCGGGGGCCTTCATGCTGCCCGGCATCGGCCACTGGGTGACCGGCATCGACGCCGCCTGGATCTTCCAGCCGTACCTGGCGTGTGCTGCCGCGGCGCTCTCGCTCTGCATCTACGGGCTACTCGTGCCGCTGGTCGAATGGCGTTGGCTGCGGGCGTTCGTCGCCTTCATCGCCGCCCAATCGGCGCTGCTGTGGGGCTATGCCGCCTGGGGTGGGATCAAGGAGCTGACGGCGGCGTTCCTGCTCGCGCTGGGGATCGCGCTGGCGGCAGACCTGCTGGCGCGCAAGCAGCTGCAGGCGCGCAACACGGTGCCGCTGGCGATCGCCGCTGCGGCGCTGATGGTCACGCTCGGACCGGGCTCGACGATCTACACCCTGCCGGCGTTCGCGGTCTTGCTGTACGGCCTGCTCTGGCGCGCCTTGAGGGGGTTTGGCTGGTGGCGGCTGCTGCGGGTATTCGCGCTGCTCTTCGCGGCGATAGCGGTGTTTGCGCTGCCGGTATGGCTGACGCTCAGTCATTACCTGCACACCGATTCGGGCTCGTTTTCCGCGACCGCCGACGCTGCGACGCAGCTCGGCAACCTCGTTGGCCCGTTGCACGCGCTGCAGATCGTCGGCATCTGGCCTTACAGCGACTTCCGCGACTATCCGGGCGCGCCGCCGGGGCTCAGCACGCACGTCCTGGTCTGGCTGGCGATCGTCGTCGGCATCGGTGCCGTCGGCTGGACGCTCTGGCGGCGCCGTCCCGGTCTCGCGCTCTATGTCTTCGTTGCCCTGCTCGGCGCGTCGCTGCTGTATCTCGGTGGCAGCACGCCATGGCTGATCGGCAAGGCCCTGGCGATGTCCTCGCCGGCGATTCTGCTTGCCGGCCTGGTTGGCGGCGCGCTGCTGTTCGGCCACGACCGCGTGCTCTCGCTGATCGCCGGCGTCCTCGTGCTCGGTGCGCTGGCCGGTGGCGTGCTGTGGTCCAACTGGCTGCAGTACCGCAACGTGACGCTCGCGCCGCGCGCCCGCCTGTCCGAGCTGGCGACAATCGGCACGATGCTGAACGGCGAGGGCCCGACGTTCTTCAACGAGTACGAGATCTACGGCGATCGCCACTTCCTGCGCGCCGGCGCGCCGGTCGAGCCGGCGGAGTACCGCACGGACTATCTGCCGACCGTTACGGGCGCGGTCCTGACCAAGGCGGCGTGGGCCGACATCGACTCGTTCGCCTTGTCGACGCTCGCGCCCTATCGCTCGCTCGTGATTCGTCGCACGCCGGTCGAGAGCAGGCCGCCGTCGATCTACAACCTCGTCTGGTCCGGCCGCTACTACCAGCTCTGGCAGCAGCCGGCGCACCCGACCCATCGCGTGATCGAGCACGTCCCGCTGGGGGACTCGACGAAGCGCGACTACTGCGGCGTGGCCGAGTTCGGGCAGCCGTTCGAGCCGCTGTGCTCGGTCCAGCCGGCCGCGGTCCCGTCCTGCCCCGAGGTGCTCTCGCTCGGCCAGCTCGCCGCGCACGACGGTGGCAGCCTGCTGGCCTACGAGCGGACAAATCCGATTGTGCTGCGCGGCACCCAGACGCGCTGGCCCGCCAGCTGGAACCAGGCCTACTCACCCAGCGGTCAGCCGGAGGATGGCTTGATCCCGACGACCCCGGGCACAGCGGTTGCCCACGTCGAGATCCCGACCGGCCCGCACCGCTACCAGCTGTGGCTCGGCGGGAGCTTCGACCGCGGCTTCATCGTCGACGTCGACGGCCGGCGGATCGGCGCGATCAGCGACCAGCTGAACCCGTTCGGCGACGGCTACAACGAGGTCGGGTCTCCGTTCATCCTCCCTGCCGGTGTGCACTCGATCTCCTTGACCTATCCCAAGCCGACGCTTGGTCCCGGCGGCGACGATGACGAGAACTACACCGCGCTCGGCGCGATCGCGCTGCAGCCGCTCGTGGCCTCGCACATGCTGTCGGTCAAGCCGGCGCAGGCGAGTGGGCTGTGCGGCCGCTCACTGGACTGGATCGAGGTCGTGGCGCCGGAAACCTAGCGTCCGCGGAGGCGCTTCGGCCAAACCTTGACAATTCTTTGGTAAGGTCTCTGCAGGCGATGGAGGCACTGACGATTCAGGAAGCCGCAGAGACGACCGGCTGGTCGCCGCGGATGTTGCGCTACATCGAGCGTGCCGGACTGCTCGATCTCTCCCGCTCGGCGTCCGGCTACCGCCTTTATGGGCCGGAGCAGCTGCAGCGGCTGCGCACGTTGCGCGAGCTCCTCGCGCGGATGAACTTCGGCCTCGCGGAGCTCGGATTCGCCCTGCGACTGCGCCGCGAGCCGGCGCTGCGGCGCGAGATCGATGCCTGGTTCGACGCTGAGCCGGAGCGCCCGGCGCACGTCGCCGCCGATGACTGGCTGCGCTGGGAACAGGACAAGCACGAGGCGCTCCTCGCCGCCTCGCACACCACTCAGATGGAGATCACATGACCGAGACCGCCACGCTCACCGCGCTCGATTTCAAGGTTGCCGACCTCGCCCTCGCCGCCTTTGGACGCAAGGAGATCGAGCTCGCCGAGCACGAGATGCCAGGGCTGATGTCGACGCGGCGCGAGTACGCCGAGCGCCAGCCGCTAGCCGGGGCGCGGATCACCGGCTCGCTGCACATGACGGTCCAGACCGCGGTGCTGATCGAGACCCTGGTCGCACTCGGCGCCCAGGTGCGCTGGGCTTCGTGCAATATCTTCTCGACCCAGGACCACGCCGCTGCCGCCGTCGCGGTGGGACCGACGGGGACGCCGGATCAGCCTCGCGGCGTTGCCGTGTTCGCCTGGAAGGGCGAGACGCTCGAGGAGTACTGGTGGTGCACCGAGCAGGCGCTGACCTGGCCTGAGGGTGGGCCGAACATGATCCTCGACGACGGCGGCGACGCCACGATGCTCGTCCACAAGGGCGTCGAGTTCGAGCGGGCAGGCGCCGTGCCGCTACCCGAGAGCGTCGAGTCCGAGGAGTTTCGCCTGCTGCTCACGCTGCTGGCGCGCTCGCTCGAGCAGGACCCCCAGCGCTGGACGCAGATCGCCGCCGGCATCCGCGGCGTGACCGAGGAGACGACGACCGGCGTTCACCGGCTCTACCAGATGCACGAGGCGGGCGAGCTGCTGTTCCCGGCGATCAACGTCAACGATTCGGTCACGAAGTCGAAGTTCGACAATCTCTACGGCTGTCGTCATTCGCTGATCGACGGGATCAACCGCGCGACCGACGTGATGATCGGCGGCAAGGTCGCCGTCGTTTGCGGTTTCGGCGACGTCGGCAAGGGCTGCGCCGAATCGCTGCGCGGACAGGGCGCGCGTGTGATCGTCACCGAGATCGACCCGATCTGCGCGCTGCAGGCGGCGATGCAGGGCTATCAGGTGGCGACGCTCGAGGACGTGCTGGAGAGCGCCGACATCTTCATCACCGCGACCGGCAACGTCAATATCATCACCGCCGCGCAGATGGCGCGGATGAAGCACCAGGCGATCGTCGGCAACATCGGTCACTTCGACAACGAGATCGACGTCGCCGGGCTCACCCAGCTCCCGGGCATCAAGCGCGTGCAGGTCAAGCCGCAGGTCGACGAGTGGATCTTCGCCGACGGCCACTCGGTGATCCTGCTCTCCGAGGGGCGGCTGCTGAACCTCGGCAACGCCACCGGACACCCGAGTTTCGTGATGTCCAACTCCTTCACCAACCAGACGATCGCCCAGATCGAGCTGTTCACCAAGAACGACGAGTACGACAAGCGGGTCTACGTGTTGCCCAAGTACCTCGACGAGAAGGTCGCGCGACTGCACCTCGATGCTCTCGGCATCCACCTCACGCAGTTGCGCTCCGAGCAGGCCGCCTACATCGGCGTGCCCGTCGAGGGGCCCTACAAGAGCGACCACTACCGCTACTAGCGATGCCCGCCGGGCGGCGTAGCGCACGCGCATCCCACGATGTCGCGCTGGTCGAGGGCGGCGTCGCGCGGATCGCCTGGGCCGACCGACAGATGCCCGTGCTGCGCGCGATTCGCGCGCGCTTCGAGCGCGGACGACCGCTCGCCGGTCTGCGCGTCGCCGCCTGTCTGCACGTCACCGCTGAGACGGCGAACCTCGTGCGAGCGCTGCGCGCCGGCGGCGCGGAGGTCGCGCTGTGCGCGGCGAACCCGCTCTCGACCCAGGACGATGTCGCCGCGGCGCTAGTGGCCGAGCACGGCGCCGCGGTCTACGCCACCCGTGGCGAGGACCGCGCCGCCTACACGCAGCACCTCGAACGCCTGGTGGCGGGTGAGCCGCGGATCCTGATCGACGACGGCGCCGAGCTGATCGTCGCTGCGCACGCCGGCGCGACGCCGCTCGCGGGCTCGCTGATCGGCGCAACCGAGGAGACGACGACCGGGCTCGTACGACTGCGCGGGATGGAGGCCGACGGCGTTCTGCGCTGCCCGGTGCTGGCGGTCAACGAAACGCTGACCGAGCGCGTCTTCAACGACCGCTACGGCACCGGCCAGTCGACCCTTGACGGCATCCTGCGCGCGACGAACCTGCTGTTCGCCGGACGCTCGGTCGTCGTGCTCGGCTACGGCTCGGCCGGTCGCGGCGTCGCCCAGCGCGCGAAGGGGGCGGGCGCCGTCGTGACCGTCTGCGAGGTCGACCCGGTGCGTGCCCTGGAGGCGCGAATGGAGGGCTTCGAGGTGATGACGGCGCTCGCCGCCGCCGCCGTGGGCGAGGTCTTCATCACCGTCACCGGCGCCCCCGACGTCCTGCGTCGCGAGCACTTCGAGCTGATGCCCGATGGTGCGGTGCTCGCAAACGCCGGCCATTTCGATGTCGAGATCAATCTCGGCGAGCTCGCGACGCTCGCCGTCGGTCCGCCGCGCGCAGCGCTGCCGCTGGTCGACGAATACGCGCTCGCCGATGGCCGGCGCCTGCACGTGCTGGCCAAGGGCCGGGTCGTGAACCTCGCCGCCGCCGCCGGTCACCCGGCCGCCGTGATGGACATGTCGTTCGCGGCGCAGGCGCTGGCGGTGGCCCACCTCGCGCGCAGCGCCGGCGAGCTGGAGGCCGGCGTAGCGGTGCCGCCGCTCGAGCTCGACCACGAGGTGGCGCACCTCAAGCTCGCTTCACTGGGGATCGAGATCGACGTCCTGAGCGATCGGCAGGAGCGCTACCTGCGCTCGTTTCGCTAGCGTGCAAGTGAATGCGTGCGATGGTTCTCGCAGCCGGCCTCGGCACCCGCCTGCGGCCCATCACGTACGAGCTCGCGAAGCCGATGGTGCCGGTGCTCGACCGGCCCGTGATGGCGCACATCGTCGCCCTGCTCGATCGCCACGGCGTCGAGGACGTGGTCGCCAACCTGCACCACTTCCCCGACGCGATTCGCGGCTACTTTGGTGATCGCCTGAACTACCGCTACGAGGAATCGCTGCTCGGCACCGCCGGCGGCGTGCGCAACTGCGCCGACTTCTTCGCCGGCGAGACGTTTCTGGTGATTTCCGGCGACGCGCTCACCGACATCGATCTGGGCGCCTTCGCGCGCCGCCACCGGGCGGCCAAGGCGCTGGCGACGATCGCTGTCAAGCGCGTCAGCGACACCAGCGAGTACGGCATCGTGCTGAGCGATGGCGACGGCCGGGTGACCGGATTCCAAGAGAAGCCGAGCCCGCAGGAGGCGCTGTCCGACGTCGGCAATTGCGGCATCTACTGCTTCGAGCCGGAGATCTTCGACTACTTCCCCGATCAACCGATGGTGGACTGGGCAAACGACGTGTTTCCAGCGCTGCTGGGCGCCGGCGTCCCGTTCTTCGTCCACGAGATCAACGAGTACTGGAACGACGTCGGCTCGCTCGCCGAGCTGCGCCAGGGAACCTTCGACGCGCTCGCCGGAGAGTTCTACATTGACGTGCCCGGACGTCAGGAGCAGCCCGGAGTGATCGTCGGCGAGGGTTCCACGGTTGCCGGGCTCGCCGAGCTCGACGGGCTGATCTGGATCGGGCGCGACGTCGAGCTCGGCGCCGACGTTCGCCTGCTCGGGCCGCTCGCGATCGGCGACGGAGCACGGATCGGCGACGGCGTGGCGCTGCGTGACTCGATCGTCTTTCCCGGCACGGAGCTGGCGCCGGGAGCGATCCTGGTCGGCGCGATCGCCGGCCACAGTGGCATCGTCGAGAGCCTGCGCCCGCCGCGCTGAGGCGACGAACGCCGGCCCCGCCGCGTGCTAGCGTGCGCCCGTGCTGAGCATCGTGGGCAGCCTCGATCGCAGCGTCCGAACCGGCCGCTCGCCGCTGGTACGCTGATCCGATGGGCATCCTCGACCGCGCACTCAACGTCGGCGAAGCAAAGCTGTTCAAGCGCCACGAACAGCGCGTGGTGCTGATCGGCGCCTTTGAGCCAGAGTTGGAGCTCGACACCGACGACGAGCTGCGCGAGCGGATGGACAGTCTGCGCGAGCGCGCGAAGGGCGGCGAAACGCTCGACGATCTGCTGCCTGAGTGCTTCGCGATCGTGCGCGAGGTCGGCAAGCGGCGCATGGGGATGCGCCACTTCGACGTCCAGCTGATCGGCGGCATGGTGCTGCACGGCGGCGCGATCGCCGAGATGCGCACCGGCGAAGGCAAGACGCTCACCGCGACGCTCGCTGTGGTGCTGAACTCGCTGGCCGGCAACGGCGTGCACCTGGTGACGGTCAACGACTACCTCGCTCGCCGCGACGCCGAATGGATGAGCCCGATCTACGAAGCACTCGGCGTCACCGTCGGCGTGCTCCAGTCCCACCAGCCGATCGAGGACAAGCGCCACGCCTACGCCTGCGACGTGACCTACGGCACCAACTCGGAGTTCGGCTTTGACTATCTGCGTGACAACATGGCCGGCAGCCTCGAGGACAAGGTCCAGCACGGCAGCCGCGTCGACGCCGACGGGCGCAACGTCGCGAGCCACTCCTATGCGATCGTCGACGAGGTCGACAACATCCTCATCGACGAGGCGCGCACGCCGCTGATCATCTCCGGTGCGCCTGAGCGGGCGGCCGAGATGTATGTCCAGTTCGCTCGTCTGGCACCGCAGATGGTGCCCGGCAAGACGCCCGACGGGCTCGATCCGCGCATGCGCAAGGAGTTCGTCGCCGACTTCGACTATGAGGTCGAGGAGAAGCACAAGACGGTCGCCGTGACCGAGCTCGGCGTCGCCAAGGCCGAGCGCTTCCTCGGCATCGATCACCTCTACCGGGCCGAGAACGGCCACCTCGTTAACCACCTGATCCAGGCTCTGCGCGCGGAGTCGCTGTACAAGCGCGACGTCGATTACGCCGTGATCGACGGCGAGGTCAAGATCATCGACGAGTTCACCGGGCGGATGCTCGACGGCAGACGCTGGTCGGAGGGTCTGCACCAGGCAGTCGAGGCCAAGGAGGGCGTTCCGGTTCAGGACGAGAATCAGACGCTCGCGACGATCACGCTGCAGAACTACTTCCGCCTTTACGACAAGCTGGCCGGGATGACCGGCACGGCGCTGACCGAGGCCACCGAGTTCATGAAGATCTACGAGTTGCCGGTCGTGCAGATCCCGACCCACCAGCCGATGGTCCGCGCGGACCGCAACGATCAGGTCTATAAGACCAAGGAGGGCAAGTGGTCGGCTGTCGAGCGCGAGATCGTCGAGCGCAACCGCAACGGCCAGCCGGTCCTGGTCGGCACGATCTCGGTCGAGATCTCCGAGCTGCTGAGCGAGCGGCTACGCCGGCGGGGCATCGAGCACCAGGTGCTCAACGCCAAGCCCGAGCACGCCGAGCGCGAGGGCGAGATCATCGCCGACGCCGGGCGGCCGGGCGCGGTGATGATCGCGACGAACATGGCCGGCCGCGGTGTCGACATCAAGCTCGGCGGCAATCCCGAGCACAACACGCGCCTGCAACTGGCAGCGCTCGGACTGCAGCCCGGCGAACCCGGCTACGACGAGCAGTACGCCGAGCGTCTGCCGGCCGTCGAGGCGCAGATCGAGGGCGCGCGCGAACAGGTGCTGGCAGCCGGCGGGCTGTTCATCATCGGCACCGAGCGCCACGAGTCGCGGCGCATCGACAACCAGCTGCGCGGGCGCTCCGGGCGCCAAGGCGACCCCGGCGAATCGCGCTTTTTCCTCTCCGCCGAGGACGACCTGATCCGTCTCTTCGCGGGCGACCGGATCTACCGCATCCTCGACAGGCTCGGCACGGTGGACGTCGAGGGCAACGAGGAGCCGATCGAGGCCGGCATGCTTTCCAAGCAGATCGAGAAGGCCCAGCGCAAGGTCGAGGAGCAGAACTTCCTCCAGCGCAAGCACGTGCTCGAATACGACGACGTGATGAACGAGCAGCGGCGCATCGTCTACGCGCTGCGTGACCAGGTCCTCGAGGGTGGCGACATGGCACAGGCCGTGCGCGAGGAGATCACGGCTGTGCTCGAGCGCACGGTCGAGGACTACACCGCCGATGAGTACGCCGAGGATTGGGACATCGACGGTCTGTTGACGGCGCTGTCGCAGATCTATCCGGTGAGCCTTCCCGACGGCGCGCTCGACCGCGCGCATGCCGACATCGAGGGTCTGACCGAGCTCGTCGTAGAGGACGCCGGCCGCCAATACGACGCCCGCGAGGCGGAGCTCGGCGAGGAGCTGATGCGCGCGCTCGAGCGCTATCTGCTGCTCCAGATCATCGACGAGCGCTGGCGCGAGCACCTCTACGACATGGATTACCTGCGCGAGGGAATCCATCTACGCGGGTTCGCGCAGATCGACCCCCTGGTCGCCTACAAGAACGAGTCCTTCACGCTCTTTACCGACCTGATGAACACGGTCTGGGCCGATTTCGCCCGCATGATCTTCCACGTCCAGGTGCAGGTGAACGCACCGAATGGCGCTGGAGGCCCTGCCGGCGCGGCCGCATACCAGCCGGGCGGCAGCCCGACGCGCGCGGCGAACGTGACCTATTCCTCCGGCGCCGCGGTCGGCGCCAGCGCGATCGGTGCGGCTGCGGCCGCGGGCGTTGCCACCGACGTGGCGGAGAACCCGTTCGGCGAAGAGGAGCTGCCCGTGCCGACCCATGTCGAGCAGCGCCAGCTAGCCGACGATGAGCAGCTCGGGCGCAACGAGCCCTGCTGGTGCGGGTCGGGCAAGAAGTTCAAGCGCTGCCACGGAGCCTAGGCCGTGCCGAGCGCCGCCAATGCAGAACCCACGCCGGCGCGCCTGGCGGCAGTCCGCGACCAGCTGAAGCTGCTCGCGGACTATCTTTGACCCGGCTGCGTTGGCCGAGCGCGTGGGCGCGCTCGAGACGGAGATGGGGGCGCCCGGCTTCTGGGACGACGCGGCGGGGGCGGCCAAGGTCGGTGCCGAACACGCGCGGGCCCAACGCCGCCTCGATCTCTACCGCAGCGTCGACGCCGAAGTCGGTGATCTCGAGACGCTCGTTCAGCTCGCCGCTGAGGATGAAGATCTCGCGGGCGAGATCGACGGGGCGATAGCGGCCGCCGAGGCGCGCCTGGCGCAGCTCGAAGAAGAGCGCCTGTTCTCCGGGCGCTACGACGCCGGCGACGCGCTCGTCACGGTCAACGCCGGCGCCGGTGGCACCGACGCTCAGGACTGGGCCGAGATGGTATTGCGGATGGAGATGCGCTGGGCCGAGAAGCGTGGCTTTGAAACCGAGCTGCTCGAGGTTTCACCGGGCGAGGAGGCGGGGATCAAGTCGGCGACGTTCCGCGCCAGCGGCGAGAACGCCTACGGCCTCTACGGCGCGGAGAAGGGCGTTCACCGGCTCGTCCGGCTGTCGCCGTTTGACTCCGCCAACCGCCGCCAGACGAGCTTTGCCGGGGTCGAGGTCGCGCCGGTCGTCGAGGACGAGGGCGAGATCGCGATCAACGACGACGACCTCCAGATCGACACCTACCGCGCCAGTGGCGCCGGCGGCCAGCACGTCAACAAGACCGACTCGGCGGTCCGCATCACGCACCGTCCGAGCGGGATCGTCGTGCAATGCCAGAACGAGCGCTCTCAGACCCAGAATCGCCAGACCGCGATGACGATGCTGCGGGCGAAGCTTGCCGAGCGCGAAGAGCGCGCGCGCCAAGCGGAGATCGCGCGCGAGAAGGGGGACGCGCAGGACGTCAACTTCGGTTCGCAGATCCGCTCCTACGTGCTGCACCCCTACACGCTCGTCAAGGATCACCGCACCGGCTTTGAGATGGGCGACGTGCAGCGCGTGCTCGACGGCGATCTCGACGGCTTCGTGCGGAGCTTCCTTTTGAGTAGCCGTGGCTAACACCACGGCTACTCAAAAGATCGCTCAGCTGAACGATCTGGTGCAGCGCGCTCTCGCTGAGGATCTAGGTGCCGGCGATGTGACGAGCGTGGCGACCGTGCCGGCGCAGGCGCGAGCGCGAGCGCTGATCACGCAGAAGCAGGGGGGCGTGGTCTACGGGCTCGACGCTGCGGCGCTGGCCTTCACGTTGCTCGATCCGGATGCTCACCTCGTGCGGGTTGCGCTCGAGGGGGAGTGGCGTGACGCCGGCGCGGAGGTCCTGCGGGTCGATGGCTCGACGCGCGCGCTGTTGGCGGCTGAGCGGACCGCGCTCAATTTCCTGGCCCATCTGTCGGGGATCGCCACCTTCGCCGCGCGTTGCGTGCGCGAGGTGGAGGGGACCGGGGCGACGATCCTCGACACGCGCAAGACAACGCCGGGACTGCGCTTGCTCGAAAAGGCGGCGGTCGCGGCCGGAGGGGCTAGCAACCATCGCGCCGGGCTGTTTGACGCGATCCTGATCAAGGAGAACCACATCGCCGCGGCGGGCGGGATCAGCGCAGCCGTCGTGGCGGCGCGCGCGCACGCTCCCGACGTGCCGCTCGAGGTCGAGGTCCGCGACAGCCGCGAGATCGCCGAGGCGCTCAACGCCGGGGTGGAGCGGCTGCTGGCGGACAACATGAGCATTGACGAGCTGAGCGCGGCGGTTGCGCAGGTGGCCGGGCGAGCGAGCGTCGAGGCCAGCGGCGGTGTCACGCTCGAGACGCTGCGGGCGGTCGCAGGGACCGGCGTACAATTCATATCGATCGGTGCGCTGACGCACTCGGCACCGGCGCTCGACCTATCGATGATGCTCCGGCCGCTCAGGGGTCGCGATGATTGACCTTCCGATGGCAACCACTCAGTCGGCGGCGCTCGACGACGACGAGATCGCCGCCCTCCAGGACGAGGTCCGCGAGCTCGCGCTGGCGCGCGACGCCGTGATCCTCGCCCACAACTACCAGCTGCCGGAGGTCCAGGACGTAGCTGACTTCGTTGGCGATTCGCTCGGGCTCTCACAACAGGCAGCGCAGACCGATGCGACGACGATCGCCTTCTGCGGCGTGCATTTCATGGCCGAGACGGCGGCGATCCTTTCGCCGACCAAGACCGTCCTGATCCCCGACCCCGACGCCGGCTGTTCGCTCGCCGAGTCGATCACCGCAGCGCAGCTGACGGCCTGGAAGGGCGAGCACCCAGACGCGTTGGTCGTGATGTACGTCAACACCTCGGCCGAGGTCAAGGCGCTCACCGACTACTGCTGTACCTCCTCGAACGCGCTCGGCGTGGTGCGCCACATCCTCGACGAGCACGGTCCGGACACAGAGATCCTGTTCGGTCCCGACATGTTCCTCGGCGCCTACGTCGAGCATCAGCTCGGCCGCGCGCTGCACGTCTGGGACGGCGAGTGCCACGTCCACGCCGGGATCCGCCCAGCCGACATCGCCGCGACGCGCGCCGCGCACCCTGACGCCGAGTTCCTGATCCACCCCGAGTGCGGCTGCTCGACCAGCGTGATGGAGTACGTCGCGGCCGGGGACATCGACGCTCACGGTGTGCACATGCTCTCGACCGGCGGCATGCTCGACTACGCGGCCCACGCGCGACCCGGCTCGAGCGCGATCGTGGCGACCGAGGTCGGCATGCTCTACCCGCTGCGCAAGGCGGCCCCCGACGTCGAGTTCGTGCCCGCCAACGCAGAGGCCAGCTGTCGTTTCATGAAGATGATCACGCTGCCCAAATTGCGCGACGCGCTGCGCGACGGCGTCTACGAGATTCGCGTTCCCGCCGCGACCGCCGACGCCGCGCGCCTGGCGATCGAGCGCATGGTCGCGATCAGCTGATCGACGCCGGCGTATCGACCGGCGCGGCGCCGGGCGGCGCAGCTGCCGCGTCGGCGGACGGCGCCGTCTCGCCTAACACGCGAGCGAGCACAGCGCGGAGCACCTGTTCTCGCAACGGCTTGCTGAGGTAGTCGTCCATGCCGGCGGCGCGGCATTTCTCGTCGTCGCCGGCCATTGAATGAGCGGTCAGCGCGATGATCGGGAGATGCCTGTCGTCGTACTCGCTGCGGCGGATTTCCCGAGTCGCCTGATACCCGTCCATCACCGGCATCTGACAGTCCATCAGGACGGCCTCGAAGCTGGTCGTCGCGATCGCTGCCAGTGCCTCGCGGCCGTTGTTGACGACGTGCGCCCGATACCCGCATCTCTTTAGCAGCGCCACAGCGACGGCCTGATTGACCGGAGCGTCCTCAGCCACCAGCACTAACGGTGCGCTGTCGGACGTTGCAGGCGGCGTCGTCGTCGCCGGCCTCTCGCTCGCGACTGTCGGCAGCACGTCCTCGCTCGCGGCGTTCGCGGTGGGTGGCATCGGACCGGCGGCTGGCGGCAGGTCGAGCTCGAACCAGAACGTCGAGCCCTGACCGGGTTGGCTGTGCGCGCCGATCGTGCCACCCATCGTTTCAACCAGCTGCGCCGAGATCGTCAAGCCGAGCCCGGTACCGCCGTATTCGCGGGCGTGCGTGCCGTCGGCCTGCGTGAACGGTTCGAACAGGTGCTCGAGGCTACGTTCGTCGATTCCAATGCCCGTGTCGGTGACCTCGACTCGCACGCGAGTCGCGTCTTCCAGTGGCGCCTCGTTGACGCGCACCGTGACGCTTCCCTTGTTCGTGAACTTGACGGCGTTGGAAACGAGGTTGATCACCACCTGGCGGATGCGGCTGGCGTCGCCGTTTAGCCAGGCTGGCAGCTCGGGGTCGCTGAGGACGTTCACCTCGATGCCCTTACCACGAGCGGCGACGAGCACCATTGCACACGCTTCCGCGATCGTTTCGCGCAGTGAAAAATCGGCACTGACGACGGCGAGCTTGCCGGCCTCGATCTTGGAATAGTCGAGGATGTCGTTGATGATCGCCAGCAGGCCTTCGGAGGACGTCCGCACGATCTCCGCGTATTCGCGCTGCTGGGCGGTCAGTTCGGTCTCGAGCAACAGGTCGGACATGCCGAGCACGCCGTTGAGCGGGGTTCGCAGCTCATGGCTCACGGTCGCGACGAACATCGACTTCGCGTTCGATGCCTCGATCGCCTCGTCACGGGCGCGCGTCGCAGCGTCGGCGGCTTCGCGGTAGCGGAACGCGAACACCAGCCCCACGCCGACCGAGACGACGCATCCAGACGCCAGGACCAAGGCCAGCAGGTTGGTCGGTCGGAAGTGGTCCACGATCAGCACGCCCAAGCCGAGCATCCCGAAGCCCACGGCTACCACCACCCCTGGCTGATCCTCCGCTGGTTCTGGGTTCTTGCGGAAAGGCATCCAGGCCGCGGAGGCGATCAGCGCTATCCCGAGTGGCCAGCCGATATCGAGCGGGCCGTACTGGTGGTAGCTGTTGTTGGCGGTCTGCACCAGATACACCGAGTCCGCGGCGTAGAAGACAAGCAGCCCGGCGACCATGCCCATCCAGCTCTGCCTGAACAGCCTGCGTCCGGACGCGATGCTCACGAGCACCACGATCGAGAGCAGAGCCAAATCGCCGACCGGATATGCCAAGCCCGTGGCGACGACGCGGAAGCTGCCGTGGGTGCTGCGCAGAACCGTGTCGAAGATCACCGCGGCCGAGACAGCTGCGACGCCGAGTGCTCCGGTCGCAGCATCGAGCCACGCTGTTGCGGACAGGTTGCGCAGACGCAGACGACCGAGTGCGACCAGCGACGCCGCTGCCAACGGATAAAAGGCGAGCCAGAATCCGTCTGAGATCGACGGGATCGGCGGGTTGCTCGACGAGCCGTAGACGCAGTCCCAAATCACCTCACCCGCGGTCCAACTGGCCAGCGCCAGCGCCATCAGCGACCATGCGACGCGCTCGCGACGCACAGCGATTGCGCGCAACGCACACAGCACAGTCGCGGCGACGAGCACGCCGTCGTAGACCCACTTCGACGGCTCCCGCAGCGAGCCCGATCCCAGATGCGTCGTGTACAGCACGCCCACGAACATCAGCGCCAGGACGATCACGACCATCAGCGCCAACGCCATGCACCGAATGGGGCCTCGTCCCGGCGTCAGCATCAAATTCTCATTTCGTCCCGGCGACCGCCTGTGGCGGAGGCCAACGAGTCGCGAACACCCGACAGCGCGTCGCACGCTTGTTCCTTTAACGACAGCTATCCACCGGCCCATGAGTCACCGGAGGCCGTGTCGAAGGAGGATTGACGGCTTAGGCCGCTTTCTACCCTGTGGTGATGCGGTAGACCGCGCCGGCGGTGTCGTCGCTGACGTAGAGCGAGCCGCCGGGGCCCGCGATCGCGTCGACCGGGCGCCCCCAGCGGCTGCCGTTCGCGTATTGGAAGCCGGAGATCAGCGTGACCGGCCTGCCGAGTGAGTTGGTGGAGCCGGACCAGGGCAGCCACAGCACGGCCGGTGGTTGCGGCGGCTGGCGATTCCACGAGCCGTGGACGGCGACGATCGCCCCGTCCGTCAGACCGTCGGGCAGCTTGGAGCCTTCGAGGAAGTTGAAGCCGAGCGGTGCGCTGTGCGCCGGCAGGCCGACGTTGATCGGCTTGAGCGTCGCGCAGTTGAATACGCTGCCGCCGGGGTTGGTCGTCTCATCGTCGTCCCAGCCCTCGTGGAGCGGGCCCTTGGCGGGGTCGGGGTCGCAGTAGGGCCAGCCGACGTTGCGGCCGGGCGTCAGCGCCACGACCTCATCTGACGGATGGTTGTTCACGTAGGCCTGGATCACCTGGCCGTAGGCGTTGGCGTTGCCGTCGTAGGAGCCGTGGAGGGGGTAGGGCGTGTTGTCGCGCTCGTTGACGGCGCTCCAGAGCACGCCGTTGGGCGCGAACGACAGGCCCTCGCCGTTGCGCACGCCGGTCGCGGCGACCTGCAGGTCGCCGCCGTTGGCGTTGTAGGAGACGACCGAGGCGCGCGGCGGGTTGCCGGCGATGTCCTGCGTGCTCGCGTTGAACGCGCTGCCGATGTTCAGATAGATCCGGTGGTGCGGGCCGACGATCAGCGTCTTGACACGGTGGACGTCATCGCCCTGTGGGTCGGTGTCGGGCAGGTTGGCCACGATCACGGTCCGTGCGCCCACGCCCGCCGCGCCGCGCCACACGTAGCGGTCGATTTCGTTTGACTCGGCGATGTAGAGCACGGTCTGGCCATTCAGCCGGTCGAATGCCATGCCCTGCGGCAAGGTGAGCCCCTTCAGCAGCACCCGCTGGGTGGGCGGTGACGCCGGGTTGGCGCCTGGCACCAGTTCGACCACCTCGTCGTTGAAAGGCTCGCTGACCAGCAGCGCGTGCTGCGGCGTCCAGACCATGAAGCGAGCGCCGTTGACAAGCGCCCAGACCTCGGCCTTCCAGCCGCGCGGCAGCGTCAGCGTGTGCGGGCTGCTGAAGGAGCCGTGCGCGTTGGCGGCCGGTACGCCCAACGGCACCGATGCGAACGACAGTGCGCTCACGCTCCGCGCAGCAGCCACCGGTCGCGAGCTCGCCACCACCGCGCCGACCGCCGCCAGCGCCAGCGCGCCGAACGAGCAGATCAAAATCCTCCGCAACATGGGCTTAATGCTCGCACAGGACAGCCGTCGCGCGCGCCTGCCGTGTGGTGCTGGTGGTCCTGCGCGGATCGTTCATGCCCGCGATGGCCTCGCCAGCCTCTGAGAGAATCCCGGCCATGTCAAGCGGTGAGGTGACAAACATCGTCATCGGCGTCGCCGTCGTCGCACTGCTGCTGGCACGCCACATGCAGACGCGTGCCCGCGAGCGCTCCTCGGCCCGCATCATCCTGATCCTGGCGATCGTCGGCGTGTTCGATATCTCCGATGCGACCAAGGGTCACACGCTGGGAGCCGGCGCCGTCGCATGGCTGATCGGTTCGCTGCTCGTCGGCGCTGCGCTCGGAGCCGCGCGCGCGGTCACCGTCGTCATCTGGCGCGCGCCCGACGGAACCGCGTGGCGCAAGGGAACGGTGCTGACCGCGACGCTCTGGCTGGTCTCGCTCGGGGTGCACTTCGCGCTCGAGGTGGGCATCAACAGCTCGACGAAGATCGCCGCACTCGGAGCGTCGAGCATCCTGCTCTATCTCGCCGTGACCTACGGCGTCCAGCTCGAGCTGGTGCGCTGGCGCGCCGCCAAGCTGGCGCCTACCGCGTCGTGAGCGGACCGGCGGAGATTTCGCGCCAGGCCGCGTGGGAGCTGGTCTGCCAGTGGACCGAGTCGGACTCGCTGCGCCGCCACATGCTCGCGGTCGAGGCGGCGATGCGGGCCTACGCGCCGCGGTTCGACGGTGACGTCGAACTGTGGGGCCTGACCGGCCTGTTGCACGACCTCGACTACGAGCGCTACCCGGACCTCGATGATGGCCATCCGCGCTACGCGATGCGCGAGCTGTCAGAGCGTGGCTACCCGGAGGAGCTGGTGCGGGCCGTGGCGTCGCACGCCGACTTCCTCGAAGTCGCCCGGCAGACGGCGATGGAGAAGGCGCTATACGCGGTCGACGAGCTCTCCGGGTTCATCCTCGCATGCGCCTACGTGCGGCCCGAGCGGCTGCACGGGATGACCGCCAAATCGGTCAAGAAGAAGCTGCGGCAGCCGAGCTTTGCCGCCGCCGTCGGGCGTGAGGAGCTGCGCCAAGGGGCCGAGGATCTCGGCGTCGACTTCGACGAGCACGTCGAGTTCGTGATAGCTGCGCTGGCTGCGCACAGCGACCAGCTGATGCCGGCGTCGAGCTAGCGCTTGAAGTCGGCCTCGGTGTGAGGGCCGACGCAGGAGACGGCGAGCCGCTCGCTGATCGAGCGCGCGACCGCGGCGACCTCGTCGAAGGTCACGGCGTCGATCCGGTCAATCGCGACGTCGGGGTCGATCTCGTCGGCGTGAATGATCGACTGGCTGGCGGCGTAGCGCGCGACCGCACCGGAGTTCTCGAAGGCCAGCACGCGACGACCGGCGGCGTAGGCACGGGCCCGCTCGAGCTCCTCCTCGCGCGGGCCGTCGCTGCGCAGCTCATCGACGATCTCGCACATCCGCACATAGGCCTCGCGGCATTTGGTCGAGTCGAGTCCGGTACCGAGCTGGAGGATCGGTGCATCGGCAAAGCTGTGATCGACCGACCAGACCGAGTAGCAGAGGCCGCGTTGCTCACGAATCTCGTCGAACAGGCGCGATCCCATCGAGCCGCCGAGCAGCGTCGAGTAGATCCCGAGCGCGGCTCGCTCGCGCGGATTGGCTGCATCGATCGCCGGCCGGTAGACCATCCGTAGATGCGACTGGTTGGTATCGCGATGCTCGACCAGCGTCCTGGGCTCGAACGCGGGCGCCGGCTCGAAGGCGTCAGGCTCGGTAAACGAAGGGAAGCGCGTGAAGCACGCCTCGAGTGTTTCCTCGTCGGGTAGGTGGTCGGTGTTGCCGACGAGGAAGGCGCCGCCGCGTGCCGGCGACCAGCGCCGCTCGCGAAAGCTGACGATGCTGTCGCGGTCGAAGCTTCGCAGGTGTTCCTCGGGGCCTAGCACCGGCCGTCCGAGCGGGTGCTCGCCGAACGCGGCGCGGTCGATCAGGTGCTCGGCGACCATCGCCGGCTGGTCGTTGGCGCGCGCGATCTCCTGGATCACGACGCCGCGCTCGCGGTCGAGCTCGGCGGCGTCGATCTGCGGCCGCCCGGCGATGTCGGTCAGCAGGTCGACGGCGGCCGCTGCGGCCTCGGCGCGCGTGGTGATGTGGAAGGCGACCAGATCGTGGCTGGTGTAGGCGTTGAGCGTCGCGCCCATCCGCTCGGCCGTCTCGTTGACGTCGCGGTAGGTGCGGTAGCGCTCGCCGCCCTTGAAGACGAGGTGCTCGAGGAAGTGGGCGACGCCGTTCTCGCGCGGGCGCTCGCAGCGCGCACCGGCGTCAAACGCCACCAGCGTCGTCAGCGCGCGCGTGCCGGGGATCGAGATCCGGTGGATCGGTAGCCCGTTTGGCGCGGTCGTCGTCGAGATCGACGGCATCGCTGAAAGCTAGAGCACGCGGACGCCGGATGCGCGCCGCGCAGGACGTGCTGAGACGGGGCGTAGCGCGCGCCCGATACGCTGGCGCTCGGACGCGAAGAGCCGCGCCGTTACACATGCAGACCGCCACAAAGAAGATCACGCTCGCTGTCCTCGCGGCCGTGCTGCTGCTGCTGGTCGGGATCTGGTGGGGCGGACATCCGGGCGACCTGCCGCCGTTTCTGCGCAGCGGGCTGGTCGCGAGCTCGTCGGGCAGCGACGTCGACCAGGCGCTCGCGGACATCGAACACGACTACTTCCGCCCGCTGAGCGCCGCGAGCCTCAGCAACGGCGCGATCGCCGGGGCGGTGGCCAGCCTGCATGACCCGTATGCGACCTACGACACGCCGCAGGAGTTCAGCGCCTTCAGCAACCCGAGGCCGCAGCGCTTCGCCGGCGTCGGCGTCGACATCGACATCGAGCGAGACGGGCTGCTGGTTGAGGATGTGCTGCCCGGCTCACCGGCCGCACAGGCCGGCGTGCAGCCGGGTGATCTGATCCTTGGCGCCGACGGCAAATCCTTTGTCGGGCGCTCGGCAGCCTATTCGACCGGTCTGATCCGCGGCAGGGTGGGGACGTTCGTGACGCTGGCGATCCGCCGCGGCGAGCGCCAGCTGAAGGTGCGGATCAAGCGGGCGCTGATCAGCCAGCCGCTGGTGACAGGTGCGATCGTCGTCGCCCATGGCGTCAAGGTCGCGGTGATCGAGCTGCCGACCTTTGATGTGCCGGGAATCCACACGCAGGTGGCCTCGACGCTCGAGGGACTGCTGCACGACGGCGCCAAGGCGATCGTCCTCGATCTGCGCGACAACGGTGGCGGCCTGGTGAGCGAGGCGCGGCTGGTGGCGAGCATGTTCATCCGCCACGGTGTGATCGTGACGACGCGTGGCCGCTCGCAGCCCACTGTGACGCTGTACGCGACCGGCGACCCGCTCGCGGCGACGCAGCCAATGGCGGTGCTGGTCAACCGCGACACGGCCTCGGCGGCGGAGATCGTCGCGGGCGCGCTCCAGGACGACCATCGCGCGACGATCGTCGGCGGCCACACCTACGGCAAGGGCGTCTTCCAGGAGCTGCGCCCGATCGCGACCGGTGGCGCGCTGGACATCACGGTCGGCGAGTACTTCCTCCCGGACGGCGCGAATCTTGGCGCTGGCGGACTCAAGCGCGGTGCGGGCATCACGCCGAACGTCGTCGTCAACGCGCCGGTCACGGCGAGCAGCGACCCGGCGCTCGCCACCGCCCTGCGGCTGCTCGCCGGGCGCGTGCGTTGAGTAGCGGCGCGCCGGGGTTTGCCGCCGTGCTCGAGCGCCGCGGTCGCTTCATCGTCGCGCGGGAGCTGTTCGGACCCGGGCGGGCGTCGGCGGCGAGCGGGCCGCGGCGAGGTGGGGGACAGCTGACGGTCGACGCCGCGCCGTCGCGTTCGCGCGCCGGAGATCTCGTCTTCGTGCGGCTCGTGCCGACGCGCCGCGGTGGGCGTGCTGAGATCGTGATGCGGATCGGGCGCCCCGATGTTGCCCGTGATGTGATCGAGGCGCTGATGTTGGAGCGCGGTCTGAGCCGGCGGTTCGATCCGGCGGTCGAGCACGAGGCGAGCGCGGCGGTCGCCGGCCCGAGCGAGCGGCGCGACCTGCGCTCGCTGGCGACGTTCACGATCGACCCGACCGGTGCGCGCGACTATGACGACGCGATATCCGCCGCGCGGCAGCCCGACGGCGCCACGCGCGTGTGGGTGCACATCGCCGATGTCGCGGCGTTCGTGCCGCCCGGCTCGCTCGTTGACCGCGAGGCACAGCGGCGCGGGACCAGCGTCTACGTGCCGGGCACGGTCGAGCCGATGTTGCCGGCGGCGCTGTCAAACGAGAAGTGCTCGCTCGTGCCGGGCGCCGATCGTATGGCGGTGACGGTTGAGATCGACTTCGACGGCGCACGAGTGCTGCGCGCCGCGTTCATGCGCTCGATCATCTGCTCCGACGAGCGTCTCGACTACGAGCGCGTCGACCGGATCTTTGCCGACAGAGAGGTCGCGGGCGAGCCGTGGGCCGCGCCGCTGGCGCTGGCGCGCGGCGTTGCGCGCGAGCTGGCGCGCGAGCGCGCGCGCCGCGGCGGGTTGGCGATCAGCAGCGCCGAACCGCAGTTCGAGCTCGACCACGCCGGGCACGTCCACCGCGTCACGCTGGGTCAGCAGACCGAGTCCCACGAGCTGATCGAGCACCTGATGATTGCCGCCAACGAGCAGGTCGCCAAGTTGCTGGCCGAGCGCGACGCGCCGACGCTCTACCGCGTGCACGAGCAGCCCGACCCGGAGCGCGTCGAGCGCCTGGTGGCGCAGCTCGCATCGCTCGGCGTGCCGACGCCGCCGCTGCCCGAGCAGCTGGCGCCTGGCGAGGCGGGCGAGCTCGTCGGCAAGATCTCGCAGGCCGTCGAGCGTTACGTGCGCTCGAGCGGGCGCGGACGCCTCGCGTTCGGCTCGCTGATCTTGCGCTCACTCAAACAGGCCTTCTATTCGCCGCGAAACCTCGGCCACGCCGGCCTGCGCTCAGCCCGCTACTGCCACTTCACCTCGCCGATCCGCCGCTACCCGGATCTGATTTGCCACCGCGCGCTGCTGGCCGTGGTCGGCGGCGAGGAGGTTGCGCCGGCTGCTTCCGGCCTCGCTGAGCTCGGCCAGTGGACCTCGTTGTGCGAGCGGGCGGCGATTGACATCGAACGCGCCGCCGACGATGTTGCGCGCTGCTTCGCGCTCGGGCGCGAGGACCGTGAGCGCGCGTGGGAGGGTGAGATCGTTGGCCTGATCGGGGCTGGTGCGTTCGTCGCGTTTGGCGACGGCTATGAGGGAATGCTCGCCGCGCGGCGACTGGGCGGGGACTGGTGGGAGCTCAACGAGCAGGGCACGATCCTCCACGGCACGCGACGCGGTGGCACGCTGCGGATCGGCGATCCGGCGGCGGTCAGGGTTCACGCGATCGATGCGCCGCGCGGGCGGGTCGATCTGGAGCTGGTGTGAACGCTGCGCACGCTACTGTCGCTGGGTGGCCAAAGCAAAGAGAAAGCTTGGCAGCGGCGACGTTGCCTCCAACCGCTACGCGTCCTACCGCTTCAACCTGCTCGAGCGCATCGAGTGCGGCATCGTGCTGGTGGGGACCGAGGTCAAGTCGCTGCGCGGCGGCAGCGCCCAGCTGAAGGACGGATTCGCGACGATCCGCGACGGCGAGCTGTGGCTGCGCAACGTCCACATCCCGGCCTATGCGCCGGCGAGCCGCGATAACCACGAGCCGGAGCGCGAACGCAAGCTGCTGCTGCACCGCCGCGAGCTCGATCGGCTGGCCGCGCGGGTCGCCGAGCGCGGCCTCACGCTGGTCCCGACGCGGATCTACTTTTCCGGCTCGCGCGCAAAGGTCGAGATCGCCCTGGCTCGTGGCAAGGACGTCCACGACAAGCGCGAGACGCTACGCCGCCGCGACTCCCAGCGCGAGATCGAGCGCGGCCTGCGCGATGCCCACCGCTGAGGGCCGGCGGTGTAGCGCATTTAGCCTCCGGCGCATGCGCCGGAGGCCGGAGCGGTACATGTACCGCTCCGCCGTGGGGCGCATGCGCCCCACGGGACAAGTACAACGCGTCGAGGTCATAAACGCCCGATGAGTAGGCGAGGACAGCCGGCCAAAGGCCGGCTCCCGCAGCCTTCAGCTGATCGTGCGGTGCAGGTAGGTGAAGTGCATGCCCACCGCCAGCGCGACGATCAGCCCGATGTAGACGCCGCCAACGATCATGCGGTTGCGCGGCGAGACCTTGTAGTAGGCGGTCTGTTCGACCGTCGGCGCGCGCCGCTGCTCCCAGCGGCGGTAGAGCTCGAAGCCGGCGACGAGCGTGATGATCAAGAGGATCGGGTTGGGCGCGACGAAGTCCAGCAGCACCATCGCGCCGAAGCCGAGGAACCACATCCACGGCGCCATCGCCGCCATCGCGCGCCCGCCGTCGAGTGGCACCACGGGCAGCAGGTTGAAGAGGTTGAGGAAGAAGCCGATGTAGCCGAGCGCCTCGAGCAGCCCGGTGTGCGTGACCAGGCCGATCACCGCCACGGCGGCGGAGCCGATCGATCCCAGGATTGGGCCGGCGAGACCGACGCGCGCCTCGGCCAGCGCGTTGTCGCCCAGCGAGCGCGCCGTGATCACCGCGCCCAGGAACGGCACGAACATCGGGGCGCTCGCCTTGATCCCCTCGCGACGAAGCGCGATTACGTGGCCCATCTCGTGAATGAAGATCAGCACCACGAAGCCGACCGCGAACTGCCAGCCCCAGATCAGGCTGTAGGCGCCGACCGAGACCAGCGCGGTGGCCGCGGTGGCGAGGATCTTGATCTTTGGCAGCAGCAGCAGGATCGCCTTGAGCTTGGCGAGGATGCCGACGATCAGCGCACCGGCGGCGCTCAGCTTCTCGCGCAGCCATGAGCGCTTCGGCTTGCCGAAGGCGTCGACCGGAGGGCTCGGCTCGAGCACCGGGGGACCCAGTGTGGGAGGCGTATCCATACCTCCACAGAGTGTGGCAGGCGCGGCTTGCGAGGGCATAAATCGACGCCGAGGCGGCTCGCGAGCATGATTTTTCCGCAGGATGCGGGATTACGGCCGCGGGGGCCTTGCATCGCTCGGCACCCCGCGTATATGTTGCACCCAGACGCGGATTTGAGTTGCAAAGAGCGAGGCCACCGAGGTGTGAGGCCGCGCCACCAAGAAACCGGAAGCCCCTCGGGGTGCCCGGCGGAGGGTTCCTCAAGCAATTTAGGTCCGCGTCTACTTTTGTTTGTGGGCTCGCCCGACGCGGGCAGCATGCGCTTACCGCCCACGACCAGCCGGCGCTACGATGTGCTTGACACATACCCCGGGGACGACAGGCTTCGACGCGGTCGGCTCGTGGGGGTGGTCGCGAGCCGAGGTTCCGGGCGGCCTCGTAAAACACCCGGAAAAACCATACGTGCGGACTCTCACGAGTACGCCCTCGCCGCCTAGCAAACACTAGGACGATGAGGTCTCAGCCCCCGCAGCCTGCGGCGGGGATCACCGGGATCAGATAGCAGGCTCACCCGCTGCGGCCCGCCTGCGCCAATCCGGGGAAACATCCAGCAGGCTGGTCCCCCACAACCCGGCCGGCGAGGCGAGCGGGGGATGAGACCAGAGCGCCGGCTACGCTCGTAGACGCCACTTTCACGCGATCACGGACGTGGGTTCGATTCCCACCGTCTCCACTACGGCAGGGCCGCGAATTTGGCGCGTCGGCGCGCGCGAACCGGCTCGCCGGCGGTCTCGATCAGCGCAGCGGGTAGCTTACGGCTGTGAGCGACCGCCTCTTCTCCGCCCTCGGGCGCACGGTCGTCCGTTTTCGCTGGCTGGTCGTCGCGGCGTGGATCGCGCTGGTCGTTCTCACAGCGGCCACGTTGCCGAGTTTGAGCAGCGAGATCAACAACAACAACAGCCAGTTCCTGCCGGCCAGCACGCCGAGCTCCCGCGCCGCGTCGCTGGCAACACCGATCCTCGGCTCGTTCACCGACACCAGCGACGTCACGATTGTCGCGGCGCAAAGCCAGGGCACGATCAACGTTGCCGACGAGGCGGCGCTGGTCCGCGTGGCAACGGCGGCGCGGTCCGTTGCGCGCGTCGAGTCTGTGCGGGCCGTCGCCATCTCGGCCGACGGCAGCGCGGTTCAGATCCTGGTCCGCGCGCACATCAATCAGGCCGACATCCCGAAGCAGAAAACGCTCATCGATGCGCTCGAAGGCGTGCTCGCCGATGCGCACGCGCCACCTGGGCTGGAGATCGGGCTGGCCGGCGACGTGGCGACCACCGTCGCCCAGCAGGTCAGCGCGCAGCGCACCGGCAACGAGACGCAGATGTTCTCCTTCATCTTCATCATCCTGCTGCTGCTCGTGATCTTCCGCTCGCTGCTCGCGCCGTTGATCACGCTGTTGCCGGCTGGCTTATCGCTGCTCGTGGCGACCCGGCTGATCGGAGAGCTTGGGGCGCACGGCCTGAAGATCTCCGAGATCACCGAGCTGCTGCTGATCATCCTGCTGCTCGGCGCTGGCACCGACTACGGGCTGTTCCTCGTGTTCCGCGTCCGTGAGGAGATCCGCCGCGGCTCGGATGGACATGCCGCTGTGCAGCTAGCACTGGTGCGCGTCGGCGAGTCGATCACGGCGTCCGCAGGGACAGTGATCCTGGCGCTCCTGACGCTGCTGCTCGCGAGCTTCGGCATCTATCACGACCTCGGCGTCCCACTCGCGATCGGGGTCGCGGTGATCCTGCTCGCGGGGCTGACGCTGTTGCCGGCGCTGCTCGCGATCTTTGGCAAAGCCGCATTTTGGCCGACGCGCGTCACGGCAGGCGCAGCCCGTGACGGCGCCTGGGGGACGATCGCCGCGCGCCTGATCCGTCACCCCGCACGGACTCTCACGGTCGGTGTGCTGCTGTTCGGCGCGCTGGCCCTCGCCGCGCTGGGCTACCACTCGAGCGGTTTCGGCGGCGCCGCAAACGCGCCCAAGGGAACCGAGGCCGCCGCCGGCAACGCGCTGGTCGCCAGTCACTTCCCACAGTCCAGTTCGAATCCCGCGAACCTGATCTTCCGCTACAAGGCGCCGGTCTGGCTGCGGCCTGAGGAGGTCGCTATCGCGGCGTCTTCGCTGCGATCCTCGGGCCAGTTCACGGCCCTGTTGGGACCGCTCACGCCCAACGGGACGACGCTCAGTCCAGAAACCTACGCCAAGCTGCACGCGCAGCTGGGGGACCCCGCCAGCCTGGCGCCAACCCGACCGGCTGCCGACGACGACATCTCCACGATCGACTACAACGCCTACCGCTCGAGCGCGGCGTTCGTCGGTGCGGGAGGCCTGGTGATCCAGTTCGAGGCCAGCCTGCGCGCCGGCGGTCAACAGAGCACTGGTGCGCTGAACGCGACGCCACGGATTCGCAGCGTGGTCGCGCAAGCGGCTTCACGCTCGGGGGCAACGGCGGCGGGTGTGGCTGGCGAGGCGGCCGCGCTCTATGACGTCAGCGCCCTCTCCAACCGCGATCTGCTGACGATCGTGCCGGTCGCGATCGTCGCCATCGCGCTGCTTTTGGCCGTCGTATTGCGAAGCCTCGTCGCTCCGCTGTACCTGATCGTCAGCGTTGCCTTTTCCTACCTCGCGGCGCTGGGCGTCTCGACGCTGGTCTTCATCGATATCAGCGGCGACGCAGGGCTCACCTTCATCCTGCCGTTCCTGATGTTCATCTTCCTGCTCGCCCTCGGCGAGGACTACAACATTCTCGTGATGACGCGGATCCGCGAGGAGGCAAGGACCCTGCCGCTGGGCGAGGCAGTCGTGCGCGCGGTTGGTCGCACCGGATCGACGGTGACCTCGGCGGGCTTGGTGCTAGCCGGCACCTTCGGCGTGCTCGCGGTGGTGGCCGGCTCCAGCGCGTCAGGCAGCCAGGTCAGAGCCATCGGCTTTGGCCTCGCGATCGGGATTCTGATGGACACCTTCGTCGTGCGGACACTGCTCGTTCCGGCCACCGTCACGCTGCTCGGCCGATGGAACTGGTGGCCGGCGAGGATGAGCCGCGAGTCTGCACGCTGACGTCTCGCCGCGGCCATTCGGCTCGCGGCGTGTCGTCATGCCGGCACTGGACGTTTGTTCGATCAGCGCTGGAATTTCGTCCAGGCATCGTTGAGTTGCGCCGTTGCATATGTACGGTCGTTGATGGCTGTCTGCTGCGCGGGGTGTGGCCCAGCCTGCTTGGCGGCGCCGACACCGGTGGTCATGACCAACCCGGAACTACAGCGTCGCAACGGCACCACGCGCACCAGCAGCGCGCGCAACGGCAGCGCGCGGCGGGAGCTCGTTGCGGCCCAAGCAAGACCCAGCAGCCGCTTCTTCGAGCTTTCGCCCGATCTGGCCTGCACCTCCAGCTTCGACGGATGCCTCCGAGATCTGAATCCGGCCTGGGAGCGGTTGCTGGGCTGGAGCGACGCCGAGCTGCGTGCACGTCCGCTCCTGGCCTTCATCCATCCCGACGATCGTGAGCGGATGCAGGAACTGCGCGCCGCGATGCTGGGCGGCGATTCCGAGAGCAATGTCGTCTGCCGCGTGCTCGCCAAGGGCGGCGGCTGGCGCTGGTTCGAGTGGAACTCCGTTGCGGTTGCCGAAGAGCAGCTGGTCTACTCGTCGGGACGCGACATCACCGAGCGCAACGAGACCGACAGCGAGCTCGGGGAAACGGTCATCCGAGCCCTCGAGGCGTCTCGACTCAAGTCGCAGTTCGTGGCGAACATGAGCCATGAATTGCGTACGCCGCTGAACTGCTTGCTGGGCGCGAGCGAGTTGCTGCTCGATACAGAGCTCGACGCTGCACAACGCGAGTACGTCGATGTGCTGCAGGTCTCGGGTGACGCTCTGATCGGGCTCATCGAGGACATCCTTGACGTCTCGAAGATCGAGGCCGGGACGCTCGAGCTCGAAAGCAAGCCGTTTGAGATCCGCGGGTTGGTTGAGGACGTTTGCGCGATGGTCGCCGGCGGCCTGCGACCGCAGACGGTTGAGCTGATGTCGTGGATTGATCCAGAGCTCCCTGCGGAGGTGCTCGGCGATGCCAAGCGTGTTCGTCAAGTGCTGGCGAACCTGACGAACAACGCCGTCAGGTTCATCGCCGCGGGCGAGGTGGTGATCCGTGTCAGCGGCAGTACCGACGTCGACGACGTTGTGCACCTGCGGATCGAGGCCGTGAACACCGGCATCGCTATCGAGGCCAGCGCGAGCGAGTCGATCTTCGAATCCTTCGCCGGCGGCGACGGCCCAACGGCGGGACAGCATCGCGGCCCCGATCTCGGGCTCGCCATCGCCAGCGAGCTGGTTGGCGTGATGGGTGGTGAGATCGGCGTTGACAGCACGCCGGGAGAGGGCGGCACGGTCTGGTTCACGCTGCCGACGCGCCGCGCCCACTCGCTCAAGGCGGCGCCAGAGCGAGACGCATTGCAGGGCATCCACGCACTCGTGGTCGACGCCAACGCGATGAGTCGGGCCATCCTCGAAGGCCAGCTCGACGGCTGGGGCATGACCTACCAGAGCGCCCCAGATGCTGACGTGGCCCTTGCCGCGCTGCGCGACGCGCAGCCGGACCGCTGCTACGAGGTTGCGCTGATTGACTCCGGCATGCCGGGGATGAGCGGTGCTGAGCTCGTTCGGGCGATCAGGGCGGATCCTGCACTGGCTTCGGTGCGGACCGTGGTGATGGCCACAGCCGACGGTCGCCAAGCGGCTGCCGCGGGCGGCGAAGTCGATGCACTCGTGACCAAGCCGATTCGCCAGAGGCGCCTTTATGAAGCGCTCGCGAGCGTCGTCGGCGCAGGGTCGGCGACGACGCGGCCAGGTGCTCCCCCAGCGGTCGGCGCTGGCGCGACGAGCCACGGCGATTCAGCGCACCGCGTGCTCGTGGTCGAGGACAACCCGGTCAACCAACTTGTCGCCTTGCGCTTGCTGCAGAAGCGCGGCTTCGCGGTCGATGTGGCCGCCAACGGCCGTGAAGCGCTCGAAATGCACGCACGCGCGCCGTACGCAGCGATCTTCATGGACTGCCAGATGCCCGAGCTCGATGGCTACGAGGCGACGCGCGAGATTCGCCGCCGCGAAGGCGACCACCGGCACACGCCGATCATCGCAGTGACTGCGAACACCCTGCCGGAGGACGGCGCACGCTGTCTCGCCGCAGGCATGGATTTCTACAGTGGCAAGCCGGTGTACCCGGATGGCCTCGACTACGTGATTGCCCGAGCGCTGGGCGCTGATGGCGCCGATGACTTGCCGGAGCCGGTGCACATACTGAGCTCGCTCGCCGGCCAAGCCTCGACACGAGCCGAGGCCGTGCCGCTCTTCGATCGCTCGCTGCTCGCCGAGGTTAGCCAGGGCGACGAGGGGGTGCGCGCCGGGCTGATCGCCACGTTCCTCGAGCAAAGCCAGGCCGATGTAGCCGAGCTCGCGATAGCAATCGCCGTCGGCGACACCGACACCGTCGAGCACGCTGCCCATCGGCTCAAGGGCGGCGCGTCCTGTGTCGGCGCGTTGCGACTAGCCACGCTCAGCGATGCGCTCTGCAGACTCGCCCGTGCCGGCCGGCTCGAGGAAACCCACGGCCTGCAGATCGACCTCGAGCAGGCATTTCGTCTCACGCAAGCCGCGATGGCTCTCGATCACGCTGCCGCCGAGGTCCGCGAGCAGCCTCATTCACGCCGTCCCTCGGCTGTTTTGCCGTCGGCCTGAGGTTCGTGCGTGGAGGCCCTGCCGGCGCGGATCGTTATTTGATCCATAGCCGGCATTGATCAGTATCTAAGGTGAGTGCTCTTAGATATGTCGATGCGTCACCGCGGCCAAACCACGACTGATCTCTGTGTCGGTTCCTGAATCGTCCCCATCGCCGCCGAGCGGCCGGTCCGGTCGGCCTGTGCTTGCGTGGCTGGTCGTCGCCGTGATCGCGGCGTCCGCGGGTGCGGTGTTCACTCACTTTGCCTGGTCATCTGACTCACCCGCTTCACCGTCGTTGGGAGCGCGCAGCGGGCAGGGCTTCGGCGGCGAGGCCGGCGGCGGCACGTACAAACGCGCCCCCAGCGCGGCGTCGGGAAGCGCGTCAACCGCGTCCGGGGCGACCGCGGCTGTCGCGGCACGCGTCGACCGAGGTCTCGTCGACATCAACACCACGCTCGCCGACAATGCCGGCGAGGCCGCTGGTACCGGCATGGTTGTCACATCATCCGGTGAGGTGATCACGAACAATCACGTGATCGACGGCGCGGCACAGATCACCGCGAGAGACATCGGCAACGGCAAGACCTATACCGCGCACGTCGTCGGCTATTACCCCGATGACGATGTTGCTGTGCTTGCGCTCGACGACGCGTCGGGCCTGGCGACGGTACCGCTGGGCAATTCCTCGACCGCCCACGTCGGGGCTGCAGTGGTCACGATCGGCAACGCCGGCGGGGCTGGCGGTACGCCAGCTGTCGCCGGCGGCTCGATCGTCGCGCAGGACCAGTCGATTACCGCCGGTGACGATGCCGACGGCTCCACCGAGCATCTCACAGGGTTGATCGAGATCGATGGCCAGCTGCAGCCGGGCGACTCTGGCGGTCCGCTGGTTGACGGCTCGGGCAGCGTCGTCGGAATGGACACTGCCGCATCGTCGGGCTTCACCTTCCGCTCCGCGGCCGACCAGGGGTTTGCCATTCCGATCAACACGGTGCTGGCGGTCAGCAAGCAGCTCGTCGCCGGCGTTGGGTCGAACGTGATTCATATCGGGCCGAGCGCGATGATCGGCGTTTTGGTCGAGCCGGGCGGGGAGGGCGGATACGGGTACGGTGCCCCCAGCGGTTCCGGGTCCACTGTCTCCGGTGTAGCTGTCGCGCAAACGGTCCGAGGGGGTCCCGCTGCACACGCGGGGATCACAGCCGGTGACACGATCACCGCGTTCGACGGTCAGACGGTGAGCTCGGCGCAGGCGCTTACGGCGCTGATGATGCGCCACCATCCGGGCGATCAGGCTCGCGTCACCTGGGTTGACAGCGCCGACAGCTCCCACACCGCGACGCTGCGACTCGCGACCGGTCCGGCGGCCTGACCGCCGCTCAGTCCCGGGCCGTTCGCCCCCACGTGCGGACGCCCCGCGGCTGATCGCTATCCTCAATTTCGTGGCCGACCTGCAGAAGCGTGGTAGCTACACCCCGCGACGGTTGCGCGAGCGACGTGCCTACCAACTCGCCGTCGCTGGCGGCGTCGCCGGCGTGATCGGCGTAATCGGACTTGTGCTGGCCGTGGCAGGGGTGATTGGCGTGGCCGTGCCGCTCCTGGCACTCGTGGTCGCGGCACTCTGCGCGTTTATGTTCCGGCGTACCGTCTTGGGCTGAGCGACCAGCTGAGCCTAGACCGGCGCTGCGACGATCGCGCCGTCGATCAGCTGCCGCGAGCCGACGGGCTCCGCGAGGGTGATGCGCACCGGAGTCTCGGGGTTGCTCCCGCCTGTCTGATAGCCGGGACGCGGTGTGATGAAGAATGTGAGCACGAGATCGCTCGCGTCGAGGTAAAGGTCGGGGACCTGCACGCGGCGGTCGGCACGCTGGCGGCTCGCAAACGACTGCTCGGTGATGAGCACGCGCAGCATGGTGTCCTCCGGTCGGGCGGCTCGCCCGGGATCAAGGCGCCAGGAAGACGCACGGATGCCGTCGCGTGTGGCCCGCAGCGGCTGCGCCGCGCTCGACCCGACCGGAGCCCAGGTGCGGCGACGGCGGTCCTGGCGGACGGCCACGGTGAGCAGATGGGGTGGGCGGCCACGCGCAAAAAGGACCTCGTTATCGGTGCGTGCCAGTAGCCGCCAGCCATCTAGGCTCTCTGCCGCCAGCGCCGGCGCGGTGTCGCGCGGCACGCCCGTCGGGTCTGCGAGGTAGTTGCTCAACGCCACCACGGCGGGGTCTTCGAGTTCGAGCGGTGCGGCCGACCCGGCAAGCGCGGAGGGCGGAAATGGCAGTCCGCCGCCGTCGCTGATCAGCGCCGGCTGCCGCGGACCAGGGCGGGGCTCGAGCAGGAGCGAGCGCTCCCAGTCGCGCTCGCTTGGGAGCTTGGGTTGGCGCGCAGTGACGCGCCCGAAGCGGCGCGGCGCGGGCTCCGACACGCCCGCGAGGCTATCGACGATGCCGAGTGGGCGTCGCCACCAGCCCGGCGTGGCGGCGCCGAGACGGCGACAGGTCACTCGCCCGTGCGCCTCGTGGCGGGAGCGACTCCCTACACTGCTGTGCCGTGCGGCGCGCCCTTGCCAGTCTGTCCAGCGCCGTGCTCGGCCTCGCGCTGCTCGCGGGCGTGGCCGGGGTTGTCGGTGGCGCGCCGGCCTCTGCGAGCGTCCGCCAAGCCACTGTGGAGGCGACCGGCGCCAGCGGAACGACGGGGACGATCACGCTCGGGCCGACCAGCGGCCAGCCGGTGACGATCGCTTCCAACCCGGTGGGCTTGAGCATCGAGTACCCGGTGCTGGCCAACGATTTGGGTAGCGGGTCCTGTCCACCGCCGGCGTTGGTTTCCACGCTTGAGTCGCTCGGCTCGCCGACGATCCGAATCGGCGGCGATTCCCAGGACGAGACCGCTCCGCCGGGCACACCGGCGTTCACCGGCGTCACCGACCTGCCGGCGGACTTCTGGAGCCAGCTCGCGTGTCTCGAGAGCCAGACGCACGACCCCTTCGTGATCGGGCTGAATCTCGTCTCTCAGGTGCCTGCGTGGGCGGCGACGATGGCAAGTGAAGCAAGCAGCGCTGTGCCCGCCAACCTTCTCAGCTTCGAGGTCGGTAACGAGTCCGACATCGCCGGACCGGCCGTTCCGTGGTGGGACGCGACGGGCCTGGCACACACGCTGATGCCGTTTTCAAACTACCTCGGGGACGCCGAAGCCACCGCGGCGCAACTGCCGACCGGTGCGAATATCGAGGGGCCAGACTTCGCGACAGAGCGCTGGATCCCGGAGATCCCGAAGATCGCCGCGGCACTGTCGCTGCATACGATCGACACTCACTTCTATCCGCTCAACGCTTGCACCGGGCGCAAGCTGGTGTCGATAAAAGCGCTGCTGAGCGCCGGCGCGTCGGAGCTCGACCCGCCGGTACGAGCGACGCTTGCCGCGGCGTTGAGCCTTCACCTGCCGATGGTGATATCGGAGAGCAACTCGGTCTCCTGCCGAGGCCTTGCCGGCGTTTCGGACTCGCCGGCATCGGCGGTCTGGGGGCTGCGCCTGGTGATCAACGCGCTGCGCGGCGGCATCGCGTCGGTGCGGTTCCATTCGAGCGCCTCGAGCTATGACCCGTTCGTCGTGGCCGGCGGCGTGGTCACCATCCGACCGCTCTACCTCGGACTGCGAGCGGCGGTCGACCTGCTGCCGCTTGGAGCCCAGTTGCAGTCGCTGCGCACACCCAGCAGCCTGCTTGGTGTGGTTGTCACGTTGGCCAACGGGCAGAAGACCTACATCGTCTCCAACTACGCCCAGCGATCGCTGCATGTCCGGGTGCCCGCCCAGGGGAACGTCGCGCTGGTGCGTGTGGTCCCAAATCCGCCGGTCGTCGAGAACCAGAGCCAGGAGGCGACCGCCGGGCGCGCAGCTGTCGCGGTGGCGCCGAACTCGGTTGTGGCGATCACAGTGTCCGGTTAGCCGGCGTTGCGGTGCCAGGGCCGTCGAGGGCTAAGCTCGCTGTGATGACCTACTCGACAGCCGACGCACGCGGGCAGGTGCTCGACGTCCTGGCCGATGCGGCCGACGAGATCGCGCGAGCGCTCGCGGACCTCGGCGAGGCCTACGAGCAGCTCGACGAGCGTGCCGCGGAGCAACTCGAGCAGGAGATCTTCCGTCCGGTTCAGATGGCCTACGGGCGCGTGCAGCGGACGTATGCGGACTTTGCTGCGCGCTACGGGCTGGCGAGCCACGGCTTCGAGCCGCAATCCCCGGGCCACCCATCGACCGGCGCGAAGGGGTTCGTCGAACGCGCCGTCGAAGCCGCCGCGCGGGCCGACGGGGCGCTCGCGACACTCCAAGACTCAATGCTTCCGGTCGACGTTGGCGATCAGGAGCTGCGGGCCGGCGTCACGGAGGTGCGTGAACTGCTTGGAGGCGTCCGTGTGCGCGGCCGTGAGCTCGTGCGCGTCATCGGCCGCTAGGGACTGTGCGGCAGCGAACGCGTGACGCCGCCGCGTCGCTCAGACCGAGGCCGACTGCTCGATGCTGTCGATCGCGTCGGCTAGCGGAGCGAGTTCGCGCCAGCGATGAAGCGCCGCAACGACCTTCGGATCGAACTGTGTCCCGATACCGGCGTCGATCTTGGCGATCGCCTCGGGATCGCTCAGCGCCTCGCGGTAGGGCCGCTTTGAGGTGAGAGCGTCGTAGACGTCGGCAACGGCGACGATCCGCGCCGCGATCGGGATCGCCTCGCCGGCCAGGCCGTCGGGATAGCCGCTGCCGTCCCAGTGCTCGTGATGGGAGCGCGCGATGCTCGCCGCCATCGCGATCGTCGCACTGGGCGTGTCGGCGCCGAACATCTCTGAGCCAACCGTGGTGTGTGTTTGCATCACGGCGAACTCATCGTCGGTGAGCGGGCCCGGCTTGCGCAGGATGTTGTCGGGAATCACGATCTTGCCAACGTCATGTAGCGCTGCGGTTTCGCGGATCAGGGCCGCGAACTGGGCCCCCAGTCCGAGTGTCTCGGCGATGCGACGGGCGAGCGCGCCGACCCGCGTCGCGTGCTCGAAGTCAGTCGAATCGCGACTCTCGGCGACGCGTGCGAGCCGCTCGAGGTTCTCGAAGCCTGAGCGCTCGAGCTCGTAGCGGAGGTGTCGCTGCAGCCAGCGCGCCTCGAGCAGGTTGCGCGTACGCATCAGCACCTCGACGCCGTCGATCGGCTTGACAAGGAAGTCGCGTGCGCCCATCTGCAGCGCTCGACGGCGGACCGCGATATCGGGATCGGCGGTGATGACGCAAACCGGCAGCAGGTCCGGCTCGGAGATCTGCGGCGCCAGAGCTCGTAGGATGTCAAAGCCGTCGCGCCCCGGCATGTGCAGGTCGAGGAACACCAGGTCCGGTGCGCGCTTTGCGATCTGGGCTTCGATCGCGTAAGGGTCGGTGATGCAGACGACATCCTCGTAGCCGCCCGAGGCCAGGATCTTCCCGAGCAGCACCAGGTTCACGCTCGTGTCGTCCACGGCGATGATCTGCATCTTGTTGAGTTCAGGGTGCATGCGGCCTCACCTGTGAGATCGGCATCCGGTGGCGGCGCTTGAATCATCGCCGATGTACGTGTGTCTATTTCGGCAGGCACAGGCAAAGTCATCGTCTAGATTGCAAGCTGACAGGCATCCAGCAGCTATTCATGTGTGAAGACCGAGGGGGTACCGGATGACACGAAGGATCTACTTGCTGTTCATGGTCGCGGCAGCGAGCGGCGCGCTGATCGCCGGTTGCGGCAGTTCGACCAGCAAGCCCAAGACCCCTGCCAAGACCACCCCCGCCAAAACGACGCCGGCGAAGACCACACCGGCGACAACTACGCCGACGGCCACGAGCACCGGCCCATCAATCCCCGGCGGCGCCGCCGCGGCCGCGGAGTGCGAGGCCTCACTCAAAGCCTCAACAACGCTCACAGCCTCGGAGAAGAGCCAGCTTTCCGGCGTCTGTTCAGAGCTCGCCAGTGGCAACGCGGCCGAGGACCGGGCGGCGGAGCAGAAGATCTGCACGGTGATCGTCAAAGCCGTGCCGGCCGCCGAGCAGGCACTCGCCAAGGCAGAGTGCTCCAAGATCGCACCATGATCGCCAAGCCCAGCTGAGACGGTGTTGGCGGGCCCAGCGCGCTTGCGCGTTGGGCCCGCGGTCGACGGAGATCAGCCGAAGCGGCCGGTGACGTAGTCCTCGGTGCGTTTGTCCGAGGGGCGCGTGAACAGCTTTGCCGTGTCGTCGTACTCGACGAGTACGCCGGTCCGCTTGCCGTCGCTCACGTCGAGACTGAAGAAAGCCGTGCGTTCGGCTACACGGGCGGCCTGTTGCATGTTGTGCGTGACGATCACGAGCGTGTAATCGCGCTTCAGCTCCTGCATCAGGTCCTCGATCAAGGCCGTCGCGATCGGGTCGAGCGCCGACGCCGGCTCATCCAGTAGCAGCACGTCGGGCTCGATGGCGATCGAACGCGCGATGCACAGTCGCTGCTGCTGTCCGCCGGAGAGCCCGAGGGCGCTGCGCTTCAGGCGATCCTTGACCTCGTCCCACAGTGCTGCGCCGCGCAGGGCCTTCTCGACGCGCTCGTCGAGCCCCTCCTTCATGCCGAGGATGCGCGGCGCCCAGGCGACGTTGTCATAGATCGACTTGGGGAATGGGTTGGGCTTTTGGAACACCATCCCGATCCGCCGTCGCACCTCGACGGGATCGACGCTGCTCGCGTAGATGTCGTTGCCGTGGTAGAGCGCCTGTCCGGTGAGCCGAAAGCCGGGGATCGAATCGTTCATCCGATTGAGGCTGCGTACGAAGGTGCTCTTGCCGCAGCCGGAGGGACCGATCATCGCCGTGATCACGTTCTTGTAGATCTCGAGGGTGACGCCCTCGAGCGCGAGCGCGCTGCCGTAGTAGACGTCGATGTCGCGCAGGTCGAAGACCACATCTCGGGTCTCGATCGACACCGCCTCCTGCTCGCCGATCGCCAGCGGCGTGATCAGTGGTGCCGCGCGCTCGGCGTCCGTCTCGGACCGGCTCTCGTCCATTGTTGAGTCAGGGCTCCTCGTCGGGGTAAGGTCGCTCACCGGGACATCATCCTACGGCTGCGGGCAAGCATCGCCCTCGCGGACAGGCTGCCAATCAGGATAAAGGCCATCAGCACCAATGCTGCGCCCCACGCGGCCGCCGTGTTGGCCGCGCCGCCCGACTCGGACAGATTGAAGATGTCGAGCGGAATGTTGGGCAGCGACGTGCCAAAGATGTTGATTGACGTCGCGTTGGGGTTGAACAGCGAGGTCGTCAACAGCAGCGGCGCGGTCTCACCGGCGGCGCGCGCAATTGCAAGCACGGCGCTGGTGAGGATGCCACTCAGGGCGCTCGGAATGACGATCCCCACGGTGGTCCGCCAGCGGCTGATGCCGAGCGCGTGCGAGGCGTCGCGGAGATCCTTGGGGACCAGGCTCAACGACTCCGCGGTGTTACGCGCGATCAGCGGCAGCATGATGATCGACAGCGCGAACGAGCCCGCGAAGCCGGTCTCACCGCTACTGAGCACGATCAGACCAAAGACGAAGACGCCGATGACGATTGACGGCAGGCCGTTGAGCAGGTCGAGCGCGAGGCGAATCGGCGCGGCCAGGCGTGCAGTCGAGAACTCGGTGAGGTAAATCGCGATCAGCACGCCGAGCGGGAGGGCAATCACCGTGGCCAGTGCGACGATCAGGCCGCTGCCAATGATCGCGTTTTTGATTCCACCGCCGGTGCCGTTGAGCGTCGTCGTAGGGTTCTTCGTGAGGAAGCCGATGCTGAGCTGGCTCGCGCCGCGCTGGGCGATCGAGTAGATCACGATCACGAGGATCGCCACGGCAAAGATCGCGGCCCCCGTGGCGATCGAGCGCATCGTGCGGTCGACTGCACGGCGTCGGCGGAGGTTGCCGCTCGCGCTCAGTGGTCGCGTGTCGTCGATCGCCGACATCAGCGAACCGCCTGCTCTGGGAGTCGGTAGTGATGGACGATCCAGCGTGCAGCGAGGTTCACGATCAGCTCGATCACGAGCAGGATGAGCGCGAGATAGAAGACCGAGGGGGTCTGCAGCCTGCTCACGTTGTCGAGGATCTGGGAGGCGATGCGGCTGGCGAGGGTATCGCCGTTGGCGAAGAGGTTTCCGTGGATGAGCGACTGCGATCCGCCGCCGATTACCTGCAGCACGGCGATCGCCTCACCGAGTGCGCGACTCAAGCCGAGGATGCAGGCCGAGGCGATGCCGGGGCGCGTCGAGGAGAGAACCACTCCTCGCACCATCTCCCAGCGTGTTGCGCCAAGCGCCAGCGCGCCGTCCTTCAGCTCCTCGGGGACGCTGAGGAACAGGTCACGGGTGATCGAGGCGATGATCGGCAGCGCCATGATCGTGAGGATCAGGATCGCGGTGAACAGGCCGAGCCCCGTCAGCGAGGGCTGGCCGAACAGCGGGATCCAGCCGAGCCCGCTGTGCAGACCGGGTTCGATGCTCGAACGCAGGAACGGGCCGAGGATGACGATTCCCCAGAGGCCGAGAATCACGCTCGGAATCGCCGCGAGAAGCTCGACGAGCGGCCCGATCACCGCGCCGATACGGGGGGAGGCGAGCAGGCTGAGGAAGAGGCCGATCGCGATGCCGAGCGGCGCCGCGAGCAGCAGCGCGCCGCCGGATGTGACCAGCGTGCCGTAGATCAACGACGCGGCGCCGAAGGTGTTCGTGACCGGGTTCCACGTCGTGTGGCCGAGGAAGGAAAGGCCGTAGGTCGAGATCGCCAGCGACGCGCCGTTGATGACCTGGTAGATGATCGCGATGATCAACGCCATCGCCACAAGCGAGGCCGCCACGGTGAGGCCAAACAGGGCGCCGTCGCCAAAACGGTCGCCGAAGTGGCGTCGCACCGGGAGGTCGGCTACGGCAGGCGTCGCACTCACGCGGCGCAGCCTAGCCGCTTCGCTCGGCGCGGTCGGGGACTTCACAACTTGATAACGCACCGGTCACGAGTTCGTAACCGCTCGACCTCGCGCTGCAGCGATGCTCACGGCAGAGAGCGAGGTGCTCTCGTTCAGACGTTCTCAGAGAGCGAGCTGCTCTCGTTCAAGATACTAATGAGGAGGCAGTCGCACATGAAACACCGTGCTGCCAGATTTGCCGCGGTTGGCGCGGTCGTCGCAGCCGTATTTGCCGTGTCCGCAAGCGCGGCTGCGGCCACGTCGCTGACAATCGCCGGCTCGACGCTGGTGTTGCCGCTCGTGACGGGCCAGTTCATTCCCGACTACCAGGCGGCCAACTCCGGCACGACCCTGACCGACAGTGGCGGCGGCTCGACGCTTGGAATCACCGACATCTCGAGCAAGCTCGTCGATATCGGTACCTCCGACGCGCCGATGAGCTTTACGCAGGCTGAAGGCTGCAGCCTGTGCGTCCAGATCCCTTGGGCGCTGTCGGCGACCGGTCCGGACATCAATCTGAGCGGTGTCACGTCGCTCAAGCTGACGGGCCCAGTGCTTGCCGCGATCTACGAGGGCAAGATCGTCAGCTGGAACGACGCCCGGATCGCGAGCCTGAACCCGGGCGTGTCGCTCCCCTCGACGTCGATCTCGGTGATCTACCGTAGCGATGGATCGGGTGACACCTACGTGTTCACGAACTATCTCTCGGACGTCTCCCCGCAGTGGAAGCAACAAGTTGGTGCCAGCACGCAGGTCAGCTTCCCGGTCGGCACCGGCGAGAAGGGGAACTCCGGTGTGGCGGCGGCGATCAAGGCCACCAATGGCGCGATCGGCTACGTCTCGACGTTCTACACCGTCAACGACGGCCTGACCCCGGTCGCGATCGAGAACAACGCCGGCAAGTACGTGCTTCCCTACTCCGCGGGACAGGAGGACGCCGCTGACCTCGTCAAGTCCTTTAAGCCCGGCACCGAACCGCTGATCGTCGATCCGCCCTACAAGGCGGTGAAGAAGCCGAAGGGCAAGCTCTCGAAGGCCCAGGAGAAGGCCTACAAGGCCGCCTTGGTGATCGAGAAGGAGGAGGCGGGCGCCTACCCGCTGTCAACCTTCACCGACGTCATCGTACGCTCGGATGGAGCCCAGGTTCCGGCGGTGCAGTCCTTCCTCACGTTTGCCGTGAGCAGCGCCGAGCAGGCGAAGGTCGACAAGTTGGCGACCTACGCGAACTCCTACGCCCCGCTTCCTGCGGTGGTTCAGAAGGAGGACCAGAAGGAGATCGCCGCCCTGTAGAGCGCCGACAGCCTTCTGGCTGGCGCCGCGAGGCGCAGGGGACGCGACCGGCAGCCGCCGGTCGCGTCCCTTTTTTTTTTGCTCAGCTGACCGGCGAGACGACGAACACGACGGTCGAGTCGGAGGGCACCGTGGCGCTGATCGCACCGGTCGTTGTGCGCGAGCCGCCGGCCCAGACGTTGGCGAGGCTGTATTTGGCTGCAGTCGGGATCTTCAGTGAGCGGGTGTGTGTCTCGATCTTCAGCGTCGTCGAGCCGCGGTTCAGCAGTGCGACCGCGTAGCGGCCGTGCTCGAGCGGCTTCAGCCAGACCTGTCCGGCGGAGCTGGCCGGTGTGACCGTGGTGTCGGCGGCCGGCACCAGCGTCGCCTGCCGTCCCAGACGGTCCTGGTTGATCGCGATCATCTGCTTGTTGGAGACGGTCGCAAGGCTCGCCGGCGAGAGCGTCGAGAGGTTGTCGGAGATCATCAGCGGCGCGGCGAGCATCGCCCACATGCTGAATTGGGTACGGAACTGGGCATCGGTCATGCCGAGGTCGGGGCCCAGGTAGTCGGGGTCGTTCCAGTGCCCGGGCCCGGCGGCAAACGGCTCCGTGGCGTCGGCGTCGAGGTTGCGCAGCACATCGGCGAAGGTGACCCCCGTTGTGGGCGAGCCGACGTCGGTGTCGGTACGCCAGCTCGTACCGATCGAGAAACCCCAGCTGTAGGAGGAGAAGGCTGAATTGGCGAAGCTCGGGAATGCACTCGAAACCTGACCCGGCTGGGCATAGACACAGATGTTCAGGATCATCGGGCGATGGCTCGAGTTGTGCACGATCGCGTCCTCGAACTGGGTGTAGGCCGACTCCGGCTGCAGGCGCAGATCATCGCCGCCACAGAAGTCGACCTTGACCGCGTCAAAACCCCACCGCGCAAAGGTGTCGACGTCCTGCTGGTAATGGCCGTAGCTCCCGCGATCGGTGCCGCTGCAACCGACCGGGCCGGCGTCGGTGTAGATCCCGACCTTGAAGCCCCGTGCATGAAGTGTCTGCGTCAGCCACGCCAGGCCGTGCGGCCACTGCGTCGGGCTGACCGTGATCTGGCCTGCTGCGTTGCGCGTACCCAACCACCAACCGCTGTCGAGCCAGATCATGCGGTAGCCGTCGTGCTCGAGGCCCGTGGTGACGAGGTTGCTCGCCTGCTCGAGGATGACCGCTTCGTTGATCTTGCCGTCGAAGCCGAGGTAGGTGTCCCAGCCCATGTACGGCGTCGGCGAGAGATCCTTGGTCGTCCCGGCGCTTGCTGCCGCCGGCAGGCAGAGCGCCGCTAGCAACGCCACCGCGGCGGCGAGCAGGGCGGGGAGGATCGCTTGTCGCTTCGCCACCGGGGCGGCGACCTCAAGCTGACCGGCGTGCAGCATTGCTGGTCTTCGTTGTGAACGTGATCGTGTTCGTCAACAGCTTGCCGCTGATCACGCCGACGACGTTCCCGCTGACGGTCAGCGCCGTCCTCAGCTGGTGTTTATGGGCGAGCAGCCCTCGACCCTCTGTGTTGAGCTCGACGGTGACCTTCGCTGTCGCGCCGTCGGCGATTTCGGCGGTTTTCGAGCCGACCGTGACGACCTTGTCGTGACCGTTCGTGACCTCGGTGACCGTGAGCAGCATCTTGATCGTGCACTGCGGCACCGCCTCCGGCGAGCAGTCGACCGTCGTGCTCACGCTGTGCGCCGCGACCGAGGCCGTGCTCACGCTGGTCTCGGTCAGCATGCCGACCGTCTCCGAGGGCACGGCCAGATAGCCGCTGCTGCCAGTCACGCTGCCGCCGTCACCGCTGATCGTCGCCATGCAGTAGAGGTGATGTGTCTCGTCGGCGCTCGTGACGAGGTAGGCGGCGGACGTCGCCCCGCTGATCATCTTCGCGTCGCGAACCCAGGCGTAGGTGACGGTCAGGCCCGCCGGCACCGTGACCGCGAGCCCGCAGGTCAGCGTGTCTCCCACCGCGGCTGTGCCGCTGAGTGAGGGCCCCGGCCTGAGCGGCGCCAGCGTCGTCAGCGAGGCGCCGGCGCCGGCAGCCGAACCCGCAGCGCTGCCGGCGACGATCTGGAAGTAGTAGGCGGTGCTCGCCGCCAGCCCGCTGAGCTGCGCGGTCACCGTCTGCGCGCCGCCGGTAGGAGCGGGCAGGTTCGCGCAGGGAGCGGTCGAGCCGTACGCGGTCGTCGGGCCGTAGTTGAAGTAGCAGCTGGTCAGGACCGTGTCATCGGGGTTGACGGTGGCGCTCAGCGTCGCCGTCGTCTGGGCAATCGCGCTGGCTGCGCCGGTGGTCACGATTGGCGCGGGAAGGGTCGCGGTCAGCGCGTGGCCGGCCTGGTCGACGGCGGCGCACAGTCCCGCGTCGGTGCAGGAAACGCCGCTGAGGTCGCCTCCGGCATCGGGCTGGGCCGATGACCACGTTGGCTGCGACGCAGCCGGGTTGTCGCTCTCGAGCGCATATCCCTGCGAGTCGCCGACGAGGCAGAACGCTTCGGGTGTACAGGACACCGACGTCGGGGTCGGCGATGAGACACCGTCGATCAGTGTCGAGATCCAGCTCGGCGCGGTGGCGCTCGCGTCGGGGCTCGCGATCGCGTGTCCGCCGCTGTCGACGGCGACGCACGTACCGTTGGCCGCGCAGGAGATTGCGACGAGCGTGTAGTAGTCCCTCCAGACGACGTGCCACGACGCCGCACTGGTCGGCGTGCTACTCGTGAGGATGTTGCCGTTCGCGTCGATGGCGGCGCAGAACGAGCTCGTCGAACAGGAGACGCTGTTGAGCGCGACGCCCGACTCGATCGTCATCGGCGTCCACGTGGCGTCCGGGTTCGTGCTGTAGATCGCACCGCCGTCCTTGTCGACGGCGATACAGAACACCGTCGACGGGCAGGACACGCTCGACAGGTTCTCGGTGTCGGATCCCGTTGCCGGGTTCAGCGCCCCCCAGATGGCGCCGGCCGGGTTGCCGCTCACCACAACGTCGCCGGCGCCACCAACGGCGACGCAGAACGCGGTCGACGGGCAGGACACGGACGCCAGCGCGTGCGCGGCCCCGGTCACGACCGCCGACCAGCTGCCGCCGGTCCCGGGGGTGGTGTCAATCGAGGCGCTCTCCGAGCCGACCGCGACGCAGAGGCCAAACGACGGACACGACACGCTGGTCGGTGCGGTGACCGCCGAGGACACGGGCGCTGTCCACGACAGGGGCGCCGCCGCGCTCGCTGCGACCGCTGCGAGCGCGAGCAGTGCCAGGACGACCGTCAGCGCGACGGCACCGCGGATCTGGCGGCGACGCGCGGGCGGAGTGTGTGTCCAAGGAGTGCGTCTCACGTGTAATCACCCGTAACGCCGCTGGCGGCGAATCGGAGCGGCAAAGCACGGCGCGGGCTGGGATAGCCGCGTTGGTCCGAATCTAGCCCTCTCGGTCGCTGGGCTTTGCAGGCTCGCGTGCAGGGTCACCCAGCCTGGCGCCGGACTAGGCTGCTCGTGTGGCCACGAAGCGCAGCGAGGTTGCGACAGTGGTCGTCCTGCGCGGCGATCGCCTGCTGCTCGTCAACCAGCCACCCGCAGGGGTGCTCGCGCTACCCGGCGGCAAGCTCGAGCCGGGCGAGTCTGCTCGTGAGGCGGCGGCTCGCGAGCTTGGCGAAGAGACGGGAATCGTCGTGCCGGCCGAGCTGCTCGTCGCGCTCGCGGTGCGCATAGAGGCTCGCGAGGGCGTGACGTTGGTGCCGTTCGCGCTTGTCGACCCGCCCCGCCGCCGGCGCCCGGCCGAGCTGCACTGCCGGTGGCTTGCGCTGGGTGAGCTGTCGCGTCAGGTACTGGCGCCGGGCGTGGAGCGCAGCGTGGATGCGGCGCTGGCCGCGCTCGCGTCGGCGGACGTCTGACGCTCGCGGCGCGCGGATATCATCGGGCGCGGGGCTGATCGGGCCGGCCAGCGCTTGGCCTCGCCAGGAAGACGATGCTCGGACTGATCATCACCAACCTCTCGCGCCGCCGCGGGCGCACGATCCTCACCGCTTTCGGAGTTGCCGTCGGCGTGGCGACGATCGTCGCGCTGCTCGCGCTGAGCACCGGCCTGACGCAGACTGCGGCCGGCTTCGTGCACCTCGGAGGCTCGGACCTCGGCGTTTTCCAGGCGGGCGTTGAGGATCCAACCACATCGCTGCTGCCGACCGCGGTCGTCGGGCGTCTCCAGCGCAATTCCGACGTCGCGGCGGCGACGCCGCTGCTGCTGATCGTCGACAGCGTGAAGTCCTCGTCCTCAGCGATCGTCTTCGGAGCTGACCTGCACGGCTTCTTCGCGCAGCGATTGGTGCTCGTCGCCGGTCAGCCGAGCTCTGGCACGCAGGTGATGGTCGGCGATCGCCTGGCCTCGCAGATCAAGCTCGCGCCGGGCGGCACCCTGGTGGTGGGCGGCCACCGCTTCGTCGTCTCGGGCATCTATCGCTCGGGGATCCTCTACGAGGATCTCGGCGCGGTCCTGCCGCTCGCCGTGGCTCAGCGGATCACCGGTCGCCAGGGCGAGACGACCACTGTGGCGGTCGAGCTCGCGGCCGGCATCGGACCAGAGCAGGCCAAGCGCTCGATCCAAACGGAGCTGCCGGGAACGCTGGTGATCGCCGACGCCGGCGAGGCGGCACGGGCCGGCGCCAACGAGGTCCTAATCCACAACGCAACGCTCGTAATCATCGTCATCGCGCTGATCATCGGTGCGATCAGCGTGACCAACACGATGGCGATGGCGGTGCTCGAGCGTCAGGGCGAGCTCGCGCTGCTGAGCGCGATGGGTTGGAGCCCGCAGCGCGTCGCGACACTGGTCGTCGGCGAGGGGATCGGCGTGAGCGTGCTCGGTGCGGCGATCGGCTTGCTGCTCGGCGTCATCGGCAGTCAACTGCTCGTCGATGCGATCGGCGTCGGTGCCTACGTGTCACCGTCGATCACCGCTTGGGGCCTCGGTCGCGGTCTGCTCGTCGGTGTGTCGATTGGCGTTCTCGGTGGCCTTTATCCGGCGTGGCGCGTGACCCGGATGCCACCGCTCAAGGGCCTGGCTCGCGCCTAACGGGCTAGCCGCTATCGCTCAGGCAGCCGTCGGTCACGGTCAGCATGCGATCGGCACGCGCGCCGACTTGCGCGTCGTAGCTGACGATGATCAGCGTCATCCCACGTCGCTCGCGAACTTCGGCGAGCAGGTCGAGGATGCGCTGTGAGGTGGCCGAGTCGACGGCGCCAGTCGGCTCGTCGGCCAGCAGCAGCCGTGGTTCATTGCCTAGTGCACGGGCGAGCGCGACGCGCTGACGCTCGCCACCGGAGAGTTGTTCCGGGAGATGCTCGGCGCGGTCCGCGAGGCCGACCTCATCGAGCAACTCGAGTGCGCGGCTGTGGCGCTCTGCGCGTCGCATGCCGCTGCCGAGCAGCGCGACCTCGATATTCGCGCGTGCTACGAGGTTGACCAAGAGGAAGTGCTGTTGGAAGACGAAGCCGACCAGCTCCCGGCGGTGTCGCGCCGTACCCGCTGCGCGCCAGACCTCGCGCCCGTCGATCACGATGCGTCCGCTGCTCGGCTGTTCGAGGCCGCCGATCAGGTTCAGCAGCGTGCTCTTGCCCGAGCCGGAACGCCCGGTGATAGCCAGCATCTCGCCCGGGGCCGCGTGCAGGCTCGCGTCGACCAGCGCGTCCACTGACCCGTAGCGCCGGCTCGCGTGCTCGACGAGGACCTCGGCGCCGGCGGGAACGCTGCTGGGGCGGGCCCGCGCTCGCTCGGTCACCGCGCGCCCGCGTCTCAGTTGACTGACGTGATCGCCCAGTCGAGGTTCACCGTGTGTCCGCCAGCCCCAATCACCACGCGCAGCGTCAGCGGCTCGCCCAGCGAGGCTCCCGGGAACACGAGATCGTCGCTGAAGTGGCCGGTGAAGCTGAAGTGCTTCTTGAAGCGCGGATATTGCGTGCTGACGATGCTCCCGGCGAAGAGAAACTCGTAAACCGCGGTCGCGTGTGCCGGCTTCCCGGCCAGCGTCGCAGTGACCTTCAGCGGCCAGTTGGCGTTGACCTTCGGATGATGCGTGCTGGGGATCATGCTCGCCTCGAGCGTCCCCGACGAGCCCTTGACCGTGGCCGCCTGCGCGCTGAACGCGCTCGCGAGCAGTGCCGCCGTCGCGATCAGAGCCGCAGGACCTAGTCGTGCTGAGCGTCGCATCGCTTCCCCCCTCAGGGTCGCTGCACCGTCAACGATCAGCACATGATACGGCGCGCTCAGAGCGCGCTCAGGCCTCGGCCGCGGCCGCCTCCGCCTCGACGAGGCGCCGCTCGAGCAGGTCGAGGCCACGATCCCAGAAGCCGGGATCGCGCAGGTCGACGCCGACGATCTCACCGAGCTCCTCCGGGCTGCGCGAACCGCCGCTGGATAGCAGCTCGAGGTAGCGCTCCTCGAAGCGCGGACCTTCCTCGAGGTAGCGCTCATAGACCGACAGCGCGAGCAGCTGACCGTAGGCGTAGGCGTAGACGTAGCCTGGGCTGGCGATGAAGTGCGGGATGTAGGACCACCAGCTGCGGTAGCCCTCGGTGACCTCGACGGCGTCACCGAGCAGCTCCTCCTGGGTCTCGATCCAAAGCTCGCCGAACCGCGCGACCGACAGCTCGCCTGATCCGCGGCGCTCACGATGGACGAGGTCCTCAAAGCCGTTCATCGCCACCTGGCGGAAAACCGTCGCGATCGCGTCCTCGATGCTCGCGCCCAGCAGCGCGAGACGGTCCGCCGGCGTCGGGGAGGCGTCGAGCAGCCGCCCGAGCGTCAGCGTCTCGCCGAACACCGACGCGGTCTCAGCGAGCGTCAGTGGCGTGTCCTGGTGGAAGATGCCCTGGCTTGCAGCCAGGGCGAAGTGGACGCCGTGGCCGAGCTCGTGGGCGAGCGTCAGGACGTCGCGTCGCCGGCTCGTGTAGTTGAGCAGCACGTAGGGATGAACCGACGGTACCGTGCCCGAGCAGAACGCCCCGCCGCGCTTGCCCGGCGCCGGCGGAGCGTCGATCCAGCGCTCGTCGAAGAAGCGCTCGACGAGCTCGCCGAGCGCCGGTGAGAAGGCGCCGTACGCGTCGAGAACGAGCTCATGCGCCTGTGACCACGGGACCTCGACATCGTCGCTGGCTAGCGGCGCCATGCGGTCGTAGTCGGCGAGGCGATCGATCCCGAGCAGCTTTGCCTTCAGCCGGTACCAACGACGCGGCAGCTCGTAGCGGCCGCGCACAGCGGCAACCAGCGCCGCCACGGACTCGTCGCTTGCCTCGTTTGAAAGGTTGCGCGCCGCAAGCCAGTTCGAGTAGGAGCGCAGCCGGTCGTCGGTCGCCTTGTCCACGAGCAGCGCGTTGAAGATCGAGGCCCGCGTCCGCAGTCCCGGTTCGAGCGCGCGAGTGACCGCTTCGGCGGCGTCCCGCCGGACGTCGCGTGAAGGTGACTGGAGTCGGCTCAGCGCGATGTCGAGTGTCACCGGCGCATCGAGCTCGACCTCGATCGCGCCGGTCTGCTCATCGAACAGGCGCGTCCATGCGGCGTTTGAGGTGATCGCCTTCTCGGCGAGGATCGTCTCCTCGGGCTCGCTCAGCAGGTGAGGTCGGTAGCGGCGCACGGTTTGCAGGTGGTGGCGACAGAAGTCGAGGCCGTCGCCGGCCAGCAGCTCCTGCGCGCGGGCATCGTCAAGCGCTGCCCATTCGAGCTCGAAGAACAGCAGCAGCGTGTCGAGCTTCGTGCCCCGCTCCTGCACGCTCTGCAGGAGTGCGCCACGCTCCGGATCTGCGGTATCGGTCGAGAAGCGGAGCCCGGCGTACGAGCCGGCACGGCCAACCAAGTCATTGATCGCAGCCAGCTCCTCCATCGCCTCGCGCAGCCCAGACGCGTCGATCGACGCGAGCGAATCGCGGTAGCGCTCGGCGAAGCGCTCGGCGCGCGCGATCGCCTCATCGAGCAGCACCTCCACGCGCTCGACTCCGTCGCCATCGAGGAGATCACGCAGGTCCCAATGGACCTGCTCGAGCGCGGTGGTGGTGCTCATCGCAGGCGGAGCATAAGGCCCGGCGCGCGTGGCCCGCGAAGGCCGCCGCGACGAGGACCGTTCCGTCCGGTTGCGCTGGTCTGATGTGCGCGGTCAGGTCCAAGCACTCGAGGTGGCGATGCCGATAACTCCAACGACGGCGACAGCGATTGAGCAGGCGCGGGCGCAGGCCTTCGTCGCACTCGGTTTCGACACTACGCAGGCGCTGATGCTCGCCGCGACGCGAGACGCCGGCGAGCACGTGGAGCTCGATGACGTACGTCGCCTGCTCGATGCGGGCTGTCCGCACGAGCTGGCGCTGCGGATCGTCGTCTAGCCGCGGCGGGCCTCCCAGGAGAATCCGCGCGTCGCCAGCACGACGCCGACGAGGGCCCAGAGACCGATCACGGCGAGCGCCGTTAGGTGTTGGCCCAGACCGCCGTGGGCGTGGACGAGGCCGCCGGTCAGCCCGTTGATCAGCGGCTCGAGCGGTAGTGCTTGGGCGATGTCGCGGAGAAACCCCGGTACGTGCTTGACGTCGAAGAACACGCCTGAGACGAGGATCACCGGCACGAACACGCCGTTGATGACTGCCGGCGCGGAGTCGAAGTTGGGGATCGCGTGCGACAGCGCGACCCCGAGCAGGGCGAAGCAACCGACGCCCGCGACGACAAAGACGACGAGCGTGGCCGGCTGGGGAGGCCAGCCGAGGTTGAAGAACAGGCGGCCGGCGAGCACGACGATGGCGATCTGGATCGCCGCGTTGGTCACGGCGTTGAGCGCGAGCCCGGCGAGGTAGATGCCGCTCGGCAGCGGCGTGCCGCGGATCCGTTTGAGCACGCCCTGCTCGCGCAAGAAGGTGAGGTTGTAGGCGAGCGCCGTGAACGTAGTCGCCATCACGCTCATGCCGGCGATGCCGGGGACGATCACGTCGAGCTCGTTCTGGTGGCCGTGGACGATCGCACCGAACAGGGCGAGGAAGATCAGCGGCAGCAGGAAGTTGAAGAAGGCGGCGCTCGGGTTGCGCCAGAACAGGTGCCGCTCGAAGCGGTACTGCCGCCACAGCAGCGAGGCGCTGCTAGGCATCGGCGGTGAGCTCCAGGTAGACGTCCTCGAGGCTTGGGCGCGTCACCGACAGCGACCGCAGCTGTTCACCGCGAGCGATTGCCGCGGTCGTCAGCTCGTGCAGCACGCTCGTCGGATTGTCGGTCTGCACGACGATCGGCTCGCCGTTGCCGTTCGCATAGGCGATGCGGTAGCGCGACCCGCCGCCAACCCCGAGCTCTGCCGGCGACCCTTCGGCGAGGATCCTCCCGCCCTTGATGATCGCGACCCGGTCGGCGAGCTCCTGGGCCTCGTCGAGGTAGTGGGTCGTCAGTAAAACGGTCTTGCCGAGGTCGCGCAGCGAGCGGATCGTTTGCCATGCGCTGCGGCGCGCGGCGGGATCAAAGCCGGTCGTCGGCTCATCGAGGAAGATCAGTTCCGGGTCGCCGATCAGTGCGAGCGCGAGGTCGAGACGGCGGCGCTGACCGCCCGAGAGGTGACGAGCGCGCTCGTCGCGCTTTTCGCCCAGCCCGGCGAGCTCGATGACCTCGTCGACATCGCGCGGGTGCGGGTAGAAGTGGGCGAAGTGAGCCACAACCTCGGCGACCTTGACGTGGTTGTAGATGCCGCTGTTTTGGAGCACGATGCCGACGCGTGCGCGGAGCTCGCGCGGGCGGTCGTTCGGGTCGAAGCCAAGCACCCGTACCTCTCCCGAGGTGCGCCGTCGATAGCCCTCGAGAATCTCGACTGTGCTCGTCTTGCCGGCACCGTTTGGGCCGAGCAGGCCGTAGATCTCTCCCTGCCGCACGCGGAAGTCGATGCCGCGGACAGCGTCGAGACCGCCGTAGCTCTTACGCAGGTCGTTGACCTCGATCGCCGACTGATTGGCCGCCATGGCGGCCAATCATGCCAACATCTCACCGCAGCGCCGCGGCGCTGCGCTACCAGCCGCCGCGCCAGTCGGGGCTCTGCGCACGCGCCTTGCGCGCGTCGTCGCGGGCGTGCTTGCGCTTCTCCAGGCGGTATTGGATCAGGCTCGCGATGCCAATGAAGGTGGGGAAGAAGATGATCAGGATGAAGCCGGCGTCCGTGACCTGACTGTCGCTCGTCTCGCCGAGCAGGCCTTCGCCGCCGATGCCCGCGAACGCGACTGGTGCGAGCAGCAGGAATGCGACCAGGTTTGCCGTCGTGACGAGGATTAGCCGCCGCATCGCGCGCATCGTACCGGAGTAAACGGCCGGCGCATACCATCAGGCGATGGCCGTTTGCATCGCATCTAACCTCGCCAAGGACATCGCCGGCGAACCGCTGCTTCGCGGCGTGTCGTTCAAGCTCGAGCAGCGCGACCGGCTGACCGTCGCGGGGCGCAACGGTGCCGGCAAGACGACCCTGCTGCGGATGCTCGCTGGCGAGGCGTCGATCGATGGCGGCGAGCTTTCCTTCGCCAAGGGCACCAGAACCGTGCTGCACGACCAGCGCCCGCCGCGCGAGCGTGGCCGACCGCTCGGCGAGTATCTGCTCTCGGGTTGCGTCGCCGAGCTGGCGATCGAAGCCCGTCTGGCGCGGCTCGAGTCCGAGATGGCGGCCGGCGCCAGTGACGAAGCGACGCTCCAGCGTTACGCTGGCGCCCAGGCCGATCTCGAGCACCACGGCGGCTATCTCTGGCGCAATCGTGCCTGGGAGGTGGCCCGCGGCCTGGGCTTCGCCGAGGCGGACCTCGAGCGCAGCCTGGCGACGCTGTCGGGCGGCGAGCTGACGCGTGCGGCGCTGGCGCGAGCACTGGCGACGCGCCCGGACCTGCTGCTGCTCGACGAGCCGACCAATCATCTCGACGTCGAGTCGCTGGAGTGGCTCGAGCAGACGCTCGTATCGTTCGCCGGGGCGATCGTGCTGGTGGCACACGACCGCTGGTTCTTGGAGACGGTCGGCACCGCCGTGCTCGAGCTCGAGGCGGGTCGCGGGCGCTACTTCGCCGGCA
>Ga0302326_10001890_pt1 | contig 52121 bp, 38 predicted proteins | sample Palsa_T0_3_FD_202264 | JGI IMG/M metagenome (GOLD analysis project Ga0302326, IMG submission 202264) | Peat permafrost microbial communities from Stordalen Mire near Abisko, Sweden - Palsa_T0_3 | ecosystem: Environmental > Terrestrial > Soil > Palsa > Peat permafrost | place: Sweden: Abisko...
GCTTGTTCGAAGCCAAAGATGGCATCCACTTTCGCCCGGCCCGCTCCCACCCGGACCTCTGCTTCGCGCAGTTCCACGCGATCGGGCAGCACGTGCAGCTCGAAATGGATGTCCCCGCCCGGAAAGGCCAGGACCGCTGGCAGCCCGCGCGGATATTTCTCGATCGGCCCCGGCGTGAAGCGGAAATCCGCAACATGGAGACTCCCTTCGCCCAAGAGCTGAGGCGAAGGGAGGAGCTTGCCCTGGGCCGTCAGCTGCCCGGAGACGCCGAAGTCCACCCATGGGTCCGGCACGCCAGCCTTCAGAAGCACATGCAGAAGACTCGCCGATTCAAGGTCGGCTCTCAGCTTGGCCGGAAGACCGGCCACCAGGCGAACCGTCCCTGACACCTTCACCTGCCCCGACGCCACCGGCACCACGAGGTCATGCAGAGCAAGCGTGTCCCCGGCCAGCGAGAAGTGCGCACTGAAGTCCCCTGGCCGAGCTGGCGGGAATTCCAAACCCTTGCCCAGCAGCTCCCCGTTGAGATGGATGTCCGGGGCACGCCCGCTTACCGCCAGACGTGCCCAGAGGTGGCCAGCCGAACCTGGGATGGCTCCGGTCGCTCGCGCGACGGCCCGCATCGGCAGGAAAACCTGTGCATCGAGCGCCAGGGTGGGATGGCAAAGGTCGTCGATGCGGCCACTGAAAGAGAGCTCCACCTCCCCGACCGACAGCTCCCCCCTTGTCACCTCCAAGTCCCGTCCGGCCCGGGCCAACTCCCCTTCGACGCGGAAGCCGCTGAGCGGCAACGGCGCGACGCCGCCCCCGGGGTCCACCGAGCCCTGGGAGGTCTCGACGCGGAATTCCGCGACGCGCCGTCGCATGCGCCAGCCAAGCGAAACACCCTCCACGTCCACTCCGCGGCCTCCCGGGAGCAGAATGTGGGCCTCCGCTCCGCTGACGTCGAAGTCGTCGATGGACACCGCCTGCAACGCCTGGAAGGGACAGGCCCCGGGAGAACGCGATGCCACCGGGTGTGAGAGGTCGAGGCGGAGGCGTGGCCGGGTCACCCGCAGGCGATCGAGCACAACCCGCCCCGTGGAGATCTCGAAGCCGCCCAGCGTCACCTCGACCAAGTCCGCGCTGAAGAGCGGTACCTCTTCACCAGGGGCGTACACCGACACGCCTCCAAAACGAACGGTGCGTCCCGCCGGGTCGACCTCACACCGGCCAATCCCCACCTCCGCGCCGAGCGCCTTGGGAAGCTCGCGGCGAGCAAGTGTGCACACCTGCTCCCAGGCCAGGTGCGACCGCAAAGCAAGCACGGCTCCGGCCACCGCCAGCGCGCTCAGCAACAGGGCGACGCGGACTTTGAAGGAACTGGGGGCAGTCACGGCCGGGCCTTCCCTCAGGCCTCGAGATCATCGAGGTACCGGTCGATCTCAGCGAGGTCGACCCGCTCCCCAGCGGATCCGGCCACGGGTTGCGCAATCGCCGGTCCCGGCCCTGGCGCCGAGGGACCGATGGAGAAGGAGCGGGCAATCTCCTCGATGCGCGCCGCATCCACCACCGTTTGCCGGGCCAGGTAGGCTTCGAAGAGCGCGTTGTCGCACAGGGTATTGATGACCCTCGGGCTACCGCCGCTCAGCAGGTGGAGCGCTGCCATCGCCTCGGGCGTGAAGGGGAGCCGCGTGCCGCCCGCGGTCTGGATGCGGTGGCGCACATAGGCTTCGGTGGAAGCAAGGGTGAAGGGCTCGAGGCGGTAGCGCATCGCCACCCTCTGGGCCAGTGGAGGATCGAGTCTCAGGTTCTGCTCGACGTCCGGGAGCCCGAAGAAGACGAAGCTAATCAACTTCCGTTCTGGCACCTCAAGATTGAGGAGTCCGCGGAATTCTTCCATCAGCTCCCGGGAGGCAAGCATCTGCGCCTCGTCGATGAGCACCACTGCTTTTCGACCCTGTTCGTGGATTTGCATCAGCCGCTGGTAGAGCTGCCCGAGCAACGCGAGTTTCTCGTTGGCCGGGGTCTCCACCCCAAGCTGCAAGGCGATGCGCTTCAGTAGCCAGCCAGCAGTGACGCCCGAGTGAATAATAACGAACAGCGCGGCCTCGTATTCCTCCTCCGGCAGCGCATCGAGCAGGCGGCGGGCCAGCGTCGTCTTTCCGGCGCCAATGTCCCCCACCAAGACGCACAGTCCCTTCATGTTCGAGACGGCGTGGCGCAAGCGGACGAGCGCCTGCGCATGCTGCGGCGACTCGAAGTAGAAGCGCGTTACCGGTGCGTTGGAGAACGGCTCCTCGGTGAGCCCGAAATGGTCCAGGTAGCTCATGGGGACCTAGAGGTAGCCCACTTTGCGGGCCCTGGAGCCAGCGGTGGGCCCGTCGGGGGTGGCCGCTGGACCGGCGCGGGGCGGAAACGGGCCATCATCCTCCGGCTCGGTCACCGCCGAGAGTCGGGCCACCAGCCTTTTCACGTCGCGGTGGTCGGGGTCCTGCTCGGCGACCGTCAGGTATTGGTGGAGCGCACGACCTGGAGCCCCGGCGGACTCGTAGGCTGCACCCAGGTCATAGCGCAGGGCGACCAGGGTCGGGCCCACGGCGTGCTCGCTGGCCAGCGCCTGGCGGTAGGCGTCCACTGCCTTCTCCCAGTCGCCTCTCATCCCCTCCAAGAGCGCAATCATCGTCAAGCAGTCCAGCTCCTTTCGCTTACCGATGCATCCTTTTCGCGCCACCTCGAACATGGCGATGGCATCCTCGACAAGGCCCATCTCCTTGTAAGCGATGCCGAGGTCGTAGTGCGTGTCGACATCGGAAGGATTGACCACCTTCTCCAGGCCCTTCTTGAACTCGGAGAAGACCTCGTCCACCGAGTACTGAAAGTCTCCGTCCGCCAACTCGGGGACGGGCTCTTCCGGAAGCGTGGCCAGCTCCTCGGCCAGCTCCTCGGCCAAGTTGTATGAGCCGGTGCGGATGGGGATGGGCTCAATTCCGGGGGGCCGCTCGTGCCCCTGGCCGGGCGGCGGCTGTGGCAGTGGAGTTCCCTCGCGTTCCGCCTTCTCCAATCGGCGAAGAAGCGCCGCAGTCCGTGGGAGCCCGGGCCTGACCACCTCCACGGTTTCCAGAATCTCTCGCGCTTCGTCGACCAGCCCCTGCTCCAGAAAGAAGGTGGCCTCGTCCAGCTCCTCGGACACCGGGCCAGTCTCCATGGGCGTCAGCAGGGAGACTTCCTCCTCCACCAGCTCTTCTGGCGGGAGCTCCACCGGCGACTCGACGCCTGCCTCGTAGGCGCCGAGTGTCTCCGCTGGCGCTGGCTCCTCCTCCGCCACGACTTCGGCATCGTCTTCGAAGAAGGGCACCGCCTCGGCGTATTCATCGCCGAGCCCGCGAGCCACGGCTCGGGAGGCGGGCTGTTCTGCGGCGGGCGACGGAACCGGCGTCAGAGGCTCGTCGCCGACATCCCCGACCGGCCCCTCCTCGTCTTCGTCGGCCATCAATACCGCTTCATCGGAGATGAGCTCCTCCGAACCACCCGCGGCGGTCGACTCCAGCCCCAGGTCGGCGTCCGTCTCCGGCGCATGGCCCTCGTCCGGAACCAGCATCTCCTCCTCGGACGACACTGCTTCCAAGCCTTCGTCGCCGCTCAATCCTTCCGGTCGCAGCACTGAGAGGAAGGCCGGCATCTCCGGGTGGTCGGGTGCCTCGGCGAGCAGTGTCTCCAGATATGGCTGCGCGCGCTCAGACTCCAGCCGCCGGGTGAAGAGTCGGAGCACGTTGAGCAGTTGCTCGCCGGCTTGCGCCGCCTGACCTGCGCTCCGGTAGATGTGGTACGCCTTTTCGTGCGCGGCCAGGTTCTCCGGGTCGACGGAGAAAATGCGGCGCAGGTGTTCGAGGGCCTTCTCGTGGAGGCCGTACTTCACGTAAACGTCGGTCTCGGTGAGCAGCTTCTGCACCTGCTCCGGCCGCAGGGGCGGGGCCACCGGGGAGGGAGGCGGCGGCGGAGGAGGCGGAGCGGCCGCAGCCGGAATCAGTCCCGGGTGCGACACCGGCCCTCGCGCCACCTCGGCACGCCAGGCGAGAAGGTCCGGGTCCGCGGGGTCGAGCTGCTCCACCTTCGACCAGGCGGCGCGCGCCTCGCCGATGTGGTTTCGCTCGGCGTGGAGCTTCGCCATTTCTTTGAAGACGCTCAGCGTCTTGCTGGTGTGGCCGAGCGCGGTGAAGGCCTCGGCGAGCAGCTTGAGCGTCTCCAAGTCGCGCGGGTCGACTTTGAAGCAGAGTTGCAGCTTGGCCAGGGCGCGCTTGGCGTCCCCTCGGCTGAGGTAGTCGCGGGCCAGGTCCCGCGCCAACGGGACGTTGTCGGGCTCGAGGGCGGCGATCCGTTCCAGGACGCGGAGTCCTTCGTCCGCGCGGCCGTTCTTCTGGAAATAGTCGGCGGCGCGACGGAACTCGAGAAGGGCCTCACCGCCCATGCCTTCGCGCGCGTAGAGCTCGGCGAGCTTGAGGCGGCTGGACACATTCTCCGAGTCCAAATCCACCATCTTCTTCAGAGTGTCGAAGGTCGCCCGGGTGTCGCCCCGCTTCTCGTGGTGGGCGACCACGGTTTGGAAGAAGGCCATCGCCTCGGTGAACAGGCCGAGCTGCTGGTGCAGTTCGGCCAGCTTGAGGTTGACCTCCACCAGCTCCGGGTTGAGGCGCAGGACCTGCTTGTAGAGGGCAACCGCCTTGAGGAAAAACCCATCGCCCGAATAGCACTCCGCCACCCGGGTGAAGAAAGCCGCCGCCTGGACGTTGTCGTTCTTCTTTTGAAACAGCTCCCCCATCTTTTGCAGCACCCGCACGTCGCGCGGGTCTGCGTCGAGCACCTTTTGGTACTCCTTGATGGCCTTGTCGTAAGCGCCCTTGGCTACGAGCTTCGCGGCGCCTTCGATGATCTTGTTCTTGTCCATCGGGCGCGGGAGACGGTGGGCCGGCTTGCAGGAGCACCCCGCAGCCGGCTCCAGGGAACCCCGGACGGGGGCCCCTCGTCCCACCCCGGGACGCTGGCGTACCCTGAGCTGTGAAACGGTAGCGGAACGACTCCAGCCGGGTCAAGGTTACGACCAAGGCTTTTCCAGGGACTCCGGGGGGTTAGCACACTTGCAGGCACCCTCCAGAAGGCTGGCGGAGCCTGCTAGGGCGTCTCCTCAATCGCCCGACGCAACCGGCGGGTACCACTCTCGCTCGCGAGCAGCCGTTCCACGAAGCGCGTGTCGTAGGCGCCGGAGACGAAGGCCTCGTCCGCCAGGGCCGCTCGGTGGAACGGGATATTGGTCCGGATGCCTTCGATGACGTACTCGCCCAGTGCCCGCTGCATTCGGGCGATGGCGGTGGAACGGTCATCGGCCTGTACCACCAGCTTGGCCAGAAGCGAGTCGTAGTACGGCAGCACCGAATAATTCTCGTAGGCGGCGGAATCCACTCGCACCCCGTATCCACCTGGGACTGAGTACCCTGTAATTTTCCCGGGCCAGGGGGCGAACGTCACCGGGTCCTCGGCATTCACCCGGCACTCGATGGCCGCGCCGCGAAAGACGACGTCGGCCTGGGTGAGCTTGAGCGGGTCTCCTGCGGCCAATCGAATCTGCGTGGACACCAAATCCACGCCGGTGACCATCTCGGTAACGGGATGCTCCACCTGTACCCGGGTGTTCATCTCCATGAAATAGAAGTCACCCCGCTCGTCGAGCAGGTACTCGATGGTTCCCAGGTTGTTGTACCCGATGCGCTCCATGGCCTGGACGCTGACCTCGCCCATGCGGCGGCGAAGCTCGGGCGTCACCGCCGGCGACGGACTTTCCTCGATGAGCTTTTGATGGCGTCGCTGGACGGAACACTCGCGCTCACCGAGATGGATGATGTGGCCGTGCTCGTCGGCGACGATCTGGATCTCGATGTGGCGTGGCTTCTCCACGTAGCGCTCGAGGTACATGTCACCGTTGCCGAAGGCATTGGCGGCTTCCGCCGAGGCCGTAGCGAAGGCGGCGGCCACCACCGACTTCTCACGGACGATTTTCATCCCCCGTCCGCCCCCGCCCGCAGCCGCCTTGAGAATGACCGGGAAGCCAATGGATTCGGCGACGGCTCGTGCCTCGGCGGGGTTCTTCAACACCCCCTTGCTTCCGGGGAGCAAAGGCAACCCCGCTTCCTTGGCCGCGACCCGCGCGCTCACTTTGTTTCCCATCAGCCGCAGCATCTCGGGGCGTGGGCCAATGAAGCGGATCTTGCAGTTCTCACTGACTTCGGCGAACCCTGCATTCTCCGAGAGGAAACCGTACCCAGGATGAATTGCATCGGCGCGCGTAATCTCCGCCGCTGAGAGAATGGCCGGGATGTTGAGGTAACTTTCCTTGGAGGGAGGCGGTCCAATGCACACCGCTTCGTCCGCGAAGCGGACGTGGAGCGCGTTGGCATCGGCGGTGGAATGTACGGCCACCGTGCGGACGCCCAGCTCTCGCGCCGCGCGGATGATGCGCAACGCGATTTCGCCCCGGTTGGCGATGAGAATTTTCTTGAACATCACCTAGAGCGGCTCGATGCGGAACAGCGCCTGCCCGAACTCCACCGGCTGTCCGTTCTCGGCGAGAATCTCGGTCACTTTGCCCGCGTCCTCGGATTCGATCTCGTTCATCAGCTTCATCGCTTCGATGATGCAGATGGGCTGCCCCTTCTTCACCACCGAACCCAGCTCCACCAGGACTGGCTGGTCTGGACCGGCGGCTCGATAAAACGTCCCGACGAATGGCGAGGTGACCAGGATTCCCGGTCGCTCGGTGACGGGGGGAGGCGGGGGCTCGGGGGCCGACACCCGGGGGCCCATGCTTCCTGAGGGAGATGACACGGCGTGGGCGACCGGCTGAGGAGGGTGGGCTGTTGGGGCGGCGGCCGCACCCGGAGGAAAGCCCCGCTGAATCACCACCCGCTCCGAGCCGCGGCGCCAGGAAATGCGGGTGACGCTCGAGCGCTCCAGAAGTTCTACCAGCTCTTGGATGGTCTCAAGGCCAATGGGGCTCGCGGTCCCAGGCCGCGCGACCCCGGACTCTTCGAATTTCTTCTTTCCCGCCATCGCTCAAACGCCCCCTCTGCCCAGCTCTCCGGAGGAGCCCCGGGGCCTGTTACGCGGTGGAGACCCGCGTCAGGTACTTCCCGTCGCGCGTGTCTATTTTCAGAACGTCGCCCTCGTTGATGAAGAGGGGCACGTTGACGACGTATCCAGTCTCGAGTTGCGCTGGCTTGAGCGCGCCGGAGACCGTATCGCCGCGCACGCCGGGGTCGCACTTGGCGACCTTCAGGTCCACCGAGTTGGGCAGCGACACTCCTAGCGCCTTGCCATTGTAGAAGAGGACCGAGCCCTCGAGGTTCTCCTTGAGGAAATTCTTCGACTCTCCCAGCACCTTCTCCCCGAGGAACGTCTGCTCGTAATTGCGGGTGTCCATGAAGTAGTAGTCGTCGCCCTGACGGTAGAGGAACTGCATGGTGCGTTCCTCGATGTCCGGCTTTCCGACCTTGTCGCCGCTCTTGAAAGTGGGCTGGAGCAGCCGACCACTGAGCAGGCTCTTGATGCTGGTGCGGACGAAGGCCGAACCCTTCCCGGGCTTGACGTGCTGGAACTCGACGATTTCGAAGGGTTCCCCGTCGATCTCAATCTTCAGGCCCTTGCGGAACTCGGATGTGTCGATGACTCCGGCCATTGGCGCTGGGGGGTCTAGCCCGGCCGGGGCGCCTTGGGAAGAGCGTTCAGAGCTCGGCGCGAATCTTCGGCGCAGCGATGCGCAACGCGTAGCGGCCCTTGCCGTAGTTTCCGTCGGGCCGCAGCGCGAGCACCACGAAGTAGTCCGGCGAGACGAGCCGCATCACGGTGATGAGCTTCTCGGTATTGACGCTCACTTCGGCTACGCCCCCCGTCTTCAAGAGCGGAGCCGCGTTCTTCAATTGAGCCAGCACCGCGGCGTACTCCACCCAGGTGGTGCTCAGGTCGAGGTCCGCCGCGGCCTCGTCCTGAAACGTCTCCACCGGAATCCCGTCGAAGCCCATCACGCTGCAGGCGAGCGCGCCGTCGACCTGCGACACCACTCCCTGTAGATGGGCGAGGAAGGACACGAGGGCAATTAATTCGGGACGCAGTACTGAATGTCACGCCCGGGCGCGTTGCAACTCGTGGTCTGGGAGACGAAGCCCGGATCACAGGTCCCGTTCGCGGCGACGTGCCCACCCTTGAACAACGTCAGAGGGTAAGTGACGGGATTGCTCTTCGTCGCGCCTCCGCCGACCAGGGCTCCAGCAAGCTGAAACGTCACCAACAACGTCGCCGAGCCAACGGTGAAGCCGGGGCAGTTGTCCGTGGCGGTAATCGTGGGCCCGCAAATCGCCTCCATTGCGCTGCTGGTGAGCAGGAAGACGCCGACGGTGTTGTCGACGGGAGTGCCTCCGGGCGCAATTGACGCCGAGATGCTGACCAGACCGGCCGGGGGATTCGTCCCATTCACGAGAACGTAGTTGTCCTCGATGGTGGTGGCGATGAAGGTGTTGGGTGTCTCGGACGTGATTTGCTGAGTGACGGTCACGCTGATGTTTTCCAGGTCATTTTCCCAGCCGAAGACCTGATAGTAACTTTGGTACAACGGAGGCACCGAAAGGTCGAGTGCACCGCCCTCGACGTACAGGGTCGAGTCCGAGAAGTCACAGATGGAACCGGGCGCCCTGGCAGTCGTGACGATGATGGATTGGTCTGGCGGCGACGTACAGGCAGCCCCCAGCAACGTCGCGAGCAGCATCCGGACCACTACGGAGAATGGGCGCTTCATCGGCGTTCCTCGACTGATGGGTTTACCGCGGCGACTGGCTTGTTCCCGGTCAGTCCCAAGATACGAGGGGTGATGAAGAACAAGAGTTCCTGACGGGTTTCGGTGTCGTTGGTGTGTTTGAAGAAGTAACCAAGGATGGGAATGCTCCCCAGGAAGGGGACGCTGTCCTCCTCGGTGGTGACGGTCCGCACGTAGATGCCACCGAGAACCGTCGTATCCCCATCCTTCACCAGCACCTGGGAGGTCGCCTCCTGCTTGGAGATGGCGGGCTGGCCGTTGGCGCCGGTGAGCGAGGCATCCGGCTGGTTGTTGGTGGCGTGGACCAACATCAGCACACTGCCATCCGAGGTGATGTGCGGCGTCACCGCAAGCGACAGCTGAGCGTCGATGAAGACGGTGTTCACGCCCTGCGCCGACACCTGGCTGAACGGGATGGAGAGGCCCTGGGTGATGGTCGCCGTGGTGTTGTGGACGGTGGTCACCTTCGGCGAACTGATGGTCCGAATCTGACCCTTGGTCTCCAGAGCGGAAAGTCGCAGGTTCAGCTGGAACGCTCCGTTGACGGAGCCAAATGTCATGCCGATGGCGCCGCCTGACCCGGCCCCGACGGCGGCCGGCAGGTTGACCGCGAAATTCGGAGTGGCCGAGACGCCGTTGGCGGGCGCGGTCCCGGTGGCCACGCCACCGGTGATGGCGTAGTTGTTGGGGAAGACCAGGCCGGTGGAGTTGTTGGTTCCTGCGGCCTGCTGAACGGCGCCACCCCACTGGACACCAATCTCGCGCACGAAGTTGGTGTTGGCCTGGACGATGCGGCTCTCGATGAGCACCTGGGGCGTCACGGTATCCAGATGTTCCACCAGCGAGCGCGCCTTGGCGATGTTGGAGGAGATGTCCCGCACCAAGAGCGTGTTGGTCCGGATGTCGACGGTGACTGTGCCGCGCTCGGAAAGAACATCCTTCACCCGGGCGGCCAGGTCGGTGGCGGACGCGTAGTTGACGGGTAGCAGCTGCACCACCAGGTCCTCCTGACGTCGGAGTGCCTTCTTGCGCTCTTCCCGGGACCGGGCTTCCTCCTCGAGGGTCTTCAACGGGGCGACGCGGATGACGTTGCCAATCACTTCCTTCCCCAGCCCCTTGCTGGCCAGGATGATGTCCAGCGCCTCGTCCCAGGGCACGTTTCGAAGCCGGATGGTAACTGTGCCCTTCACGTCGTCGGCGACGACGATGTTCAGCTTGCTGACCTCGGAGATGATGCGGATCAGGTTGTGGATGTCGATGTCCTTGAACTCGAAGGACACCTTCTTCCCGGTGTACTGCGCGCGAGCCGGGGCTCCCTGGGCGGCGTAGGATTTGGCCTCGGTGGTAAAGCCGGCCGTGCGGTCATTCACTGCCACTTCCTCCACCTCGGTGGCCTTGGCGGTGAAGCGCCAGGAAAGCCCCTTGGAGGTTCGCTCGAGCTTCTCGGACAGGGGCTTGTCGCCGGCCACCACCACCCGCACCTGGTTGGCGTCGCCGGGGACGGCGAAGGTGCTGATCATCTTCACCGGGCTGTCGAGAGCACTGGTATCCAGGCTGCGCTCGAGCCGATGGGGAACCTTGGCTCCTGTCAGGGTGAGGACTGCCCCGCGCGGCTCGGGACGGTCCACCGACCAGGCCACCTGGCCGCTGAGCTGGATTTCCACGACGCCGCCGTTGGGCGACTCGCTGAAGGACACGTCCTGGACCTCGCCGGTCGGGGCGGCAGTCGGCGCAACCGGACGGCCCGTGGCCGGGACCTGACCGGCCGTTATCCGCTTGCCGTCGATCTCTACCTCGCCATCATGCAGCTCGCCCGCGAGCGCTCTGGCCACCGTGGGACCTGGCGCCGCGCCACCCACCGTCCAGACCAGTCCGCCCGCGGTCCAGGTGACGGCGTGGGCCGGCATCGCCCCGTCCACGTCGAGGACCAAGCGCACTTTGTCGGCGTGGGCGCCACTGCGCAGGGAGGTGAACGGACCCGGACGTGCGGTGGGCAGCTTGGCAGTCAGCGTCACCCCATAAACGTCGAGCGCCAGCCGTGCGGGGCTGGAGAGCTCGAGCACTTCGAACCGGGTGAGCGAGCCGTCGGCGAGCAGCTCCAAACGGTGGGGAGCAAGGCGGACTTGGGTGATGTGCCGCGCCGGGTGCTTGACCTGACGCACGTCGTGCTCGGCAAGCACAGCGTCGGCAGACGGCGCGGGCGCGGCTGAAGCTGCCGCCGAAGCAGCGGCCTCGCCGGCAGGTGCAGCGCCGGCCGACGGGGCGGGAGTAGCGGCGGCCACGCCACTGGCCGGTGCGGACGCCGCTTCGCTCTGGACCAGGATGAAGACCCGGTCACCGTCGGCGTGGACGTCAAAGGACCCAGCCTGCTTCAGGGCGACCAGCAACCGCGCCACGTTGCCGTGGTCGTCGGAGAACTGGGAAATCACCACCCCGCCGATCGGACCGGCACCATCCTTGACGCCCTTCACCGCGGAGGCGTCGGCGGAGGTCACGTCCACGACCAGCCGGTCCGGGTTGGGCAGACGAAAGACTGTGAAGATGGCGGGTCGGCTGCCGGTCACCACCACCTGAGCGCCGGTGGGCGTGGCCGAGACCTTCACCTCCGTGAGCGCGTTGAGCTCCGCGGCGAAAGCGCCATGGGCGAGCATCCACCAGCCGGCGCCCGCCAGCACTTTCAACCCCTTCGACATGACGCGCGTGTTGCGCATGGCTTTCCTCGACGTGCTGCAGCATTCGGGTCGTCGCCAGACGGCCCGCTAATAGGTCTTTCCAGTGGAGAGATCGAGCTCCGGCGGCGCCTGGCGGTCCGCCTTGATCGCCAGCGTGAGCTGGTTCGCGCTCGACTTGCCGTCGGGCGCGGTGAAGTACTCGGTGACGATCACCGAGTCCCGGAGAATCTGCGTCACCTTGCCGCCTTGGCGGCCCATGCGCGTGTTGCGGTGCAAGATGTAGCCGCGTCCCTGCGGATCCTGAACCATTGCCACCGGGTCGCTGTCGCCGGAGACGACCGCCACCAGCGTGAGCTGGTCCAGGTCGAACTTGCACAGCGGTTCGTTGCAGGCGGCGTTGTTCACCGAGGACGAGCGCGCCAGGTCCAGGTCCGGGCTGCGGAAAGGATCGCGCTTGCCGATGGGGTTGTAGACGTACGCAGGACCGGCGACCGTTGCCGCGCTGCTGGGAGGAGGCGCCGCCTTGGCCGCCTGAGCCCCCCGGGCGATCGCCGCCGGTGCCGGCTGATCGCTGCCGCACCCGGCAAGTGTCCCGGCAGTCACCAGGCCGATGAGACGAACGGTGGGGGGTAGGCGCGTCACTCGGTCGCCTTCTGCTTGGCCGCAGCCTTGACAGCGTTCTGGTCGAGGAAGCGGAAAGCGGTGGCGATGAAGTCGGCGTTCAGCACCACCTTCTCCGCCCGAACCGAAGGCGTGCCCAACCGGATGTTGTTGACGTTGACGATGCGGCGCATGTTCGCCACTTCCTGGAGGAACAGCGCCACCTCATTGTAGTTTCCGGTGACCGACATCCGGATGGGGATCTTCACGTAGATTTGCGCCGGCTGTTCGGGCGTCGGCTCGACGGTCGAAATCTCCAGCCCACTCTTCCGACCCACGTCGTTGAGCTGAGCCAGGAGTTCGTCGACGTCGGCTTGCTCGGGCAATTCGGAAAGTGCCTCGTCCAGCTTTTGCTGGAGGACGTCCATCTCCCGGCGCCGCTCGTTCAGGTTCTGAGCGATTTCCGATTTCTCCTGCAGCTGCGCATCGAGCGCGCGCTGACGCGCCTGCTGTTGGGCGATGTTGGCTTCCACCGGATTCACGAGGAACAGGAAATTGGCCAGGGTCATCAGGACCAAAGCCACGGCCAGACCTCCCCAGCGGTAGAGCGGGGGCGCTTTGAGCAATCTGTCAATCAGCTCATCCATCGTCTGGTTCCCGCGGTTTCCTTGCCCCTAGATGGTGTAGTTGGAGTTGAGGTTGAGCTCGAAATCCACGAGCTTGGTGCCGCCCACGTCCTTGGCGTCTTTCTGCTCGGCCTTCTTCAGCTGGATGTTGGTGAAGAAGGTAGAAACATCCTTGGTTGGAAAGTCCTCGATCGCCCCTTCGGCGGAAAGGAGCTCGACGCGCGAGTTCTGCGCGTCGCGCTTCTGCTCCACCAGGCGTCCCATCCCCTTGGGAGTCCAGACCATGTTCTGCAGGCCGCGCATGAACTCGGAAACATCATCCACCGACGCCGCCCGTCCAGACACCACCACCGCGTTCTGCTTCTCCTCGAACCTGGTGAGCCACACCTTCTTCGGCGTCGCGGTGGCCAGCGCGTCGAGCATCCGGACCGGGCCGGTTCGCTGTTTGCGCAGGTCGTTGAGGATGACCAGCTTCGCCTGCACATCCTTCTTGCGGGCGTTGATGTTGTTGACCTCGCCGATGACTTTTTCCAGTTCGGCGATGCGAGATTGCGTCGCTCCGATGCGCTGAGCGTTGCGCTTCTCCTCGCTGGCGCGGGAGTCGTACCAAATCCAGTTGGCAATCACGCCGAAGGCGACCACGCCGGCAATGACCACCAGCGCCTGGCGCCCAACCTCGCGCTTCTTCACCTGCCGGACGGGCAGGAGGTTGATGTGAATCATCATCCGAGCTTGTCCCCTGGACGGCGGAGAGCCAGGCCCACCGCCACCGCGGCCATCGGCGCCACGTCCATGACGAAGGCGGGATCAAACTTGCGATTATCGATCTCGATGTTCTTGAAGGGGTTGAGAATCTCGACCGGCACGCCCGTGCGCGCCTCGATGGTCTTGAACAAGGCCGGAATCTTCGCCGTTCCGCCCGAAAGGTACACCTTGGAGAAGGTCGCATCGGCGGCCGTGCCCGCGTAGAAGTCAAGGGACCGCTGGATTTCGCCCGCGACCTGCTCCGCCACTGCGGCGATGACCCGCTCCACCTCCTGCGGCACCACGGCATCCGAGTCACCGCGGCCGCCACCGATCTTCAAGGCCTCTGCTTCCTCGTAGGAAACGTTGAGCTGCTTCTGGATCTCCTCGGTGAACTGGTTACCGCCGATGGTCACGTCGCGGGTGAACACCGTCGCCCCCCGGCTGATGATGTTGATGTTCACCACCGATGCGCCGGCGTTGATCAGCACCACCGACTCGGTCACCGGCAGTTCGTAGTTGACGCTGAACATGTTCTGCACGGCGAAGGCATCGACGTCGACGACCACCGGCACCAGCCCGGCCTCGGAGACCACGGTGGTGTAGTCGTTGATCATGTCCTTCTTAGCCGCGACCAAGAGGACGTCCATTTGGCCGGTGGCGTCGGTGCCTTCGGCGGTGAGGATTTGGGTGTCGATGTGGACGTCTTTGACGTCGAAGGGGATGTACTGCTCCGCTTCCCACTGGATGGACTCCTCCAGCTCGTCCTGGCTCATCCGCGGCATGGCAATCTTCTTGATGATCACCGAGTGCCCGCTGACTCCAATGGCGACATCCTTCTGCTTGATGCGCATCTCGCCCAGCAGCTCCTGGACAGCTTGGACGATGGCCGTGGAGTTCATCAGCGTGTTGTCGACGATGGACTCGGGCGGCAGGGGCTTCATGCCGAAGTTCAGCAGGGAATAGATCACCTGCCCGCGGCGCCGGGTCTCCTTGAGCTGAATCATCTTTACCGACGTCGACCCGATGTCGAGCCCGATCGCCAGTTTGCCCCGCGCCATTCGCTCTCCAGACCCGGACGGCGCCTTAGCGCCGCTCGGCGTCGTCCTCGAAAAACACCCGCCTGCGTTCAGCCACGTTCATTCCCAGTGCCAGGATTATCTTCCGTTTCGTGTCCACGCGGCAGGCGCTACCTCGCTCCACCCGGTCGATGGTGAGGACTGAGACGCCGGCGCGCCTCGCCAATTCAGCCTTAGAGAGCAACTGCTCCTCTCGCAGCCGCTGCACCGCATTTTTGAGTCGCTGGCCCATGCCCTTCCTTGGGAAACCGGCTCCTTTCCGTCCCGCGAATCGAACGAGTATCTCCGCGGTGAGCCGGGCACGTCAAATCCAAGGTTGATCTCACCGTAATAACAATGACATCTCTTTGATATGCTTAAGCCCCACCGGCAGTAGGTGGGTTGCTCTCGCCCATCTACCGCTAGGGTCAGTTCATCAGCCACGCTCGGCCTCCGAGTCCGGATCGACCCCGTACTCCTTCACCTTGTAGAGGAGTGCCCGATGGCTGATCTCCAGAAGCTCCGCGGCGCGCGTGCGGTTGCCATGGGTCTGTCGCAGCGCGGCACGGATGAACGCCTCCTCCAGTTCGCGGGCGGCGCGCTTCAAGGAGAGATCGCGGAACAATCCAGGCACCAGCGACTGGGCGTCTTCTCCGCCCGGCGGCGCACCTGGTCCCGGGGATTTCAGTGTCCAGAGCTTCTCCGGCAGGCTCTCCCGGAGCACGATGGGCCCCTCGGACAACAGCACTGCACGCTCCATGGCGTTCTCCAGCTCGCGCACGTTGCCCGGCCAGTCGTAACCGACGAGCAAGGCCTCGGCCTCGGGACTGAACCCGGTCACTGGCGTGTCTCGGTTCAGTTCCCGATTGAAGCGCTCGACAAAGGCACGCGCCAGGAGCGGTACGTCCTCGCGACGCTCGCGCAACGGCGGCATCTTGAGATTGACGACGTGCAGCCGGTAGAAGAGGTCCTCCCGGAACTCACCTCGCTCCACCAGCTTGCCGAGGTCTCGGTGGGTGGCCGCGAGGACGCGGACGTCCACCTTCTCCGCCCGGTTTTCGCCCACCGGCCGGATTTCCCCCTCCTGCAGGAAGCGGAGGAGCTTGGTCTGCGCCGCCGCGGGGAGCTCCCCCACTTCGTCGAGCAGGAGCGTTCCACCGTCTGCCTCGGTGAAGAGCCCGCGCTTGGAGGTCCGCGCATCAGTGAAAGCCCCTCGGGCGTGGCCGAACAACTCCGACTCGATGAGCCCCGGCGGAATGGCGCCGCAGTTCACCGCCACAAAAGGCATGGCTGCGCGGGGGCTGAGCTCGTGGATGGCGCGAGCCACCAGCTCCTTGCCGGTGCCGCTCTCACCGGTGATCAACACCGTGGTCGAGACCGGGGCGAGCTTGCCGATTTGCTTCTGCAGCACCTTCACCACCTCGGAGGCGCCGAGGATGCGCTCCAACGCACGTTGGCCCGCCCCGCCTCCCCGCAGGCGCTGGTTCTCCGCCACCAGTCGGCGGCGTTCCTCCGCCTTGCGGAGGACGAGCACCATCTCCTCGGGTTTGAAGGGCTTGGAGACATAGTCGTACGCGCCCTGCGCCACGGCCTCCAGGGCCGCATCCGGGGCACCGTAAGCGCTCATCACGATGAAGGTGAGCTCCGGGTGCGCCGCCAGCGCGCGTTTGAGCAACGACAGCCCGTCGAGGCCAGGCATTCGCACATCCGAGATGACCGCGTCGTAGGGCCGCGCGGCCAGTTCGGCGAGCGCCTCTTCGCCGTTGGACACGGCGCGCACGTCGAAGCCGCGCTGAGTCAAAACCAGCGTGAGGACGTGGCGAATCGAGGCCTCGTCGTCGGCGACGAGGATGGTGCGGATGGCGGGCATCCCAGGAGACGCCCATTCTCACCCAGAACGCGCCTTCGGCGAGAGACTGTGACAGAAGAAGGCCGAAACAGTGAACGGACGGTAAATTTCCAGTTCCGGGAGTGCGATGGAAAGCCCCGCCGGACTTCAGCGCGTCGGACATCCCGACGCCCTCAGCGATGTCCAACCCCGCTCGCCGTTGCGGGTGCGATTCCAGGTGTGGAGTCTGCTCCTCATCGTTGGCAACCTCCTCGCCCTGCGCCTGGTGGTCTTCACCACGGCGCGCAGCGAGCTTGGCTTAGGAGGCCGCGGCACCCTGTCGGTCGATGTGGGGTGGGCGCTGGTTGCCCTCGTACTCTTGGTGCAGTCGCTGAGCCTGGAGTTTCTCGTCCTCCGGGCCGTGGATTGGGCGCTGGGACGTCCACTTCTGCGCTGGCCAGCGCGCCTGCTCCTCTTCGTACTCCTGGTGGGAGAAATGGCCGCCACCAAGGCCTTCCTCATGGTGCACGTTTATACCCGCGGCTTCCAACTCATCCACGTGCCGGCGGGTGAAACGGGTTCCGTCATCTCCGGCGTCGCCGACCCGTGGCTACTCGCGGCGACAGCCTTCGTCGCCATACCTGCGCTCTTCGTCCTGCCCGTTCCAGCCGGTTCGCTGTCCGGCCGCGCCCGGGCCGCCCTGCGGGTGGCGACCGTGCTCGCCGTGGCTGCCGTCGTCGCCCAGCTCGCGTTTCCGGCCGCCTTCTCCACCGCTGCCTATTCGCCCTGGCTGCTCACCCTCGAGCATGAGCAACCGGGCCGCATCCCCCACCTCGCGAACGCCAAGCCCGCCCCCGAGGATTGGGCCCCGGCCACCGAGCTCGCCTCGCCCTGGAAGGGCCTTGCCGGCGAGGCGCGGAATTTCAGCGTGGTGGTGGTGGTGCTCGAGTCCCTCCGAGCAGAGACGTTCTGGCCGTCTCCCTTCGCCCCACCCATGCCCCGCCTCGCCGCACGGGCAGGGGAAGCAGCCGTGTTCACCCGGGCCTACGCGCACGAGCCCTGGTCACTCAAGGGACTCGAGGCGCTCCTCTTCGGAATCTACCCCACCCCGTTTTACGACTCCTTCGCCGGCCACCGCGCCGGCGTGGCGCTCGAGTCAGTGGGGACACGCTGGACAGACCTCGGGCTGAGGACGGGGTTTTTCGGGCACGGGGAAATCCCCGTTACCGGCGAGGCGCCCTTCCTGCGCGCTCACGGCTTCGCCAGCGTCACCGACGCCAAAGCGTTGCGCGCGGTCGACCCACACCCCACCGACCACACCTTGGTCGCCGCGCTGGCCGGCTTCCTCGACGCTGCACCCGGGGCGCGCTTCGGCGCCTACCTCTGGCCCCACGGCACCCACCTCCCCTACGCCGTTCCGGGTAGCTCGGCGGTTCCGGCGACGCTGGCGGCGTACCGTGAGTCGGTGACCGCACTGGACGCTCTGCTCGGCGACATCTTCGACACGCTCGAGGCCCGCGGGCGCACCGAGGACACGGTGGTGGTGCTGGTGGGCGACCATGGCGAGTCCTTCGGCGAGCACCCAGCGTCCGGCCTCGGGCATGGCGCCTGGCTGTTCGAGGAGACGGCCCACATCCCGCTCGTCCTTCTCAACGCAAAGCTCTTCCACGGGGAGCGCGACGCGCGCGTCGTCCAGCAAAAGGACGTTGCCGCCACCCTGGCCTGGCTCGCCGGCGATCCGCGGCCGCAGCTCAACCTCGGCAGTACTCTCTTCCACCAACGCGCCTCGGAGACCGCCTACCTCGTCAACCGGTATGACGCTTCCAACCTCCGCGGAGGCATGGTCCGAGGCGACGACGGTTTCATCATCGGCCGTGCAACGCTGCGCAACATCCCGGCGGGGAACGTTTTCGACCTCTTTATCGACCCGAAAGAAACGCGCGACCTCGCCGCACGCGAACCCGAGCGCCTCCGGGCCCTCCGCGAGCGTTACTTCGGCTGGCTCGAGACCTGGACCGAGCGATGGCTGGTCCTGGAGGAGAGCGGCGCCTGGACCGACCCGGACGCCGTGGCGCAAGCGCTTCACCTGCCGACGCCAGGCCGGCCCGCGGCTCTTCTCAAGCCCTCGGCAGCCGAACGCTGAAACAGCTTCCCCTGCCCGGGGCGTCTGTCGCCTCCAGCGTGCCGCCCATCGCTCGCACCAGGCTCTGGCTGACGGCCAAGCCAAGGCCGGTTCCCTTCCCACCGGGCTTGGTGGTGAAAAAGGGCTCGAAGAGACGCGACCGCACGTCAGGCGAAATCCCGGGACCGGTGTCGAGAATGTCGATGCGCACTCCGGCCGCGGGCTCCGCCCGGGCCTCGAGCCGCACCACCCCCCGCCCATCCATTGCTTGGGCGGCATTGAGCAAGAGGTTGATGAGCACCTGGCTCAGGGGCCCTGCGTCGGCCAGCACGGCCACCCCGGGGGCGACGTCGAGCAGAACCTGCACCCCTTGAAAATCCGGACCGGCGGCCACCAGACGAACGGACGTCTCGGCGAGCGGAGCCACCTCCACCGGCGTGAGGATGGGCTGCAGGGGACGGCCGAGGTCGAGGAGGCCCCGGACAATGCCGTTGATGCGGTGCACCTCGGTTTCGATGCGGTCCACGTACTCCCGTGTCTCGCCTGTGGCGTCCGTCTGGCCGCGGAGCAGGCTTAAATAGCCAAGGATGCCGGAGAGCGGGTTTCCCACCTCGTGCGCGACGCCCGCCGCGAGCCGCCCGACGGTGGCCAAACGTTCGGCCGAGACCAACTCCTCTTGAGCGCGGGTCAGGTGCTCGTTGGCCAGCCGGAGGTCCTCGAGCTGCTGGTGCGTCACGGAACGCTCGGACTGAAGCGCGGATGCCGTCCGGCGGAGAGACGTTTCGACCCGGGCGAGGAGCGGACCTCCGGAGCCGCGTGGGCCGAGCTCGAGGTCGAGCCGCTCGAGCTGACCCAGCTCAGCCTCGAGTCGCTGGACGGGACGGGCGACGGCGAGCCAGAGAATGCCATAGGCAAACAGGCCCACCAGGAGCAGGTCGAGCCCGAGCAGCAAGGGGAGAGCCTGGCGCGCACCGGCGCGCACCAGGGCCGGCGCGGTGCCCGGCACGGTCGCTCGCCGGAGAGCCTCCATCAGTGCGGCCAGCACCGGCTCAAAGGAAAGTGAAGTCAGCCCTGTGGCCAGCACGGCGACGAGAAAGACGATTGCTGCCAGACGTACCTTCATCCGACAAGCCCGCTGGTGAGCAGCCGTGCCAGCGCCGGCGGAAGAAGCCGGTCCAAGAAGGGGACGAGGAGCAAGAGCTCGAGCCCGGCCAGAGCCAGCCACGGGCCGAAAGGAAGGTGGGTGGGGCCTGGACTCCAGTCGTCATCTCCGAGAGGAGTGCCCTTGGCGTCGAGGGCCACCTCCGCCGACAAGGGCGGGCTTCCGGTTTCGGGCTGCTCGGGCAGCGGCGCCCGGGCATCGGCCGCCGACGGAGCCGGCAACGGACCGGCACGCCCGCGAAGGAGAAGCAGAGCGCTTCCCACCACCGCTCCCTGCACGTTGCTCAGCAGGACGAGCCCGAACAACGGCTGCCAGCCGAGGAATGCTCCCAACAGGGCCACCAACCACTTGTCCCCGGCGCCCAGGCCCTCCTTGCGGAGCAGCAAGCGCACCAGCGCCTCGAGCGCCCAGAAGAGCAGGAAGCCTGCTGCCGCCCCCAGCACCGAGTCACGCAGCGCGCTCCAGCCCAGAAGAGAAGCCGAGAGAATTCCGACAGCGAGCCCGGAAAGCGTGAGCTCGAAGGGCAGAAGCCAGTGTTCCAGGTCGATGAAGGTGAGCGGCACGAGGAAGCCCACCACCAGCACGCCTCGCAGCAGACCCCACGTCGCCCCGAAGCGCAGCCAGCAGGCGAGGAAGAGGCAGCCAGTGAGCACCTCGACGGCGGGGTAGCGCGCCGAAATGGGAGCCCGGCAGGCGCGGCACCGGGCACCGAGAACGAGCCAGGAGAGAAGGGGGACGTTCTCGAACCAGGCCAGCGTGTGGCCGCAGCGCGGACAGCGCGACGCTGGGCGGACAATGGACTGGCCTGCTGGCAGGCGCGCAATGACGACGTTCAGAAAGCTGCCGACGATGAGGCCGAGGCCGAAGAGGAAGGCCGCGAGCCAGGGACCCTGAGGCATGGTCACGGCGGCCGAGCCTACCCTGGTACCCGGCGCCGGGCCCGAACTCGTCGCCAAGCCCCGAGGAATGCGCAGCTCGCTCCGAGCACGAGCGTTGCCATGCTCACGACCAGGGCCGGGAACAGTCCAGGGGTGCGGTAGCTGAACACCACGTGATGATTTCCGGGTTCCAGCAACAGCCCGCGGCCGGCAACGTTGGTCGGGAGGATGGGGGCTGGGTTCCCGTTCACCGTCGCGCGCCATCCGCTGTAGTGGGCGTCGGCGAGGACCAGGACGGCGGAAGCCGTCGCTGCCGCATCGAGCTCGACGCGGTCCGGCTCGTAGGAGACAACCTGCACCGTCCCCAGCGTCTTCTCGGCCCCATCGGTCGCCGCATGGGACGTCCCGCCGCACTCGACGATGGCATGGGCATCGGACTCGAAATTGGGGTCGGTCGTTCGAAGCAAGGCCTCCTCGAAGGACCCCACACAAATCGCGCGGCGCAGAGCGACCCGCGCCCGCACCGTCGGATTGGCGATGAGGAGGAGATGGAGCGCCTCGCTTCGCGCGACGATGAGCCGCGGGTCGCCGCCCTCGTCGCTGTAGTCATACTCACCTGCAGCGATGAAGGAGGCTCCGAAGAGCCCGACCAGCCGGTTGGCGAAGACGGCGGAATGCCGAAGCGCCAGAACCCGCGACGAGACCGCCGGCAAGTAAATGTTGGCTCCTTCGAGTCCGTAAAGCGCCGGCGTCACCGGTTCGAAACCAATGGGCGTCGCCGCGGCCGTGTAATCCTCGAAGGAGACGCCCTGCAAATTTGGCACGACATGGCTCTTGATGGCGCTGTAGACGCGTGCACCCCCAAGATGGGCCAAACCCTCGCTGGCCAAGACACTCTGGACGCTAAAGGGAGTTTCGCTGAGCACCTCCGGCGCGTTGGCCCCGTACAGCGGCTCGCCTTGGAGGAAGGCGATGAGCATACAGACCGCGGGAACGACCCACCTCCGATGAGAATCCACGGGCGCTCGGAGGGCCCACGCGGTGACCAGGAGTCCGAAGACGCTGAGGGCGCAGCCGCGAAAGAGGTTGGTTCGGAGCTCGCCGGTGACCTCGGGAGTCAGCGCGCCCGCCGAGAGCCACTGACAGGCTCGCGTGAAGAGGTGAGCTGCCGCCTCGCCGATGGCGAGGAGGGCCAGTGCGCCGGCCAGAATGAGTGCCCAACGTCCCACCCATCTGCGGACCGGCTGGCGTTTCTCCGTCTGGTCAAGTCCGAGCGCCGCCCCCACGGAGAAGAAGAGAAACAGAAAGGGGACGAGCTTTTCCGGATAGCGAAAGGGCCGCCACAGCCACACCAAGCGGTACAGGACCTCGTACAGACCACCGTACTTGCCAAGGACAAGCAGGAGTGTCCCGAGGACGCCGAGGGCCGCCGCGGCCCGCAGGCGCGGACCCCGAAGCGTGGCCAGCCCGGCAGCGCCCAGGAGGAGCCCCACCGCCCCGAAGTGGACCGACTCCACCCACATTCCTCCGCCGGCCCAAGCGAATCCCGCACGGAGGAGCGCGTCGGTGACTCGCGTGTCCTGGTACAAATCACCAGTGCCGAAGAGCGGGCCAACCAGCACCTCGAGCAGTCGCAAGGGATGCATTGACCAGCTGAGTGCTTCGCCAAGACTTCGCTTCGTGGTCAAGGTCTGCTGAACGACATCTGCCCCGGCGACGAGTTGTGGCAACGCCACCAGCGCCGTGACTGTCATCAAGCCGAGCCACGCGGTGAGCCGCTGGCGGGCCGAGCGCGCGGTGGGCATCCACAGCGCCACGGGCAACGTCAGCGTGCAAGTGACGCAAAAGCTTTGAGCGTCACCGGCGAAGAGCACCAGGGCTAGGACCAGGGCTCCAAGCACGGCGCGCACCAGGCCGGGGCGCTCGAAATAGCGCATCGCGGCCACCAGCGCCCACGGCACCAAGGCCATTGCCTGCAGGTAAGGCAGGCTGTTGGTGATGCACACCGCGTAGCCGTTGAAGGTGACCAGCACCGCACCGAGCGCACAGGCCACGGGCGAGGCGCCGAGGCGCCGCAGGAGGGCCCACAGGCCGGTGGCCAGCAACGGGAAGCAGAGCAGCGCATTCCAGGTGAGCGCCTGCCCCGCCGGGAGCACGAGGAAAAGGAGGTTACCGGGGTGAAAGGGACCGGAGACCATCATCCCGGCGAAGGGTTGACCAAAGCCGTCGTAGGGATACCACCCCGGGAATTGTCCGGCCCGGACTCTCTCGGCCCAGAAACTCTTGAGCGGAAGGACGACGCGGAGCATGTCGCGCCGCAACAGCAGCTTGTTGAGGAGCGCGACGCGCCAGAAGAGTGCGACCGTCAGCAGGGTTGCGGCGGCGGCCGCAGCCGCGAGTGCGGGAGCGCTTCGCTCGAGAGATTCGCGGGTACCCGCGCGAGGGGGTGGCACGAGGGCGTTGAGTTTACGGGCTGACCCGACCTTTCGTGGGTGGGCCTCCTACCTGGGTCAAGTGCCACTTTGCGGCGAGTGGACTGACCAAAACCGTCCATTCGAAGGTCCCAGCCGAGACCGCAAACGCCTGGAAACACAGCCCTTCAGGTCTGGCATGCCGTCTGCTTTACCGGGCTCCGCGGATGACTTTTCACCGCGTAATTTCAACCAACCCCAAGGAGCAGTTCCATGATTCGTCGTACCCTCAAGCGCGGCTTCACGCTCATCGAGCTGATGATTGTGGTCGCGATTATCGGCATTCTCGCAGCCATCGCCATCCCGAACTTCCTCAAGTTTCAAGCTAAGTCCAAGCAGAGCGAAGCTAAGGCGAACCTCAAGGGCCTCTTCACCTCCCAGCGTTCGGAGTACCAGGAGCACGACAAGTACCTCACCACGAACGGTGAGTTGGGGTTCAGCCCGGAGCGCGGTAACCGTTACTGGTACCAGCTTCTGGCCGGCACCTACCAGAACCGTGCAGCGGTCACGCCTGTCGCGCTGACCACCGACACGGGCATCTCGGTCGACCTCTTCAAGTTTCCGACCGCGCTCGCTAACCCCGCCGCCGCCGCCTTCACTGGTGTCTATGCCACCAACGAAGGCACAGCCCCGGGCAACGCCGCAGGGTTGGGGCCAGGCGCCCTGCTCTGCCCGAACTGCAACTTCGTTGCGTTCGCGATGGGTGACATCGACAACGAGTCTACCGGTGTCGACATGTGGGTCATCTCCAGTGCCGACTTCGACGCCGTTCCGGTGTGCGGAGACCCGACTGCGACCCAGGCCCCGGCCGGTGTTCCGTTTCAGAACTACGACGACGTGAACTGCCCGTAAGTTAAGACGAGCAGCATCTTGCAGCAGAGGGCGGTCGGGGTTGTTTCCCCGGCCGCTTTCGTCGTTCTGGGGACGTGTGGCGAGCTCCGGCGGCGACACACGCTCGAGGCGCCTTTTTCTTGCGCGTGCGTTGCAAACGGACTCTTCTTGAACTCCCGTGTCGAACCAAGTGCCGCGCATCCTCGGCTTCGCCAGCATTGTCGGCTTCTTGGGGGTGGTCTTCCTCACCCTGACACCACCGGAACCCATCACCGCGGCCCAGCAACACATGCCGCCACTCCTTCCACGAGCTTCGCTGTTGCGCGTCGCGGGCCGGGCTTTCCTTTCCGTGGTGGCCGACTACTACTGGCTGGTGGCCATCCAGGCGGCTGGAAACGCCATCAGCGAAGGGCAATACCGGGACATCGCTGACTACGCCCAGCTCATCACCGACCTCGACCCGGACTTCGCATACGTCTACCAATTCGGCGGGATGATGGCCCCCTACAACCGCGGCCGGGAAACGTGGGTGAACACGCGGGAGTCGACGGCGATTCTGGAGAAGGGAGTGGCTCGGTTCCCGAAAATGGTCATTCTTCGCAGCCTGCTCGCCTACAACTACAGTGTTTACGAGAAGGCGTACGCGAAAGCGGCCCATCTGCTCGAGGAGGCTGCCCGACTCCCGGGCACGCCCCCCTACGTGTCGCTGCTCGCCACGCGGCTCTATGCCCAGGCCGGCGACTTTGACGCAGCCAGCGCCTTCGCCGACCAGTTCGCAGTGAATGCGGCGGACACCGAGACGCGGGAAAAATTCGAGCACCGCAAGCTGGAGATTGCGCTGGAGCGGATTCTTCAGGCCCTGGACCAGGCGGTGGCCTCTTTCCAAGAGCACAACGGTCGTCTTCCCAATGACCTGAAGGAGCTGGTTTCCTCCGGAGCGCTGACCAGCATTCCAGCAGACCCCCTGGAGGGCGAGCTCTATCTGGGCACGGATGGTCGGACCTACTCGACGGCCCAGGAGCACCGGCTCGAGGTGTGGGTGCCGCACAAGGGTGTCACAGGTGCAAAGAAATGACGGCGACCCCCATCGAGTTGCACGGCCTCTCCAAGACGTACCGGTTGGGCTTTCTCATGAACCGGAAAGTTCGGGCGCTGGACGGCCTGGACATGGTCATCCAGCCAGGTCAGGTCTACGGGCTGCTCGGGCCGAACGGCGCTGGAAAGTCCACCACCATCAAGATTGTCATGAACCTGGTGCAGGCGACTTCCGGGACGGCGCAGCTCTTCGGTAGAGCGCCGAGGGACACCGAGGTCCGCCGAAAGGTGGGTTTCGTCCCCGAAAACCCGGCCCCCTACGAGTACCTCACCGGTCGCGAATTCGTACAGCTGGCCGCGGACTTGGGCGGCGTTCCTCAGAGTGAGGTTCGATCTCGCACTGCCGAGGTCCTGGAATCGGTGGGCATGGCCCGGGCGGCGGACCTGCAGATTCGGCGCTACTCCAAAGGGATGATCCAGCGCATTGCGCTGGCCCAGGCGGTGGTGCACCGGCCGGCACTGCTCATCCTCGACGAGCCCACCTCCGGGCTCGACCCGGTCGGGCGCCGGATGGTCCGGGACTTCATCCTCGCCGAGCGCAAGCGCGGCACCACCGTGCTCTTTTGTACGCACATCATCCCCGACGTGGAGACGCTCTGCGACCGGGTGGCGGTGCTGGTGAACGGCCAGCGGGTACGCGAGGGCGGGGTGGCCGAGCTACTCAGCGCGTCCAACCCACAAATGGAGATAATCCTCGACGGCCTCTCCGAGGAACGGCTGCGCAGTTTGGGCCGCACGCTCGACGAGGTGCAGACCCTCGACACCCGACTGCTGGTCCGTTGCAAGGACGCCGAGGCACAGCAGCTCGTCGCGCAGGTCCTCCAAGCGGGGGGACGCGTCCTGACTCTCCAGCCGGCCCGCTTCACGCTGGAGGACCTCTTCCTCCAAGCGCTCGGCGAGGCCAAGCACGGGACGGTGGGAGGCGAGATTCTATGATTCGCTCCTTCTGGGCCATCGCCTTCAACGGGTTTCGGGAGGCACGGCGCAACCGGGTGACACTGGTGCTGGCCTTCTTCGCCGGGCTGCTCCTCCTCTCCTCGTCGCTCATCACCGACATCACCGTCGTCACCTTCGACCGGGTTCTCATCGACATCGGTCTGGCCGGGATGAGCCTCATCCTCGTCCTGCTGGCCATCTTTCTCTCCACCGGCCTCTTGAGCCGTGAAATCGAACGCCGGACCATCTTCATGGTGGTGACCAAGCCGGTCTCGCGCGGCCTGTTCCTGGTGGCGCGGCTGGCCGGCAACATGGTCACCCTCACCGCGCTCCAAATCCTGATGGGAGCCTTGCTCCTGCTCGAATTCAAGGTCCTGCGGACGCCGGTGACCGAGCCAACGGTGCTGGCCATGGGGATGCTCTGGTTCGAGCTCCTGGTGCTCTCCGCACTGGGATTCCTGATGTCCAGCTTTGCTGGACCCATGACGTCGGCCTTCGTCACGGTGAGCATGTTCTTCGTCGGGCACCTGTCCGGCGACATCTACATGCTCGCGCGGCGGTCCAAGAACGTCGGCCTTCAGGTCCTGGGCAAGGTGCTTTATTACGTCTTACCCAACCTCGAGCGGCTCAATCTCCGTGCCCAGGCGAGCTACGGCATCGCCGTTCCAAGCAAGGTGTGGGTCCTCTCCGGGGTTTACGCGCTCGGCTATGCGGCGGTCCTGATTTGGCTGGCTGTCCTTCTCTTCCGGCGGCGCGATTTTCGCTGAGGCAGGCGAAACAAGCGTCCGAGCCATCCGCGAAGCCCATGGTGCCCTCACGCTCCCTCGGCATCGCCTAGGCCGTGTTTCGCCAGCCGGTAGCGGAAGCTTCGAAAAGTGAGCCCGAGGAGAGAGGCGGCGCGTGTCTTGACGCCGTCTGCCTTGCGGAGCGCCTCGAGCAGGTAGCGACGCTCGGCCTCGTCGAGGTACCGCTCCAGGGAAAAGGCCTCGGCCAGCTCGGTCGCCGGGCCATTGAGAATGGCGGCGGAATCGCCGCGCAGCGCGCCGGGGAGGGTTTCCGGGCCCAGCTGGTCGGACTCGGCCAGCGTCGCCGCGCGCTCGACCATGTTCTGGAGCTGCCGGATGTTTCCCGGAAACGGGTAGGCCTCGAGAATGCGCAGCGCTTCGGGGGTGAAGCGCAAGGAAGGTCGCTCCAGCTCCTCTCGCATCTTGGCCAGGAACGACTCCGCCAGGTGCGAGATGTCTGCCGGCCGGGCCCGCAGGGGCGGCAGGGCGATGGTGATGACGTTCAGCCGGTAGAAGAGGTCCTCCCGGAAACGCCCCGCTTTCACCTCGTCCTCCAACAAGCGGTTGGTGGCCACCACCACCCGTGCCTCGAAGGGCACCTCGGCGGCGCTGCCCACCGGTTTCACCGTCCGCTCCTGGAGCACCCGCAGGAGCTTCACCTGTGTGGCCGGGACGATTTCGCCAATCTCATCGAGGAAGACTGTCCCCTCGCCCGCCGCCACCAAGAGACCGGTGCGGTCGGCGAGCGCTCCGGTGAAGGCCCCCTTGACGTGGCCAAAGAGCTCGGACTCGAGCACGCCCTCGGCCAGGGCGGCGCAGTTGACGGGAAGGAAGGGCTTGGCTGCCCGGGGCCCGGCAAAGTGAATCGCCCGCGCCACGAGCTCCTTGCCCGTCCCGCTCTCACCGGTGACCAGCACGGTCGACTTCGAACTCGCCACCTTGCGGACCAGGGCGCGGACATTCTCCATTGCCTCGCTGGTCCCCACCATCAGCAGATTGCCGCCGAAGGACTCCCGCAGCGCCCGGTTCTCCTCGCGCAGCGCGCGCTTCTCGAGCGCGTTCTGGACGAGCAGCGTCATCTCCTCGTTGTCGAAGGGCTTGCAGATGTAGTCGTACGCTCCTTCGCGCATCGCCTCGACCGCGGCCACCGGAGTCCCGAAGGCGGTGATGAGGATGACCTCCGTGTCGCTGGAACGCTCGCGCACCTCGCGCAAGACCTGGAGCCCGCTCGCCTTGCCAAGGCGCATGTCGGAGACGACCAGGTCGACCTTGCCCTCGGTAAGGCAGGTGCGTGCATCCGCCAGGCTGGCGGCCGTCACCACGTCGTAGCCACGCCGCCGGAGCAGCACCTCGAGGTACTGCCGCATCGAGAGTTCGTCGTCGACGACGAGGATGCGTGGCGCATTCATGGGTTGAGCGCTACCACGAACTCGGTGCCCTGGGTTGGCGAGGAGCTGACGTGGACCTGGCCTCCGTGGGCTCGCACGATGGAATGGACGGTGGAAAGGCCAAGGCCCGTTCCACCCGGTGTCTTGCTGAAGAAAGGCTCGAAAAGGTGGGGGAGGTCCGTGGAAGCGATGCTCCCGGCCGAATCCCAGACGTGAATGCGGCGCACCTCGCCGGCGCTGGAAAAATAGGCCCGCACTCGACCGCCGTCACCCGCCGCGGCGAGCGCGTTGCGCAGGATGTTGAGAAGAACCTGGCGAATCTGGTCCGGGTCAACGTCCGCCTCCAGGCCGGCCGCTTCCACCACCACCTCCACGCCGACCGCGAGCGGGTCGCTGGCCAGAAGTTCCACCGTCTGGCGGACGAGCTCGTCCAGCGCACAGCGGCGGCGAACGGGCTCCGGGGGTCGAGCGAAAGCCAGGAAGTCATCGACCAGCGCACCGAGACGGTCCGACTCGCGGTGCAGGATGCCCAGCAGCCGGCGTGTCTCCGGGTCCCCTCCTTCGGCGAGGAGCTGGGCGGAGCCCCGCATTGCGGCCAAGGGATTTCTGATTTCATGGGCCAACTCGGCGGAGAGGGCGCCCAGCTCGGCCAGGCGATCCGCCCGGCGGAGCTCCTCTTCGGCGCGCCGCAGCTGGGTGAGGTCCTGGAAGACGATGAGCCGTGCCCCAGGGGGGGTGTTGAGTGGCACCATCGCCAGGCCCAGCGTCCGGAGCCCGGCCGGCGTCTTGACCGTCAGCTCGGCTCTCGGGCGCCCCAGCTGCGGACCGGAGAGCGAGAGCACGCCGGGGATGAGGGTCTCGACCTGGACCGGGAGCTCGTCGGCGCTGACCTGGAGAATGGTCTCGCCGGCGCGGTTGACGAAGCCCACATTGCCCGCGGCGTCGCAGGTAATGACGCCACTTGGCATGGATTCGAGAATCTGCCGTTGCACGTCGGCCAGCTCTCGGAGGTCCTTCTCGCTCGCTCGGAGTTTGCGCCCGGTCTGGCTCAGCTGCCGACTGAGGAATCCGGCCAGAAAGGCGAGCAGGAACTGCGCCAGCACGTTGCTGATGATGAGGAAGGAAAGGCGACCGGCCGGAAGCAATGCGGAGCCCGACGGCGAGCGCAGCCAGCCCAGGCGGATCATCTCCACCAGGGTCACGTAGGCCGCCGAGGTGGCCGCGGCGACGACCAGTGTTCCTCGCTGGTCGAGGAGAATGGCCGCCCCCATCACTGCCAAGAGATAGGTGAAGGTGAAGGGGCTGTCGGCCCCGCCGGTGAGAAACACCAGTGCCGTGGCGAGCAGCACGTCGCCGCCGACGTGGGCCATGGCGCTGGTGCGGGAGGGGCGAGAACGGCGCAGCCAGGCGGCCTGGATCAAGACCACGAGGTACACCGCCCCGCTCACCCACAGCGAGAGCACCTCGGGCGAGCCCGCGTCTTCCGCCGTCGGGCCGCTGAGCAGGCGGATCGCGTTGACCAGCAGAAGCAGCGTCGCGGCGACGGTGCGGAAGGCGGTGATCCACACCAGCCGCGCCCGGAGGTCTCCAAAGGCCGTCACCGGCCCACTCGAGGCGCTACTTGACGGCACCGGCGATGGCGAAGATGGGCAGGTACATGGCGATGAGGAAACCGCCGACCACCCCTCCGAGGAAGACCATCAAAATCGGTTCAATCATCGAGGTGAGCGAATTGACCGCGGTGTCCACCTCGTCGTCGTAGAAGTCGGCAATCTTCTGGAGCATGGCGTCCATCGCGCCGGTGGCCTCGCCCACGCCGATCATCTGTACCACCATCGGGGGGAAGACCTTGGTCTCGAGCAGAGGGCCAGCGATGTTCTTACCTTCGGAGATTTTCGCGCGGACATAGTAGATGCCGTCTTCCACGGTCCGGTTTCCGGCGGTCTTGGCCGTGACGTCGAGCGCATCGAGGATGGGAACGCCGGAGCTGATCATCGTTCCCAGTGTGCGCGTGAAGCGGGCCACGGCCACCTTGCGGATGACGGGACCCACCAGCGGAAGACTGATCAGCGTCTTGTCGATGACCCGGCGGCCCTTGGAGCTGCGGTAGATGAAAACGAAGGCGGCAACCACCGCGCCGATGATGAGCACCATCCAGATGAACCAGTGTTGCAGCCAGGTCGAGAGGTCGATGACAAACTGTGTGGGACCAGGCAGCGCCTGTCCGAAGTCGGCAAACATCTTGGCGAAGACTGGCGTCACCTTGAGGAGCAAGAGCGCGGTGACGCCGACGGCGACGGTGATGACGATGGACGGGTAAATCATCGCGCCCTTCACCTTGCGCTTCAGCTTCTCAGCCTTCTCCCGGTAGGTGGCCAACCGGTTGAGGATGGTGTCGAGGATGCCGCCCACTTCACCGGCGGCGCAGAGCTGGATGAAGAGCTCGTCGAAGATTTTAGGGTGGTCCTTGAGCGCGTCGGCAAAGGTGGAACCCGACTCGACCTTCGACTTGATGGCGAAGATGACCTTGCGAAACGACTTGTTGTCCATCTGGCTGCCGAGAATGTCCAGGCACTGGACCAGCGGCAGACCGGCGTCAATCATCGTCGCGAACTGCTTGGTGAAGATGAGAAGGTCCTTGCCGGCCACCCCGGTACCGAGCTTTGGAAACTTCAGCTCGGCCGGCTTCTTCTTCACCTTGATGGGCGCGAGACCGAGCGCTCGGATGCGGGTCTCGACGGTCGTGCCGTCGAGCGCCTCCATCTCGCCCTTCTTCACCTCGCCAGCCTTGGTGCGCGCCTGCCACACCCAGACCCGCGGCTTCTTCGGCGTCGCCTTCAGCGCTGTTGCGGAGACTGCCATACCTTCACGCACCTCCAACCACGACCACGTGCTCGAGCGATGTTACCACTGCGCGAGGGCTTTCAGTACTTGCCAGCCGGTGCGCGCCCCATGGGCGTCGCCGAGTGGCCAGGAAGCGTTCCTGCCATCGCTCCGCTGGAGAGAATGTTTCGCAGCTCTTCGGGGTCCGAGCTGCGGCCGAAGGCCTCCTCCTGCGTGATGAGGCGCTTCACCACCAGGCTGGCCAAGCTCTGGTTGAAGGTCTGCATGCCGTACTTGGCCTGGCCAACCTGCATCGACGAATAAATCTGGTGGACCTTGTCCTAGCGGATGAGGTTCCGGATGGCCGCGTTGGGCACCATCACCTCCAGTGCCAGAGTCCGGCCGCCCTGGCCCGCCCTCGGGATGAGGGCCTGGCTCATCACGCCTTCGATGACGAAGGAGAGCTGCGCGCGCACCTGGGGCTGCTGAAACGGCGGGAAGACGTCCAGGATGCGGTTGATGGTCTGTACGCAGCTGTTGGTGTGCAGGGTGCCGAAGCAGATGTGGCCGGTCTCGGCGATGACCAGCGCCGCCTCGATGGTCTCCAGGTCTCGCATCTCGCCGACCAGGACCACGTCCGGGTCCTGTCGCAGGATGTACTTCAACGCCGTCTTGAAGCTGCGTGTGTCCGCCCCCACCTCGCGCTGGTTCACCAGGCAGTTCTTGTGTGGGTGAAGGTACTCGATGGGATCCTCGATGGTCATGATGTGCTCATGACGATCGGTGTTGATCTTGTCGATGACCGAGGCCAGCGTGGTGCTCTTGCCGGAACCGGTGGGTCCGGTGACCAGCACCAGCCCGCGTGGCTTTTTCGACAGCTCGGACACCACCGGGGGTAACCCCAGCTCCTGGAAGGTGAGGATTTTGAAGGGAATGGTCCGAAAGGCGCCGGCCACCGCGCCCCGCTGCATGTAGACGTTGGCCCGGAAGCGCGCGAGCTGTTTCACGCCGAAGGAGAGGTCGAGCTCGTTGTCCTCCTCGAACTTCGCCTTCTGCGCGTCGGTGAGCACCGAATAGCAAATCTGCTTGGTTTCCACCGCCGAGAGCGGCGCCATCTTCAGCGGGACGAGCTCGCCGTCAACTCGCAGCTGCGGCGGCGAGCCAGTGGTGATGTGGAGGTCGCTGGCCCCCTTGTCCACCATCGCCTTCAACAGCTGATGCAGGTTCGCCACGCTCTCTCCGTTCTTCCTAAAACCTGTCCGGTGCCGTGTTGCCCACGACTTCTTCCAAGGTGGTGACCCCGGCCATCATCTTGCCCAGCGCTGCCGCGCGGAGCGTCTGCATCCCGAGCCGCACCGCCTCCTGCTTCAGCTCGGCCGCAGAGGCGCCGTTGATGACCAAATCCTTGAGGCCATCCCAGAACGGCATCACTTCGTAAATCGCCACCCGCCCGCGGTAGCCACGGTCGTTGCACTCCCGGCAGCCCACCGGCTTCTGCAGGGTGAAGGTCCCGAGTTTGTCCTGCGGGACCCCGGCGTCGATGAGCGCCTGGTCCTCCACGTCCTCCGCTGGCTTCTTGCAGACGGCGCACAGCCGCCGCGCCAAGCGCTGAGCGAGAATCAAGTTGAGCGAGGCAGTGACCAGAAAGGGCTCGATGCCCATGTTCAAGAGCCGGCTGACCGTTCCCGGGGCGTCGTTGGTGTGAAGCGTCGAGAGCACCAGGTGGCCGGTGAGGGCGGCCTTGACGCCAATCTCCGCGGTCTCGAAGTCGCGGATCTCGCCGATCATGATGATGTCCGGGTCCTGGCGCAGAAAACTGCGCAACGAGGACGCGAAATTCAGACCGATGTCGTCGTGCATCTGGACCTGGTTGATGCCGGCAAAGTTGAACTCCACCGGGTCCTCGGCGGTGGAAATGTTCACGTCCGAGGTGTTGAGCGTGCTGAGCGCCGAATAAAGTGTGGTGGTCTTGCCGGACCCGGTGGGCCCGGTGACCAGCACCATGCCGTAGGGCCGGTCGATGGCCTCCTTGAACCACTTCAAGGGCTCGGCATCGAAGCCGAGCTTGGTCATGTCCAGCTGCAGGTTGCCCTTGTCCAGGAGTCGGAGCACCACCTTCTCGCCAAACAACGTCGGACAGACGCTGACGCGGAAGTCCATCTCCTTGCCGCTGAACTTGATTTTGATGCGGCCATCCTGGGGCAGCCGGCGCTCGCTGATGTCCAGCTCGGCCATGATTTTCAGGCGGCTGGTGATGGCCATCTTCAGCTTCTGCGGCGGCTTCATCACATCGTAGAGAACACCGTCGATGCGGAAGCGGACTCGGAAGTCCTTCTCGTAGGGCTCGACGTGGATGTCGGACGCACCCTTGCGGATGGCGTCCATGAGGACCAGGTTCACGAGCTTCACCACCGGCGCGTCGTCGGCGGCGCGGGCCGCGTCGTCCACGTCATCGGAGAAGTCCTTGGCCAGCTCGACGTCGTCCTCTTCCACCGAGCCGACGATTTCCTCGAGCGAGGGGCCCTTCTGGGCGTAGTAGCGCTCGATGGCCTCGCGGATGGACACCTCCGAGGCCACCACTGGCTCGATGTTGTAGCCGGTGGTGAACTTGAGGTCGTCGACGGCGAAAATATTCGACGGGTCGGCCATCGCCACAATCAGCGAGGGTCCGGCCCGGTTTACTGGAATCACCACGTGCTTCTGGGCGACATCCTTCTTAACGAGCTTGATGATCTCCGGGTCGATGTCGAAGTCTTTGAGGTTGATCGCCGGGACGCCGTACTGCTTGGAGAGGAAATCGGTGAGCTTGTGCTCCTCGATGGCGCCGGTCTTGATCAGCGCCGTGCCCATGCGGGAGCCGGACCGCTGCTGCTCCTCCTGGGCCTTGCGAAGCTGTTGGACGGAGATCAGGTTCTCGCGAACGAGGAGCTCACCGAGCCGACCGGACATGCTTGTGTCTTATCACGGGGGGCCTGACCGCGACCGGTCCCGAGCGGGTGTGACGTGGGGAAGAGTACTTCCGGGGAGGAATCAACAGCTGACGCCCTTTAGCGTAAGGCCCGGGAAAAAAGCCTGTCAACCGGTAGGAGGCGCCACCACCGCACGAGCCGCTTCCACGTCACGGCGAATCTGCGCTGCCAGTTCCGGTACCGAGCCAAATCTCTGCTCCGGACGAAGGCGCTCGAGGAATTCGACCCTCACCTGCTGGCCATAAAGGTCCCCCGACCAGTCGAGGACGTGCACCTCGACCGAGACGTCCTGGCCCCCGAAGGTGGGCCTTGTGCCCACGTTGGCCGCACCCCCGCGCCAGGGAGCGCTCTCGGAGGCGCCGAGCCGCAGCCGCACGGCGTACACCCCGGAGCCAGGGCGAATCTCGGCGTCCGTCTCCACGTTGGCGGTGGGCCAGCCCAGGGTACGCCCTCGGCCGGCTCCCTTCACCACCACCCCGTCCAAGTCGAAGGCCCGCCCGAGGAGCGCCCGGGCTGCGGCGACCCGTCCTTCCAGGAGGTACTCGCGGATGCGGGAGCTCGATGCCACCACCCCCTCCACCGTCACCGGCTCGACCACTTGCACCTGGGCCGAACGGGCCGCGGCCGCACGGATGAGCGTAGCCACTGTCCCTGACCGCCGGGCGCCATAGGTGAAGTCCTGCCCCACCACCAGGTGGGACACCTTGAGGCCATCGAGCAGCGAGGCCTCGAAGACCTCGGCCGAGGTGGTGGCGTAGGCCCTGGTGAAGGGCACCACCAGGGCGGCCTTGAGCCCGTAGGCTGAAAAGAGCTCGAGCTTTCGGCCCAGTGTGGTGAGGAGCTTGGGGGCGAGCTCGGGCTGGAGGACTTTGCCCGGGTGGGGCTCGAAGGTGAGCGCCGCCGGGACGCCGAGCGAGCCCGCGACGGCGAACAGCGCCTGGTGGCCGAGGTGGACGCCATCGAAGTTGCCCAACGCGAGCGCACCGCCAGCTAGCTCTTGGCCCTCGGGGAGCGCGTGGAAGACCTTCATGGGAGCGCCCTGTCTAGCGTATACGCCCTGGCCTCTTCCATGACGCGGGGACCCCTGTTGCGGTCCGAGCCTGCCGGCCGGGCCTTCGTTGAGCTGCTCACCCCGCCAGACTGGGCGTCCGTCTTTGGCCGGCCGGGCCCATTGGAGCTGGAGCTCGGCTCGGGCGCCGGCGGCTTCGCCATGGACTACAGCGCCCTGCACCCGGCAGTGAATTACGTCGCCATCGAGTGGCGAAAGAAGTACGCGCGCGAGCTGGAGCACCGAGCCCGCACACACGGGCTCTCCAACCTTCGCGTGGTGGAAGCCGACGCGCGCGCGGTGGTGCCCCGCCTCTTCGCGCCAGCTTCGCTGGCCGCCGTGCATTTCCAGTTCCCGGACCCATGGTGGAAACGCGCACACCACAAGCGCCAGCTGCTGTCGGAGGATTTCACCCGGGTCCTCTTCAGCCTGCTTGGGCCCGGGGCGCTGTTCGACCTGCGCACCGACGTCGAGGAGCGAGCCAAGGCAATGCTGGCCACCCTGGAACGTGTGGGCTTCACCAACCCGCTTGGCCCGGGGGCCTTCCACCCACCGGACCCCGCCGAGCCGACGAGCAGCCGGGAGCGCAGGTACCTCGCCTCGGGCGAGCCCGTCTACCGGGCCCGTCTGCGCAAACCAGCGCTTGTGCCGACACCCGTCCCCGGCGGACCATCGAGCCCTCCTCCCCGATGAGAGCCCGCCTCCTCGCCGGCATCGCCTGTCTCGCCGCCTGCCGCCCCGCGGGCGAGGAAACGCCGGAGGGCGCCTACCGCAGCTTTGTCGCGGCGGCCAACAAAGGACAGGAAAGAGCCGCCTTCGCCCGGCTCACCAGCGCCAGCCAGGAAGTGCTGAAAGGCCAGCTTCTGGGCGTCTCGGCGGCCAGCGGGGGCTCGATGCGCGAGGACGCCCCGGCCCTGGTGTTTCGGGGTGGGCGGGCCCCACCCATCAGCGACGTCCACTTGTTGAAAAAAGAGCAGGACCGGGCCACGGTGTCCGTCACCTCGCGAGAGCAGACGCGCGAGGTTAACCTGCTGCGTGAGGGCTCCGAGTGGCGGGTCGAGCTCCCGGCCATTCGACTGGGGTTGCCGTAGCGCGGCACCCTTTGGGGAAGGCTTCGACGGGCCGACAGGTTGTTGAGGGGACATGATGAACGAGAAGAAGACCCGCCCAGCACCGTCCGTGGAGGTTATTCGGCGCCCATCGCTGACCGGGGCACCCCGCCCCATCGCTCCACGGGGCGCACCGGCCCGGCCCCCGCCTTCACGCCGGCCTCCGCAGCGCCCTCCCACCGAGGCCCAAGTCCAGGCGCTCGCCGTTCGGGAGCATGTCCCGGCGCGCATCGCCCGCGGGGAGCTGGATGGCAAGATGAAGGCGCGCATCTGGCGCAAGCTGCACGCGGAGGAGGCTCGCCGCTTCGACGAGGCCTACCAGCTGGTGGCACTCACGCCCGGGCTGGCCCTCGATGATGCCTTCGCCCTCCTCCAGTCGGGTCTCAGCGTCGAGGAGCTGCGGGCCCGCCGAGCGCGGACCGCCCGTCGTGCCGACTTGCGCGACGCCCGCAAAGGCGTGACGGCGGAGGCCATTGACGGCTGGCTCGCCAGCAGGGTGCAGGACAAGACGCCCCTGGCGGTGGTGTTGGCCGACCGGACGGTGCTCGACGTCCTCAGCGCCGTTCAACCCCTGGCGCTGCTGCTGGAGCGGGGGGGGCGCGTGGAGAAGCTTCAGGTGGTGCTCCTCACCGCCGCGCAGGTTTGGGAGCAAGCCCAACCAGCGCTGTCCCGCGATGCGCGCCTGGCGCAGCGCCCGGCGCCGGTGGCCCGCGAACCGGACCGACGTCCGGTGTCCGACCCTCGGCCGCTCCTGGAGCACGCCGGGCGGAGGGTCCGGCTCGAGCTGCGAAACGGGCTCGGAATCGAGCGGCCGCTGTTGGCCGTCGGACCCTACGATGTGCTCGTTGGCACCGAGGGAGACGAGCTCCTCGTCCCCTTGCATGGGCTCGTCTCCTGGGCGGCCGCCACCGACGCACCCTAGCCAGCCCCGCTTCGGCGGCTGTCCGCGGTCCACGCGGTGGGCGGGCTGCAGACCGCCGCTTCCCTCTTACGAAGCCAGGCTGGCCCCGGACATGCCGAGCCGCATGCGCAGGCGCGATTGGAGGGCGCGGAGGTCATCGAGGGACGCCGGTGCCACGCCGCTGGCGACACCCGTGCCCAGGGCGGCAGCCACTGCGCGCAGGGCCGATTCGTCGTCCGCCCGGAGCGCCTGAATCAACCCGGCGGCGGTCTCGAAGAGCTCGCGAAGCTCATCGCCGGAGCGAAGCGCGTTGGTGGGGACGTCTCGGCGGCCCTCGGCCAGCGCCTCGAGCAGCCGACGTACGCGGAAGACCGGACCGGCAATCTTGTGGGTGGCGACGATGGAGGCGGTCACCACCCCTACAATAAAGACCGAGAGGGCCACCAGCAGCACCCAGGTGGCTCGACGCTGTTCATGCTCCAGCGCCGAGCGCTGGGCAATGACCGCCTGGTGCTCGCGCTGGTAAGCCTCGTCGATGGCCTGGGACTGCCGCTCGAGCGCGGCAGCGAAGGCCGGGTCGTCGAAGCGCTCGAGGAGATTCTTCCCGAGGGCGGTATTCCCCAGCTCCCGGCTGGCGAGAGCCGCGGATTCGCGTGCTTCGACAGCCCCTTGGGCCTGCTCGGACAGCGCCGAGGCAGCGCGGGCCAGGAAGACACCCAGCAGTGCCGCGGCGCACAGGGCGCTGGTCAGGGCGAGCAGGGTGAAGCGGAGCTGCAGCGGTGCGTCCAGAAGGTAGTTGCGCAGATGGCGCTGGGACCTCGTCCGGGCAGCGGGAGCTTCGTCGGGTTCATCCATGGCACCCTCCTCACTCAAGATTCCATTCGAACGTCGTGGCGATGTCTTTCAGCAGTCGCGGCACGAGTGCCCGGAGGGCATCCTCTGCCCGGCCGCCGCTGGCCTTCCCGGTTACCTCGCCGAGGACCTGCTGGTCAGGGTAGCTGAGACAGGCCATCACCACCCCCACCTCCGAGCCACGCTGGGCCAGCCGGGTGCGAATCTGGAAGCCCTGCAGCTGGTTTCGGGTCAGGCTGGCGCGGGCCGCGGCGTGGTCCTCACCCTCCGGGGCGACCTCGGCACCCATCCACAGGAGCCGGCTCACGAGGCGCGTCCGCGCGAGCGTCAACAGCGCAGTGTCCGCGGGCGGGTCGCTGTCATCCACCACCTCTGTCACCGCGACGTAGACCCGTGGCCGCCGCTCCCGAGCTGCGCGGAGGGTCGCCAGGGCGCGGGCCACCTCGCTCCGGGCCAGCGCGTCCAAATCCTCGCCGTGGGCGAGCAGACAGTCCAGAGCCCTGGCGTCATGAAGGCTGGGCAGGCTCCTCGCTACCGTGGCCCGTACCAGTGGGTCTGCGTCGGCGAGGGCAGCGCAGAGGGGCGCAAGTGCCGAGGCCTCCTCGGTGGTACCGAGGCTGAGGGCTGCCTGGACCCGGGCCCGCGGGTCGCGGGCGGTGGTGAGCTGCCGGACGAGGAAGTTCCAGCGGGCGTCCCCCTCGGCGGCTGCCCCGCCGGCCACAAGGAGCACCAGGGCGAACCCCAACCACCGCGCGCAGCGCAACCTCACCTCCCGCCACCGGTGGGCCCAAGGAGTTTGGTGTGAAAGGACCCATCATCCTCGGCATTCTCCGTCAGCGGGCCCCGCTCGGGCAGATGCGTTTTTGAGGCCGCCGCCCAAAAGGGCCAGAGGCCGGAGAAAACGTGGTGTGCGCGACCGCGGTCACCGAGGCGAGAAGGGGGCATGTCACTGGGGCTTTCCCTCCGGGAATGTAGCAAGGGCCGCGCTTCGTCTGCGCCCTGTGGGCCAAGGACGCGCTCTCCTTCCTGGGGGCCGCGTGTGGGCGGGTGGAGGAGAAGGGCGCCTGTCCGGTATATGGACTCAGGCCATGTCCCCAAGCCGCACCGCCGCACAGGTCCGCGAGGCCTTCCTGCGCTACTTCGAGCAGCGCGGGCACACCCGCGTGCCGTCCTCCTCGCTCGTCCCGAGCAACGACCCGACGTTGCTCTTCACCAACGCCGGGATGGTTCAGTTCAAGGACGTCTTCACCGGCCGCGAAAAGCGGGACTACGTCCGGGCCACCTCGTCGCAGAAGTGCGTCCGGGCCGGCGGCAAGCACAACGACCTGGACAACGTCGGCTTCACCGCCCGGCACCACACCTTCTTCGAGATGCTGGGCAACTTTTCTTTTGGCGACTACTTCAAGGCGGATGCGGTGGCGTTCGCCTGGGACCTGGTCACCCGGGAGTTGGCGATACCCGCCGAGCGGCTCGCCGCCACCGTCTTCGCCGGAGACAAGGGCATCCCCTGGGATGAGGAGGCGTTCGGGCTGTGGCGCAAGCTGGGTGTCCCCGAGGCGCGCATCCAGCGGCTCGGCTACCAGGACAATTTCTGGGCGATGGGAGACACCGGGCCTTGCGGCCCGTGCTCGGAGATTCACTTTCACCAGGGGGATGACTTTCCTTGCGCGGACGAGGCCGCTGGCCGCCGCTGCCTGGGGGTGGCCTGCGACTGCGACCGGTGGCTGGAAATCTGGAACCTGGTCTTCATGCAGTTCGAGCGCCGCGAGAAGGACGGACCGCTGCTGCCCCTTCCCCGGCCTTCCATTGATACTGGCGCGGGGCTGGAGCGCGTGGCGGCGGCGGTGCAGGGCGTCCGCAGTAATTATGATACCGACCTCTTCACCCCGCTTCTGCACCGCGCCGAGGAGTTGAGCGGGAAGCGGTACGGAGCCGATGCGGCGGACGACGCGTCGATGCGCGTCATCGCCGACCACAGCCGAGCGACTGCTTTCCTCATCTCGGATGGCGTCCAGCCTTCCAACGAGGGCCGAGGCTATGTGCTGCGGCGCATCATGCGACGGGCCATCCGCCATGGCGCCCGCCTGGGTCTGGACGAGCCATTCTTCGACAAGACGGTAGAAGCGGTGGTCGAGCTGATGGCCCCGACGTTCGCCGAGCTGGCTGAGAACAAGAGCTTCGTGCTGCAGGCCACCCGCCACGAGGAGGAGTCCTTCCGGCGCACGCTCGACCGGGGGCTGCGTCTCATCGACGAGGAGATTGCCAAGGTGCGTTCGGCCGGTGGCAGCGCGCTTCCGGGAGAGGTGGTGTTCTTCCTCCACGGCACGCACGGGTTTCCTTGGGATTTGACTCAGCTCATCGCCCGCGAACGCGGGCTGGACATCGACCTTCCGGGCTACGAGAGACTGATGGAGACGGAGCGCGAGCGCGGCAGCTTCGGAGGCTCCGGAGACCGCGCCATCGCCGAGCTCTGGCCGCAGCTGCGGGCCAAGCTGGGCAAGGACACCGAGTTTCTCGGCTACCAAGGGGCAGGCGAGGTGGGTGAGGGCCGGGTGGTGGCCCTGGTGTCTCAAGGAAACGAGGTCCAGGAGGCGACCGCTCCGGCGCGGCTCGAGGTGGTGACCGACCGGACTCCCTTCTACGGCGAGTCTGGCGGCCAGGTGGGAGACACCGGACGCCTCGAGCGGACCGACGGGACGACGCGGGCCCAGGTGCTCGACACCCGGCGTCCCGTCCCGGGTCTGGTCGTCCACCAGGTGCAGCTGGAGAAGGGCTCGTTGAAGGTGGGGGATGGTGTGCACCTCGTGGTGGATGGGGAGCGCCGCAACGCCATCCGCCGGAACCACTCCGCCACCCACCTTTTGCACCGCGCGCTGAAGGTGGTGCTCGGCGACCACGTGAAGCAGGCGGGCTCGGTGGTGGCACCGGACTACCTCCGCTTCGACTATGCCCACTTCCAGGCGCCCACCGGCGCCGAGCTGGAGCGGGTGGAAGACCTGGTCAATGGGTGGATTCGAGAGAATGCCGATGCCACCACCCGCGTCATGGCGCTCGACGAGGCCAAGGCGGCCGGCGCCGTGGCCCTCTTCGGGGAGAAGTACGGAAACCAGGTACGCGTGGTGAGCGTCCACCCGGAGACCACTGAGCTCTGCGGCGGGACGCACGTGCGCCGCAGCGGCGACATCGGGCTCTTCAAGATGACGGGCGAGTCCTCCATCGCCTCGGGCGTGCGACGAATTACCGGCCTCACCGGGAGCGGCGCGCTCCTCTGGGTGCGGGAGCTGGAACACGAGATGCGCCGGGCGGCTGAAATCCTCCGGACGTCGCCCCAGGAGCTGGTGAAGCGACTGGAAGCCACCCAGAAGCGGCTGAAGGAGCTGGAGCGCAAGACGACGGTGGAACTCACCACCGGTCCAGGGTCCGTCGACGCGTTCTCTCAGGTGCGCGAAGTGAATGGCATCAAGGTCCTGGCCACCCGGGTGGAGCCGGCCGACGCCAAGCGCTACCGGGGACTCGCCGACCAGTACCGGGACCGGCTCAAGTCCGGGGTGGTGGTGGTGTGGGGCGAAAAGGACGGCAAGGGCCTGGTGCTGGTGGCAGCCACCAAGGACTTGGTGGCCAAGGGCCTCTCCGCGGGGGACATGGTCCGCGAGGTGGCACGCGAGACGGGCGGAGCCGGGGGGGGGAAAGCGGACCTGGCGCAGGCTGGCGGAGGCGACCCTTCGCTCCTCGCGGCCGCGGTGGAGCACCTGGTGGCTCGCGTTGGCGCCCCCCTCCCGGGGTAAGTTCTTGCAAAAGCATTCGCCCGGGCCATCGTGGGCCTGGACGACCGCTCGCCCGCGATGGACTTCACGCCGCTCCGCATCCGCTTGCCCTTCGGCAGCGAGGAAGAGTTCATCGCGCGCTACGGCGTGCACGTCGGCCGGGACGGTTTCTTCCTTGCCACCCGCAGCCCGAAAGACGTCGGCACGCGACTGGCCTTCGAGTTGGTGCTCGCCGACGGGACTCCGCTGCTCTCCGGGGAAGGCGATGTGGCGCAAACCGTGGCCGGGACGCGCTCGGGAATGGTGGTTCGCTTCCTTCGACTGGACGGGGCCGGGGCTGCCCTGGTGGAGCGAATTCTCGCTGCCCGAGCTGGACCCGTGCCAGCCGCCCCCAAGCCGCCCTCTGAGGCCACCACCTGGCGCGGGGAACCGATACGGGACGTGGCGCGACTGAGCGGACCTGGCGTCTCCCGGCCGGACGTCCGCGCCCAGACAGAGCCGCCCCGGCCTGAGCGCGCCGGGCCGAAGGCGAAGGAGCCCGCCGTCCGGGCGGACGAGGTAGAGACCTGGCCAGGAGGTCCCCACCCCGACGTCGTGCGCTTCGTCGACAAGAAGGAAGCGGCCACCCCGTCTCGGCCAGCACCCACGGGGCGCCCACACTCCTCCACGGAGCCGCGCGCGGATGCACACGGACGCGACGACGACGTCCCTTTCCACCTGCGCCCGACGCCCGCCCTCGGCATCCCGGGGGTGCAGAGTCCCGGGGAGACACACGTGCATACCGCGGTGACGCCGGTGCGCGGATTTCCCGCGCTCGGCCCCGAGGTGGTGGCCCTCCTCGCGGGCCACACGCCGGCAAAACCCGAAGCCAAGCCGCTGGAAGAACCGCAGCCTCCCCCGGCGCCGGCGCCAATTTCCCTGGAGCTCCCCCCAACGGACAGCAACCAGGACCGGGCTCGGGCCGAGTCTGCGCCTCGGTCCGGGCCGAGCAGTCCGGAAGAGACACCCGCCTTGGCCCCCGCCGAGCGAGCGCCAACTCCTGGCGTCCCGGAGGGCCCGGCTGCGGCAGCCGCCGCGCCCAGCGCGGCGTCGGCCGAGCCGCCCCTGCCCCTCCGGCCGTCCACCCTGCTGGACACCATTCCGCTGCCGGCTCCGTCCACCGTCCAACCCGCCGCTGCGCCGCGTACCGTGGCGCCCCCACCCGCCGCCGGGGAGGCGCCTCGCTCCCCCGTCGAAGCGCGCGCCGAGGCAAGGGTGCCTCCGCCTGCTGCCAGCAGCGCGGCGGGTGCACCTGGCAGCGGGCCAGAGCAAGGCCTCGCCTCAGCGGTCCTGGGACTGGACGTCGGTACCAACTCGGTGCGGATGGCGTGGGCCCACGACGGGCGGGTGGACGTGCTGCCGGCCGACGCGGACGGCACCGTTGACGCGCTGCTGTGCCGTCTGGCACGCGACGCGCACGGAGTGCTTCGCGTGCTGCAGCCAGGAGAGCCCGACGAGCCGCTGTGGGTGGGCAGCCCCGTCACCTTGCTCGGGACGCGCGCCGACTCACCTGCCGTCCGTACCCTCGTGCGGCGCTGGCCCGTCGCGGTGGTGGCCGACGAGCGCGGCGAGGTGGCCTTCGACTGGGCGGGCGTCACCGTCACTGCCGTGGAATTGGTGGCGACGCTGCTGCGCAGCCTGCGCGCCACTGCGGAGCGTCGCACCGGCCGCTCCTGCACCCAAGGGGTGCTGGTGGTGCCGGCGTCCTTTACCCTTCTCCAGCGCGCGCGGTTTCGCGAGGCCGCAGAGCGGGCTGGCCTCACCGTCCTGCGGCTGCTCAACGCCCCGACGGCGGCGGCGCTGGCCTTCGCCTATGACCGCGGCCTGGCGCGAAGAAGGGTGCTGGTGTGGCGGATGGGCGCTGCGACGTGTGACGCGGCGGTGGTGGCGGTGTCCGGAAATGACTTGGACGTCGTCTCCTCCGGCGGCGACGGCGCGCTCGGAGGCATCAACTTCGATGAGCAACTCGCGCTGGGCTTCGACAAGGCTGCGCGCACGGACCCCGCTCGCCTCCGAATGCGCGTGGCCCAGGCGGAGAGGTGCAAGCTGACGTTGAGCTCGAGCGAGCGCGGGCTGGTCCCCCCTGCAGTCCAAGGGGAACCCGCCATCGAGGTCACGCGCGCCGACCTGGAGCTCCGCACCGCAGCCCTCGTCGAGCGCAGCGTGCTTCTGGCCCAGGATGTCCTGCGCGCCGCCTCTTTGAGCCCGGAGAACATCGACGCACTGGTGCTGTGCGGGGGGATGGCTCAGCTGCCGCAGCTGCGGCGTGCGGTGGAGACGGCCTTCGGCAAGACGGCAGCACCGGAAACGGACGCCGCCGCCGGAGCCGCTCTGGGGGCGGCGCTTCTCGGGGCGGCACTGAGTGCCCCGGCCGTCAGCGGGCGCGCCCGCTCCAACGTGGCGGAGGTGCTGGGCGTCCCGCTCGAGGCGGTGGCCCCGGAATTTGGGCACCAGCGCGCCTTCGAGCGGAACACCCGTCTGCCAGCGGAGAAGACGCTCACCCTGGTGCTTCCGGCCGGTCAGCCGCTCGAGGTGCAACTCTTCCAGGGGATGGTGCGCGCACCGGACCCCCGCAGCTTCCTCGGCCTGCTGCAGTCCGCAGGCGTCGAGCGCGCCGGAGAATGGGCGCTCCAGCTCGGGCTGAGCGCGGATGGGCTGTTGCAGGCCGCGGTGACACCGCCGGGCGGGAAGCGTCGACCGCTCACGCTCCAGCCCGCTCCGGCTCCGGCCGAGTCGGACGCCGCCGAGGCGAGCCCGGACGAGGTCGACGCCGGAGCGCGCTTGCTCGGGGGCCTGAAGCGGCTCTTCAGCAAGAAGTGAAGGGGGACGGGCCCCTCACACCTGGCGCGTGCGCCGGGCGCCGCTGGCCACCAGCCCCAAGCCGCCCAGCAGGCCGAAGAGTGTCAACCCCAGGCCAGCAGCAAAGCGCGGCGTCCGGTAGAAGAATTCCACGCGGTGCCGCCCGGCCGGGACTTCCACCCCGCGGACGGAGAGCAAGGTCGGATGGATGCGGACGCTCTGCCCGTCCACGCGCGCCGTCCAGCCCTCGGCGTACTCGTCCGTCACCACCAGTGCCGTCCCCGACTCGGCGACCACGTCCAGTTGGAGGTACTCGGGTTCTGCGCGCACCCAGGTGACTGTGCCTTTGGCCCGTGCCAGTGCCGGGCCGCCTTCCCAGGGCACCACCTCCAGGGGCAGGGGCCCATTTCCGAGCGCGCGGGCCACCGCCTCCCGGCCCGCCAATGGCATCGTCCCGGCGAGAAAAGCCCGCGGGGCGCAGGGGATGGAGGAAAGCGTAAGCCCGAGGTCTGGCGAGTTGGCCAGAAGCGGCGCGCCGTCGGCAGCGGGTTTCCGCACGTCATCGACACGGAAGCAGGTGTTGAGGGCAGGGGCCCGGAGCGCCAGTGCCTCGGGGGTGCGCAACAGGAGGGTGTGCCGAATGCTGGTGGCACCCAAATTCACATGCAGCGAGCTCAGATGGTCGAGCCCGGCCACGTCCCAGCCCAGGACGTGCCGCATCCCAGCCACCCAGCGCTCTCGTTCCTCGAGTGGACCCGTCACCGTCGAGGGGTAGTCCGGCTCGAAGCTGTGGAAGACGCGGCCCAGAGGCTCGGGCGGCGTTGCCAAGGAATGGAGCGCCGTGGAGAACGCGGTGGGGTCGGTCAGGAGCCCGGGCGCCACCAGCGGGAGCTGACCGCCGTTTCCGTGCCAGAGCTCGAAGAAGAGCACCCCCACCAGAAGAAGGCCGCCGCGCCGCGACCCACCGAGCCGCAGGGCTGCCCAGCCGAGGACTGCGCAGCCGGCCGTCCAAAGCAGCCCTGAGCACCAGCGGTTGTCGAGCAGCGCGGCGAGGGGGTCCTCCCCCTCGAGGTGCCGCCCAGCCAGGGCCCACAGGCGGGACGCCGCGCCGAAACTCACCACCGCCGCCGCCAGCGCGCCGAACCCGCCTGCCACGGAGAGGAACACCAGCGCCCACCGCCGCGCATGCGCCACCGCCAGGTCCACGCCGAGGGCCACCAGCGGCACGAGCCCAAGCCAGAAAAACACCAGGTAGCGCTCCGGGTACCGGAAGCGTCCGAAGAGCCAACTGTGGCGCAAGAGCGCGAGCAGGCCGCCCCGGTCTCCCAGCGCGAGCCACAACCCCACCAGCGCCACCGCACCGAATGCCCACCCCAGCCGACGGCGGGCAACGAGGCCGGCCACGGCCAGCACCAGGGCCACGCCACCGGCGAACACGCTGGTGGCAAAGACGGCGGTGCCGTCGTGAAAGAGCTCCTCCACCATCCGGTAGCGGACGACGAGGTAGCCGGGGAGCACCAGCTCCGGAAGACGCCACGGGTGCAGGGCCCAGTGCAGCCCGATGGTGGGTGACGGCGTCCCCACCACCCGGATGGCCTCCGCGGCCACTCGGGTGGATGGCAGGAGCTCGATGCACGTGAGCAGGGCCGCCACCGCGCCGCCGAGTGCCAGCAGGCCCACCGTTCGCCAGCGCGGACTCGCCAGGAGCGCCACCGGGGCGAGCAGGGCCCCGCACAGCGCAAACGAGATGGCGTCTCCGGAGAGAAACACCGTTCCCCAGAGCAGCCCGAGGAGGCCCGCATCCTTGAGCCGGCCCCGGTGGGCCACCTGAAGCATCGCCCAGCCCACCCAGGGCAGGGCCGAGCAGCTCAATGCGTAGGCGAGGATGCTGGACACGCCGAGCGCGTAGCCGCCGAAGGCGTAGGCGGCGGCCCCGGCCGCCGATGCCTCCCGCGAAGCGCCCACCGCACGCGCCAGCCGGTACGCGCCCAGGAGTGCCACCAGGTAGGCGGCAAGAATCGACGCCTTCTCCGCGGCGGTCGGCACGAGCGGAAGGAAGAGAAAGGTAAAGGGATGGAAGGTGGCGAGCGCGACTTGCCCGATGACCGGGACACCGAGCGCCTCGTGCGGGTACCAGTGGGGCATCGCCCCGGCCAAGAGCCGCTCGCGCACCCAGGCCCGCAGCGGGATGTTGGTGACGAGATGGTCGCGGTAGTAGGGGACTCCGCTGGAGAGCAGGTGGCCGCCGAAGAAGAGCAGCCAAAGCCCCGCCAGCACGCCCGCCGTCTGCCGTCGAGAGAGCCCGGAGCCCATGCGGCCCCTTTTAGAGCACCTTTAGAGCGCGGCGACGGCCAGCAAGCTCGCCGGGCTCGGGTCGCGGGCCTGGGCGGCCAGCAACACATCCGCTGGAGAGCGTGCCGTGCGGGCCGTCTCCTCCAGCGGCTCGAGCAGCGACGCATCCTCCGGGTCCAGACGCTGGAGACCCTCCCGTGCCACTCTCACCATGTCTCGGGCCAGCTCGGCGATGGGCGTGCCGCGCAGTGTGCCGTGCAGGCCATGCAGCTGGGCCTCGGCGTGGAAGGCCAGGTGCTCGGCAAAGGAAAGCTTCGGCACGAGCCGCCCGGCGTCCTCCAGCGCCTGTGCGTCGTAGAGAAGCCCCCGCCACAGCGCGGCCAGCGCGCCCGCGGTGGCCACCGAGCCACTGTCTGCGGAGCGCACTTCGAGGACTGACTTGATGCGCACTTCTGGGAAGAGGGTGGAGAGGTGGTCGGTCCAGTCCGAGGCCAGCGCCGGAGAGCCACCCCAGCCGTTGGCCAGCAGGGCCCGGAAGGTGAGTTCCGGACTCTCATAGCGGCCGCCGCGACGCAGGAAGAGGAGCGGCGCATCGAGCGCCCAGTCCACGTACGCCTGGTAGCTGAAGGAACCGTCGACGAGCGCCGGGAAGTAGCCGCAGCGGGCCGGGTCGACTTCGTTCCAGACCCGGCTTCTATAGGACTGCCAACCCACGGGCTGGCCGTCGACCAGCGGGCTGTTGGCGTAGAGGGCCACCAGCAAGGGTGCCAGGCGCGCGGCGAGTGTCACCTTCCGCGCACAGTCCGCTTCGTCCGCCCAGTCGAGCGACACCTGGGTGGTGCAAGTCATGAGCATCATGTCCCGGGCCAGCCGGCCACGGCTGCTCAGCGTCTGTCGCATGGCGGCGTAGCGGGCCTTGGGCATCCACTGCATGTCCGCCGTCGTCCCCCAGGGCCGATACCCAAAGCACACCGCGACCATGCCCAAGGAAGCCGCCGCCGTCCTCAAGTCCGCAGCATTCTGGAGGCTCTCGGCGTGCGCCTCGCGGGCGGTGCGGAAAGGGGACCCGGACAGCTCCACCTGCCCACCCGGCTCAAGAGAGACGGTGAGACGCTGTTTCGTCAAAGCGATGGTCGGCCCGTCAGGGCTGTCGCGAAAGGGCCGGTAGCCGGCGGGCTCCAGCGCCGTCAAGAGCGCGCCAATGCCCTTGGCTCCGCTGTACCCCACCGGTTGGGAGGACTCGCGGGGGTAAACGAAGCGTTCGTGCTCCAGGCCGATTTGGAACTCGGCCGGGTGCTTCTCCGCCGCCCGGAAGGTATCCAAAAGGTCCTGGACGCCGCTGAGCGTCCGGACGTCCGTAGGGGTGCGGTCGAGGGACATGAGCCTTTGAGGAGGCGGGAGCCTTATAACCCCCCCCTCCCGGCTCGGCGCCTCATTCGGCGCCAGCCCCAGCCGTTGCCTTGAAGGGCCCAGAGTCCGGCGATTAGAGTTGGTTCAGGAAGCTTTTCCCCCCTCCGCTCGTTCTCTCGTACATGGGGCGCCTTCTTGAAGGCCCTCCCCTCCCCTATGCGCATTTTTCGCCGAACTCTTCTCGTAGCTGTGCTTCTGGGCGCCTGGGCCTTCGTTGGTCGCGACCGCGCACCCCTCCCCGTCACCTTCAACGAGGCGGTGGCCGGCCCGGCGGCCGGCCCTTCCCACCTGGAAGGCGTTCCGGAGGGCCTCCGTCCGGCGGACAAGTCGGGCCACGACCTCTCGGCGCTGAAAGTCTTCAACAAGGTCGTCCTCTACGTGAAGGACAACTACGTCGACCCGAAACGCATCCGCCCCAAGGAGATGCTCGTCCAGGCCCTGGAGTCGGTGGAGCGCACCGTGCCCGAGGTCCTGGTGGAGCCGGACAAGGACCAGGACCACGTCCAGCTCAACGTCAACGGCAAGGTGCGGGACTTCGACATTAGTCACGTGGATTCGCTGTGGAAGATGTCCTTCACGATGAAGGACATCTTCGACTTCATCGTCTCCAACATGCGGCCTGTGGAGGACACCCGGGAGGTGGAGTACGCGGCCATCAACGGGATGCTCAGCACGCTCGACCCCCACTCCATTCTGCTCAAGCCCGAGCAGTACCGGGAGATGCGCCTCACCACCAAAGGGGAATTCGGTGGCCTGGGCTTCGTCATCCAGATGCGGGAGAGCAACCTCACCGTGGTCCGCGTCCTGGCCCAGACACCTGCCTTCCGCGCTGGCATCAAGAAGGACGACGTCATCAGGAAAATCGGTGAGGAGTCCACGGTCAACATGGACCTCAACGAAGCGGTAAACAAACTTCGCGGACCAGTCGGTAGCAAGGTGACCATCACTGTCGACCGCAAGGGCGACAAGCCGATGGTGCTCAGCCTGGCCCGGGACATGATTTCCATCGAGTCGGTGCAGTCCAAGTTGCTGGCCGGCAACGTGGGCTACGTGCGGTTGAAGAACTTTCAAGGCAACACCACCCGCGACCTGCAGGCGGCGCTGAGCAAGCTCTCCCTGGAGGCCAAGCCCACCGGTGGCCTGAAGGGTCTAGTCCTCGACCTGCGCGGAGACCCAGGCGGGCTCCTCGAGCAAGCCATCCAGGTGACCGACCTCTTCGTCAGCCAGGGCACCATCGTCACCACCGTGGCTCAGATGGAACGGGTGCGCGAGGAGAAGCGCGCCCACGCCGACGAGTCCGACATCACCGTGCCCCTGGCCGTGCTGGTGAACCCCGGCAGCGCCTCGGCGTCGGAAATTGTTGCCGGCGCGCTGAAGAACCTCAACCGCGCGACCATCATCGGCCAGCAAACCTTTGGCAAAGGCTCGGTCCAGGTGCTGTACGAGTTCGGTTCGCCGTCGGGCAATCCCAACGACGAGAGCGCGCTCAAGCTGACCATCGCCAAGTACCTCACCCCGGGGGACGTCTCCATCCAGGAGGTGGGCATCGAGCCAGACATCGAGCTCATCCCCACCCGCGTCACGGCCGACCGGGTGAACGTCTTCGCCCCGCGGAAGACCATCGGCGAGGCAGACCTGGAGCACCACTTCGGGAACCCGTCCAGCCAGGCCGCGGCCACCAAGCGCGAGCAGGTGCTGGGACGTGAGAAGCCGGTGGCCACGGTGCACTACCTGAAAGAGGACACCCGGCTGAAGGACGCCGCCGCCCGGCAGCAGAAGCTGGAAGAGGGCAAGGACCCGAAGCTTTCCAAGACGGACAAGAGCCTCGGAAAGAAGAAGCCCGGGGAGGCCGAACCCCAGGACAACGACCCGGGTCACCTCGACGAGGACCTGTACGATCAGCTCGATGCGGACAGCCAGGACGAGGTCAAGGAGGACTTCGAGGTCCTCTTCGCCCGTGACTTCGTGCTCAAGGCCCCGGCCTCGCAGCGGGACCGGATGCTGGCCATCGGCAAGCCCTTTATCCAGGAACGGATGGAGAAGGAGCAGGACCGCATCAACGACGCCATCGCGGCGCTGGGCGTCGACTGGAGCCCAGGTCACACCCCCAAGGTGACGCAGCTCCAGGCGGTGCTCAAGCCTGGACCCGAGCGACGCATCCAGGCTGGCGACAAGTTCGACCTCGAGCTCACCGTGGACAACCACGGCACCGAACCCATCAAGCGGCTGCGCGCCTGGACCGAGAGCGAGAACCCGCTCCTGGACCGCCGAGAGTTCGTCTTCGGCGCTCTCAAGCCAGGGGAAAAGCGGAGCTGGAAGGTGTCTGTGCAGATTCCGAAGGACATGACCAGCCGCCGCGACGACGTCACCGTGAAATTCTTCGACGACTCGGGACCCCTGCCGGAGACGCTGGTCGCCGAGTTGAACTTCGCCGAGCTTGCCCGGCCCGCCTTCGCCATCGGCTGGCAGGTCATCGACGACTGCGCCGCGTGCAACGGCGACGGCGTCACCGAGCGCGGCGAGTCGGTGCAGATTCTGGTCGACGTGACCAACATCGGACCCGGAAAAGCGCTCGACGCCTTTGCCCAAATCAAGAACGGCGCTGACCAGAACGTCTTCATCGAGAAGGGCCGCTTCCGGCTCGGTGAGCTCGCCCCTGGCGAGACCAAGACGGCGCGCTTCGAGCTCGAGGTGAAGAAGGGCTACGTCGGCGAGACCTACCCCCTCAAGTTCGCCGTCGGCGACATCCAGCTCGAGGAGTTCGCCACCGAGAAGCTGCAGATTCCCATCGCCGACCGCCCGCTCCCGGTGGAGGCGCGCAAGGGCCTTCTGCGGCTGGAGGGCGGGACGTCCATCCTCGGCCGCCCGGACGCTCAGGCCGCGGCGCTGTTCAAGGTCGCCAAGGGGGGCGCAGTGGTGCAGGCGCTGGCTCGCGTCAACGGTACGCTCAAGGTGGAACTGGAGAAGGGGCGCTTCGCCTTCGTCAAGAGTCAGGACGCCCACGAGGTGAGGTCCGGCAAGCCGGCCACACCCAAGGACTTCCAGTCCCTCCCCTTTCGCGAACCGCCCCAAATCACCGTCAACGTCGAGCCAGAAAAGGGCGGGCTGGTGGCCTCCGGCGAGCGCTTCACCCTCTCCGGAACGGTTTCGGACCCACTCGGGCTCCTGGACATGTACGTGCTGGTCAACGACCAGAAGGTGTACTTCAGCACCGTCGACGCCAGTACCCCGGACCCGACGCACCTCAAATTCACCACGGACTTCCCCGTCAAGGAGGGAGAGAATTACGTCCTGGTGGTGGCGAGACAGACGCAGGATTACGCCAGCCGCAAGGCGCTCGTCATCAGGCGACGGCCGGCGGCCGTGGCCCAGGCATTGGCCCGCTCCCCCGAGGAGGCCACCGCTGCTGGCTGGGTCCGGCCGGCCGAGGCCCCTCCCACTCCGCCGAGCCGCAGCGCAGGCAAGCCTTAGCCGCTCGAGCCTTCTGCCAGCGCCGCCCGGAGCAGCCCCGGGCGGTTGGTGATGAGAGAGTCCACGCCCCAGCCCTTGAGGGTGCGTGCACGGACCGGGTCGTCCACCGTCCACACCGCCACTTCCCGGCCACGGGCGTGCCAGCTGCGCAGGCGCGCAAGGGTGAGCTGGCTATCCTCTGGGTGCACCCCATCCCGTCCCACCAGCGGGGCGAGCACCCCGGACTCCAGCCACCACGGGCGTTTGGGCTCGAGCAGGTAGGCCCGCCGCAGGGTGGGGGCATAACCGGCGAGGGCGAGGAGGCACAGAGGCTGGAACGAGGACACCACCACGTGCGCCTGGTGGTTTCCTTCCAGAAGCAGCCGGGCGACACGCCTCGCGAGCAGAAGCCCGCCCAGGTCCGCTTTCAACTCGACATTGACGAAGGCCGACCGGGGCAGCGCCTCGAGCACCTCCCGGAGGAGCGGGATGCGCGCGCGGCTGCCAGCTCCTGCCACCTCCAGGGTCCGCAGCGTCGCCCAGGGTGTCTTGGCCACCCGGCCCGGCCGTCCTGTCAGCCGCTCCAGCGTCTCGTCGTGGAACACCACCACCTCGCCGCTGGCGCAGAGTCGG
>Ga0302326_10001891_pt1 | contig 52106 bp, 53 predicted proteins | sample Palsa_T0_3_FD_202264 | JGI IMG/M metagenome (GOLD analysis project Ga0302326, IMG submission 202264) | Peat permafrost microbial communities from Stordalen Mire near Abisko, Sweden - Palsa_T0_3 | ecosystem: Environmental > Terrestrial > Soil > Palsa > Peat permafrost | place: Sweden: Abisko...
CACGGCTACACGCCACACATCCGAGCGCGCGGCGAGGAGATCAAGCTCAAAGCACGCACACCCGGCTGGCGCGCCAGGCGCTGGGTCGTGGAGGCCACTCACTCCTGGCTGAACCGCAACCGCGCCATTCTCATCCGCTGGTCCAAGAAGGACGAGAACCACCTCGCGCTACTCCAACTCGCCAGCGGCCTCATCGCCTTCAAGAAGGCCCACCTCGCGACCCTCGCCGCCACCCAACCGGGATAGGCCCTTAGGAGGATCGACGCCGGCACGGGTCGGTGCGCGCGGCATGTCCCCGGAGGGGGGAGGCTTGCAGGTGCGTGCCCCGAACTACTAGCATCTGCAGGGAAACTCGCCGTCCGGGCGAACACGAACCTATACCCATGGCCTTCCGCGACTCCTGGCACAGCGCGCTCGTCTACTTCGGCCTCGCCGAGGAGTACCACGACGACTACGAAGACCGAGACGAACCAGGCGGGGCGGGGCGGGCAGGTCCGGAGTCCGACATCGAGGATCGCTACCGCGAGCGTCCCAACGTCCGTCGCCTGCGTCGCCGTCGCGACGAGTTCGACGAGATCTTCGCCGACGAGGATGCGGGCGAGTCCGCGGCAGGAGGGTCGCGCGGCGGCCGCGGCCGGTCGACCACGGTGCTCAAGCCGGTGGGCGGTCGGGGCAACGGCAATGGCGACGTGCGGGTCCACCTGGTGGTGCCCAAGTCGTTCAACGACGCCCAGCAGATCGCGGACAAGTTCAAGGACTCGATCCCCGTGATCCTCAACCTGCAGAGCTCGGACACCGACCTGTCCAAGCGCCTGATCGACTTCGCCTCCGGCCTCACCTACGCGCTGGACGGCGGCATGCAGCGGATCGCGGACAAGGTCTTCATGCTCACCCCCCGCAACGTCGAGATCTCCGCGGAGGAGCGGGCACGCCTGATAGAGAAGGGCTTCTTCAATCAGTCCTGACTGAGGTGCGAGAGCCGGCGCCTGGCGGCGTCCTCGATCGCTAGTACCGCTCCCGGATCGTCAATAGTCTGCAGATCACATGCAAATTGGTCTGATCGGTTGCGGGAACATGGCGCGGGCGCTCGCGCGGGGGTGGGGACGGCCGCTGCTGTGCGCCGACCCGATCGCCGAGCGGGCGGAGAGCCTGGCGGCGGAGGTGGGGGGAGAGGCGCTTGCGAGCAACGCCGAGGTGGCCGCCCGGGCCGAGCTGGTGGTGCTCTGCCACAAGCCCGCACAGCTCGCGTCCGTGGCCGCGGAAGTCGGGCCGGGAACCACACCCGTGGCGTCGATCCTCGCGGTCACGCCGCTGGCGGCCCTGCGCGACGCATATCCCGGGCGCCCGGTGTATCGCTTCATCCCCTCGCTGCCAGTGGAGGTACGCGAGGGCGCGGTCGTGCAGGCGGCCGGACCCGGCATCACCGGTGGCTCCGACGCCGCCGAGGACGGACCGCCCACGGCCAGCGCGGAGACGGACGCGGCGGTGGCCGAGCTGTTCGCCGAGCTGGGGACGCTGGTGGTCCTCGACGACGCGCTCGTGGACGTGGCCATGGGGCTGATGTCGTGCGCGCCGGCGTACGTCGCGCTGGTGGCCGAGGCGCAGGTGGACGCGGGCGTGCGCCGCGGGATCCCCGCCGCGCAGGGCGCCCAGTTGGTGGTGCAGACGCTCGCCGGCACGGCAGAGCTGCTGCGCCGGCGCGACTACGACACGCTGGCGATCAGGCGCGAGGTGTCCTCGCCCGGCGGGCTGACCGCGCGCGGCGTGGATGCGCTCGAGCGCGGGGGGATCCGGCGCGCTTTCAGCGACGCCCTCGACGCCGTCCTCGGGCCCGGCGAGCGCAAAGTCAAATGATCCTCGCCAGCGCACGCACGGAAATCGCCGAATACCTCTCGACGGTCATCTACGTGTACACGCTGATCATCATCGTGTACATCGTCGTGAACCTGCTGTTCGCCGCGGGCATCCGCCCGCCGTACTCGCGCACCACCGACCGCGTGCTGGGCTTCCTGCGCGACGTGTGCGAGCCCTACCTGCGCATCTTCCGGCGCCTGGCGCCGCAGATGGGCGGTCTGGACTTCAGCCCGGTGCTGGCGATCATCAGCCTGTACATCATCAACCTGGTGATCGTCCAGGGCCTCATCCACGGCTGAGCGCCGATGCGAGCGCTCGTCAACCCTTCCGGCCCGTGATCGCGTCGTCCCCGGAGGGGGCAAGCTCGCCTGCCCGCGGGGCCCGCGCCCGTGGGCGGCTCGGGTTCCGCGCGGGCGCCTGGGTGTGGCTGCGGGCGGGGCTCGTGCTCGTGTGCGTGGTGGCGCTCGACCAGCTCACCAAGCACCTCGTCGAACACTCGATCGTGCCCGGCGAACAACGCAAGTTCCTGCCCGGCATCCAGTTCGTGTACACCCGCAACCGCGGCGTGGCCTTCGGCTTCTTCCCGGGCAACCACGTGGCGGTCACGATCCTCGTATCGCTCGCCCTGGTGGTTCTGCTCGCGTACTTCGCCCTGCACCTCGCCACGCCGCTCATCTGGCTGCCGACCGGGATGATCGCCGGCGGCGCGCTCGGCAACGTCCTCGACCGGGTGCGCCACGGGTCGGTCACGGACTTCATCAAGCTGCCGCTCGGCTGGCCGCCGTTCAACCTCGCCGACACGTCGATCACGGTGGGCATCCTGATCCTGTTCGTTGTGATCGACCGCACCCGCAATCCGCAACAGCACGCGCGGGACGATGACTCGTGACGGTGAGCGCCCACCGGCGGACGCGCCCAGCGCGCCGTTGAGCGCACGCGCGGCCAGCCCGCCCTTCACGATCGTCTTCCAGGACGAGCACGTGCTCGTGGTGGACAAGGGCCCGGGCGTGGTGGTGCATCCCGCGCGGGGGCACCGTGAGGACACGCTCGCGCAGATGCTCGCGCCGCTGTTGGGCGGCAGCGTGGGCGCAGACGAGGAGCGTCGCGGGGTGGTCCACCGCCTCGACCGCGACACCTCCGGGCTGCTCGTGCTGGCGCGCAGCGACGAGGCGCACAGGCGGCTGCAGGCGGCGCTCGCGGACAGGCGCATCGAGCGCGAGTACCTGGCGCTCGTCGAGGGGCGCCCGCCGGCGCGCTCGGGCACGATCGAGGCGCCCATCGGACGCGATCCGCGCGTGCGCACGCGCATGGCCGTGGGCGGCGCCGGTGAGCGGGAGGCGCGCACGCACTTCACGCTCGAGCGCGCGCTCGCGGACACCTCGCTGCTGCGCCTGCGCCTGGAGACCGGGCGCACCCATCAGATTCGCGTGCACCTGCGCGCGATCGGCCACCCGGTGTGCGGCGACCCAGAGTACGGCACCCCTGGTCTGCTCGGACTCGACCGCCAGTTCCTGCACGCGACGCGCCTGGCCTTCGAGCATCCGCTCACCGGCGAGCGCGTCGAGGTCTCCTCGCCGCTGCCCGCCGATCTGCGCGCGGCGCTGGCCCGCGCGGAACGGGTATCCTGAGTCCCAACCAGAAACTCGAACCCGCGTGGCGAGGGATACGGCCCTGCCCGGAGTGAGCGCCTCACAGGAGCTGACCCCGGGTCCGTGTCTGCCGGGCGGCATCACTGCATCACCAACAAGGGAGTAGCCCGTGGCTGACGTAGGCATCGCGGAGCTGCTGGAGGCCGGCGTCCACTTCGGCCACCAGACGCGCCGCTGGAACCCAAAGATGCGCCGCTTCATATTCGGCGAGCGCGGCGGCATCTACATCATCGATCTGATCAAGACCGCCGCGCTGCTCGCGCAGGCGCAGGAGTTCGCCGGCACGCTCGCCCACCGCGGCGGCACGGTGCTGTTCGTGGGCACCAAGAAGCAGGCCCGCGACACCATCAAGGAGGTCGCCGAGTCCGCCGGCATGCCGTATGTCAACCACCGCTGGCTGGGTGGCCTGTTGACCAACTTCCAGACGATCAACCAGCGCATCCGACGGTTGCACGACCTCGAACGCTTCGAGGCGGAGGGCCAGCTCGCGCTGCTGCCCACGCGGGAGCGCATGGCCGCCCAGGCGGACCTGGCGAAGCTGCGGGCGAACCTCGGCGGCGTGAAGAACATGCAGCGCGTGCCCGACGCGATGTTCGTGATCGACCTGAAAACGGAGGAGATCGCGGTCAAAGAGGCCCGTCGCCTGCGCATCCCGATCATGGGCCTGGTGGACACCAACTGCGATCCGGACGGGATCGAGTTCGTCGTCCCCGGCAACGACGACGCGATCCGCTCGTGCGCGCTGATCACCCAGGCGATCGGCCAGGTGGTCGCCGAGGGACACTCGGTGTTCCGCGCCCAGGAGGAACGCGCGCGCCAGGAAGCCGAGGAACGCGCGCGCCAGGAGGCCGAAGCCCGCGCCAAGCGCGAGGCCGAGGAACAGGCCAAGCGCGAGGCCGAGGAGCAGGCCGCCAAAGAGGCAGCCGAGCGCGAGGCCGCAGAGGCCGCCGCTCGGGCGGCGGCCGCCCAGCCTGCGCAGGCACCCGCACCGTCGCCCGCACCGCCCCAGCAGGGGGAGGATGCGGTGCACGCGGAGGCCGAGGCCCAGGCCGACGTGGGGGCACGCCCGCCCGAGCCCGCCGCCGCCCCGGCGGACGGCCCGGCGCAGGGGGAGGACGCGGTGCACGCGGAGGCCGAGGCCCAGGCCGACGTGGAGGCGCGTCCCCCCGTGCCCGCGGCCGCCCCGGCGGCCGCCGCGGCGCCAGCCGCCGCGGATGCGGGATCGTCGCCGCAGGCGGAGGATGGGGCGCAGGCGGAGCCAGAGGCCGGCGCCCAGTCGCAGGCCGAGGCGCCGGGCGAGGCGGATGGAGCAGCGGACGGGGCGGGAGACGCTCCCGCGGCAAGCGAGGAGACGACAGCGGAGGCCAGCGCATCATGAGCACGGTGGAGATCCCAGCGAAGGACGTGAAGGCCCTGCGCGACCGCACGGGCGCGGGCATGATGGACTGCAAGAAAGCGCTCACCGAGGCGCAGGGCGACGTGGAGAAGGCGATCGAGCTCCTGCGCGTGAAGCAGGGCAAGAAGATCCAGGATCTGGGCGAGCGAGCGGCCACCGAGGGCACGGTGCAGGCGTACGTGCACGCCGGCTCCAAGGTGGGCGTCCTGATCGAGGTGGACTGCAACACCGACTTCGTGGCCAAGAACGAGGACTTCGTGACGTTCGCCCGCGAGGTCGCCATGCAGATCGCCGCCACCCCAACCGTCCGCTACGTCAGCCGTGAGGAAGTCCCCGCCGAGGAGCGCGCGGCCGAGGGCCGGATCTACGAGCAGGAGGCGGCGGGCAAGCCGGAGAACGTGCGCGAGAAAATCGTCACGGGCAAGCTCGACTCATGGCTGGGCACGATCGTCCTGCTCGAGCAGGAGATGCACAACCCGAAGTTCGACGGCAAGACGGTCCAGCAACTGCGCGACGAGCTGACGGCCACCACCGGCGAGAACGTCGTCATACGCCGTTTTGCGCGTTTTGCGATAGGCCAATAATCCGCTGGCGTGGCGTGAGGCGTAGGGGATAGGCTCTGCCGGCAATGGCCCCTGCCTTCAAACGGATCCTGCTGAAGCTGTCGGGCGAGGCGCTGATGGGCGGGCTCGACTACGGCACCGACCCCGAGCGGGTGGCGGCGGTCGCCCGCCAGGTCACGGCCGTGCGCGACCAGGGGGTCGAGGTGGCGATCGTGGTGGGGGCGGGGAACATCTACCGCGGGATGGTGGGCGTGGCGGCGGGCATGGACCGCTCGACGGCCGACTACATGGGCATGCTGGCGACCGTGCTCAACGCCCTGCCGCTGCAGGACGCCCTGGAGCAGATCGGCACGAACACGCGGGTGCAGTCGGCGCTGTCCATCTCCGAGGTGGCCGAGCCGTACATCCGCCGGCGGGCCATGCGCCACCTCGAGAAGGGACGGGTGGTGATCTTCGCGGCCGGCACCGGGAACCCGTTCTTCACGACCGACACCGCCGCGGCGCTGCGCGCGGCGGAGATCCACGCGGAGATCATCCTGATGGCCAAGAACGGGGTGGAGGGCGTGTACACGGCGGACCCCGCGCTCGATCCGAGCGCGGAGTTCATCCCGGAGATCACCCACATGGAGGCGCTCGAGCGTCGCCTGCGCGTGATGGACTCGACGGCGCTGGCGCTGTGCATGGAGAACGGCATGCCGCTGAACGTGTTCAACATGGACGACGACAACGCCCTGGCACGGATAATCTCAGGCGTGCGCGTGGGGACGCTGGTAACGACGGCCGCGGGAGAGGGCGATGGCAACTGAAAACCTGATCGACGAACTGCTCGAGGATGCGGGCGAGCGGATGGGCAAGTCGGTGGAGTCGGCCACGCACGAGTTCTCGACCGTGCGCACCGGGCGCGCGAGCCCTGCCCTGCTGGACCGCGTGGTCGTGGACTACTACGGCGCGATGACGCCGCTCAACCAGCTCGCCACCATCTCCGCCCCGGAAGCGCGGCTGCTGAGCGTGCAGCCCTACGACAAGTCCTCGATCAAGGCGATCGAGAAAGCGATCAACGAGTCGGATGTCGGCCTGACGCCGTCCAACGACGGCAACGTCGTGCGCCTGGTCGTGCCCGAGCTCACCGAAGAGCGCCGCCGCGACCTGGTGAAGATCGTGCGCAACCTCGCCGAGGAGGGGCGGGTGGCCGTGCGCAACGTCCGCCGCGACACCATGCAGCACCTGCGCGAGTTGAAGTCCGAGGGCGAGGCGTCCTCCGACGATGAGCACCGCGCGGAGGTCGAGCTGCAGAAGCTGACCGACGCGCGCATCAGCGAGCTCGATGCGGTGCTGAAGGCCAAGGAAGAGGAGATCCTCGCGGTCTGATGTCCTCCGCCGGCGGAAACGTGCCCGCCCGCCAGCCGGCGGCGGCGGGGGCGCGCTACGTGGCGATCATCACCGACGGCAACGGGCGCTGGGCGCGTGCTCGCGGCCTGCCGGTCAACGATGGTCACAGCGCGGGCGCGGACACCGTCAAGGACCGCCTGCGCGACGCGGCCGAGCTCGGCATCGAGGAGTTCACCGTGTACTCGTTCTCCACCGAGAACTGGTCGCGTCCGGCGGCGGAGGTGCAGGGACTGATGGAGATGTTCTCCCGGCGCATCGCCGGGGAGACGCCCGAGCTGCATGCCGAAGGGGTGCGCATGCGCTTCATGGGGCGCCGCCAGGGGATTGGCGAGCAGTTGATCGAGCAGATGGGCTGGGCGGAAGAGCTGACCCGTGCGAACTCGCGGATCACGCTGTTCGTGGCCTTCAACTACGGTGGACGTGCCGAGATCCTCGACGCTGCCCGCCGCTTCACGGGCTCGAGCGAAGAGGAGTTTCGCGCATGCCTGTACGCGCCCGAGATGCACGACCCCGACCTGATCATCCGTACCAGCGGCGAGCGGCGGCTGTCCAACTACCTGCTGTGGCAGTCGGCTTACTCGGAGCTGGTGTTCCGCGAGGAGCTGTGGCCCGACTTCAGCCGCGAGGCGCTCGAGCAGTCGCTGGCGGAGTACGCCGAGCGCCGCCGCAGGTTCGGTGGGCGATGACGGGCGGCTGATGGCCAGCGACCACTCACAGATCGGCCCGCACACACCCGCGGGCGCGAGCGAGCCCGCGCGCGAGCGGGCATCCGCGCGGCGCGCCGCCGAGGCCCGCGAAGCCCAGCGCGCTGGCCGCGGGCGGCGCCGGCGACGGCGCCGCAAGCGCGACGCGTCGGGCTCGGACCTGGGCGCGCGAGTGCTCGCGGCGGTCCCTGCCATCGCGGTGGCGCTGTTCCTTGTGATCGAAGGCGGGCTCGTGTTCGCGCTCGGGATGCTCGTGCTGGGCGCCGCGTGCATGCACGAGCTGTACGGGATGTACGAGCGTGCCCACCCGGCGCGCCTCGCGGGCTTCATCGCGCTCGCCGGGCTGCTCGCGGCGGCGCTCTACGGCGACCAGTTCCAGGTGCTGCTCGTCGCCGTGGCCGCCCTGCCGCTGGTGTTCGGCCTGACCCTCGCCTCGCCCCGGCCGTCCGTGGGCGGGATCGCCGTGACCCTGCTGGGGATCTACTGGATCGGCTTCGCCCTCGCGCACGCGGTGATGCTGCGCGGCCTGCCACACGGCCTGGGCATCGTCATCGACATCGCCGTGGGCACGTTCCTCGGCGATACCGGCGCCTACCTCGGCGGGCGCATGTTCGGGCGCCGCCCGCTGGCGCCGAGCATCTCCCCGAACAAGACCGTCGAGGGACTCCTGTGCGGGATGCTGTTCGCCGTGCTCGGCGTGTGGATCGCCGGGCGCTACCAGGAATGGCTGCCCGGCACCCACGCGCTCGTGCTCGGCCTCGGCGTCGCCCTGCTCGCGCCGGTGGGGGACCTGTTCGAGTCGTTCGTCAAGCGCGAGGCCGGAGCCAAGGACTCGGGGGGGCTGTTCGGCGCCCACGGCGGCGCGCTCGACCGCCTCGACGCGATTCTGTTCACGGCGGTGGTCAGCTACTACGTGTGGGAGGCGTACGTGCACTGAGCGCGGCCCCACCGGGAGCGGGCGGCTCCTCTTTCCCGCAAAATGCGGGAATTTCCGCTGCTCGCCATGCGCTCGCCGGCTCCGCTCGCGGGGGGCTTGGCAATAGTGTTACGCCGAGCCGTTGGTCTGGACGCGGCCACGGGTTCGGGGGGAAGCGCTACGACGGCGGATGGATGTATCCCCGACCTCGGGACGCGCCCCGAGCCGGCGATCTGATGATCACGGGGAAAGAGAGGTTGGAGATGAAACGCATGAGCGTCACGGGCCTGTGCCTGGTGGCCGTGCTGGCGGTGGGCGCGGTCGCCTCGGTGAGCGCGTCCGCGGAAACGTTCCCGAACTACAAAGTGTGCGCGAAGGCCGCCAAGGTGGGCAAGCACTACACCGGGCTGTACAACGACAAGGGATGCTCGGAAGTGAACGCCACACACGAAGGCAAGTACGAACTGGAGGGTATCTCCCACGCGACGAAGCTCACCTTCACCGGCAAGAGCGGCGCAAGCGTGCTCGACAGCTACGTCGAAGGCGTCGGCGTCGTGGCCAGCGTCACCTGCAAGAAGTCCACCGCCAGCGGTGAGATCAGCGGTGAAGCCACCGCAGATCTGGTGACCACCTTCGCCGGCTGCTCGAGCTCGGGCGAACCCTGCGCCTCCACGGGCGCGAAGAAGGGCGAGATCGTCACCGACCCGCTCACCGCCACGCTCGTCACCCTCAAAGAAGAAACGAAAACCGAACCGGTGGTGATCGGCGTCGACGTGGCGGGCACCGGTGGCGAAGAAAAAGACGTCACCGCCGAATTTGCCTGCGGGGCGCAGCTCGTCACCACGACCGGATCCGTGCTCGGCGTCGTGAGCGGGAACGTCAACGCGGTCAGCAAGACCCAGACCAACACCTTCGCCGTCAACGAAGTCGGCGAGAACGTCTACGACCACGTGGCCGGCGGAGCGCCGGACGAACACATCCTGATCAGCACCATCAAAGGCCTCGGCAGCTTCAAGGCGGCCGAGCAGTCCACGCAGGATCTCAAGATCAGCGGGATCATCATCGAACCCCCGCCAAGCGAACCGTGCGAATGCCCGTGCGAACCTCCCCACTCGGGGCCCGCCAGATGCTGAGGTGTTGAGCTTCCCGTAGCGAACAGGCTCCAGGGGCGCCCGCGGGCGCCGCCCGCGGAGCCCGACGGACGCCGCGCCGGCACTCGCGCGCGGCGTCCGTCGTTCCGGCGCGCGCGTATCATCGGCCGCATGCTCGCCGCACCGCCGCACCCCCGCCGGCCGCGCGGGCATCATGTGCCCGGCGGGGGCTCGAGCACCGGGGCGCATGTCCGCTGAGGTGAACGACCGCGACCGCACGCCCGCAGGGCGGCGTCGCGTGGCGCTTGCGGCCGCGGTTGCCCTCGCGCTGGTCGCGGGCGCGGGCGGCTACCTGGCGGGCCACGCCGGCGGGCCGAGCCGCCACGCGGCGGTGCTCACCGGCGAACGCGACGGCCTGCGCGCGGGCGCGAGCGCCGGGCATCGCTACGGCTACGCCGCCGGTCGCAGCGCGGGCGAGACCGCCGGTTACAGGCGGGCCTACGGGCTCGCATACGAGGCCGCGCGACGAACGGCGGTCGGCGGGTGAGCGCCATGCATGAGCACCGTGCGCTCGTGGTCGGCCTGCTGGCGACGTTAGTAGTGCTCCTCGCCGCCGGCGGCTTCATCCTGGGGCGCTCGAGCCGCACCACGCAGGCGGAAGCGACCGCCGCCCGCAGGCAGGCGATGGCACAGGCGTACGCGGTGGCCTTCAAGGGCGCCTATGCGGCCGGCAAGGCGAGTGGCTTCAACGCGGGTCTGACCGACGGCGAGACCTCGGCGCGTACGCAGGGCGCGCGGGCGGGGCTGCTGCGCGCGGCTGAACAGGAAGACCGGCGCGCCGGCGAGCTCCGCCGCCGCTCGGAACGAACGCGATGAGCACCCGCAAGCGCCTGCTCGTGCTCGGCTCGACCGGCTCGATCGGCACCCAGGCGCTCGACGTGTGCGCCCACAGCGGCGAGTTCGAGCTCGTGGGCCTCTCGGCGGAGCGCTCGTGGGAGGAGCTCGTCGCGCAGGCGCACGCCTACGGCGTGACCCGCATCGCGCTCAACGACGAGCTCGCGGCCGCCCGCGCGGGCGAGGCGTGGACGGACGGCAGGGTGCTCGTGGGGGCCGAAGGGCTCGTGCGGCTGGTGATCGAGTCTGGCGCCGAGCTGGTGCTCAACGCCCTGGTCGGCTCCGCCGGGCTGGGCCCGACGGTGGCCACGCTCGGCGAGGGCATCGACCTGGCGCTCGCCAACAAGGAGTCGCTGGTCGTCGGCGGCGAGCTCGTGACCGCGCTCGCGGAGGCCACGGGCGCGCGAATCGTGCCGGTCGACTCCGAGCACACGGCGCTTCACCAGTTGCTCGCCGGACAGCCGCCCGGGGCCGTCCAGCGCTTGACCATCACCGCCAGCGGCGGGCCGTTTCGCGGTCGCTCGCGCGCCGAGCTCGAGGACGTGACGGTGGCGGAGGCGCTCGACCACCCGACATGGGCGATGGGCGGCAAGATCACGATCGACTCGGCCACGCTGATGAACAAGGGCCTCGAGCTGATGGAGGCCCACCACCTGTTCGCGATGCCCTACGAGCGCATCGACGTGGTCGTCCATCCGCAGTCGCTCGTGCACGGGCTGGTTCAGCTCGCCGACGGCGCCATGCTCGCCCACCTCGGGCCGCCGGACATGCGCATCGCCATCTCGTACGCCCTGCACGGCGGCGAGAGCGCGCCGCTGCCGATCACCGCCCTGGACCTCGCGTCGGTCGGCGAGCTGAGCTTCGAGCCGGTCGACCTCGACGCCTTTCCCTGCCTGCGCCTCGCCGGGGCGGCCGCGCGCGAGGGGGGGACGGCGCCGTGCATCCTGAATGCCGCCAACGAGATCGCCGTCCACGCCTTCCTGGGCGGGCAGCTCCGCTTCCTGGAGATCCCCGAGGTGATCGAGCGCACGCTCGCGGAGCTCGGCAGCGAACCGGTGAGCTCCTTCGAGTCGCTCTACGAGGCCGACCGCCAGGCGCGCGCGCTGGCCGGACAGGCGGTCGCCGGGCTGAGCTGAGCGCCGGAGCCTGCGGGCTCGGCCCGTGAGCCTCCCCGCTCGGCCCGCGCGCCAACGGGGACGCCTCGAACAAACGTTGCACCCGGGCCTGCACTTACCGGACCAAAAGGCGCTGCTGCCAAACTGGGACCGTGGCCTGGGCGCTCACCATCCTTGGCATCGTCGTTCTGATCGTGCTCCACGAGCTCGGCCACTTCACCGCGGCCAAGGCCGTGGGCATGCGCGTGGAGCGCTTCTCGCTGTTCTTCCCGCCGACCCTGTTCCGCGTCCGGCGCGGTGAGACCGAGTACGCGATCGGCGCGATCCCCGCGGGAGGCTACGTGAAGATCACGGGCATGAGCCCCGAAGAGCTCGACGGGCTCGAGCCCGATGTCGCCCGCCGCGCGTACTACGCCCAGGTGCCGTGGAAGCGCATCGTCGTGATCCTGGCCGGGCCCGGCGTGAACATCCTGATCGCGTTCCTGCTGTTCTGGGCCGTGCTGTTCACGGGCAACCTCAACGGCGCCATCGCGCTCGACAACCTCGATCCGTCGGTGCAGACGGTCCTCGCCACCACCTCCGTACAGGGGGTCCTGCGCGGTTCGCCCGCCGCCGACGTGCTGCGTCCCGGCGACCGCATCGTGGCGGTCGAAGGGCGGCCCGCCACGGTCGCCACCACCGTCACGCGCATCTCCGCCCATCGCTGCGCCGGCACGCTCGTCAACGGCTGCCGGGCGAGCACTCCGGTGCGCCTCACGGTGCGCCGCGACGGGCGCGATCTCACGCTCTCGGTGTATCCCCGCTACAGCAAGGAAGCCGGCAGGATGCTCGTGGGCTTCGACTTCGGCCCGGCGAGCAAACCCTTCGGCGTCCTCGGGGCGGCCGGGGCGGCGGTGAGCGAGATGTGGCACGTGACCACCGGTACGCTCACCGGCTTCGTCCACGCCCTCACCAGCTCCAAGGCGCGCAAGCAGGTGTCGAGCATCGTCGGCATCACCCAGGACGCCCACGAATACGTCGCCGCCGGCGCCGGCTTCGGGTTCGTGTTCCTCGGCTTCCTGTCCCTCATCCTGGCGGTCATCAACCTGTTCCCGTTCCTGCCCCTCGACGGCGGGCACGTGGTGTGGTCGCTGGCCGAGAAGATCCGCGGCCGGCGCATCTCGCTGCTGGCGATGTACCGCTACAGCTCCGTCGGGATCATCCTGCTCGTGTTCCTGGTGGTCAACGGCGTGAGCAACGACATCAGCCGGCTGGCGGGCTGACGCACACCCAGCTCTTGACCAGCCCCCCGAGCCGCTCGGCCCGGGCGGGGCCGAACAGCCCCTCCAGCTCGGCCCGGCCGAGCAGCCAGATCTCGTCGGGGTCATCGCCGCTGGCCCCCAGGCGCCAGTAGGCGCGGCGCGCCCGCCGGGGCAGCCAGTGCGCCCCCACCAGCAGCGCGTGCGGCTCGACCGGGAACGAGCGCGCGGGGGTCTGCACGAACCAGCCGTGGGCCACCCGCCGCAGCTCCGCGGCGAACGCCTGGCGGCGCGCGGGCTCCACGTGCTCGATCACGCTCGAGCAGTACGCCAGGTCGAACTCGCCGTCGGCGAACGGCAAGCCCTCGGTCACGTCCGCCCGCACGAACGGGCCGGGATAGGCGGGACGCTCGACGAGGTCCACCCCGGTGATGTCCAGCTCGGGCTCGAGCGCCCGCAGGCCGAGCGCTCCGCAGCCCACGTCCAGCACACGAGCTCCCGCCGCCAGGCGCGTGAGCGCGAAGAAGCGCTCGTGGCGGCGCGCCCGCGCGCGTGCGGCCAGGGGGGAGGCCAGCCGCGCGAGCGGGCCGTGCGCCGTGACATAGACATCGGGCATCGTAGAATCCAGCCTATGGCCTCGAAGCGGCAGATCCACGTGGGCACGGTTGCGGTGGGCGGCGGCGCCCCCGTGGCGGTGCAGACGATGACCAAGACCGAGACCGCCAACCTGCAGGCGACCATGGCGCAGATCCGCACGGTGGCCGACGCCGGCGCGGACATCGTGCGGGTGGCCGTGCCCCGCGAGCAGGACGCGGAGGCGCTGAAGACGATCGTCTCAGAGTCGCCGATCCCGGTGATCGCGGACATCCACTTCAACCACACGCTCGCGCTCAAGGCGATTCAGGCGGGCGCCCACTGCGTGCGCCTGAACCCGGGCAACATCGGCGGCCCCGAGAAGGTCGCCGAGGTGATCGCCCTCGCCAAGGAACGCGGCACGCCCCTGCGCGTGGGCGTCAACTCGGGCTCGCTGCCCAAGCACCTGCGCCAGCTCGAGTACGACAACCCCGTGGAGGCGCTCGTGACGGCGGCGGTCGAGACAGTCGAGCTGATGGAGCGCCTGGACTTCGAGAACTTCAAGGTGTCGATGAAGTCCACGTCGGTGCCCAACACGATCGCCTCCAACCGGCTGCTCGCCGAGAAGATCCCCTATCCGCTGCACCTCGGTGTCACCGAGGCCGGCACCAAGTGGTCGGGCTCGCTGAAGTCCGCCGTCGGCCTCGGCACGCTGCTCGCGGACGGGATCGGCGACACGATCCGCATCTCCCTGTCCACCTTCCACGCCGAGGAGGAGGTGAAGGTCGCGTGGGAGATCCTCAAGGCGCTCAAGCTGCGCGAGCGCGGACCGGACCTGATCGCCTGCCCCACCTGCGGACGGCTGCAGTTCGACATGGACTCCGTGGTCGCCGAGGTCGAGCGCCGCCTGGAAGCCTACGAGGACCCGATCGAGGTGTCCGTGCTCGGCTGTGCCGTCAACGGCATCGGCGAGGCCCGCCACGCCGACTTCGGGATCACCGGCGCCAAAGACATGGGCATGATCTACTCCAAGGGCGAGCCGCTGAAGAAGGTCCCCACCGAGGAGCTCGTGGACGAGCTGTTCAAGGAGATCGACCGCTACTACGCCGCCGGCAAGACCGTCCAGCGCGACGAGTCAGCCGCGGCCGAGGCCCGCGCGTGGCTGGCCGAGAACGAGGACGACACCGCCATGACCCCCGAGCGGATCGCCGCCCTGGAAGCGGCCGCCGCCGAAAACGACGAGTCTGCCGCCGCCGTGCTCGCCTCCATGCTCGACGGGCCCACCACCGACAGCCTCGCCGAGCCCGCGGTCGCCGCCGCCGTGCTCGACGAGGTGGTCTCGCCCGTCGCCGGGCGTCGCTTCAGCAGGGGATAGGCCACCGCGCGACCCGCTCGGCGGAGCGCGCCAGCGCGGAGCCCCCTCTAAAGATCCTCTCCCTCAGCCCGCCGCGGCGAAACGCTCGGCGACCTTCGCCCAGTTGACCACGTTCCACCACGCGTCGATGTAGTCCGGGCGCTTGTTCTGGTACTTGAGGTAGTAGGCGTGCTCCCACACGTCCACGCCCAGCAGCGGCGCCTGCCCGTTCGAGATCGGGCAGTCCTGGTTGGCGCTGCCCACGACCGCCAGGCCCGATCCGTCCTTCACCAGCCACGACCAGCCCGAGCCGAACTGGTTCACGCCCGTTTCCTTGACCTTGGCCTGGAAGTCCGAGAAGGAGCCGAAGGCCGCGTCGATCGCGCTCGCCAGCTCGCCGTCGGGCTCACCGCCGCCGTCGGGCGCCATGTTCTCCCAGAACATCGTGTGGTTGTAGTGGCCGCCGCCGTTGTTTTTGACCGCGCCCTTCTTGTCGCCGAGGCTGTCGAGGCTCTGGAGGACCTCCTCGACCGGCTTGTCGGCCCACTCCGTGCCCGCGAGCGCCGCGTTCGCTTTGTCCACGTAGGCCTGGTGGTGCTTGTCGTGGTGGAATTCCATGGTCGCCTTGTCTATGTGCGGCTCCAGGGCGTCGTAGGCGTATGGGAGCGGCGGAACGGAATAGGCCATGGGGGCCTCCTTCTCGGGTGGCGTCGAGGTTCTATCGGTCAGCGCTGTTCTATCAGAGGCCGTCAGCGATTAGGCTGTGGCGATGCCGCCGCTCGCCCCCGGCCGCCCGGGCCGTCCCGCCGCCTCGACCCGGGAGGCGGCACTCGGGCTCGCCACCGAGCATTTCCTGGCGGGCGAACGCATCGACGTGCAGGCCATCGCCCGCGAGCTGGGTCTCGCCCGCGCGACCATGCATCGCTGGTTCCAGACACGCGAGCTGCTGCTCGGCGAGCTGCTGGGCACGCTCGGCGTGGAGCGCCTGGAGGCCATCCGCCGCGACGTCGGCGGCGTCGGCGCGCCCGCGCTGCTCGAGACCTTCGACCGCTTCAACCGCGAGGTCGCCGCCAACCGGGGCATGCGCGCGCTGCTCGCACAGGAGCAGGAGCGGGCGCTGCGCATCCTCACCTCGAGCGCCGGGCTCGTCCAGCCGCGACTGGTGGCGTGCATTGCGCGCGTGATCGAGGACGAGGCGCAGGCCGGCGAGTACGTCCCGCCGATCCCCGCGGACGTCCTCGCCTACGCGATCGTGCGGCTGGCGGAGGCGTTCATCTACAACGACGCCCTCGCCGGCATTCGCGGCGACACCGATCGCCTGCGCCAGGTCGAGGCCGCACTGCTCGGCGCCCACGAGCTCTGACAGGCGGAAGATCCTGCAGCGCTGGCGGCCATGCAGGGTGGCGGCCCGTCCGCGCGCGCCGGTCGCGTGTCGAGGATGTGGACATCACGAGCGCCCGGCGTCTGCTGCTGTTTGCGCTTACCACTTGGTATGTCTAAGATCAGCGGTAATCGCGGCGTGACCGCAAGGGGCGGGAGCCGCACGAGCATAGGGAGAAGAGGGGATGAGACAAGGATGGAGACGCGCCGCGACGCGTGCGCTCGGAGGGCGCATGGGTCTGGTGGCAACAATCGGCTTGGCGGCACTGATCGTGATGGGGATCGCATCGGGCTCGGCGGTGGCGATGAAAGCGCCCAAGACCGTGTGGCTGTGCAAGCCAAAGCTCGAAAACAACCCCTGTGAACAGTCGCTGACGGCGACGGTCGTGCAGACCAACGGCGAAGCCAGCCGTCAGGAAACGCCGATCGCCAAGAAGCCGCCGATCGACTGCTTCTACGTATACCCGACGGTCTCAGAACAGGAAACCGAAAACTCGAACCTCGAAATCGAAGCTAACGAGACCCAGGTCGCGATCGACCAGGCCTCGCGCTTCTCGCAGGACTGCAAGGTCTACGCGCCGATGTACAAGCAGATCACGCTGACCGCGCTGAAACACGCCGAAGAAGGCAAACCCGAGAGCCCGACCGCGAGCATCATCGCCTACGAGAGCATGGCTTCCGGGTTCGCGGAATTCATCTCCAAGTACGACAAGGGCCATGGCTTCGTGCTGATCGGCCACTCGCAGGGCTCGCTGCTGCTCGAGCAGCTCATCAAAGAACAGGTCGAACCGAACCCCACGCTGAGCAAAGAGCTCGTGGGCGCGGTCCTGCTCGGGGGCAACGTGCTCGTGCCCGAAGGCCAGCTCGCGGGCGGCACGTTCCAAACGGTCCCTGCGTGCTCGGCGGCGGCTGAGACGCACTGCGTGATCGCGTATTCGTCGTTCCTGAAAGAACCGCCCGAAGGCGCGTTCTTCGGGCGCGAGAACAGCCCGCTCGTCGGCGGCCACCACGAAGGCGAAGAAGTCGTCTGCGTGAACCCGACGCTGCTGGCGCAGGACGGGTCGACGGGCGGACTCCTGCCCTACGCGAACACCACGCGCTTCCCCGGCGAGCTCGGCTACGTCCAGCAGGCGCCGACCGAAAAGGAAGCAGGCGTCAAATGGATCGAGTCGCCCGGTGAGTACACCGCGCAGTGCCACAAAGAAAACGGGGCCAGCTGGCTGCAGGTCAACCCCGTGGGCACCGCCCAGGACCCGCCGGAATACGTCGAAGAAAGCCTCGGGCCGGACTGGGGGCTGCACCTCTACGACGTGAACATCGCGCTCGGCAACCTCGTCAAGGACGTCGCCCTGGAGGCGACCGCTTACGGGTTCGAAAGCTGAGCGAAGGACGCTGACGGACTAGACACGCCCGGCCCGGCCAGCCCCAGCGGTTGGCCGGGCCGGTTTGCGTGCGCCAAGCGCGCACTGGAGTCATCACGCCGCGCCTGTCTTGGGCTTCGCCCCGCGGAGGGGGCGCGCCATCGCGGCTGGGTATACCCTCCCGCGGCGGCGCCCTTCCAGCCGCCGGCATGAACGTGACACGCCTCTCCGAATACCTCCTGCCCACCGAGAAGCAGCCGCCCGCCGACGCGGAGGCGCTCTCGCACAAGCTGATGGTCCGCGCCGGGCTGGTGCGCCAGATGGGCGCTGGCATGTGGACGTGGCTGCCCGCCGGCTGGCGCGTGCACCAGCGCATGGTGGCGATCATCCGCGAGGAGATGGACGCGATCGGCGGGCAGGAGATGCTGATGCCGGTGCTGCAGCCGGCGGAGGTGTGGCGCAAGAGCGGTCGCCTGGACATCGAGGAGCTGTTCAAGCTCACCGACCGCAAGGGCTCGGAGCTGGTGCTCGCGATGACCCACGAGGAGGCCGTCACCTTCCACATCGCCCAGATCGTGCGCTCCTACCGCGACCTGCCGCTGATCGTCTACCACTTCCAGGTCAAGGAGCGCGACGAGCCGCGACCCCGCGCGGGGGTGCTGCGCACGCGCGAGTTCATCATGAAGGACGCCTACAGCTTCGACCGCGACCCGGCGGGGCTGGAGCAGAGCTACGCGCTGCACGTCGGCGCCTACGACCGCATGATGGCTCGCACCGGCCTGCGCTTCTACCGGGTGGAGGGCGACGTCGGCATGATGGGCGGCACCGGGGCGCACGAGTACATGGCGCCGTGCGCCGCCGGCGAGGACGAGGTCGTGCTCACCGACTCCGGGTACGCGGCCAACGCCGAGGTCGTGCGCGCCCAGCTGGGCGTCGAGGAGCTCCGCGAGGGAGACACGGTCAACGGCGAGCCGATCCGCCTGGAGACGGCCATCGAGATCGGCAACATCTTCAAGCTCGGCACCCGCTACTCCGAGCCGCTGGGCGCCCGCTACCTCGACCACACGGGCGCCGAACTGCCGATCTGGATGGCCTCCTACGGGATCGGGCCGGCCCGCATCGTGGCCGCCGCTGTCGAGCAGTTCGCCGACGAGCACGGCATCTCCTGGCCGCGGGCGCTGGCCCCGTTCGCCGTGCACCTGGTCGCGCTCGGCAAGCCCGGCACGCCCGAGCGCGAGGCCGCCGACCGCGTGTACGAGACCCTCCTGCAGGGCGGGGTGGAGGTCCTCTACGACGACCGCGACGCCGGCCCCGGCGAGAAGTTCGCCGACGCCGAGCTGCTCGGCTGCCCGCTGCGGCTGACCGTCGGGCGCCGCTCGCTGGAGTCGGGCGAGATCGAGGTGCAGATCCGCCGTGGGCGCAAGGACGGCCCGCCGCTGGCGCTCGACGCCGAGCCGCCCGAGCTGCTGCGTGCGCTCGAGGAGCTCCTGCGCGGGCTGCCTTAGGGATTTGCGTCATCCGGGCCTTGATGTCTACAATCGGTCTCGGATCAGCGGCGTCTGCCGCCTGGGGCGCGTCGCGCGAGCAAGGAGGGATTCATGGATCATCCGATGAGAGGATCCGCGCGGGCGAAGGCCACATGGCGCTCGCTTGCGCTGGCAGCATTGACCGTCGCCGCGCTGTCGGTGTGCGGCGGGGCCGCGTCGTCGGCCTCGGCTGAAACGACCTGGCTGTGCAAGCCGGGGCTCGCCAGCAACCCGTGCCTGAACAGCGAGGAAACGACCGTCGAGCTCGCCAACGGCAAGAGCTTCATCGAAAAGGCCCAGCCGGCGAAGAAGCCGCCGATCGACTGCTTCTACGTGTACCCCACCGTCAGCAGCCAGTTCACCGAGAACGCCAACGAAGAAATTGGCCCTGAAGAGCTGGCGATCGCCGAAAGCCAGGCGTCGCGCTTCTCGCAGGTGTGCAGCGTGTACGCGCCCATCTACCCCCAGTTGACCATCCCCGCCATCAACACGCCGGGCGGGGTCACTCCCGAAGGGGCCGCCAAGGCCTACATCGGCGTCGCCACCGCATTCGACGAATACCTGGCGAAGTACAACAAGGGCCGCGGCTTCGAGCTCATCGGCCACTCCCAGGGCTCGGCCATGCTCGAGCAGCTGATCAAAGAACAGATCGACCCCAACCCGGCGCTCCGCAAGCAGCTCGTCGGCGCGGTGATCCTCGGCGGTCAGGTGATCGTGCCCGAAGGCAAGAAGGTGGGAGGGTCGTTCAAGAACATCCCCGCCTGCCAGGTGGCCGGCCAGGTCGGGTGCGTGATCGCGTACTCGAGCTTCCTCGAGGAACCGCCGAACCCGTCGAACTTCGGCAGGCCCGAAAGCCCGCTCGGGGTCCTCGGCGGCGGCGCGGAAGGCGTCGAACACCCGCAGGTGCTGTGCGTCAACCCGACGCTCCCGGTGCAGGCGCCGGTCGCGGGACCGACGCTCTCCTACTACCCCACGTTCAACGCGTTCGGCGGCAAATTCCCGGGCTTGCTCGGGGCAGTGGTGCAGGCGCCGAAAGCGTCGACGCCGTGGGTGGCCGCGCCGGCCGAGTACTCGGCCCAGTGCGAGGCACGCAACGGGGCAAGCTGGCTGCAGCTGAACCTGATCAGCGAAAGCGACACGCGCGAACGGATCGTCGAAACGCTCGGGCCCCTGTGGGGCACGCACCTGGTCGACGTGAACGTCGCGCTCGGCAACCTGGTGCCGGCCGTCGGTTTGCAGGCGCTCGCCTACCAGCTCACCCACCCGTAGCGTCACGGGCCCGAGCGCCCGGTTCTCCCGGGCGCTCGGGCCGCAGGCTCGCACGCCGGCTCCCCGATCCGGGCCATCCGCTCGGATCGGGGAGGCCCGGCCGCAGCGCCGCAGGCGCGCCCTATACGCTCGGCGGTCCGTGAAGCCGCTTCGCCTGCTTGGACTCGACCGCTCGGGGCCGGCGCCGCCCCAGACGCGGGCCGGTCAGCCGCTGCGCCCCTTCACCATCCCCAACGCCATCGGCTTCACCCGCCTGGCGCTCATCCCCGTGTTCCTGATCGTGGCCCTCTCCAGCGACGATGGCGTGGGCGCGCCGCAGGCGATCCTGTTCGCGGTGATCGGCTGGGGCGACTACGCCGACGGCATCGCCGCGCGGGTCAGCGGCCAGTACAGCCGCCTCGGCGCGCTCATGGACCCCGTCACCGACCGCCTGCTGGTGATCGCCGGCGTGGTCGTCGCCTGGCGCTTCGAGCTCCTGCCCCGCTGGGCGCTCGCGCTGCTCGCCGCCCGCGAGCTGGCGATGCTCGCCATCGCCCGGTACGGCCTCGCGCGCGGCGTGGAGCTGCGCATCAACTGGCCGGGACGCCTGGCCGTGGCGCCCGTCATGGGCGCCCTGTTCTTCGCCATGACCGGCCTGCGGGTCCTCGCCGAGGTGCTGCTGTATGCGGGGCTCGCGCTCGCGCTCACCGCCACCGTCCTGTACGTGAGCAGCGGACTGCGCCAGCTGCGCACGTCGGCCACTCGCTAGCTGCCTCCGGGCCACGGCGACTTCGGGCCCACGGCGCCAGGCGCCTGATCGCGCCCGCTGCCCATACTCTAAAGCTCAGCCTGACCTTTTGGGCTATACTGCGCGCGTGCCGGCGCCGCCGGCGTCCGCAGCCGGCCCGCCGGTCGCTGTGAGCTCTAAAGAGGAGAGGCACGATGGACGAGACGTTCCCCGACCTTGGCTCGCTCACGGATGTCGAACTGAAAGACGTCATCCGCCAGCTCACCGAGGAGGAGACCGAGATCTCCTACAAGCGGCGCATCCTGCACGGCAAGATCGACATCCTCCGCGCCGAGCTGGTCAACCGCCTGCGCCACAAGCACGACGACGGGGACATCGCCATCACCGGCGAGGACGTGCAGCGGCTCACGGACATCCTCGCCAACCGCCAGCCGTAGCAGCGATGGCCCAGCACTGCACCGAGTGCGGCTTTCTCAACGACGAGAGCGCGAACTACTGCCAGCGCTGCGGTGCCCTGCTGGCGCGCCCGCAGGACGCCGGCGCGAGCGAGCCCGTGACGGCCACGTATCGCATCGACGAGACCGGCGAGCTCGTCCCCATGGAGATCGGCGAGGTCACCGCCAACGGGCCCGCGCTCGTGATCCGCGCGGGCGGCGGCCGCGTGGGGGAGAGCTTCGCGCTGGACGGGGAGCGCATGTGCATCGGCCGGCGCCCCGACTGCGAGGTGTTCCTCGACGACATCACCGTCTCGCGCGACCACGCCCTGCTGATCTACCGCGCCGACCAGTGGTACCTGGACGACTGCGGCTCGCTGAACGGCACCTACGTCAACCGCTCGCGGATCGAGTCCCACCGCCTGGAGGAGGGCGATGAGGTGCAGATCGGCAAGTACAAGCTGAGCTTCCACGCGCGCTGATGGCCACCCACGCCAAAGATGCAAGCCCATCCGCCCAGGCGCTCGCGCCCGACGGATCCTCCCCGCCCCAGGAGCTGGAGCTCGAGCTCTCCGGCGGGCCGGGCGGGGCGAGCGGGGTGGGTGGGGCGGGTGGGCCTTCATCCCCGCACGCAGACGGCGAGCTGGAGCTCGCCAAGCGCCACAAGTCGCTGACGATCGGGGCCGTGTGCAAGGCGCTCGCCCAGGAGTTTCCCGACATCTCCATCTCCAAGATCCGCTACCTCGAGGACCAGAAGCTGCTCACCCCGCGCCGCACCCCCGGCGGCTACCGCCTGTACACGCAGGGCGACGTCGCCCGTCTGCGCACCATCCTGCGCATGCAGCGCGACGAGTTCCTGCCGCTGCGGGTCATCCGCCAGGAGCTCGCCGCCGGGCGCTCGCCCGAGGAACCCACGATCCCCGGCCGCGGTGGGCGCGAGGGCGGGCGCGTGTGGCGACCGAGCGTGAGCGTGCGCGAGGCCACCGGCGCGCTGTACTCGATCGACGACGTGCTCGAGGAGACCAAGGCCGAGGCCAAGCTCGTGCGCGAGCTCGAAGAGTACGGCGTGGTCAAGGGCGAGATGCGGGGCGGCGTGCGCTACTTCGACGAGACCGAGCGCGAGATCATCGCCGCCGTGGCCGAGCTCGCGCGCTACGGCGTGGGCGGGCGCAATCTCCGGGTGTTCCGCTCCTCGGCCGACCGCGAGGCCAACCTGCTCCAGCAGATCCTCGCCCCGGCCCTGCGCTCGCGCAACCCCGAGCGCCGCAAGGAGGCCGTCGAGGCGCTCGAGAACCTCGCCGCGGTCGCCACCCACCTCAAGCACCTGCTGCTCATCCGCGACCTGCGCAAGATCGTCCGCTGACGCCCGATGACGGACGCCGAGCTGCGCTCGCTGATCCGCGAGATACCCGACTTCCCCAAGCCCGGGATCGGCTTCAAGGACATCACGCCGCTGATGGCCGACGCGCGTGCGCTGGCCGCGTCCGTGCACGCGCTCGCCGGGTACGCGCGGGCGCTGCGCGTCGACTGCGTGGTGGCCGCCGAGGCGCGCGGCTTCCTGCTCGGGCCCGCGCTCGCGCTCGAGCTCGGCGCGGGCTTCGCGCTCGCGCGCAAGCCCGGCAAGCTCCCCTACGACACCGTCAGCGCCGAGTACCTGCTCGAGTACGGCGAGGGCGCCCTCGAGCTCCACACCGACGCCGTCGCCGCCGGCAGGCGGGTGCTCGTGCACGACGACCTGCTCGCCACCGGCGGCACCGCCGCGACGCTGTGCCAGCTCGTCGAGCAGCTCGGCGGCGAGGTCGTCGGCTGCGGCTTTCTGATCGAGCTCGCCTTCCTCGGCGGGCGCGAGCGGCTCGCGGGGCGCGAGGTGCATGCGCTCGTCGTGTATGACTCATGACGAACTCTGTATCACTATAGTTGTACAGACCGTGGTTGCGGGCAATAGCCGCGCCACGCCTCCCACCGGCGCCCCTCCACGCAACTAAGCTTGGCCGCCCATGCCGACCACGCGCGCCAGCCGCACCATCGCCGCGCCCATCCAGGAGCTGTGGGAGCTGCTCCTGGACCCGCATCACCTGCCGCGCTGGTGGCCGCGGGTGACACGCGTCGAGGATGTCGCCCACGGGGCCTTCACCGAGGTGATGAAGACCAAGAAGGGCAAACTCGTGCGCCTGGACTTCGACGTGCTCAGCGACGAAGCCACCCACACCCTCACGTGGGCGCAGCGGATCGCGGGCACGCCGTTCGCGAGCGTGCTCACGTCGGCCGAGACCGAGCTGCGCCTGACGCCGACCGGCGAGACCGCCACGGAGGTGACGATCGAGCTGCGCCAGCAGATGGGGCGCCATCGGTCGGCCGACAAGGCGTACTCGGGGGGCATGTACATGCGGGCGCTGCCGCGCTTCGGTGCGCCGCTCGTGCGCCGCGCGGCCGCCTCCACGCTCAAGCAGGCGCTCGACGGCCTCGAGCGGATCAGTGGCTGAGCCGGCGAGCGCCCCGGCCCCGGGCGCCGGACGCGCGACGAGCCCGCCGCCCGCACGGCCGATGCGCTGGTGGGGCTGGGGGGACGCGGCGCAGGCGCCGGCGCTGCCCGCCCACGCGCTCGAGTTCCTGCGCGAGCGGATCGGCGCGGCCGCCCGGGCGTGCCCGCCGGTGGCGCTCGCCCACGTGCGTGTGGAGCCCTCGGCGCTGAGCGGGGCGGCGCTCGACGGGCTGCGGGCGATCGTCGGCGCCGAGCATGTCCGCGACGAGCACCGCGCGCGGGTGGAGCACGCCGCGGGCAAGGGCTACCCCGACCTCGTGCGCCTGCGGGCGGGCGCGCCCGAGGGGGCACCCGACGCGGTCGTGTACCCGGACAGCCACGACCAGCTCAGGGCGCTGCTCGAGTACTGCGCGGGCCGCTCGCTGGCGGTCGTTCCCTTCGGCGGGGGCACGAGCGTGGTGGGCGGCGTGGCGCCGCTGCGGGGCGCCCACGCGGGTGCGGTGGCGCTCGACACGAGCCGCATGGCACGCGTCCTGGAGCTGGACGGGCAGTCGGCGACGGTGAGCGTGCAGGCGGGCATGCGGGCGCCGGCGCTCGAGCGCTACCTGGCCGCGCGGGCGCTCACGCTGGGGCACTTCCCGCAGTCCTTCGAGTACGTCTCGCTGGGCGGCTGCGCGGCCACGCGCTCGGCCGGGCAGGCGTCGAGCGGCTACGGGGCGATCGAGAAGATGGTGCTGGGCCTGCGCCTGGCGGCGCCGGCCGCTGACATCGAGCTGCCGGCGCTGCCCGCGAGCGCCGCCGGACCCGGGCTGCGCCAGCTGCTGGTGGGATCGGAGGGCACCCTCGGGGTGATCACCGAGCTCTCGCTGCGCGTGCGCCCGGCGCCGCGCGAGCGCATCTACGAGGGCGCCTTCTTCCCCGACTTCACCGCCGGCTGGCAGGCGCTGCGGACGCTCGCCCGCGAGCACGCCCTGCCGGACGTGGCCCGCGTCTCGGACGAGCCCGAGACGCGCATGTCGCTCGCGCTGGCGGGCTCGGGCGGCCTCAAGGGGCGCGTGGGCCGCGCGTATCTCGGCCTGCGCGGCTACCGCGAGGGCGTGCTCGCGATCCTCGGCTTCGAGGGCTCGCCCGAGGAGGTGGCCGCCAGGCGCCGGCGGGCGCTCGCGCTGGTGCGCGGCCATGGCGGGCTGGCCGTCGGACGCTCCCCGGGCGAGGCGTGGCTGCGGGGGCGCTTCCAGGCGCCCTACCTGCGCGACGAGCTGCTCACCCACGGCGTGATGGTGGAGACGCTCGAGACCGCCGCCCAGTGGTCGCACCTGGCGCGCCTGCACCGCACGGTGGGGGCCGCGGTCGAGCAGGCGCTGCGCGCCTACGGCACGCCCGGCCTCGTCATGTGCCACGTCTCGCACGTGTACGAGACCGGCGCGTCGCTGTACTTCACGCTGATCGCCCGCCAGCGCGAGGGCGATGAGATCGGGCAGTGGCTCGCCGTCAAGCGGGCGGCGGGCGAGGCGATCATGGCCGGCGGCGGCACCATCACCCACCACCACGGCGTCGGGCGCGATCACGCGGGCTGGATGCCGCGGGAGGTGGGGGAGGGCGGGGTGGCGGCGCTGCGGGCGCTGAAGGCCGAGCTCGACCCGGCCGGGATCATGAACCCCGGCAAGCTGCTCCCATGAGCGCGGCGGCTCATAACCCGAAGGTCGCGGGTTCGAATCCCGCCCCCGCTATGCGAAAAGGCCCCGCAAATGCGGGGCCTTTCCCTTGAATAAGAGTCTCGCGGGCTTGCGATTTCGTACCAATTGCGTACCAATATCCTGCCGGACCTCCGGGCACCTATGCGAGCGTTCAGTTTGGCAGCGACCACTCTCGGATCGCGCGGCACACGAGTAGCCTCTGCGAGTTCAGGCGCCGATTGCGATGAACGCCGCCCAATAGTCGGGGTGCGCATACGGTCTGCTCGACCCGCCGGCGCTCGACCCGGCCGGCCCGCCGCGGCGCCCGGGAGTCCTATCCTGCTCAACCCGGAGCGCGTACTCGGCCGCGAGCTCGGAATGGTGGTCGAGAAACTTTCGCTCCCGCTCCTCGCTGACGTCTCGAAGCCACAGCTGTGCGGCGCGCAGGGCCTCTGGCGGAGTGCGGGTGCCGCCGCGCAGCTCTTGGTAGAGACGGGTCATCAACAGCGCGGTCGCCAGATCGTCGACGGGCCATAGGCTTGCGATTACGCAGGCACTACCCGCGGCGAGCAGTGCCGCGGCGATCGAGAACTCTGCTTGAAGCAGTCCGCTCATCGTGGCTTGGGCGCTCTGACAGGCCGAAACAACCACGAGCCTCGCCTTGAGTTGTGCGATGGTGGTCAGCGCGCTTGCGGGCAACGGCCCCGACGCGAGTTCGATCGCGGCTTCGTCGGCGTCGAACATCCCGCCTCGGGCGTGGCACGCCAAATGTAGATGGCTGGCGCGTGGAGCGTGGCGCTTGAGGAAAGCGAGTGTGGCGGCCGACCCCGAGGCGCAGTCGCTCGTGTCGCCGTCGAAGACGGCGGCGATCTCCTTTACCTCTGACTGCGCGGCGGGGAGGCTGCCATCGGGGTCGGCGAGCGCCACCAGCCGCCGCGGCGTCTCGCTAGCGAGTTTCGCCCGCGAGATTGCCGTAGCGCAGACTGTGGCACTGGGGGCGTACCGGAGCACGATGCGGTCGGCTAGGGTCTCGTCGTCGGAGGGGAGCGTCGTCGCCTGAAGCGGTGCCATGTCCAGCGTTCCGCACGGCACCAGCGTCGCTGCGCTGGCATTGATGCTTTCGAGAAGCTCCACGAGCGGTGCAGTGATCGTCTCAGACAGCCACGGCAGTAGCTGGTCGAGACCGCTCGCGATGTCCTGGTCGTCGCTCTGCCCCGACGCCGCGAGCACGAAAGAGCCGCTAGGTTCGGTTCCTTCGAGCCGACCGCCATTGACGATCATGCGCATGAATATCTCGGTGCTGGTAGGGGAAATGAACCGCGCCTCCGTGGAGACATCGCCGTGCTGCCGTCGGTGGAGCATCAGCAGCAGCGTCCCCTGCGGCGCGGGGTTCACGTAAACCAGTGGCCACGCCGGCTCGACCGCGGTAGCGATCTCGCTCCAGCGGGCGCCGGTGCGGAAGTGCGCGAGCCCCGGAAGCTCGCGGATCGCGGCGATCACCTCGCCAAGCCGACGTGACGCTTCGGAATCGGTTGTGTCGATCGGCAAGGCAACAAAGGCGGCCGCCGCAGTTTCATACTCGATGCGCAACTCGCTGGGTACGTGCGCAATCATGCGCTTGTCCCCCGTTGAGAGGCCAAGGCGTCGCTGCAGTTCTCGCGCGCGGCCGGTGTCGAGTGCGACGGCGGCTGCTTGCAGGTCGCCCGCCTGGGCGAACGCGTAGGCCGCCCAGCGGTGCAGGTTGCCGGTGCTTCTGGTCTGAGTGGCTAGCGCGCTGTTATCGACGCGTACGTTGATAGTGATTTCCGCGGCGGAGAGAGCGTCCTTGAATGCCGCTGCCGCTGCAGGCCAGTCCTCGCGCACGGCGAGGATCGCGCCGGTGCGCCAGGCGAGTTCCTTGCAGGTCACTGGTGCGCTTTCGGGGCTCACGAGCTCAAGTCCCTCGTGCGCCCGAGTGAGCGCCTCGTCTACTTCACCCAGTTGCTGGAGCGCGTTGCTGAGGTCGTCGAGGATCCGCGCGTAGCGCAGAGGGTCCGCGTCCTTGGGTGTGAGTGCGAGCGCAGCGGTCAGGTGCTCGCGCGCGGACTGCAGTGCGGCGGTGTTCTCGAATAGCTCGTCGAGCTCGCCTTCGGCGTGGGCGTCGAACATCTGCGCTGGAGTGTGGTTCGCCGCACTGAGTTCGAGGCGTCCGAGCCCGTGGTGGGCTCCGCCTACCAGCGCCGGGTCCGTGATGGCCTCGCCACAGTCGATGGCGGTCTGGTAGGCGCTCCGGGCCTCGCCTGGATCGCCCTCGCCCATCTCCGCGACGGTCTGCAGCGTGTAGGCGAGGTTGATTTGGGTGTAGGCCCAGTTATCCGCATCGCGTTCAGGGTCGCGGTACGTGAGGGCTTCTCGGCAGAAACGCACCGCGGCGCGGGCGTCGTCAAGTCGGTCACGCCGCCTTCTGAGCAGCGCGACGGCGAGGTTGGTCTGCATCATCGCCCGCAGCTCTCTGTCCTCTGATCCCTCGATCTGGGCGAGCCCGTCACGCAGCGAGGCGATTGCACGCTCTATGTTCTGCGCCGGATCTCCCTTGACTCGCTCGCCGTAAGCTAGGCCGCGGTGCATGAGGATTCGTGCTGCCTGTTCACCGGAGACGGCGACCTCGAGTGCGGCTTCGAAGGACTCGAGCGCTTCCTCAAGCTCCTCGGCGCGATGCTTGCTGCTCAGTTTGCAAAGCAGCCGTCCCCGTTGGTGGAGCAGCTCGCACACGCTCAGGCCGTATCCGATCTCGATTGCCAACGGGAGTACGCGATTGAGCATCTTGAGAGCGCGAGGGATCTCTCCCGCGGCCTCGGTGGCATCAATCTGTTCTTGTTGGGCCTGAAGTTCCTTGCCCCGGGCGTCTTGGATCTGGCGCTCGGATGCAAATGCATCCCAAGCAGCGCAGGGATCGCCGACTGCAGCCTGCAGAAGCCGGCGCACGGGGACGAACAGCGGCCCGTACGCCGGGGCGTTGGCGAGCTCCGCGACCTGCTGGACCGTAGAGTCCGACAACAGCTCGGCGCGACGCGCTAGCAGCGCGAGAAACGAGTCGAGGTCTTCGAGCTTGAGGATCTCAAGGACCCACTCCCGGACAGCGTCGTGTTCCCGCTCCAGCAGTTCCCGCTGCTTGCGCAGTGCCCGGTTTCGCGTCGCCTTGCCCATGCTCCGATGCTGGCATACGAGGTTCCCGGGAGCAGAATCTGCCTAGGCGATTCTGTGCCCACGCGTTACCGGCGGGTTTACGATCCTCCGGTCTTTTAATCCGGTGGGGCGAGTTCGAGTCTCGCACGGGGCATGGAGAAGGGCCTGGAGATGGGCGGTTTTCATCAACGGGTGCGGTCAGATCCCGAATTTGGTCGCCATTTGGTCCCGAGATCGCCCGGCGGCACCGCGCGACTACGATTCCGACGGCGCTTGAGCTATAGCCGCTTGGCGAGTAGATCGGCCAGGCGAGCACCGGCACCCCGCTCATAGATCCACGCCTTGATCTCGAAGTCGGCGATTCGCAGTGTAGGCAGCCACCCGTGCACGGCGGGCAGCAGATCGGCGAGTGCGTCGCGGTAGGCGCGCTGGCGGTGGCGACCATCCTCGTGCGGGAAGAGTGGCGGCTTGGGTCTACCAAACCGACCGCCCTCCAAGCGGACCTTCGCTTCGCTAGCCCGCAGCCAGACGCTGCGATCGAACGCTACCCGCACAGACCGCGGGTAGCGACGGAGCGTAATCGCGCGATAGCGATTGAAGTGCTGGGTCTCGTCGAACTCGACGATCCGCGGCGGCTCGCCGCGACGCTGAAGGATGCAGTCCACCGCGCGACGCTCTCGCGGTGGCATCACGTCAGGTAGTTCCATGCCGGTCAGCTCTCCGTACAAGGTCTCCACGAGCCCCCAGCGCCGGCCTGCCTCGCCCGCTCCGGGGCGCTGGAGCCAGTCCGGCGTTGGCTGCTCGCGACCGCCGTAGACCTTCCGGACGAGATCCACCGTTGCTCGCTCCATCTCCCTGAGCATCAGACCAACCTACCCGCCCACCGCGGAGTCGTGGCTCGAACCGGGAGCATCACGATCTTCAGAAGGCGCAGAGAGCCTGCTTGAAAGCCCGCCCATCCACCCATTCTGATTTGCAGTGATTTTGTGCCGGATTGGTAGCAATCTGCTCCTGAACTGATCCCGTACCATCTCAGGCGATGCCAGAGGTGTCCCTTGATCTACAACCTGCTACGGCCGTCACGAGCGCGTCGCTTGACTTGTCCAGTGCTAGCGTAGACCTCCTTCTCATCACAGGCGCCGGGGCGAGCCGCAACCTCGGTAAGACCGACGAGCCGATGCCGCTTATGGACGACTGGTCGAACGCGCTGGTCGATGCACTCGAAGCTGCCGAACGTGGGCTCGCTGCGCGCTGCGGGCTCCGCGTAAGCCTCAGCGGCACCGAGTTCGAGGAGGCCCTCGGGCTGCTACTTCGATGGGAGGCGTTCAAATACCTCAACAGCCACTTCGCTGAAATGACCGACTCCGCGAGTGACTTCCAGCGGCTCGACGGAACCGCTACACAGCGCCTTGGGACGCTACGCCGCGTCCTCGACCAGACGATGTACGGCCTTTTCGGCCAGGAGCGTGTCGATACCGAGGCTGCTGCCGCGGCATACGGCAACCTTCTGCGGGAGCTGAAGGTGCGCACACTCGCCGTGGCTACCACAAACTACGACCGTTCTTGCGAGGCGGCGTTGTCGGCCCTCAACAGGACCCCTGACACCGGCTTTCGTATTGACGACTCGGAGAGCGTGCCGCGACTTGATGTCCGCGGGCTCATCAGGCGGGCGATCGAGGGGCAGCGGACACCTTGTCTGCATCTTCATGGGGCGATTGGCTGGTATCAGAAGGATCGAATCGTCTATGACCACAAGGCCGACCACCCATACAACCAGACGCTTGGCACGCCAGTGGTTCTCTACCCGGACCCGCAGAAGGACCCCACGAACGATGAGAACGTGGCAGCGCTATGGGACGAGTTTCTGGTGGCGCTAGCGGAGGCGGACCGCGTGTTGGTGCTTGGGCACTCGCTCCACGATCCTGCGCTAATCGCAGCGATCCGGGCTGCCCAACCGAAGAAGCTGGGCGTCACGTTTCTAATGTCTAGCGACGCGCCCGAGGAGCAGGCGCGGATTCGAGAGCAGCTCCCGGGCGCAACTCCCGTGCCTATCGAGTTCGGGGCGGAACTGAACATCGACTTGTCCCATGGCTATCAGTTGCTCCCTTGATGCGCGGCGGTCTGCGGCTAGTGCTTGTGGTGTGCGCCGATCGCCTGGCCTTGCTATTTGTCCCGGAAGAGACTCGGGGTCCGGAGGATGAGTCGCGCCGCGCACGTATGCTGTGTCTGCGAGTCGGATTGTCAGACGGTCCACGGAGAGCTTCTGTAACCGGTCACCTTTCCTAGCGAACCCGGTGGCGCATGCGTTCGGTCTCGGTCGTGTAGATCTCCTCCGGGGGCACAAAGAAGTCGAAGTGTGCGTAGAGCGACGAGACAAGTCGTCGGACGAGATCTGGCAGCGTGTCGGATATCGCCAGAGCCTCAACCGTGATCGACGTGCGCACCTCATTCTCGCGGCATATGCGGCCGGGCGTAACCCAGCGGTTCGGGGAGCCGATAGCACTAAGCACGCGACCCTGAAGCCCGACCCAAGTCATCATCAACTCGACTGTGTCTGCACTCAGACGATCAGCCAGGCGGCCCGCGTGCAACAAACACTCGCCAGTACGCCATACCGGGAGCGTCAAGCCGAATATCTTACCCTGGCCGATGTCGGCAGGAGCTTCAACGTCCTCCTGGAGGAGCCTAGTGAGGGACATGCGCCCGTGTGGGTCGGCCCGCCAAAAATCCCCTAGCGCAGTGTCCTTTAGCCAACACTCGATGACACCGTCCTTGAGGTAGGGTTTCCGCTCCCGTTGGTTGTCTAGGAGCAGCCACACCGGCCAGCCCGTCTCGTGGCCCTCTACTTCGCGGATGATCTGAATGAACTCGGGAAGGCTCGGCGGCCGCTCTACCGGGCTGACTCGGTAGGAGCAGTTCCAGTAGCCGCGCCGATAGCGTTCATCCATCGTCAGGGCCCCCAAGCTGATCTAGCCTCGCCATAGATTCTTGCGCCCACCTCAGCAACGGGTCGGCTTGCCCGGACGCGAGATCGGTGACCTCCTGCGCAAGCGTCGGTTCGGTGCGCAGTACCTCAAGGACGCGCCGGAACCCTTCGAGCTGGCGCTCGCGGTTGTTCTCCATGCAGCGCTCGATTAGTTCCTGCCAGTCGGCTCCACTGTCCGGTGGAGCGCTCGCTGGCCCCTGTCGGCGGATGTAGTAGCAGTGATCGACGAGGCGCGAACCTGCCGGGGCGCCGCGGGATCGGATTGGCGTGCGGTGGCCGCCGGGCACGACCACGATGACGTGTCGAGTCCCAGCAGTGCTGTCGAGGTGATAGGTCGAGCACTCGAAGACTGGCTCTGCGTGCGCCTTAAGGACGTTGTTGATCTCGTCCTGCGAGTAGCGCGCCAGATCGTAGGTGCATTCGCCGGAGGACTCCCAGCCTCCGCTCGTCTCGGCGAAGCCAAACAGCAAGTTGCCACCACCGTGATTCGCCAGCGCGATTAGCTCGCGTGCGACATTCGCTCGCTCGACCCTACTTGTCAGGTCCAGCCAGTCCTTGATCTCCGTACCGGCACTCTCGGCAGGATAGTCGAGCAGCGAGCGCAACTCGCGCTCAAGGTCGGGGGCGACAGCCACGGGGCGATCGTAGTGCAGCGAACCGCCATCAGCACTCCACCGCCGAGCCGGCGGGTCTCCGGCTGCTACGTCGGCTCTAGCGGCTCATCCGGCAGGCTCAGCGTGCTAGGCACGTTGCGGCGTTAGCACCAGGGCGTTCGTCCCAGTGCCAGCCAGGATGGCGGATCGGTCGGCAGAGCGAACGACACACCGCCCGCAAAGATGTATCGAATGTGCTCGCTCCAGCGAGCTCGCATGAGCCTTTTCACGCCAACTTTGCCTCGTCTGGTGGCTTTCTCGCGCGGCGGGATGTAGCGTGGCCAGCAAAGCCACAGTTTGGGCCCCGGCGGCAGCGCGAACTGCCCCGGGGCCGTGGCACGGAAAGGAGGTGCCTTCCCATGCAGGATCAGCCTAGTGCTGGAGACATCGGCGCGCATGATGAAGTGGAACGCGTGGTGCTGGAACTGTGCTGCTCGACCCTCGGTCTGCGAGGCCGTGGTCGATGCAGGAGCTCGCGGTTGCAGTCGGGAGCGCGCTGCACGCAGATATTGCCATGGTGGGTTTTGCACGCTGCGGGCTTGGTGCATCGCTGCCACGAGTGCGTGTGGCGACGCGCCCGGCGGCGCGTTTCCACCACGCGCTTGCCGAAGCCCCGTAGCGCTGGTTAGACAGACAAGACGATAGGCAAATAGTGCCCCCGCGCTGTGTGACCAGCCGGGGGCGTGGCACCGAGAGATTTGGGCTCCCGGCGCACGGAGCAGCCTACCCCGATGGGGTTGGCTGGCCCGTGCTTGCCGTTGGCTGTCTCCCGGGGCCTCCAACCCGAAGCGGAGGAACCGAGAATGAGCAGTAGCGGTGATGTGATCCCTGATGTGCTGGTGTTGGCCGCGATCGACCGTGCCGAACGCCATTCTTTGAGCGAGCGGTCGGGCGCGGCGAGATACTCGATCATGGAGCACCTTGGCCTCTCGACACGCTCGAAGGAAGCGCGGCGTGTCCGCCAACGCCTCGGCGAAATGACGGCGGACGGGCTGGTCGAGCCGGTTCGACGCGGTGGCATGGATGGCTGGGTGCTCACGCCGGATGGCCGCGGGCGGCTGGGCGAAGCTGTCGCGGCGGGTGGGCTGGCGGTGTTGCCCGAGTCTCCGCAACACCGACGCTGGAGGGAGTCGCGGGAAAAGGCCGGCCGGGCGATCGAGCGGTTCCGTGAGCGTCTGCGTGTGGCGCTCGCTGACGCGGAGGGTCTGCTTGACGCCAACGAGCGCGTGCACTCGGATGCGTGGTTCGAGCTCGCGGAACGCTTGCAGCGGTCGTGCAGGCGGCTCGGTAGGGCGACGCACTGGCTTTATGAGTGGCCCGAGCCCGACGACGAGCAAGCGGAAATCGACGAACGCCACGAGTCAGGCGATGAGAAGCTCTCAGAGGATGAGCTGGCAAGCCGCCGCTCTCGCCGCTCCGGTCGCCGCGGCTACTTCCTGGACGACTAGCCACGGTGCTGCCCGGGTTTGGGCTGTCGTGGTTGTTGTCGCGGTGCGCGTCAGGTTTCGCGTCAGGCTCGGGTCGTGGCCCGCACCCTGCTTTTGGCTTTGTGATGCGGCTCTGCCTGCCCCGGGTGGTGTCCGGGGTGGGTGGGGTCAGGTCATTGACCACCCCCTCTCCGCTTCGCTGCTATGCGGTGGTCAATGACCTGACCTGGGTTGGTGGGGCAGGCAGAGCGGAGAGGGTTGTTGTGGGCAGGGTGCTGGTGGTTGGTGTTCTGGAAATAGAAAAACAAAGAAAGAAGATCTCGGGATGGCGACGTGGTGGTTGCCGTGGGTGTGCTGTCAAGGCGGGTAAGGCCGGTCCTGCGCTGGTGCTCGGAGCGGCCTTACCTCCTACATGATATGTAGCTGACGCGTGTTCTTGACAGGCATGGCTTGCGGCGTATGATGTGTCGAGTGCTCTCGTGTTCTGTGATCTTGGAGGCTTGTTTTGTCTGAGCGTTCGCGTGGCGTCATCGGCCGAGCTTCGCGTGGCGTTATCGCTGAGATCGACGAGCGCCTAAAGAGCCTTGATGAGCAACTCGCCTCACACGAGCAACTGCTAGCCGAACGCAACCGGCTGAGGGCGGCCAGGTCGACCCTGCTCGGGGAAAGTCCCACCGGGCAGATCACCCAGGACGACGTCGCGGCGTATCTCGCGGAGCACCCCGGGTCACGGCCCGGACAGATTGCGGATGCGCTCGGCGTGTCCTCCGGGCGTGTCTCCGCGCACCTCTACCGCGCGAAGACCACAAGGTTCGTGAGCCGCGACGACGGCTGGTATCTCCGCGAGAAGCCCGCAGGGGGCGTCGAATGAGCCCACTGCATTTGGAAAGACGGCGCATGACGCCGAAGCCTGCGGGTGCGATGACGCGTAGCGGCCAGAATGAGGCGCTGCGCCGGGGCGACCTCGATCTGCTCGGCTGGCTCAGTGAGCAGTACGGTGCCCGCACCGACCAGCTAGAGACACTGCTGGGCTGCGGTCCGCGCACCGTTCAGCGCACCGTCGCGCGCCTACGCGCCGCCGGGCTCGTTACTGCCCGTCGCCTCTTGGTCGGCGAGGCTGCGTGGGTGACGCCGACCGGCGCAGGGCTGCGCGCCGCCGGCTTCAACTTTGGCGTCTGGCGCCCGAGGCTAGGCCTGTTGACCCACGTCGCCGCGGTCAACGACGTGCGCCTGCTCGTGCAGGCCCGGTCTCCCGAGAGCGAATGGATGTGTGAGCGCCTACTGGCCCGCGAGCGCGAGTCGGGCGAGCACCTCGTGGATGCGCTCGTCCGGGTCGGCGGACAGCGTGTCGCAATCGAGGTCGAGCTGACCGTCAAGTCGCGGCGGCGGGTCACAGCGATCCTCGACGAGCTCACCAGTCGCTTCGACACCGTCCTCTACTTCTGTGCGCCTGCGCCTCACCGCCTGCTGAGCGAGCTCGCCGAGAGCGGCCGGTGGCCGACGCTCGGTGTGCGCGAGCTACCCCAGCTGCGTGCAACCACGCAATGAGCTCGCCTGCGCAGACGGAGGGAATCGGGCGTGCGGTCCTCGGGCGTCGTCGGGCAGGATCGCTGCTCCGTCGACACCAGCCAGCTTCGGCGCAGGCAACGCGAGCACGGACCGATGCGCGCGCTCTGATTGGCGACGCCGACGGTGAGCGAGGGGTCACGCTCGCGATGCGGCTGGGCGGAGAACGCGCGCTGTCGGTAGACCGCGGCATGGTGCTGCTCGCTCCGCAGCGGCTGTGCCGGCACGTGCTCGTGTGCGGCGCCACTGGCTCAGGAAAGACAGAGACGCTGTTGCGCCTCGCCTGGGCCCTCGCCCGCACAAGCGACACGCCGGTGTTCTATCTCGACGGGAAGGGCGACCGCGAGACCGCTGCGCGGTTCTGCGGGCTGATGGCCGACGCCGGACGAGTCACGCGCGTGTTCCCTAACGAGCCGTTCGATGCGTGGCGCGGCGCTGCGCACGAGATCCACGGGCGGCTGATGGAGATCATCGACTACACCAGCGATGGGCCCGCCGCGTGGTATCGGGACGTCGCCAAGAACGTGCTGCGGCTCGTTTGCGAGCACCCCGATGGCCCGCCACGCTCCTCCGACGCAGTGCTCGCGCGGATGGACGCGGACACTCTGGGCAAGGCACACAATGGGTCAAGTGCGTTGGCCGCGCTGTCGGCTCAGCAGATCAAGCAGGTGCGGTTGCGCTACGAGGCGTTCTTCGGACAGACACGCGGATCCCTCGACGGCACCTGGGCATGGGAGGACACGAACGCTGCGTATCTCCTGCTCGACTCGCTCTCGCTGCGGGAGGAGACAGCGGGGCTCGCGCGGATGCTCTTCGAGGACTTCGCGCACTACTTCAGCACCCGCAAGCCACGAGCCCAGTTCGCCGTGTTGATCGTGGACGAGTTCTCCTCGCTCGCGCAAGGAGCAGGGATGGCCGGGCGGATCGAGCAGGCACGTGGCTTCAACACCAGCCTGATCCTCGCCCCGCAGGTCGTCGCCGGCATGGGCGACGAGACCGAAGCCGCACGCATCCTCGGTTCAGTCGAGACGGTCGTCTGCCACCGCGTGAACACCCCCGAAGAGATCATCGCCTTGGCCGGCACGCGCAGAGCCGTCGAGTACTCGACGCACTACGCCAGCGAAGGCGCCACCGGCGAGGGCTCAGCACGGGTGCAGCACCAGTTCAAGATCGATCCGAACAAGGTCCGGGCACTGTCACCCGGACACGCGTACGTCATCAGCCGTGGGCGGGCGATGAAGATCCACGTTCTTCGCGCGCCGGATCTGCTGTGCGCGCTCCCCGACCCGGTCGCCTCAGCCCCCAGTCAGGCGGCCGATCCGCAGCACGCGCTTGCGCCGACGGAACTCTCAAGGCTGCCGTTCTAGTCAGCGCCCCCGGCAACCTCGGATGGCCGTTACGAGCATCCGGTAGGTGACAGAGTCGCGACCGCGATCTTCCACGTCTGGCCTTCGTGCGCCATCGACCAGCTCCCGCTCCATTCCTGGCATCCATTCGAAGATTCGGTCTTGAATTCGACGATCGATGCTCTTACTGAGCCTTGGGATGTCAATTCCGGCTGAACGTTGAGCATGAAGTGTTGTGGCGCGACGGCCTTTTGGCCTTCGATCCAGGTCTGTTCGCCTTCAAGGCGTTGCGCCTCGGCTGGTGTGAAGTCTTGCCACGCCGCGCTGTAGTTGCCTTCTTCAATCTCTTCGAAGTGTCGGTTCAGGGTATCGACGACTTCTTCCGCCGCGCCAGTCGGGGATCCTTCGGGAGTCGTTCGGGTTTCTTCCGGCGGCGGACTGCAGGCAGGACGCGGTGCCGGCTGGGGCGCCGTGCGCCAAGCGGTGAGTAGCGGTGCTGCGACGTCGGCCGAGACCGCGAACGCCAGGCCGTTTGCCTGAGTCGTGCCGAGGTCGACTAGGCCGATCACTTCCCCGGTTTCCTGTGAGATCAATGGACCACCGGAATTGCCTGGGTTGACTGCGGCATCGGTTTGAACGAGACGAGTGCGTGTGACCCCGTCAATCGGGATCGTGCGGTCGAGGCCGCTTACTGACCCCTTCGTGACGGTGAGCGGGAGGCCTAGCGGAAACCCAATCGCCGCTACATTCTCGCCGAGTTCAGGCGATCGGGTAGCGAGCTTGAAGATATGCCCGGTCAGAGGTTTCGATGCTTCCACGAGGGCGACGTCGCGGTCCCGGTCATCGCCGATGACCGTTCCTGTCGCCACGGGTACTCCGTCTTGCTTGAGGACGATCTTTGTTGCTTCGTCGGTGACGTGATCGACGGTCGCCACCAGACGCGGTGAGATGAGGAATCCGGTCCCGATGTCCCCGCCAGAGCAGCTGCTCCCTTCGATCCTGACGACGCCGGTTTTATCGCTCGCGACCAGTTGCGTGAAGGACGGAGTCTGAGAGGCCTTATGCGCGGGCGCGATCGTCACCGTCTTTGTGCTCGTTGCGCCGCACCCCGTCACGAGCAGAATGACGATCGCGCAATACCCCGACGCACTGGTCGTCGACCGCCGTCTCCAAGTCCCCCGCATGCACGGGTTATATCGGGCGACGCGTCGCCATGGCGGGTCGCGAGTTCCTCTCAGCGCAACGCTTCGCGCAGCACGATCACTTCGCTTGCGGCCAATTCGGCGGCGGATCGCGGAACTTCTCGAGCGGTGATTGCCGCGGCGATGCCACGGACTGCGCTGACGCCGATAGTCGGGCTGTCTTCGTTGACGGTGCGTCCCGATCCAAGTATCAAGTCATCACCAGCGGTAGCGGCGAGCGCCGCACGCTCCGAGATGGGCCCAAAGGGAGCAAGCGCTCCCGCTCCGATACTGTCGGTGATCGTGACACCGCGGAACCCGAGTCGGCCCCGCAGTTCGCCTTGAATCACGGTGCTTGAGAGACCCGCGGGTAGGTTCGGATCCAGTGCTCGGTAGGTACCCCAGGACAGCATGATCAGGCGTACGTGGGCCTTGATCGCCGCTTTGTACGGACGCTCGTCGACGGCCCTGAGCTGGGCGAGCGGGAGCGTGATCGTCACGGTGCTTTCGTCGGTGTCTTGGTCGCTGGTGGCAGCCCCGAGTCCGGGAAAGTGCTTGGCCGTTGCGGCGACGCCGCGTGCTTGTTGAGCGACGATGAAGGCGCTCCCGAGCGTTGAGACAAGGTCTGGACTCGAACCGTAGGAGCGTTCGTACCGATCGATGAAGTTGCCGGCTTCGCGGTAGACGTCGAGGACTGGCGCGAGGTTCGTGTTGAGTCCCGCCGCTCTCAGCGTCTCGGCCGCTCCAGAGCCGGCCACTGCCGCGAGCTGCGCGCCGTCGGGCGACGCTCCTATCTGCTTCTCGGAAGCGTTGGGGGAACCCGGCAAGCGGCGGACCTGCCCTCCCTCCTGATCGGTCATCATCAAAAGCGGGGCTTTGACAGGGCTGCTCTCGCCGGCGGCCTGCAGCTCGCGAACCACCCGACGGAGCTGCCCAACGCTCGCGATATTCGGCGCGAAGAAGATCACGCCCGCTGCTTCTCCTTGGCGGATGCGCTCGAAAAGGTCTCGGGGAGGTTGCAGGCCGCTGTAGGAGTAGATGACGCGCTGGCCTGCCAGCTGGGCCACGGTCAATCGCTGCAACGGCGAGGGGCCGATGTCGCCACGCGCTGTGCCCCGAGCCACTGTGGTCGTCTGAGCGTCGTTGAAGCTCACGCGGGTAGTGGGCTGTATTGACACGTGCTTGGTGGAGCCGCATGCGGTCAGGAGCACCGCTAGCCCAAGGCCGAATGCGACTCGTCGATGCTGCATGAGGTTCGCTAGCACGAATGCGGAGTGATTGACGCGCGCACGATCAACCACTTGCCTTGCTCTCGCGTGAGACCGTAATCGCCGGCCCATTCGCGGCATCCGAATTCGTTGTCCTGCGTGACGAGCGAGGTCACTCGCACTTCCGCGGTGTCGCCTGCTTCGTGGGCGACTTCGCCTTCGAACTGCGCATCCCGAATTCCCGCCTTTTCCTCGCTCTGGATGAACTGGGACTTTGTGAGGCCGGCTGCGGCACCGGGCGCGAGGTATTCGTAGGCTGCACCGAATGAGTGTTCCTTGACGTCGGACCAGTATCTCCCGAGCGTGTTCAGAGGACTAGTGCCAGCACTAGCTTCGGAGCTCGACGTGGCAGCGGAGCCGTGTTCTTCTTCCGTTTGCTGTTCGCCTGACATCGAGCTCTTGTTCTCGCCGCCGTGATCCGAGCAGGCGCCTGAGAGCCCGCCCGAGTGGCTCCATTCGCCGTCATTGCATTCGACCACCCTGCCATGACCTTCCGCGAAACTCGCGATGCATGAGTGCGACGAGCAGAACTGTTCATCTTCTGCGTGTGAGGAGGAGCCCGGACCCTCCTGGCCTTCTGGAGAAGCCGCATCGCTCTGAGTGGACGTTGCTGTTGAGGCATCGGCTTCCGACGCCGATGCCGGTTCGCTGGCCTGTTTTTCCGTGACCGTCGTGGTGGTGGATGCGCAGCCAGCCAATGCCAGCGCAGACGTACAGACGACCGTTATCACCCACCAGCGCATTCTCGAAGCCCCTCTCAGCCGACGACGACAATACAGAAGTCTTGAGGCGTTGCGCTATCTGAGACGGGGCCCTCGAGTGTCTTCGTCAATCCGAGGGGGGGTCAAACGGCTGTCCCAGTCGACATGTCTAGGTCGGAGGAGGTGATGCACCTCCCGTTCTAGATCAAGGAGACGGTCATGACCCAGATCAGCGAGCTGCAGCGAATGCTGCGGCTCCCGTCGATCCCCACGCTCGCGCTATACGCCGCGACGCTCGTCGCAGAAGCGCCGGTGATCTTCACCCGCATGCTCCTCACGCTCGCCGTCGCCGCGATCGTGCTGCTCATCAAAGGCGAATCCCCGGGCGGCGCCAACGGCCTCGCCGAACTCGGGTTGATTCCCACCGGATGGGCGATCCTCGCGCTCATCACGCCGTTCGGTGGCGGCTGGTGGTGGCGGGCGAACATGGGCGGACGCGACCCGTCAGAGCGCGAGCGAGCCGCCTACCAAGACGCGATCCAGCTGCTCCAGGCTTATGCCACTGGCCCGCTTCGGCTCCCAAGCCTGTGGTTCGTCGTTGACGAGCCACAGCCCGACGCTGCAGTCTGCGGCGACACGCTCCTCCTCTCTCGCGGCCTGCTCGAGAACGAGTACCTCCCCGCGGTCCTCGCGCACGAGCTCGGGCACCTCGTCACCAGCGACGGGAAGCTCACCGCCGCGATCAACCGCCTCGTGATCAACCCGCTCCCCAAACCCAGGGAGAAGCTGCGACGCGAACGAGATCTCGTTGTCGTCGGCGGCGAGCGGCTGCTGCTGACGACCACGCTGTTCGGTGCCGCGATCTGGATCGGGCGGTTCCTCGTGCGCTTCGCACGAGGCGGGCTGGCGCTGCGCTTCCTCGCACCCGCCTGGGGCTCCTATTGGCGCGAACGCGAGTACGTCGCCGACCAGTATGCGGCCGGCCTTGGCCAGGCCGACGAGCTCGCGGACTTCCTCGAGGTCCACGCGCTGATGCACGACCACCCCGTCCCGTTCATCTGGCTCACCGAGCACACCCACCCACCCGCCGAGCTACGTATCGACCGGCTCCGCAAAGCAGATCGGCAAACCCCCGCGGTAGCTCCGGGGCCGGAACCCGTCAAGGCCGCCCCTCCGGGGCCGCCTGCGGCGGGGCCTGACGGCCCGGCCTTGACAGAACCCGACCCCTCCGCTGAACGATCACTCAGGTCGGCAGGGATGAGCCTGCCGACCATCAGCGAGGACGGAGGATCGCAATGCCTATAGGAAAGCCCAGAGGACCGGCCGCGTCTCCCGTTGGGCTGCGTTCGCGTGCGGCACGCTTGCTTGGGCGCCGTCGCGGGATCGTCGAGGCCGGCGGATTCACCCAGCTGCTCGACGCCAAGGCCGCCGGCCGGCTGCTCGGGGTGCCGCACACGTGGCTGCTCGCACAGGCCAGGATGGGGCGGATCCCGCACCACCGGCTCGGGCACTACGTGCGCTTCAACCCCCACGACCTCGAGCAGTGGCTCAAGGACACCCGGCAGGGGCCACCCGTCCAGAACGGCCGCGGGAGCCGGGAGCCATGAGCGCCGCGCAGCCGCGGAAGCGCGGCTACGGCACCGGGTCGATCTTCATCCAATCCGGGTCGTGGTACGCGAAGTGGCGCGTCGGGCGTCGCCAGGTCAAGCGCCGACTCGGCCCCGTCCGTCCTGTCGGCGGCACCGACGGGCTGACGCGCAAACAGGCCGAGCACGCACTACGACGGGTGATGGGCGAAGTGCGCCAGCTCGCGCCCGAGGAGCGGATCACCTTCCAGCAGGCCGCCGAGCGCTACATCCACCACGTCGAGCACGTCATGGTCCGCAAGGCCTCCACCGTCAAGGACTACCGGATCATCACCACCAAGCACCTCGGGCCGCACTTCCACACCAAGACGCTCGAGAAGATCACGCCCGACGACGTCGTTGCCTACATCGCCGCCAAGCGACGCGCCGGGCTGGCCGTCAAGACGATCACCAACCACCTCAACTTCGCACACGGCGTCTTCCGGCATGCCGTCAGGCGCGGCTGGACCACGAGCAACCCCGTCGCCGCGACCGAGCGTCCGCGGGTTGCCCATGCCGACCCCGACATCCGTTTCCTCAACCGTGAGGAGCTCGAGGCGCTTCTACGAGCAGTCCCACGCGACGACTTGCTTGGGCTGACCGAGTACGCGCTCTACACGGTCGCCGCGATGACGGGGCTGCGACAGGGCGAGCTCGTCGCGCTGCGCTGGCGCGACATCGACTGGACCGCAGGCGTCGTACGCGTGCGCCGCACGTACACCCGGGGCGAGTGGGGGACACCGAAGTCCAGACGCTCAACTCGCGCCGTGCCGCTCGCTGACCGCGCAGCGCGCGAGCTCGAGCGCCACTACCAACGATCGGCCTACCGCGCCGACGACGACATCGTCTTCTGCCACCCGCACACCGGCGGCCCCTACGACGCCTCCAAGTTGCGCAAGCGCTTCTACGACGCGATGCGCGCCGCCGGAATGGGTCATCGCGTCGGCCGTGAGGGCGGCATCACCTTCCACTCGCTGCGGCACACCTTCGGGACCCGCATGGCCGCCGTCGGCGTACCGATGCGCACGCTCCAAGAGTGGATGGGACACCGCGACCACACCACCACGCTCATCTACGCCGACTTCGCGCCCGACCCGAGTGGCGGAGCAGCGTTCGCCGAGCAAGCCTTCGGTGATTCCGCCGCTGAGGTCGACGCTAACGGCCGTCCGACAGCCGAGGCATCCTGATCACGCGATGGCGAGCTTCGAGGAGCGCATCTACGAGCTCGGCAGCGACGCGCTCGCCGAGCAGGAGCGCCAGGTCAGCGAGACACGCGGACGCGGGACAGCGATCATCGCCGCAGGAGCCGTGATCGCCTCCTTGCTTGCTAAACCGGTCTTCCATGGCGGACATCCACGCGGCTTCTTCGAGGTTGCCTCGGCCGTCGTGGGCCTCCTCGGGTGCGCAGGCGTGCTCCTGTTCGTCGTGCTTCTGCTGCGGCCGCGGGAGCTCGGCTTCAGCGTCAAAGCCGGCGCCACATATAGGTCCCTCTGGGAGCAGGGGATCACCGAGCAGCCCACCGTGGATATCGCGCTCGCCGAAGCCTTCGAGGAGCGCCGCGAAGAGAACCGACCGACCGTCGAACGCTTCACGCTGTTCCTCGCGCTGGCGCTCGGCTCGCTCGTACTTGAGACAGCCGGCCTCGCGCTCGCCGCGGCGCTAAGCTCATAGCCATGGCTGACCAGCCCAGGAAAGACGCTCCGAAGCCGGCGAAACCGACGAACATCCCAAAGCCGGGAACCGTCCCAAAGTTGCCGCAGACGATTTTCAATCTCGAGAAGCGCGGCGGCTCGGGCAACTCGGGCGTCAGGCGAGCGGCCGGACGCCCACTCCGCGGCCGCGGATAACTTTCGCGGCAGGCGTCGCGTAAGTGGCCGCCAAGGCCACGCTTAAAGCGGACGGCTGTATCGTGCGGAGGCCCGATCGGGTCCTCTATGCACGCTCGCTACTCAGCGGTTTCCCCCTCCGCGGCGTTCCAGCCGTCATACGTCGTTGCGACGATGCTGCCCCGACCGACGCTCAGCTGAGGTGTGACCTGCACGATGGATGTCACGGCCGAAAGCGAGGCGAAGGCGGTCGGAGCTGAGACCGCGGATACCCGTGCGGGCCTGCTCCGTGCCCAGGTGAAGGTGTGGACAGGCCAGCTAGTCGATCTCTCTGGTCGCAACAACCTGCTCTTCTACAAAGATCTGAAGCGAGGGTCGCTCGACCTAAGCGCCGCCGACCATGTCGACGAGGTTCTGGCCGGCAAGGTCGTCCCATTGTCGCGTCTGTTTCCCGAAGACGAGACACACGCGGACGCGGTGCGCCGCGCGCGGACTATCCGCAACAAGGCTGAGGAGCATTTCGAGGAGCGTGGACTAGAAACGCTCTACGTCGCCTGTGGCATGGCTACGTGGACCAATCCGCGCGGTGGAGCCACTCCGCAGGCGCCGGTACTCCTCTGTCCAGCTCGCCTAACCCCGAAGGGCGCGTCCCAGGACGAGTTCGATCTCTCCATGGTCGCCGACCTCGAGGTCAACCCGACGCTCCTGCACCTGCTCGCGAATGAGTTCGAATGCAAATGCGCCCCGGAAGAGCTCTTTGAACGAGTCGACATCGAGGGTGTACTCGACACGCCAGAGGAGCTGGCCGCTGTCTATGCCTGGCTGACGGAGAGCGCTTCGAACGTCCCGGGTTTCTCCGTTGCGTCGCGGATCGTCCTCGGCACGTTTTCCTATGTGAAGCTACCGATGGTCAACGACCTTGAGGGTGCGCTCGACGCGATGCTCGAGCACGAGCTGATCGCCGCGATCGCGGGCGATCGCGATGCTCAGGTGGCTGTCAGCGAACGCCAAGCGAACGTCGACGCGACAGATCCCAACCACGTCCCCTTGGCTGATGAGTTCCTCGTTCTCGATGCCGACTCGAGCCAGAACTATGTCGTGAATGCTGTTCTCGCGGGCCAAGATCTGATCGTCCGTGGCCCTCCCGGTACCGGGAAGAGTCAGACGATCTCGAACCTGATCGCGACGTTGCTGGCGCGACGCAAGAAGGTCTTGTTTGTGGCCGAGAAGCGGGCTGCGATCGACGCAGTGCTCAAGCGCCTTCAGCAGCGAGGACTCGATGATCTGGTGCTGGATCTACATGGCGGCACCGGGTCGCGGCGCAAGCTCGCCCAGGGCCTCGCGCGCACCCTTGACGGCAACGGCAGCATTCCGCACACGGATCACAAACGCGCCCAGCAGGTCGTCGAGGACCGTCGGGAGCGCCTAAACGCGTATGCAGAGGCGATCCACACTCCGCGTGATCCGTGGGGCGTCAGCGTGTATGACGCGCGTGCCGACCTGCTGGGGATCACTCCGTCCGGCCATTCGCCCGTGCGTTTCCGCGGGGAAGCCCTGAACCGTCTCGATGATGCGGGCTATCGTCACGCCGTCGAGGATCTGCGCTCCTATGTCGCAAAGGGCGGCCTAACGTTGTCTCGGAGTGGCCGGCCGTGGTCGCAGGCGTCGATCCGCTCAAGCGAGCAGGCGCAGTCCGTCTGGACGCTTGTCGGGCGCCTCTCCGAGCAGACCCTTCCGAATGCTTCGAGGACGCTCGTAGCCGCGGCCGTCGAGACAGGTGTGGATCCCCCCGCAACGCTGGCCGGCTGGGCCGAGCGTATCGAGATCTGGCAGAGGATTCAAAGGACGAGCTCTACCTTCGACCCCGCGATCTACGAGGAGGATCTCGACCGCCTGATCCTCGCACTCGAGCCGCTCGCCTCAGGGCCGGTGAAGCGCACGACGAAGGCGGTCACCTCCGGGGTCTTCCGTGCTGCGCGCAAGACGGTGCGCGGACATGTTCTCGAGGAGACGCGGCTGGCGCCGGGCGAGCTCTATGAGCATCTCGTGACGGCCCGCGAGATCCGTGCGGCGTGGAGTGCCGTTTGCAGTGCGTCCGGACCACCGGCGGCACCGTCAGAACTGGCAGGCGTGTCGGCCCAGTTCACGCAACTGAGCACCGAGTTGCAGGAGCTTGACGGCTCGCTAGCGGCGGGGGCGCTCCTCGACCGTTCGGTCGTGGATCTTGCCGCGCTCGTCGCCGCACTGCTCGAGGATCAGGACACCCTGACGAGGCTGCCGGACCTCCACGCGTTGCATTCGGCGCTCGACGCGCGCGAGCTAGGTGACTTGCTCGCCGATCTCGACGCCCGCCAGGCCGACGTTGACCTTGCGCTCAACGTGTTCGAGTACGCCTGGCTGCGCTCGGTTCTGGAGGCGGTCGCGTTCGCGGATCCGCGAGTCGGAGCATTCAACGCGGATGAGCACCGGCGCAGCGTCGAGGAGTTCCGCGTGGGTGATGCCGAGCACATCGAGACGACCGCTGAGCGAGTTCGAAGGCTCTGCGCCGAAGAGGCAATCCGAGTCCAGGATGAGCACAAGGAGCAAGCTCAACTGATCCAGTACCAAGCCGGCCTCAAGCGACGGCACCTCGCAATTCGCGAGCTGTTCTCGGCGGCGCCGGACGTACTCACCGCGCTGAAGCCTTGTTGGGCGATGAGCCCGCTCGTCGTCAGCCAGCTGCTGCCCTCAGACAAGAAGCACTTCGACGTCGTCGTCTTCGACGAGGCGAGTCAGATCCGTCCTGCAGACGCGTTGCCGGCGATCCTGCGCGGCGAGCGAGTGGTGGTCGCGGGCGACGATCGTCAGCTACCACCGACAAGTTTCTTCGCTGCCGCTGATGACTCTGCCCAAGAGGCGCCTCCTGTCGGCATGGCAGTTGGCGGAGACTTCGAGTCGATTCTCGACGCACTCAATGGCTTCCTACGGGCGCGGACACTCCAATGGCACTACCGCAGCCGCGACGAGCGCCTCATCGCCTTCTCCAACGCCTATCTCTACGACCGCCAGTTGACGACGTTCCCGGGGATCAGCGGCGACGAGTGTCTCAGTCACGTTCTCGTGCCATTTGTCCCGGGCCAGGTCGGCTCCGAGGACAGCGCGACGCCGGAGGTTCAACGGGTGGTGGCACTGATACTTGAGCACGCCCGTCAGCGTCCCGAGGAGAGCCTCGGCGTGATCGCCATGGGCGCCAAGCACGCCGACCGGATCAATGAGGCCCTGCGTACCGAACTGGCAACCTACCCCGAGCTAGAGGCGTTCTTTGCCGAGAACCAAGAGGAGAAGTTCTTCGTCAAGAACCTCGAGCGCGTCCAGGGCGACGAGCGCGACGCGATCATCCTCTCGATCGGCTACGGCAAGAACGCCGACGGCCGGCTGCTCTACCGGTTCGGACCGCTAAACCAACAGGGTGGCGAGCGACGTCTGAACGTCGCCATCACCCGAGCCAAGAACAGACTGACCCTCGTTTCCTCGTTCGACGCGTCGGACATGGACCCCGACCGAAGCTCAGCCGAGGGTGTAAAACTCCTTCGCCTCTACCTCCAGTACGCCGCGAGCCGCGGCACCAATCTCGGTGACGCCGCGCTCGATAAGCCAGCCCTGAACCCCTTCGAGGTCGACGTCCGCGACAGCCTCCAGGCGGCAGGCCTTAGCGTGGTCGCGCAGTACGGGTGCTCGGGCTATCTGATCGATTTCGTCGCAAAGCACCCAACAAGCCCGGGCCGGATGGTTCTTGCTATCGAGTGCGACGGTGCGAGCTACCACTCATCGGCGACCGCGCGCGACCGGGATCGGCTCCGGCAGGATCACCTCGAACGCCTTGGCTGGCGCTTCCACCGGATCTGGTCCAGCGAGTGGTTTCACGACAAGCCGAAAGAGGTTGCCCGCGCCGTCGCGGCATACGAGAAGGCCGTTAGACACGCGGACGGTCCAGTTCAACCGTCCAACAGCCCAGAACCGCTATCCGTCGGCGCGTCCGCGTCTCCAGCTCGGGGCCCCCGCCCGGCCGTGCGCCCGGGCGCGAACATCACCGAATACACCCAGCCCCAGCTCGAGGCGATGGTCGACTGGGTCCGCTCCGACACGCTTCTGCGGACCGAGGACCAACTGCTCACAGAGGTGATGCGCGAGCTTGGATTCCGGAAGCGCGGCAAGCGGATCGTCGAGGCCATCACTGCCGCGATCAAAGCGAGACCGCCCGTGAGACGAGCATAGGGCCAGCCGGTCTATAGACCCAGGGCGCTAAGCACGGCGGCAGGTACGTTGCTTCGCGGAAAGGCGGAGCCGGCCGTGTCGACACGCCACCTTCCGCTCGCTAGCCGGAAGATGATCACGCCATTGCCTTGAAACCTCGGATTCTTGGCGATGGGTGTGCCGACTGCCCATCCGTTGTTCGTGACCTTGACGTCGCCCAGTCTCATCTTCCGCGAGCTGAAGCCGATCGTGTGATGGGCGTTCGCCACAGCCGTCAGGGTACGGATCAGTGCTACCGATCCGCGCTTCGCCGTAAGCATTGGCCAGCCCCCAAGCGCAATCGTTTGCCCCTGGATGTCGACGTTCTCTCCCTGAACGTAGGGAGCGATTGGATTGACGCCACTGCTGCCGAATTCGATGCAGCGCCAGTTGCGGTGAGCAAAGCTCGGGTCCTGCCAGACGAACGTCAGCACAGGACCGCTAAACGACGCACGCGCGCCGACGCTCCCGTCGTAGCCGGCGAGCGTCACGCTCCCGCTAGGGTTACCCCTTGCGACAAGGGATCTTTCGTCAACATCGATTTCGCCGCCGGCGAAGTCTCCCTTCAGTTCATCGCCGGCGCATGTCCCCCCCAGGGCGAATTCGGTTTCTGGGAAGGCTTCGCCCCAGTACGCTGGGTCGAATACTTCGACAGCCACCGTGAGGCTGCCAGCTACGTCGTCGTAAGCGACAGTTATCGCCTTTGGCGTCTCTTGAAGCGGTAGCTCACAAGGGCTGGGACTGGGTCCAGCGCCCACGCCGGCGCAAGGCGGCGGCACTTCGCCGATCGTGCGCCTTTCGGCGGGGGGTTCGAATTCCGCTCTGCCCGTGTGGATGGTCGCGCCGGCCGGGGCCGTGCCGATCAGACACACGAGACACGCAAGCAATGCAGTGAACGTCTTCATGTCTCTCAAGCGGATGCCGAAGGGAGACTAGAGTTCGTAACCCACTTCGTACCCATGGGGAAAATCTGCGTAGGGCCATCGGCTCTGGAGCGAACCTGATACCCCGCGTTGGTGGATCGGGTGCCCAGAGTAGGGTCGGGACGCTTGCTCATAGCGCTCCTAGACCGTCCCAGATCTCGCGTATCTTGTCCGGGAACATCTCGGACGCGACCGCCGGCAACCCGCTCTGCGCCGCAGCAACCCACTCGTCTGTGCGCACGTCCCCGATTGCATGTGCGTACCCGGCCAAGGTCATCAGAGCCAGCAGACGCTTCGGCCCGGCGTCATGCTGGCTCAGGGGCTCATCTCGGAAGCTGCGCTCGTCGTATGGCGGCGCAAGCATCCCTTCGTCATAGAGCTGTGCACAGAGCCGGACTGCCACGCGTCGGGATTCCGGCTGCTTCTCGCCTCGCCACCACGTATCGCCGCCGGACATGATGTTCACCCGCGCAGCTGCAGTCGTGTCAGCCTCATCCTGTAGCTCGGCCATGCGCCAGGACATCGCCATCCCCAGCGCGTTGGTCAGGTCGAATTCGCCGTACTGCTCCTCCACCCAGCCGTACAGTTCGCCCGCGCCGCGCACCCCTGAGGACACCAGCTCCGCGTGGAAGCGCTCGAAGTCCTCGACGTAGCTCGCTGGGTCCAGGGCCAGCCCCCATTTGGCAAACCGGCCGCGGTGTGCCTGGAAGAGACACTGATACATCCGATCGCGCTCTCCGCGGTTGCGGAAGCTGAGCAGGAAGTCTTTGTGGCCCGGCTTCGCGAGGAACACGACAGATGCGCCGGCCATCTCGTCGTCGTCGATCAAGTCGTTGTACCACTCGTAGAGGAACCGGATCCGCGCCCTGGTCGCTCGCTTGAATAGGCCGCCCCTGTCTTCGGCGATCACAAACACCCCGGCCTTGGTTTGGACGACGAGAACATCGTCGACGCTCTGTTCTTCGTTTCCCCAGTCGGCCAGGGTGACCTCGAGAATGTCGTCCGTCGATATCTCCGGGTGCTCGCAGGCCGATTGCAGTCGTGTGCCGACGTCTTGGCTGGGAGGAAACAGCCCGGCCCGCTTCAGGGCGGCGTCGATGTTGGCGGCCACTAGGGGCGAAGTCACCGGCTTGATGCCGATGCAGATTCGGTGGCCGCGGCTCGGGTCACGCTGAGACGCTGCGTCCTAGCATGTCCAGGATGGCCGCCTCCGCGGTTTTCGGTAGCTGCCCAGCCGGGACTTTTCTCAGTTCGGCGTGCATCCGCGCATAGTAGGCGGCCTCCTTGGTCGCCTTCTTGAGGGCCTTCTCCGCCCCGACCTCTTTCGACGCGGAATCGAAGACGGCCAGCAGCCGGTCTCGCTGGCTCTCACTGCGCACCATTTCGTCGGCCGCTCCTGGCGGCAGCTGACCCAGAGCCTGATCGGCGATGAGACCTCCGATGAACCCTGCGTCCTTCTTTAGCTCTTTTACCGCTGTGCTGTCGAACAGCCCCATCGACGCCCCTTTCGTTTGAGCCGGTGCCGGACCGCTCGATCGTGTTACCGGTGCGGCCGCCGGTCCGCTGGCGCGAGGCTACCTGTTCCGGTCGCGGCGCGTCAACCGCGTTGTACCAGCCCGGGACGCGACTGCTCGAATTCGCCGGAAGGACTGACGCGACTCGCCTCCGGCGGGTATCGCTTCGATTCGGCCCAGAAAGGCGCGAGCTGCGAAGTGCGCAAGGGGTGGTCCTCAAAGCCCTAAGCGGCGCTCGTCAGGCTGCCTGCCACGGCGATCGCTTTTCCGCGTGAGCAACGCGAGCAGCGTGGCGGTGGCTCAGCCCGCTCAGGCTCTCTGGTTGCGGGAGAGCCAGCTCGGCCGGCAACGTCTGCGCTGGGCTGACCAGCACCAGGCCGCGCGCGTCAGGAGCGGACCTGCCGACCCAGCCCTCTTCAGCCTGCCCCGCGTCCGCCAGAGACTGAGCGAATGAGGACGAACGGCAGATAGATGAACCAGCACACGAACGCGAATGTCGTCTTGATCCGGCCGAGGAGGAAGTCCTCGTCCCGCCCTTTAGTGAACCAGTAGTGACACGCGCAACCGATTGCCGTGCCGACGACCAGAAACCCAAATGCCGCCATCGTTCCTCCCCTCAGCTTGTCCGCCGGACACTGCGTTCTACGCCTCCCAGGATCCGACCCTAGCGGACGGCGACGAAAGCTGTCAAGTGGGGTCGCCAGCGCCGGCTCGGGGCGGGCTCCGAGAGACCGCGGCTGAACACGCCGCGGGCCGATATGGAATGATCTCGCATCATGGACTCGAACCACCGTGATCGGTGCGCTATCCGCCAGCGAGGCCGCACCTAGTCGTGCCCAGCGAGCGGAACGCAACCCTGGGATCAGCCGGGTCGGCTGGGCTAGCGCCAATCAGCCCGAAGTACGAGAAAGGAGTCGTCGATGGCGAAATGCAGTTGTGGTGGCTACGACAAAGATAAGTGTCGCGAGTGCGGTGGGTCTGGTAAAAAGAACTATGGAGGCTTCAGTTCAACGCCGTGCAAAAGCTGTGACGGCCGCGGTTGGGTTTGCCGGAAATGTGGTCGTCCGTTTGGCTGACGGTCTACCCACGGTCTGAGCAATTTATCTGATCGAGACTTTGATATACCCGTCAAACCAGGCGGCCCAAGCAGCTATGTCTATACAGCGTGTCCCGTTCATAGCCTAAGGTGACTGGCTGCTACGAGAGCGCTTACGCGCGCCACATGGCAGAGGCCCAGGATCTTCACGACGAAGCTATTGATCTTCTGTCTGGCAGGGAATATGCTGGCAATGATCGAATTCCGCGATTGATGGCCGGGGGGACCGGATGGGACTCATAAAGAAAATCGTCGATGCGCAGCGGCCGCTATCACCGGCGGTGGAGCGTCTCAACGCTGTCTGCTTCGCCATCGGGTCGGCGATCTCGCAGACTGACAGCGGCAGCATGCCACCCGACTTCCTCGATGCGGTGCTCGAGGCGCCAGGCTTCGACGAGGTATTGCGAGCCGTCGCGGACGAGCAGGGACCAGAGAAGGCGACGATGCTCGCCCGCAAGTCGATCCAGGCGACGGCCGAAGGGGGGTACATCGGGGCAGGAATTCCGCGCGCTGGACTGCGTGAGCGCGTCGATGGCGTCATGCGTCGCCTGCTCGTGGATGCGTGATGTCCTGAACGCCCACACAGCGCGCGACTCGCCAACCCGAAGTAAGAGCGGAGCGTGGTACCAAATAGGTACCAATTTGAAGAAAGCTGAGAGAACTTGGCAGACCTCATTTGGCTCTGCAGAGCGGAGTGAACTCAAAGAACATCGAGTGATGTTGCTCATAACCCGAAGGTCGCGGGTTCGGATTCCGGCTTGGTGCTCGCCCCGCACCGGAAACAGGTGTCCCGTTTCCCGATCCTCGAACGAGGCATGGGTCGGCCTGACGGACCGATGGGGCTCATATGGAGGGGCGTCTGTCAAGGGGTAGCGTTGATCGGCCGGTGCGTGTCGGCGCGGGGTCGGCATGTGAGCGGGGGCGGTTCCCGGGGCGCCACGGGCTGAAGTGCCGGCTTGGTCGACC
>Ga0302326_10001892_pt1 | contig 52104 bp, 49 predicted proteins | sample Palsa_T0_3_FD_202264 | JGI IMG/M metagenome (GOLD analysis project Ga0302326, IMG submission 202264) | Peat permafrost microbial communities from Stordalen Mire near Abisko, Sweden - Palsa_T0_3 | ecosystem: Environmental > Terrestrial > Soil > Palsa > Peat permafrost | place: Sweden: Abisko...
AGTCCAAATGGTAAGCGGACGGCGGAAGCTTCACTGGCTTCGCTTCCACTTCAGCCTTGGAACTGTTGTCCTGTGCATGACTCAAGCCGGTTCCGCAAGCCAACATTACGGCAACGGCGATGGTTAGAAAAATTGTGTTTTTGCGCATTTTATTTTCTCCCGTGAAATATCGAAAACGCCGAATTATTCCTGCTTCTCGCTGCCTGGGAGTTCCGTCGAAGGCTGCAAATTCTTCTTCAATTCTTTCTCCTGATCGCTGGCCGCTTGAGCGCGCGCGATCAACGAGGCTTCCTCGGGGAACTGCTGCACATAATCCAACGCCAGCTTCTCCTCTTCCGTCAGCGGCCGAGGCGAGGGAAACTGGTCGAGCTTGGGATTTTCCGCCATAACGACTTTGAGTTGAGAATGGGGCACGGGCGTTCTTCGCGTCTCCGCACGCGCTTGCGGACGAATCGGATCCGTGCGAACTTGATTTACGTCGCCATTCGACACAGTGAGTGTCGCCGGCTCTTTTGAAACTTGCGCCGGGGCGGAAGAATGATCCGTTATCACCGGATGCGAAGGCTTGCCCGATCTCCACGCCAGGGCCACTACCACCACGACCACTGCCGCGAGCGCTCCGACCATGCTCCATGCTATGCAGTACACGCGCCACCGTGAGCGATCCGGAACCTGCGCCCGCTCGGCCCGCAGGTTGGCGAGAACTCGCTCTTCGAGTCCTGGTCTGGGCTCGACGGCTGCGTACCTGGCGAGCGCGGCATCGAGCGTGCTGTCGAGTTCGATGTGCTTCGCGTCGTTGAGAGGTTCGTGCATTTCTGCCATAGTTCCCGCCTGTAGCTGCTTCCGGATGCCTCAAGGGCTAGCGAGTGTACGTGAAAACTTATGCCGTCCCTCCGGGACTTGTGCGGCTTTCCGACTTTACCCAGCGCTGAAGCGCTGGGCTAAACTGTTTCGCCCCACAGGCGCTAAACTCGCTTGCATTAGCGTTTCGTTCCACCCGATTCTCTGAAAACCAGTTCTCACGCGGCCTCTAGAGCCCCTGAGAAGCTTCCCTTACTTGCCTTGCGGCACGGCTAAAGCCGTGCCCTTCCCGAAACCTGATCGGCGCCGTCGATTCATTTCTTACCGGTGCGTGCGGCTAACTTTTCCCGCAGAATCTGGCGCGCGCGGAAGACTCGCGAACGCACTGCCGCTTCGTTCATGCCCAGCATTGCGGCGACTTCCCGGGGCGACATCTCTTCGATCGTCGAAAGAATCAGCGGCTGGCGGAGCTTTTCGGGCAGCGCCGCGATCAGCTTCTCGACGGCCGCGCTGACCTCGGCGTCGTGCACAGTCTGGTCAGCTGGAGCGTCGGACGAAGCCGGCTCCGCGACCGGTCTTTCAGAATCGTCCAGAGCGATCTCCCGAGTCTGCCCGCGCTGCCGGCTGCGATCGACGGCGACACGCCAGGCGATGCGGGCAAGCCAGGTTTTCGGGTCTTCCACGGCCGCGAGTTTCGAGCGGTAGCGCAGCACCCGCAGGAACGTTTCCTGCGTCGAATCTTCGGCATCGTGATGGCGGCGCAGAACGGCATAGGCTATGCGGTAGGCGAGCCGGGAATGCTGCCTGACCAGTTCTTCCAGCAGCCCATCGAGCACGTCGTTTTGGCTCGCCACCCAGCTGCACTCATTTTCAGCACGCTCGTTTCTACTGCGACCGTCACCAGTGTGATCGTTTCTGCTGCGATCGTTCCTACTACGATCAGTGGCTGCCACTGCGCTCAGGATCGCCTCTCCCGCTGCCAATCGTGTGCCCTCAATCATGCAGACCTGTCCGGAGCCTGGTTTGTTCAGGAATTTCTGCAAAGAGAACGGTCGTGGCGGGATTGCTTGCAGGAGGTTAGGGATCGGTGGCCGGGGAATCAGTGGCCGGGGGTCAGGGCCGAAACAGCTGGCGGCGGGCCGTTGGCGGCATGAATCCACTGTCGTACTGGCTAGACGAAGCAGGCTCCTCGTCGCTTCGCTCCTCGGAATGACAAGATCGAAGAACTTTTCCGATCGCTGACCACTGACTGCTAGAACCCGACCATGACTGGTTCGGGCTCGAGGCGGACGCTCCAGATTTCCTCAACGCGGTGCTGGATTTGATCCTTCAAGGCCAGCACTTCGGCGGCGGTGGCTCCGCCGCGGTTCACGATGGCGAGGGCGTGTTTACTCGAGATGCCGACGTGGCCGAAACCGTATCCGCGGGCGAATCCGGATTTCTCGACCAGCCAGGCGGCCGAAACTTTCCTGCTGTTTTCCAGACTTTGCGAAGTCAGGCCTGAATAACTCAGACCTGGATAACTGGGAAGAGCCAGTCCCTTGGCCGCTGCCCGCTTTTCCAGGTCGGCATGCTGCGATTCCGAAAGAACCGGGTTCTTGAAAAACGAGCCCGCGCTGTGGCTGTCGGGGTCTCCCGCCACGATCAGCATGCCTTTGCGGGCGCGAATGTGGCGCACTGCCTCGCGCGTTTCCGCCAGATTGGGTCGAGTCTCGCGGCCCTCGAAGTGCCGTTGCAGGTCGGCGTAAGCGAGATGCGGTTCGCCGCCGGGGGTGAGTGCGTAGGCGACGCGGAGTATGATGAAGCGTCCGCGCTCGGTCGAGTTGAAAATGCTGGAGCGGTAGTGGAATCCGCAGGCCTCGGGGCAGAGTTCGCGCACCTGGCCGTCTTGCAGGTCGAAGACCTCGACCGAGGAGACGGTTTGCGCCACCTCCTGTCCGTAGGCGCCGACATTTTGTACCGGCGTGCCACCTACGCTGCCGGGGATGCCGCTGAGGCACTCGACGCCCCCGCATTGCGCCATGACGGCCTGCGAGACGAAACGGTCCCAGGGTTCGCCGGCGCCGGCATCGAAAACAGTTTTGTCTTCGTCGTTGTTTCCGGGGCGCTGCTCAATCCCGAGGATGGCGACCTTGAGCACCAGTCCGGGCCAACCGCTATCGGCGACGACGAGATTGCTGCCGCCGCCCAGGACAAAAAGAGGCAGGTTCCTCGACTGCGCGAATGTGGCCGCCTGCTGCACATCGCTCGCGGACTCGGCTTCCACGAAGAAGCGTGCGGGACCGCCTAAGCCGAAGGTGGTGAGGGGGGCGAGGGGGATGTTTTCCTGCAGCTGCATGGGGTGCTCTCAATATTACACATCGGCCAATTTCCTCCACAGCGTTGTCATCTTGAGCGCAGTAACTGCTTCGCGAATGCCAAGAAGTTACGGAGCCGAAGGACCCCGCGCCCGCGCGCGCACAACGATGAAACACGACAGGTGTTCTCGAGGGAAGGCCCGCCCAGGCTCTGGGTGAGAACTCCCTGCGGCGCTGGCTGGTTTTTTTCAGAGAAAGGGATCTTTCGACTGCGTTGCCGTTCGATTCTCGAACGGCAACTTGCTCAAGATGACAGGGGTTACAATAGATAAAGAGGAATGAAAAACATGCCGATGTACCCTGAAATTATGGTGATCCCGATGCGTGAGGAATTGACTCGGCTGGGAATCGAGGAACTGCGGACGCCCGAGGAAGTGGACCAGGCGCTGAAGAACCGCCAGGGAACGACGATGGTGGTGGTGAACTCGATTTGCGGATGCGCCGCCGGAAGCATGCGCCCAGCAGTGCGCATGGCAATGCAGAATTCCGTCCGGCCTGATCGCGCCTATTCCGTTTTCGCCGGGCAGGAAAAGGAAGCGACCGACCGGGCCCGCAGCTACTTCACGGGCTATCCGCCGTCTTCGCCGTCCATCGGGATTTTGCGCGATGGCCAACTCGTCTACCTGATGCCGCGCAGCGATATTGAGCGGCGCGAAGCTCCGGCGATTGCGGCTGATCTGAAGGCGGCGTTTGATCAGCTGTGCGCGAAACCTGCAGCCGTGTAGCCTGGCGTGCGTTTGCCGGTGCAGGCAAACAGCGGGTTCCTCGCTGTGCTCGGAATGACAATTCGTAGAAGGTCGGCGCTCGGAAGTGCCCGGGGATGGGCTGCGATAGCTTCTACTTTTTTTTCCCGCTTGCCATAAACGCCTTCACCACGATCGCATTTGGCTGCATGCCCACGGGAATCAAAGTCAGCAGCGAATACTCCGTGGGCTCCAGCGTGCGTGCCTTGCGTTTCTGGATCACGGTCACGTCTCCGGACTGAGTGTCGAGCACGAGAAGATAATTCTGATCGGGCGTGAGCGCGAGGCCATCGGGACGGCTGCCCACGGTCAGCGTGGCGATGCGGCGGCCCATATCAATGTCGTAGACGGCCACGCTGTTGGAGCCGAAGTTGGTTACGTAGAGCCGCGAGTTGTCGAGCGTGACTGCGCCGCGGGACGGATGCTGCCCAATCTCCAGGCTGCTGCCGACTTCGTCGTTGCCGGTCTCGATGATGGAAATGCTATCGGAGTCGAAATTGCACACCATCAACTCGCCGCCGTCGGGTTTGAGCGTGAGATTTACGGGAGTGCGGCCTACGTCGAGCAGTGCCAGCAGGCGATCGTCTTTATAGTTCACCCCTTGATTCACCCCTTGGTTCACGCCGCTCGGTGTTGGTTCGCTCTTTAACTGAATCGAGGCTACCTGCGACGAGCCGGAGCAGGCGACGAACGCCTTGCTTGAATCCGGCAGGATGGCGATTTCTTCCGGCTGCCGGCAGACGGGCAGGGTGGCGCGCACGCGCAGCAGTTTCGCGTCGATGAGGGAAACGGTATTGTCGCCGCGGTTGCTGACGACGACGGTGGAACCATCCGGGGAAACCCGCGCCAGACCGGGCGCAGCGCCGACCCGCACGCTGCCAATGACCATCCGCTTGTCGAGATCGATCACGCTGACGTTCGCTGAACCGGAGTTGGCCACGTAGGCGCGCTTGCCGTCTTCCGCAACGTCGATGAAGTAGGGACGACCGTGCACGCCGATGGTCGCGACCACAGTGTTGGACTCGGCGTCGATCACGCTGACGTTGTTGGAGCCGGTATTGACGACGTAGATTTGGTTCTTCTGGCTGTTGGCTGCGATTCCAGTCGGCTCACTGCCTACGGGGATGGTTTTTGCCAAGGCGAAGGTGCGCAGGTCAATCACGCTGACCGTGTTGCCCTTGCCGTTGGTGACATAGGCATACTCGCGGTAGAGCGGACCGTAGTCCGGCAGCGACTGCTCGCGGAAATACCACCAGCCGAGGCCGGCCAGGATGGGGAGCAGGACGGCGATGAAGAGGAGTTTGCGCAAGATGAACGCCACCGTGATGGAAGGAGAAGATTATCAGACCGGCCAGAGCATCGACACTTCGAACGCAGGTGGAACTGGACGAGTTAGGCCGGCACGATTACCCTTAGCCCGGTTACGTTGGCAAAGTGGCGCTGATTAAACGTTGCGACCGCGCTCCCGTGTTCCAAAGCCGTTGCTGCCACAATCAGATTGTAATAGCCGATCATCTTGCCCGATGATTCCAGACGGGCCCAAACACGGGCATGCTCTAGGGCGGTCGCTTCGGTGTAGGGAAGAACGCGAACCGAACTCAATATCCTGTGAATGTATCCGTCTCGTTCAGCTTTGAAAGCGCCGGTGGCGCGTTCCGCGCCGTGCCACAATTCGGCAACGGTGATTGCGGCAACCTCGAACTGCTCATTTGGCTGCGAGGCCACCCATCGTTTGAGGTCGAAGGCTTTTCTTTCGTCCCGAATAATGACATCGGTATCGAGGACTATCGCCACCGGTCCACCGGAGGTTTCAACATCTTGCGGGCCCGCTGCAGGTCTTTCCGCCATGCCTTCGCATTCTCCGGCGATAACGCAATCTCTCGCAGAGCATCGGCCAATTCGCGGCCAGTGCAGCGTCTTTCGTCAGTGGGCACGAGTCGGGCCACTGGCGAGCCATTCTTGAGCAGGACGAACGTCATGTTCTGATAACGGACGCGATTCACGCAATCGGCAAAATTGCGGGCGGCGTCGGTGACCGAGATGGGTGTCTTTTTCATAGAATCAGATTATCTGATTATACACATAAACAAAATATCCACCGGTTTTAAGGTGAGAGCTGTGCTGCACGATTGGTCTCCGGCGAGACGACTTGCGCGTGAACTCGTTCGCCGTCTAAACGAAATTCGACTTTGACACGCACCTTGTCTTCGACCGGTTTGCCATTCATCTGTGCGGGATGGAAGCGCCATTTCCGGATGGCGTGGAAGGCCGCGTCGGCCAAGATCAGATTTCCCTCGGAAGTGTAGATGTTTTTGACTTTGCCGTCAGGGTCGATTTGGGCATCCATCCGGACGATCCCCTCGAGTTTATTCTTGACGGCCTTCTTTGGATATTTGGGAGGGTTGGAGTCGGCGACGTCTTGCAGAACAGATGCGTGCACGACCGAGTCGGCAACCGCTGGCGCAGGCTTGTACGCGGCTAGGTCGGATGCATTCGGGTTGTAATAGAACCGAAAACGCAAGAGGAGATACGGACCCGTGAACTCGCTGGGCAACGCTTCGAAGGGAATCGATCCTGTAATGGCGCCCCAGGCCGCCCGGTCCAGAGAAACATCTCCTGAGGCTGAGTCAAGATGCAGGTTGGAGATGCTGCCATCTTTGTGGATCGCGAATTGGATGGCCAGCTTGCCTCTTTTCGTTTTCGAATCCGCAGGAATGAGCGCATACCAATTCTTGCGGACGGTGGCGAGGACGTCCTTCAGGTACGGGCCGAAATTCACGCCTTGGGTATTGGTGAGAATATCGAGGCTGCCCACCTTGCCTTCCGCGCCATAGACAGTATCGATCGTCCGGTCCGGTGGGCGATCTTGAGACGGAGCATGAGCCGCCGCCTTGGCTGCATCCTGAATGGCTTGGCCGGGACTGGGAGGTGTGAGGAGGGGTTTCGAATTCTGCGCGGCAAGAAGAGTGCCGGACAGCATTGCCGTCAGGGTGGCGAACCTCTGCCACGTTGTGGGCCGGGATCGGATCACTGCGGCCTCCGGAAAATGAGTATAACCGGGCCTGACGCGATAAAGCATTGGGGTCTGAAGAGGAAGATTACCAGAGCGGCGTCGGGTCGAGGTTCGTAATCATCGTCGTTTCTAATACAGGTGGAAATTGACTTGCGCGTTGATTTTCATGGCGACCGGGTTGCCGTCTTTGGTGGCCGGCTGGAACCTCCACTGCTGCACCGCTTCGACTGCTTTTTCGTCCAGACCGTGGCCGAGCGGGTTGACAACCTGGACGTCGGTGGGCAGGCCGTCGGTGTCGACGACCAGCGAAAGTGTTACGACGCCCTCAATCTTCTTTCGCCTCGCCTCACTGCTGAATTCGGGTGCGACGTTGTGGATGAGTCGCGGGGGCCTTGCGTCACCCGTGTTCGTGTGGGGGGAAAAGACATCGAGATGACAGCGCAGTGCGAGGGAGTCTCCCTTGAATTCGGCGGGTAAGGCAGCAAAGGGGGCCGAGCTCGTAATCGCGGCCAGGGCCGCCTGATCGGCGTCTGGGTCGCCAGAACTTTCCGCCAACTTCAGGCCGGTGAGCTTGCCGTCCCTCAGGATCGCGAACTCGGCAACTATTTTCCAAGCGGGAGAGGGCGCGAGGCCCTTCTGCCGGACCACGGCGTGCCAGTTTTGACGAACGGCGGGCAATACGCTGTCGTCGAAGTAGGCGGTAAAGTCCACGCCCATGGAGTCGCTCAGGACTTCGGGGAGTCTGACTGCGGTCATCGGCAATCTTGGCCGCGACGAAGGGCTCGCGTTGTTGTCGGGAACAGTCTGGGCTTGAGCCATCGCGGCGACGCTGGCGAGAACCGATGCGGCGAGAGTCGCGCACAGCCACGTCCCGGCAAGAGATATTCGCGGGTTTTTCATGGCATGCTCCACTCATGGAGAAGAAATTCGGTCGTGATCTTATGAAAGAACGCAGTTCCACATAAAAAGGTGCACGAGATTCCCACATCTCGCAGAAAGACGCGAGATATGGGGCACCCGCATTCCCTGTCCCTCGACTCTACTTGCTGACTGCGACTGTCTCCCGCGTCCCGATCGCCGGGACCGTTCTTCCGACCACGGCGGCGATCTGGCGCACCTGGGTCATCAATTCGTCGAACTGGTCGGGGAAGAGCGACTGCGGACCGTCGGACATGGCCTGATCGGGCTGGTTATGAACTTCGACCATCAATCCGTCGGCGCCAACGGCGACTGCGGCACGGGACAGCGGCGTGACTTTGTTGCGCTTGCCGGTGCCATGGCTGGGATCGACCAGAATCGGCAGATGGCTGAGGCGCTGCACGGCGGGCACGACGCTGAGGTCGAGCGTGTTGCGGGTGTGGTCGGCAAAGGTGCGCACGCCGCGTTCGCAGAGCGCGACGTTGTAGTTGCCCTCGCTCAGGATGTACTCGGCAGCCATGAGGAATTCTTCCAGCGTGGCCGCCATGCCGCGCTTCAGTAGAACGGGCTTGCGCGATCTTCCGGCACGTTTCAACAAAGAAAAATTCTGCATGTTGCGGGCGCCGATCTGGATGACGTCGGCGTACTCCTCGACCAAGTCGAGCGAATCGTGGTCAATGGCTTCGGTGATGATCTTCATGCCAAACTGCTGGCGGATTTCGGCCATGATGCGCAGGCCTTCCTCGCCGAGTCCCTGAAAGGAGTAAGGCGAAGTGCGCGGCTTGTAGGCGCCGCCGCGAAAAAACTGCGCTCCGGCGCGATGCACGCGCTCGGCCACGGCAAAGGCCTGGTCGTGGTTTTCGATGGCGCAGGGGCCGGCGACGATCGCCAGGCCGGGTCCGCCGATGGTGGCAGCGGTGCCGGGAAAAGTGATGACCGTGTTGTCTTCTTTCACGTCGCGGCTGACCAGTTTGTAGGGTTTGGAGACGGCGATGACTTCCTGGACACCGGCCATTTCTTCGAGCGTGCCGTGTTCGACTTCGCCCTTGTTGCCGGTGATGCCGATGGCGGTGCGGGTTGCGCCGGGCATAGGATGGGCGCGATAGCCCAGCTTCTCAATTTTCTGGCAAACGGCGCGCACCTGTTCGTCGGTGGCCTGCGCCTTCATGACGACTAGCATAAGTTCACCCTGCCTCGCATTTCTGCTTCAAGTCTACCGTTCGCAGCGCCTGCACAGCAAACGGAGCAGATTCCAATCTCCCGTTGTAGAATCAAGGTTCATTCAATACGCCACGATCCTCTATGCCGCACGAAGAAAAAGCAGAAGCCACCATGATCCGCGCCGGGGGTTTGCAAGGCGATCGTCCGAACGACGAGCGCTATGACGCGCAGCGCGTGGAGATGAAGTGGTTCGAGCGCTGGCAACAGGATGTGGCGCAGTATGCAGCGGAGCCGAAGTCCGCCAAGAAGAAATATTACGTACTCGAGATGCTGCCTTATCCTTCGGGCGTGCTGCACATGGGGCACGTGCGCAACTACGCCATTGGCGACGCGCTGGCTCGCTACATGTGGATGAACGGCTACAACGTGCTGCATCCCATGGGCTGGGATTCGTTCGGCTTGCCGGCGGAAAATGCGGCCATCAAGAACAACACTCCGCCGCGCGAGTGGACGCTCGGCAATATCGCCAACATGAAGGCGCAGATGAAACGCCTCGGCTTCGGTTACGACTGGTCGCGCGAAGTTACGACTTGTCTGCCCGAGTATTACCGCTGGAATCAGTGGTTCTTCCTGAAACTCTTCGAGCGCGGGCTGACGTATCGCAAGAAGAGCAGAGTGAACTGGTGCCCGAAATGCGCCACCGTGCTGGCCAACGAGCAAGTAGTGAACGGATGCTGCTGGCGCCACGAAGACACGCTGGTCGAGCAGCGCGAGCTGGAGCAGTGGTTTTTGCGCACGACGACCTATGCCGACGAGTTGCTGGACGGTCTCGATACGCTGCCGGGCTGGCCGGAAAAAGTCCGCACCATGCAGCGCAACTGGATTGGCCGCAGCGCTGGCACGCTGGTTGATTTCAAACTGGATTACGCCGAGAACCATACCGGGTTCGGGCCGGCGGGATCGACGATCCAGGTTTTCACCACGCGCGTGGACACGATTTTCGGCGCGACCTCGGTGCAGCTTGCGCCGGAGCATCCCATTGTGAAAGACCTCGCGGCGGCGGACCCCGGCTTGCGTGCGAAAGTCGACGAACTGATTGCCGAACAGCGCAAGGCCAGAGAAGCCGGCGATATCGGCGAGATTGAAAAGCACGGCGCGTTCACCGGGCGCTATGCCATCAATCCGTTCAACAGCGAGCGGGTGCCGGTGTGGGTCGCCAACTATATCTTGATGGACTACGGCACGGGCGCCATCATGAGCGTTCCAGCGCACGATGAGCGCGATCATGAATTCGCCAAGAAGTATGGTCTCGAAATCCGCCTGGTCATTTTGCCCATGACGAACGATCCGGACGAAACCATTGCCGAGCCTGTGCTGCCGTTCGTCGGGCACGGCGGCATGGTGATCAATTCCGGGCGATACAACGGTCTGGCCTGCGACGAAGCAATCAAGGTAATGTCCGCGTACGCCGAGGAACACAAGTTTGGCAAAGCGACGGTCACCTATCGCCTGAAAGACTGGGGAATTTCGCGGCAACGCTACTGGGGCACGCCGATTCCGATGATCTATTGCGGGAAGGACGGCATTGTCGCGGTTCCGGAAAAAGATTTGCCGGTGATTCTGCCGGAGAAAATGGACGTCACTCTGACTGGCGGCTCGCCGCTGAGCCGCGTACCCGAGTTCGTGAACACGACTTGCCCAAAATGTGGAGGGCCGGCGCGGCGCGAGACCGATACCATGGACACTTTCGTCGATTCGTCCTGGTATTTCTATCGCTATACCGACGCGCGCAACGACCGCGCGCCGTTCGACAGCAAGACCGCGCAGTACTGGTTTGGCGACTGCGGGATTGATCAATACATTGGCGGAGTTGAGCACGCCATTCTGCACCTGATCTACTCGCGGTTCTGGACCAAGGCGATGCGCGACATGGGATTGATTACCAACGCGGAACCGGTGGAGCGGCTGTTTACGCAAGGGATGGTGACGTACCAGGGCGCGGCCATGTCGAAGAGCCGCGGCAATGTGGTCTCGCCCGACGAAATGGTCGCGCGCTACGGCGCCGATGCGGCGCGCATCTACGTGCTGTTTGCCGCGCCGCCTGACCGCGATCTCGATTGGCAGGATTCGGGCGTGGAAGGCATTCAGCGGTTTTTGGGGCGGGTGTACCGGTTTGTGGTGAGGAATGCTCGGCCTGAGCATGCGGACTGGCGCAAGGCGGTGCCGGCCGAGTTGCCACCTGCGGCGCGGGCCATCCAGCGCAAGCTGCACCAGACCATCAAGCGGGTCAGCGACGACTTTCAGGGACGGTGGCACTTCAATACCTGCGTGTCGGCCATCATGGAACTGGTGAACGTTTTGTATGGCGCGGAAGATGCGATTGCCCGCGATGAAGTTCCTATCGCATTTCTGGCTGACGTGCAGCGCAACCTTGCTTTGCTGCTCGCGCCGTTTGCGCCGTATCTCGCCCATGAACTTTGGGAGATGCTGGGCGAGACGGGGAATCTGCTCAAGGCGCCGTGGCCGAAGTTTGACGCTGAGCTGGCCAAGGAAGAGGAACTCGAAATTCCGGTGCAGATCAACGGCAAGCTGCGCAGCCGCGTTGTGGTGCCGGCCGATGCCACGGAAGAAACGGTTCTCGCTCGCGCGCTCGCCGACGAGAAAGTTCAGGTCTTGATTTCCGGCAAGCAAGTCGTGAAGAAGATTTATGTTCCCGGCAAGCTGGTCAACATCGTGGTGAAGTGAAGGCCTTGTCATCCTGAGCGAAGTGGCCGCTCGCGAACGCGAAGCCGCGCAGTTGAAGGATCCCTGCCTCGACTACGGTGTCCGCCATGCGAGAAATTCTCCCATGCATTGGCGATCGAAGTTTGCATTGTGAGAACTCCCCGCGGCGTCCACTTCTCGGTAAGGTGAAAGGGATTCTTCGACTCCGCATCGGCTCCACTTCGTGGGGCCGATGCTGCGCTCAGAATGACAGCGGGTAGGGATGGATGACAAGAATGCGTTATCCTGAGGACTCATGGCCAACTCTCCTACCGCCGAAGGATTCCGCGCGGCATTCCGGCGGCCGTCGCTGACGATGGCGGAAATCATGTGGCGCTGGACGGCGGGCGCAACCGCCGCTGCGCTGATTCTGTTCGGCCTGTTTGAATATCTAGACACGCTGCCCGTCACCAACGGCGAACTGCTTTTTCTGCGGACCCGGCAGCCCTACCTGGTCGGGGAAGCGATCGTGCGCATTTTTCGTGGAAGCCTGAACCGCGCCGTGATCGCCGGCTTGCTGGCAACACTCTTGCTGGCTGTGCTGTGGATCGTGGCCGCCTCGGTGGGACGGATCGCAACCGTGCGCGGGCTGCTGGATTATTTTCGCCGAGACGCGGCGGACGAGGTTTCTAACAAGACTACGCCGTTGCCGGCGTTGCTCAGACTCAGCTTTCTGCGGGTGGGAGTGGCGACGGCCGCAATTTTCGGACTTGCGGGCGCGGCCATCCTGGCCGGGTTTGCTTCGCCGCACGCCGACCCGTCGCCCTGGCTCGCCTTCTTTCTGTTTTTGCCTCTGGCGGGACTGGTCTGCCTGGTGTGGTGGGCGCTGAACTGGCTGTTGTCGCTGGCGGGAGTGTTTGCCGTGCGCGATGGTGACGATGCGTTGGGTGCGATCTCCGCGGCGGCGACTTTCTTCCGCGAACGCGCCGGCGCCGTGTTCGCGGTTACGGCGTGGACGGGACTGGCGCATTTGGTCGCCTTCGTCGGAGCGTCCGTAGTAGCTTCCATGCCGCTGGGCTTCGTCGCCGTCGTGCCGTGGCGGCTGGTGGTGGCTGGGATCATTGTGGTGTCCCTGGCGTACTACGCAGTTGCCGATTGGCTCTACATGGTGCGTCTCGCGGGATATGTCTATGTCGTAGAAACGCCGCCGGCAGTGTTGGCGCCGTTGCCGCCCGCGCTGCCACCGATCGCAGCGCCGCCGGCGCAGATCACGGCAGTGCAGCCTACGCTGGAGACTGTGCCGTTGGAGATCACGATCGACCGCGAGGAGTCGATTTTGAGCGACGTGCCAAATCAGCCGGTCGAGCCCTAGCTGGCCAAGACTCCTGGCCGCTCCCTTTACACTCTCTCCCCAAATTTGAGAAACTCATCTGTGGAAACCCAATCCCCGCATAACCAATCTTCTATTGGCCAGAGCATCGTTATCCTCGACTTTGGCGCGCAGTATACCCAACTCATCGCACGCCGCATTCGCGAACAGAATGTTTTTTCGGTCGTGCTGCCCTGCACGGCCAAACTCGACGAGGTCAAGAGCTACAAGCCCGCCGGAATCGTGCTGTCAGGAGCGCCCTGGTCGGTCTACGACAAAGACGCTCCGCCCGCCGATGCTCGCGTTTTTGAGCTGGGCGTGCCCGTGCTCGGCATTTGCTACGGCCTGCAGTTCATGGTGCACACGCTGGGCGGCAAAGTGCGCCCCGCTGACAAGCGCGAGTACGGGCGGGCCGAAGTCGAAATCGTCTCGGACTCAGTATTGTTTCAGGGACTGGCCAGGAAACTGGCGGTCTGGATGTCGCACGGCGACGAAGCTCTGGAATTGCCGCCGGGTTTCGAACTGATGGCGAAGACGCATTACGCCGTGGCTGGCATTCAGAACACGGCGAAGAGATGGTACGCGGTGCAGTTTCATCCCGAAGTGCACCACACGCCGCAGGGCACGCAGATCTTGAAGAACTTCATCTTCCAGATTTGTGGCGCGAAACCGACATGGACTCCACGGCGTTTCATTGATTCCACGATCGAGCAGGTAAGACAGCAGGTCGGCAGCGGACGGGCCATCTGTGCGCTCTCTGGCGGCGTGGATTCTTCGGTGGCTGCGGTTTTGGTCGACCGCGCTTTGCGCGACGCCAAAGGCAAGTCGCGGCTGACGTGCGTCTTCGTGAACAACGGCGTGTTGCGCAAGAATGAATTCGAAAAAGTGCAGAAGGTGCTGCGCGACAAGCTCAACCTGCGCCTCGACGCCGTGGACGCGACCGCGCGTTTTCTCGGAAAACTCAAAGGTGTGGATGATCCCGAGAAGAAGCGCAAGATTATCGGCAACGAATTCATCAAAGTATTCGAGAAGGAAGCCCTCCGCATCGAGAAGACTGAAGGCAAGGTGAAGTGGCTGGTGCAGGGAACGCTTTATCCGGACGTGATCGAATCGCGCTCGGTGCGCGGGCCATCGCAGGTTATCAAGTCGCATCACAACGTTGGCGGGCTGCCCGCGAAAATGAAGCTCAAGCTGATTGAGCCGCTAAAAGACCTGTTTAAGGACGAAGTGCGCAAGATCGGCCGCGACCTCGGCATGCCGGACGAAATCCTGCAGCGGCAGCCGTTCCCCGGCCCCGGGCTGGCCGTGCGCGTGCTGGGAGAAGTTACGCCCGAGCGCCTGGCGCTGCTGCGTGAGTGCGATGACATTGTGGTCAGCGAGATTAAAGAAGCCGGACTGTACACGAAAATCTGGCAGTCGTTTGCCGTGCTGCTGCCGGTGATGTCGGTGGGAGTGATGGGCGACATGCGCACGTATGCGTACACGTGCGCCGTCCGCGCCGTGAGTTCGGAAGACGGCATGACGGCCGACTGGGTCGCGCTGCCGCACGAGGTGCTGAAGACGATCTCCACGCGGATTGTGAATGAAGTGAAAGGCGTGAACCGCGTGGTGTATGACGTGACGTCGAAGCCGCCAGGGACGATTGAGTGGGAGTGATGGAAGCTTCTAGCTGCTAGCCTCCAGCTAAATCAAGAATCGTTTCGAGACGGCTCGGCGCAGGCGCGAATTTCGGGAAGGGCTCGAGTTCCACTCGTGCCGTATCGGTGGTCCGGCAGAGCGGCTTTAAGCCGCTGAGGTATGCCCGGGGAAGCGAGCCTCAGCGGCTAAAGCCAAACTCATCAGCCGTCCTTATCGGCACGACTTGAAGTCGTGCCCTTCCCAGTCTTGCCTGCTCGCGCGGCCGTTATTTTTCATCCCGGTGAACCGTTTCCATCGAGAATGCGGGCAGGCAGACGGCGATATACTCGGCGCCGCCATCTTGCGGCGTGGAATAGCGGACCCACTCGCCGGCGTGAGTGATGACGGCTTGTCCGGCGGCGACGTCGAGGGAAGCGGTCGTTCCGTCCGCACTTTTGTGCTCGACCCGCAGCAATCCCTTCAGCACGATGGTGAACTCGTCGAACTCGGGAGCCTGGCCGGGCTCGAGCCAGCCTTGCGGGCTGCGCATGTGGGCGACGCTGGCGGCGGACGTCTGGGTGTTGACGCGTCCGATGTATTCGTCGATGAGTTTGGGCTTGTTGCCTGCGGCAGTGATGCGCGTGGGCTGCGGGATGAGCGTGGGCATGAGGTCGGGCTTCGGGCGCTCGGCTTCCGGCTTCCGGAAAATCTAGTCCGTGGTTAAGGGTACAACAAAAGTCTTCACCGCCGACGGTTCGGAGAAGAGGGAGGGGTCCCTTCGGCTTCGGGCAGGCTCTTCGACTTCGCGGCTGCTCCGCTTTCACGGAGCAGCCACTTCGCCTCAGGACGACATGCAGCAAATTATGGGCATGGATAGGGCGTGCCCGGAGTTGACGGCGTGCCGGGGATGATGGTCGGTGGCCCTGGGATGCCATCAGGTCCGGGAGTTCCGGGGATGACTGTGGGCGGCGTGCCCGGCGTGCCGGGAGTGTAGCAGGTGCCGTGGTCGGTGTCCGGCGGAGGAGGCGGAGGCAGCGGGCGAGGCGCGATGGGCTGGATCGCCACCGGATGCTGTTCGGATTGGCGGGCTTCGTCGGCTTGATTCCGTTGCAGCGACAATGGCTGCTGCAGTTCCACATCGAGCGGCGCGCCGGCATCGAGGAAGAACTGGTGCGAATTGGCGAGCAGCACCACGGATGCCACTGCTGCGATCGCGACCCCAAGGCCGGCTCCCATGGCCGTATCCCTGCCTTGAGTGCTGTAGACGGGAGTGGTTTCCGGTGTGCAGTATGGCGGTGCTCCAGTGCATCCCGGAGGGAAGTTGGAGGTGACGGAGGATTGCGGTTGCCCGACCGAGTGTCCGATGAGCGCGCCCAAGCCAGCGCCACCCGCCGCCAGCACGAGCACCCCGGCCATCCTTCGTTGGCCCGGATCTTTCAGGGCATAGCCTTCGACGCCTTCAAGCACGGCAGCCCCAGGAACGGGAACCACATAGCCGTCGGGGAACGTCATGGACATCGACTGTAGATAAAGCTCGGCACGGCCGCTGCGGACTTGCAGCTTGTCCACTTTTCCGTCAATCAATGTGCCCGGCGGAATCATGACCTGGTTGCCGGAGTTGATGGGAGCAATAATCTGGGCGTAGATGTCGTCGCCGCGGTGGATGTATCTGCTTTGAATGGGATGAGTGAGGACCAGGGCGATTCGGGTTCCGGTCGGAATCTTCTGGATGGCCGTAGGCGATGCCGAGGCTTGCATGGTTTGCGAGTCCGGCGCGGAGTTTGGCTGAGGTTGAGATGGAGGGTTGTCCTGCGCCATGCAGGTGAGGGAAAAAAGGAGCGTGGTGAGCGCAGCGAGAGTGTATCTCGCCTTAGTCCCGGCCAGAGTCAGAAAGGCATTCATGGTCGAAACGGACGTGCTATGGGTGTTCGCCATTTTTCTACCTTCTTCCGAAAGCCGCACATCTCGCGGGCTCTCGATTTTCGTGCGGATTTCTTCGTGTGGAGCTTGAGGGGGAAATTTCAGCTCCCACTTGCTTAGACCCTCGCCCCTCATGAAAGTATCGGTTTCATGGGTAAAGGTTTGCATAGAGACGGTCGGGATTTGTAAAGGGTCAACAGACACGGGTTTTGCTGCATTTTGCATCACTCAGCGCGATGTTTGGTCTGAGAGACACACGGCCGCAAAGTCTCTACGAGGCCTTTTCCGCGATCCAGCGCGAAATGGCGGTCACCATTTTTCGCGGAGCGAAGCGAGTGGATTGCGCGACGATCCAGTTGTGTGCGCCGGAGATGGCCAGGGTGCGGCCCTCCATGACCGCGCGATAACCGTCGAGCGCGACTTTTTCGGCCGACATTGCTCCGAACGTCTTGAAGATGCGGGAATTTTCGATGCCGGCGCGCTGGGCGAAATCGGTGTGCGTTGCGCCCGGACAGAAACAGGTCACCGTGACGCCCGTGTTGCGGAGTTCGTTCGCGATTGGCCTCGGAGAAAGAAAGCACATACGCCTTGGTGGCGTAGTAGACCGCCATGAGGGGGCCGGGCTGGAAGGCCGCTGTGGAGGCGACGTTCATGATGCGGCCGCTGCGACGTTGCATCATGGGCGGGAGGAAGAGGCGCGTGAGTTCGGTGAGTGCGGTGATGTTGAGTTGGATCTCGCCGAGGATTTCTGCTTCTGGCATTTGAGCGAATTCTCCGAAGGCGCCGAAGCCGGCATTGTTGACGAGAATGTCGACGGAGATATTCTCGCGTTGGAGTTGGTCGAAGAGGAACTTCGGTGCCGGTGTTTCGCTCAGGTCGAGAGCGATGGTCTTAACGGTGACGCCCTGAGCCTGCAGTTCGATGGCGACTTGTGCCAGTTTGTCGGCGCTGCGGGCGACGAGAACCAGGTTGTGATGGTCGCGGGCGAAGAGTTTGGCGAGTTGGTACCCGATGCCGCCGGAGGCGCCGGAGATGAGGACGGTGGACACGGAACTATTCTAGCGGGATTTGGGGAGCGTTTTTTCGGATGTAATAGTCAAAATCCCCGCTTCTCGCAAAAGACGCGAGAAATGGGGCACCCTTTGTTGAGGTGGGATCCGGTGCGACTAGAGTCTCATTCTGGGTCGCGTATTAGTGCTAAGGCATGGCCATCCCGGAATCGGGCAACACATCAGCGTAGAGAAATCCGTCGCGTGTCACGACTTCGCCTGCTTTGATCGGAATCGGTTGATGGAACATAGGGCCGGCGTAGGCGAAGGTATGAAACTCACCATTCTCACCGCAGGGATCAACTTTAGCGGGCAGACGGTTCAATAGGTCGTGGTCCAGATCGTGGCCGATGAAGTCGGCGGGTAGCTTAGAAGGATCCGCACAGACGATACGCGCGCGAAGACCGCCATCCAGCATCTCCAAGATCAGTTGACGAGTGTTTTGGCCCCAGAGGGGGAACATGGGTTCGAGTCCGGTACCGCGCAGGCGGTCCTCGCGGTAGCGACGAACATCTTCGAGGAAGAGATCGCCGAAGGCAACGGCGGAGATACCTTGCTGAACGGCCGAAGCGCAGGCTGCCGACATCGCTTCTTCATAGACATCGTTGCTGCAGGGCCAGGGCAACGGAACTTCCCAGAGCGGCAGACCGGCGGCCTCGGCCTGTGCCTTCAGTAGTGCATGGCGTGTACCGTGCATGGCGACACGCTGGAAGTGGGCATTGATCGTGGTGAGCAGCCCGACAACTTCTACGCCGCCGCTCTGGTGGAGCAGGCGCTGACGGAGCACGTGGAGGCTCCAGGCACTATCTTTGCCGCTGCTCCAGGAGAGAAGGATCTTTTGTTTCAAGTGACGTGAACTCAATGAACGGGTGAGGAGCGGTAATAAGAATGGCGCGGGCAGGAGTGCCCGCGCCACATAACCATTTCGATTCTACGCGTGCACCAATTCGACGCCGTAGATGGAGTGCCAGCTGGTCGCGGCTTTCAGTTTGTCGTTGACGTTGTTGATGTTTCTTACGCCTTCGGTTTCCAGCCATTTGCGGAACGCGGCAGCGCCGTGCTTGGCGTAGACCGGGATGCCTTCCTTCCAGGTGGCGCGGCCGCAGAGCACGCCGTTGAACTTCACCCCGGATTCTCCGGCGAGTTCGAGGGTTTCGCTGAACTCCGCGTTGCTTACGCCCGCCGACAAATAAATGAACGGCTTGGTGGCGACGTTGGCGGCTTTGTGGAACAGGTCGATAGCCTCTTGCTTGCTGTAGGCCTTGGTTCCGGCAAAGCATTTCGTGCCTTCGACGAACTTCATGTTGACCGGCACTTCGACCTTGAGCACGTCGACGCCGTAGCGGTCTTTGCTGAACTCGCGCATGCTCTCGGTGACGATGTGCGGTTTTTTCTTGGCGTAGTCGAGACCTTTTTCGTCGGCGCCTTCCTGGTAGCCGACGAACTCGAGGAAGTAGGGGATGTCGTTGGCGCGGCATTCGTCGCCGATGCGCTCCACCCACGCGTGCTTGATCTCGTTGACGTGCTTGGGATCGTCTGGAGTGTAGTAGAGCAGAATCTTCACGCAATCAGCGCCGGCTTCTTTCAGTCGGCGTGCCGACCACAGGTCGAGCAGATCGGGCAGGCGTCCTGGGCCGGTCTTGTCGTATCCGGTCTTCTCATAGGCGAGCAGCAGGCCGGCGTTCTTGGCGCGGCGCTTGGAGGCGGGCAGTCCCCACTCGGGATCAAGCAGGATGGCAGTGGCGTGCGGGGTGAGAACTTCGCTGACCAGGGTCTTGAATTCTTCCATCATGGCATCGCTGACTTCGCCGCCTTTTTCCTTGGCCAGAGATTTTTGCAGGGAGCCACGCTGGTCCATGGCCGCGGCCGCAATAATGCCGCGTTCGTTGGAGACTTTCTTAAGACCGGCGAGTTTGCCAAGGGTGAGCTTCATGAGAATCCTCCTATAGAGTGCGGATGGGGATGAGTGCTTTGGAACTGACAATTGTAAACCAAGGGGGTGGAAAAGCGGCTTCCGGCGTTCGGCTTCAGGCTTCCGGGTGGGCCAGGATCTACGGATTCTGGACGCCGCGCTCGGTCATGACTCGCAGAGGTTTGGATGTTGCGGCGACTTCGAGAGGAGCGCACCCCTGTCAGATAGGTTTGTGAACTTGTGTTTCACGAGACCACAGGCTCGCCCAGCAGATAGGTCTTCTTGAACGGAACGATTTCCAATTTCAGATTGGGTGGATTTTTTGGAAGAGCCGGTAGTGTGTTTGCGCCCGCAACAGGCTCATCGTTATGAGGACCACGCTCGAGATCAAGAGTAGTCTGCTGGAGTCGTTTGCTTCAAAGGATAGCACTCGACACCCCTCTTGACGACGTTTCCAAAAGTAGGTAATATAACTACATAAAGATGGCTATGGAAAAGGCGATCTCAGCCGCGGAGGCGAACCGGAAGTTCTCGCAGGTATTGCGCGAGGTGAAGGAAGGACGTACCTACGTCGTGACCAGCCATGGACGGCCGGTGGCGCGCATCGAGCCGGTAAGGGAGAAGCGCGATGGGCGAGCCAAGGCTGCGTTGCTGGCGCACCTTAAAGCGCAGCCGGTTCAGGATATCGGTCGCTGGACGCGGGACGAGTTGTACGACGATTAGCGCGCCCTGCCATGCGAATCGCACTCGATACGAGCGTGCTGGCGTATGCCGCCGGGGTGAACGGAGCCGAGCGGCAGCGGGTCGCACTGGAACTTCTGGGCAAGCTTTCCGAATCTGAAACAGTTCTGCCAGTTCAGGCGCTCGGAGAACTCTTTCGCGTTCTAGTGGGCAAGGCGAAAATTTCGCCGCAGTTGGCGCGTACTACGATCATCCGCTATCGGGATGCGTATTCGCTCATCGAGACTTCTTCTTCCGTGTTTCTGTCTGCGACGGACCTCACCGTCGATCACAAGATCAGCATTTGGGACGCCGTGATATTCGCTGCGGCTGCCGAAGCCGGATGCCGGTTGCTGCTCTCCGAGGATATGCAAGAAGGATTCACCTGGAGCGGGGTCACGGCGGTGAATCCCTTTGCGGTGAAGAAGCATGAACTGCTGGCGAGAGCGTTGGGAGAGTAACCTAACTTAAATGTTAGGGCCAAGCGCTTTTGTTTGAACCAGTGAATCCCGCCCGGAGTACCGTCTATGCGCTATGCGGCGGTTCCTGATGGCGCACGACGCCGCAGAACCTCTGCATAGAGCTGCCAGAATTTCTCCACTTCGGCGTCGTTCAGCACTTCACCACGAGCCAGCGCGATCACGCGCGCCAGAGCCTGCTTTAACTCCTCATCGGTGTAAGCCGCTGGGTCTGTCTTTGGATTGGTCATGGGCTCCCTCCTAGGCGGCGTGCAAGTCCCATCTGATGCACTTAGGTGGCCCTTTGTATCGCGATGCGCAACTTGTTCGTGCTGACAAGTCAGAAAGCAAGTCCGGCAACGCAGGATCTAGCGCGATGGTGCGTTATTCCCCTAATTGCGGTTTGGTGAATCACGTCTGCGTGATGCCACCAAGTTGAAGGCGCCTGGACACCTTTGGCGAAATGTCGCCATTACACTCATAAGGAAAAAGGCACGGTGTTTAGTCGTGCCTTCGCGAGCGATCGTTGGTAGTGGTGGCGGAGCGATCCGTCGAAAAGGCCCTTTCGCATGCAGCCATTCTTGAAATCTGCGTCCAGATCCGTAACGGGGCCCGCACATGTTTCGGGGTTATTGTCTTAGCGTCAAAGCCTTCAGCAAAGCTTGCTGCTTGGTGATCAGCGACTGCACGCCTTGCTTGGCGAAGGCGATCATTTTGGCCAGTTGCTGGTCGTCGAAGACCTGGTGTTCGGCGGTGGCCTGGATTTCTACCAGCTTGTAGCCGGCGGTCATCACGAAGTTCATATCCACGTCGGCGCGCGAGTCTTCTTCGTAGCACAGGTCGAGCAGAATCTCTCCATCCACAATTCCGACACTTACTGCTGCCACAAAATCCTTGAGCGGGACCGAGGTCAGAGTTCCGGCATCCACCAATTTTTCGAGGGCGAGGCCAAGCGCCACGAATGCTCCGGTGATGGAGGCGGTGCGCGTGCCGCCGTCGGCCTGGATGACGTCGCAGTCGATCCAGATGGTGCGTTCGCCGAGGCGGCTTAGATCGGTCACAGCGCGTAACGACCGGCCAATCAGGCGCTGGATTTCGTGAGTGCGTCCGCTCTGGCGGCCTTTCGAGACTTCGCGCGGGGTGCGGGTCAGGGTCGACCGCGGGAGCATGCTGTATTCGCTGGAGATCCAACCTTTGCCCGAGTTGCGCATGAAGGACGGGACCGTTTCCTCGATCGAAGCGGTGCAGATGACGCGGGTATTGCCCACTTCAATGAGCACCGAGCCTTCCGCGGTGGAGATGAATTCCGGGCTGAGGACGACGGGGCGAAGTTGGTCGGGCGAACGGTTATCGGAGCGATAGAACATGCATCGGGGATTGTAAATGATTGGGCTTGCGACGCTCGGCTTCCGGCGTAGATCGCGGGAAGCAGCTGAAGGGAAGGGATATTTTGGAGAGTCGCAGACTGTTGCATCTTGACCCCCGATTTCCACGGGCGTACCGTCATAGGGTCCTTTGGAAAGGAGAACCCAATGAAGCCAGCTGGGCTGCTAATCTCCCTCTTTGTCGCCTTGGCCGTATCGGCCGCGTTCGGCAATTCCAGTAGTTCCATCTACAACACCACGTTTACGATGCAACTCAGCGGGGGGACTTTTTTATCATCTTCCAATTCATTTGAGAGCAACTGGGCAGTTGCGAGTACCGCTCCGATTGGCGGGGCTTTTCTGTTCGAGTTGTGGCCAGGCGGCGGAAGCCCGACGGGAGGCGATTTTGTCTTCCTGCCAACGGGTGGGATTGGCAACGACGGGATGATCGCCGGTGTCTTCTCGAATGTCATTTTCAATTCCAATAGCGACGTGTTGACGGCCACGTTTAATGGGTACGAGTGCTTGGCTTCTTTGTGCGGCAAGGGCGGGCAGGTTTCGATTACTGGAACCTTCACTGAGCAGATTAACTTTAGCAACGAGACCTTGGGCAGCGGGCAACTTAGCTATCGCGTCGTGCCCGAGCCGGGGACGCTCGCCCTGTTGGGGACTGGTCTGTGCGGAATCCTGGCGACAGTTAAGAGAAGAATCGTTCTCTAGGCGATCGCTTTGCTGCGTTGGGAGCCTGGCATTCAGGTCGTCGTTTTACTGCCCGGCCTGCAGTTGCGAGGCGAGTTGATTGACGGCGGTTACGTCATAGACCGAGGAAAGATCGGCGTGACCGGCGAGGGTTTCGCGCTCATTGCCGTCCACCACGATCTTCACTTTGAGGATGCCCGGAGTGTTGGCGGAGATGGTGTGAATCAGCGACGCCACGGTTAGTTCCTCGACGAGGACGCCGGAGCGGTGGGTGTCGGCGAAGGCGGAGTTCAGGTCGATGACGGCGACTCCGGGGTCGACGAGGAAGACGCTGCGCACATCGGCGCCGGGGCCGAGAATATGGGGCGAGGGTTTATCGAGGTAGAGCGAGAGCAGGGCGCGCAAGAGTTCCTGGGCGCGCTGCTGGCGGCCGGAGGGCAAAGGAATCTGGGCAGACTCGGGGCGGAGGCTGCCATCGTCGTCATGGGCGACATAGAGAATGACGCGCTCGGTCGGGCCTGTGACCGGAGGAGCGAGCAGTCGCACATCGGTGGAGACGGCGGGCGCGGCGGCAACGCTTTTCCGCATATGCCAGGCGTAGGCACTCAGGCCCAGCGCTGCCGCCAGCAGAACTGCCATGGCGATTACGAGGTGGCGCGGGATCATAGTCTCGACCTCATTACTGGGACCTCATTCTCCGGACCTCAGGGCTCTGACCTCGCGTTGCGGGGATGGGGTTGCCATCGCGGCTGCGAAGGCGGTCGAGGTGCGCTCGACTGGACAGCCGGGGTGGCTGTCCCCACATTTTCTTCCCCTTCATTCCCCGCATTTTCTTCCTCTGCATTCTGACGAAATGAAGTTCATGGCGTGCTCCCGAGTTGATCGCGGGTGGCGGCGATGGCGGTCGCCACTGCGCTGGTCACCAGTTGCTGGTAGTCGGGCGCGGTGAGTTGCGAAGAATCGGAACCCTGGGGCGCGACTTCAACCGCGATGGCGGGTCCGACGACGTTATTCAAGGGGCGCAGCGGAGCGCTCAGCATGCGGACCGGAACCTGCCGTTTCTGGAATTCGGCGGCCACCGCGGCGGCGGTGATCTGGCTGAGAGGCAGGGAGGCGTGTTGGGCGGTAGTCCAGGCGCGGAAGGTGCCACGATCGTCGCCATCAAAGGGCAGCAGCGCGGTGTAAACCCGGACGCCATGACCGTTGGAGGCGGCATGCAGAGCGATGTAGATCGCGGCATGATCAGCGTTGGCGTAGATGGCCCGTTGGTCGAGGGAAAGGTTGGCATCCGAGTCGCGCAGCACCAGGGTCGGAATGCCGCGGCTCTCGAGTTCCCGGCGCAGGCTGCGGGCGAGTGCGACGGTCACGTCTTTTTCCAATAACGAAGCGCTGAGAGTCTCGCCCTGATCCTCGCCGCCGTGGCTGGCGTCCACCACGGCAAAGTAGCGGCGTGCGACCGGCGTGGCGGGCTCAGAGGCTGCAGTTGTTGCTGGCGCAGGTGCGGCCGGTGTACCCGGTGCGGGGGCGTTCGCAGTTTGCGCGGGCACCGTTGCGGTCGAGGAAATCGTGACGGTGCGTCCGTCGGGGCTGAAAATAGCCATCACCGGGACCGAAGCATTTACCGTGACCACTGCCGTGCCGTTACTCTCGCTGTAAATGGCCGAGGGGATCGCCTTGTTGCCGAAGGTCAGGGTCGGCGAAGCGGGCGCGACCAAGGGCTCGCGGGAGAACGTCATGCGCAGGGCGCCCGGTTCAGTCGCCACGGTGGGATTCACGGGCGCGCTGAAGTGGAAGACCAGCCGAGGAGGGTTGACGGCTGAGAGCGATGCGGTGAAGTGGGTGCCGACGCTGCCAATGAAGAGACGCCCGGACTCCTCGTGCAGGGTGACGGGTCCGCCGAGAAAACGCGGCAGCAGGGACCCGAGTGACGCGAGGGGGACGAGGCCGCGGCTGTTCTCGATACGGAATTTTCCGCCGAGATCGGCGTCGCGGCCCTGCACCCGGGCCCGAGCCTTGCCGACCTGGAAGTCGCCCTCCACATTGTTGTAGCGCAGACGCCAGCGCACGCCCTCCAATTTGGCGCTGACCTTGCCCAGAGGCTCAAGCACTTCCAGCAGGCCGACATAATCGCGGCCATCGCGCTGCACCAGCGGCAGAGAATAGTTGGCTGCGACTGAGTAAACGGCGAGATGTTTTTCGGGCGGCGCGGCGTACAGGAGTACGGCGCAGATCAGGGCCAGAATGCAGACGAAGACGGTCGGCGGGAGGCAGGCGCGACGAGGAGGGCTAGTCCAGCGCATAGGCGGTCAATCCACTCAGCAGCTTGGGATAGAAATCGGTGGACTTCTGGGGCATGACTTCGCCGGCGAAGGCTATGTCGCGCACTTGCGCCACCGGGCATGGGTTCACCAGGAAGGCGACGTTGGCAGAACCGTTTCGAACCTGATTCAGCGCTTCGCCGGCTTCGCGAACGTAGGACAAGTTCTGCTGGTTGCGGATGGATTCTTCCGTAAGCTTCAGCACTCCCTCGAGCAGGCACTTGTGCAACTGGACGACATCGAGCGCTCGTTGGCGATCGGAGAGTCCGGCCAGGAATTGTGCTCCGGCGGGCTTGGGCGAGTGCAGGAGTAAAGCGCGGTTGGCGGTAACGGCCAGCAGCGCGGTTCCGGCGCGGCCGTGCTCGAGCAGCAGCGTGGTCGAGCGGGCGGCGTCGATGCCTGGGTCGATCTCCTCGATCTCAAAGAAGGAGCGGCTGGAGTTCTCGAATGCTTCCATCGAGAATGAATCCAGAGAGTGCACCACGCGATGCGTCGGCAGCACCAGCAATCCGGGATCGTTCATATTGACGAAGGTCATCATGACGAATTCGTACGGGGCCTGGGGATTCGGACCCGTTCCGGCCGCGCCGCGACCGCTGTTGTTTCGACATTCGTCGCGAAAGTTGAGCGCGGTTTCGTAGCGGTGGTGGCCGTCGGCGATGACCAACTTCTTGTCGCGCATGTTGGCCTGCACCGCGGCGATTAAACCGGCATCGGAAATCTGCCAGACCCGGTGCGCGACTCCGTATTCATCGGCCACGTCGATAGTCGGCGTCTGCGGTGTCGCCAGCAGGGAATCGATCTCCCCGGAATCTTCATACAACAGAAACAACTGTTCATAGTGAGCGCGAGTGGCGCGCAGCAGGTCGAGGCGGTCGGCCTTAGGCTTGGCCAGAGTTTGCTCGTGGCGGAAAACGACTTTGGCGGAGTAATCCTCGACGCGGCCGAGGGCGATGAAGCCGCGGCGCTCGAACCTGGTTCCCGACGGAGCGGTGAAGGTTTGGGAGTAGGCGTACATGGATGGCGCGGAATCTTGCCGCAGGATGCTCTGGGCGCGCCAGTCGCGGGCGTAGCCGGCGGCGCTGGTATAAACGGTGTCGCCAGGTTCGTTCGGGTCGCGGTGGCCGAGGATGACGCGTACCAGGTTATAGGGGCTGGCGGCGTAGTAGCGCTCCTGCATGGAGGGAGTGATTTTGTCGTAGGGTTGGGTCACGACCTGTGCAGCGGAAACTCGCTGCAAGTCATAGCGAAGAGCGCGAAAGGGAAGGATGTCTGCCATTTATGTCAGCCGGGAAACTTTTGATTGTAACAAGATGGCTGGCAACAATTTTGCTCAAGGATGAGGGGCATCGGCGTCTCCCCATAGCGGCCGCCTTCCAACCAAATCACCCAAAATGACATCCAAGCTCCGTTCCGGGATTTGTGCGTAAATATTGACAAAAATGCCTGCGCCGCGGGGCGAAAGCTGTGCTAACATCCGCGACATTGAGGTATTTATGGCCCGCCTGCGTAAAGATGAAGGGCGCTGGTCACCTCGTCCTGAGGCCCTAGTTGGCAGTAACGTTTGTAGTGGTCTTCGTCGGGGCGGTAGTGGCTGTTGGGTTCTCCCCTGGGATCCGACCAAGCTGGGGCTGCGCCAAAAATCTTCCTCCCCGCACCCCGTTCGACGCTCCGCTTGGCTCGTTCTGACTTTCGTTGCGCTGGCGTCTGGGTGCTTCCCTTCATTTGCTCAGACTGACGTCAATGATGTGCACATTCAGCCGCGCGAGGTGGAGAAGCCGCCCGATCCTCCCAAGCCGGATCTGCTGGCCTCGACCGCGGGGCTGACGGCCCACGTCCGCCCGCTGAAGGTGGATGTGGATCTGGTGCTGGTTCCGGTCACCATCACCGATCCTCTGAACCGGCTGGTTACCGGACTGGATAAGGAAAATTTCCAGCTCTTCGAAGGCAATACCACGCAGGATATCCGGACATTTTCGAGCGAGGATGCTCCTGTGTCGCTGGGCGTGATCTTCGATTCCAGCGGGAGCATGGCCAGTAAGATGGACCGCGCCAAAGACGCGGTGGTCGAATTCTTCAAGACGGCGAATCCGCAGGATGAGTTTTTCATGATTACGTTCTCCGATGAGCCGGAGGCGGTGAGCGACTTCACCAGTTCGGTAGACGAAATCCAGAACAAGCTGGTCTTCGCCGTGCCCCGGCATCGCACGGCTCTGCTCGACGCCATTTACATGGGCGTGAGCAAGATGCGGCAGGCCAAGTATCCCAAGAAGTCGCTGCTGATTATTTCCGACGGAGGCGACAATCACAGCCGCTACACCGAAGGCGAGATCAAGGCTCTGGTGAAGGAAGCCGACGTGATGATCTACGCCATCGGCATCTATGACCGCTACGCTTCCGCCACCGAGGAACGGCTGGGGCCGCAACTGCTGAGCGACATTACCGAACTGACCGGAGGGCGGGCTTTTACCATCGACAATCCGAACGACCTGGGCGATGTGGCCACCAAAATCGGAGTCGAACTGCGCAACCAGTATGTGCTGGGGTACCGTCCGAACAAAGTCGTGCGCGACGGCAAATGGCGTAAGATAAAAGTGAAGCTGCTGCCACCGAAAGGATTGCCGCCTCTACGGGTGTATGCCAGGACGGGATATTACGCGCCTCAGGAATAGGGCCGCGAGGGTCTTTTTCTTTGCGCTCGTGATTTTGGCCGGTGCCCAGCTGGCCACGTCGGCATGGCCGCAGGCTGCCGCCGCTCAGAACGAAGCCAAGCCTGCTGCCGCGCCCGCACCCGAAACTACCAGCCCCCAAACTCAAGGCATTCAGCCCTCGCAAACCCAGCCTCCACCAACCCAGCCCCCACCAACCCAGCCCCCACCAACCCAGGACAAGCAACCGGATGACCAGGGCGTCTTCGTCTTCCGCAAAGACGTGGACGAAGTCCTGCTGTACGCCTCGGTGGTTGACGACAAGCAGCATATTGTTACCACGCTCAACCAGAACGACTTCAGTGTGTTTGAAGACGGCAAGCAGCAGAAGATCATCTCGTTCCATCACGTGGACATTCCGGTATCCATGGGCATCCTCATCGATAACTCGGGATCGATGCGCGAGAAGCGGAACAAGGTGAACCAAGCCGCGCTGAATCTGGTGCGGTCGAGCAATCCGCAGGACGAAGTCTTCATCGTGAACTTCAACGACGAATACTATCTCGATCAGGACTTTACCAACGATCTTCTGAAGCTGAAAGAAGCGCTGGAGAAAATCGACCCCCGCGGAGGCACCGCGCTGTACGATGCGGTGGTGGCCTCGGGCGAACATCTGAAGCAGAACGCGCGCCTGGAAAAAAAAGTCCTTTTCGTCGTGACCGATGGTGAGGATAACGCCAGCAACGAGACTCTGGAACAGGCCGTGAAGCAACTGCAGCAAGAGAACGGGCCGTCGGTGTATGCCATCGGAATTCTGGGGGATGAGGAACATCCCAAACGGGCTAAGAAGGCGCTGGAGATCATCGCGCAGCACACCGGCGGGATTGCATTCTTTCCGAAGACACTGGACGAAGTGGACGCAATCAGCCGGACCATCGCGCGCGACATCCGGAACCAGTACGCCATTGGATACAAACCGACCAAACCAAGGGCAGACGGCGGCTTTCGCCAGATTCGCGTCGAAGCCAGGGCCAAGGGACATGGCAAATTGACGGTGCGCACTAAGAGCGGCTACTACGCGGGCGCGCAGCCCACGGCAGGCGGCACGAAGTAGACAGCGCAGCATCGCCCATCAGCAGGTTTAGTCTTCAGTTACCCTTGCGTTGCCGTTGCAGTGGAACCATCGGTATGATCGAAAACGTGAAGCCAGATCAGAAGCAGTTCGATTGGGTAACGGAACGGTCGCTATGCTCGGTGTCAAGGGTGTTTGAGCAATTGGGCCTCGAGATTCAACAGGACGTGGACACGCGCAACGCCATGCGCCCGGCCATCCCGCAGTTTGGCTTTGAATACGCCTTCGAGCTGGTCGGCGACGAGAACGGCTTCGCGGTGCACCTGCATGCCTATCAGGTCCACAAATCCGTGACCTTTAAGCTTGCGGACGGGAATTTCCAGGCGACGGTCGGACTGAATGATGACGGGGCGTGCATGATCTATATTGACGGCAAGGAACGCAGTTCGTGGCATCTGCGAAAATTGGCGCTGGATCATCTTTTCTTTGGCTTTGTCTAGGGCATTGTCTAGACCGCCAAGTCTTATTTGTTCAGTGGGCATCGAACGGGACGGTTACGACCTGTGTGGTCCGCGCCGCGGCTGCCGTGAAGGTCCATTGCCGCACCGCTTTCATTGCCGATTCGCCCAGGATCGGATTCCCGCCCAGTAAAGCAATGGCTTCTACGCTACCCTGCGGCGAGATGGTGACTTTAAGCCGCACAATCCCGCCGATGCGGAGCTGGCGCAGAGTCTCCGGGTATTCTGGTTCGACTTCGGTCAATAACACGCGGTCAGACCGGCCGCCTTCGGGGACCACGTCCAGAACTTTCACACCCTCGGTGCTGGCGGTGGCGCTGACATATCCGATGGCGCCTCTGGTTTTCGCCACGTGCGCCAGTACTTCGGCGTCGGAGTTGAAGGATTTCGGCATGGCAGCCTTGCCGGTGAAAACCAGTGCGCCGTAGCGACTCTGAAGCGATTCGTTGCTCTGTTTGAGAAATTCCCGCAGAAAAGCTTCGTGCACTGCGCCCGCCCTCTCGAATACGGGTTCGGCATGGGAGCCATCCTTGAGCGAGTCCCGTTCCGCCAGGAAAACACTTCTAAGTTCGCCCGCAGTAATTGAATCGGCCTTGATGCTGCGATTGGCAACGATTTTCAGGTCTCCGGCCAAGGCATGCAGCGACCACAAGACGATGAACCCGATTGCGACGATCGGCGCCTTTGCGTGCCTCATGTGGTGCTCCATGGTCTGCCCCGGTCTCAGAAATTCATGCCAGTCTTAAGCACAAAAGCGTTGGTGTCTGGCTTGAAGCCCTGTGGGTTGACTTGCGGATAAAACCCGTCGGGAAATGTGCTGTTGCCGTACCCGTTCATGAAATGGCCTTCAACTTTGAGGTACCAAAACCGCTTAAGGTCGACTCGCGCAGTGATGACCTTGTCATAAACGTGATTGGCGGGCAGGCTGGTGTCGGTCTGGGCGGGAAACAGCGCCGCGAGCGGGCCCCCGGATCCAGTGGTTATCGAATAGCGGGAATAGTAGGAGCCGAGTGTGATCCTCTTTGAGACGTGGTACGTCCCCGCGACGTACCAGCCGCGTATATCGGTTGCGGTCTGGAGGATGCCGCCGTTGATGACGTCAACATGCACAAAGCGGCGATACTCCGAATCGACCAGCAGTTTCCCCCGGGTGTACTCGCCGTAGAACTGGTTGGTCCAGTCCGTCTTCGAAGCATCAGTGTAAGGGACGAAGCCGCCCGCCGGGTTGTAGGGGCTTATGAACGTCGCGTTGCCCGTGAGGTCTTCATTCATTCGCGATGCGCCGACCAACAGACCCCGCAGCGGAGTGTTCCAGCGGAGATCGCCGCCATACTGGAGCCCGCCGTAGCGCGAGTAATGGACACCGTACTGAGATGCGAGGTAGGTGTAGCCATCGTGAAGGCTGTCGCGGCGATCCCCCGCGTAGGCCGTATAGGAGAGATCTCCGAGATTATGCGCGAGGGAAAACGTGCCGTAAATGTCGCCGCCGAGGTGGGCGATGGTAGAGTCTCGGATGTCGGTCGGATAGATGCTTTGCGGAAGCAATACGAAGGTGTGGAGAAAGTCCAGGTCCTGGGTGTCGTTGTACAAACCGAGCGTGGTTTTGACTTTGCCGCCGCGAATCCCGAGCCAGTTCTTGAAGCGGTAGTCCACGACCGCCCAGTCTAGTGACGGATGCCACTCTCCCAGGTTGCCGAGGTTGCGATCGTAACCCTGCGCCCCGATGCGCAACTTATCGGTTACCTGCGTGGAGGCATTGGCTCCGAAGTCGGTGAACGCCCCGCTGCCCTGGCTGGTGTGCATGGTGAGCCAGTTGTTGTCGTCGGTGTAGATGAATCCCTGTGAGGCAAAGCCATGAATCTGGACCTCCCGGCCATCGATTTTGAAATCTTGTGCGCGCAGGCTGAGCGGGGCGAGGATAAGACAAAACAAAGACAGCCGAACCGCACCTTGGCACGCGTAGCTCCTCCGCACAGTCATCAGAGTGGTGATCGGCAAATGGCTGGAAGACTTAACCCCGCTGGCAGCGAGAAAGGTTCACATGACGAAGGTACCGTTTTAGATCCTTCTCCAGCCCTCGCGGCAATTGACGAGTTTCACCTCTCCCCGTACCCTGTAACGTGACCTCAAAAACTTCTGCAATGTCCCGCCTGCGCGTCGCTGACGACATTACCCAACTGGTCGGCGAAACTCCCGTGTTGCAGCTGAAGCGGCTGGTTCCGGCCGGTTCGGCGGAGGTTTTCGCCAAGCTGGAGTATCTGAACCCCGGCGGCAGTGTGAAAGACCGTGCGGCTATCGGCATCATCCGGCGCGCGGAGCAGGAAGGAAAGCTGACGCCCGGCGGCACCATCGTCGAGGCGACGGCGGGAAACACCGGCATCGGCCTTGCCCTGATCGGCGTAAACCGCGGCTACAAGGTGCGGCTGTTCGTGCCCGAGCGATTTTCCGAGGAGAAAGTCACGATCATGCGGGCCCTCGGAGCCGAGGTGATCCGCACTCCCGATGGCGAGGGCATGCAGGGCGCCATCCGCGAGGCGAAGAAACTTGTCGCCACCGATCCTTCCGCCTTCATGGCCGGACAGTTTGAGAACCCGGCCAACCCCGACTATCACTACCAGACCACGGCGCACGAAATCTTCGAACAGATGGAAGGTAGAGTAGACGCGTTGGTGCTGGGTTGCGGCACCTGCGGAACATTTTCTGGAATCGCGCGCTATTTGAAAGAGAAATCGCCCGCGGTGCTGGCGTTTGCCGTCGAAACGCAAGGTTCGACGCTGGGTGGCGGGCAGCCGGGGCCGCACAAGGTGGAGGGTATTGGCACCAGCTTCACCCCGAAAACATTCGACCGCGCGGTGTGCGATGAAATCATGATGGTGATGGATGAGGACGCGTTCGCCACGGTGAAGTCGCTGGCCGCCACCGAAGGCGTGTTGGCGGGTTCAAGCGGCGGGGCGGCTGTATTCGCGTCGCTGAAAGTTGCGAAGAAGCTGGGCCCGGGCAAACGCGTTGTTACCATCATTCCAGATTCGGCGGAACGCTATTTGTCGAAGAAGATTTTTGAGGGCGGAGTTTAGCGTCACGATCCGGACATAAAAGCGGATTGTCATCCTGAGCAAAGCGAAGGATCTATGCAATTTGCCGACAGCACTTCGCCGCACGCAAGTTGCATAGATCCTTCGCGTTGCTCAGGATGACAAGCAGATTATTGCTGATGAAAAAGTACTCATGAAAAAAGAAAAGCAATTTGGTTTTGCCACGCGCGCCATTCACCGCGGCCAGGAGCCCGATCCTTTAACCGGCGCCGTCGCCGTGCCCATTTATCCGACTTCAACCTACGTGCAGCAAGGCATAGGCGAGAACAAGGGATATGAATATTCCCGGGTTTCGAATCCCACGCGCACGCGACTGGAAGAAAATCTCGCCACGCTGGAGGGCGCTGTCGCCGCCCGCGTATTTGCCAGCGGCATGGCAGCGATCAATGCCATCGTGAGCACGCTGAAGTCCGGTGACCACGTGGTGTGCGGCAACGACCTGTACGGCGGCACGCCGCGGTTGTTCAACAACGTGATGACTGGATTCGGTCTGGAGTTTTCTTACGTTGACACTTCCGACGCGCAGAACGTCGAACGTGCCCTCCGCAAGAATACGCGCATGGTGTACGTGGAGACGCCCACGAATCCGTTGATGCGACTGAGCGATCTTGCGGCCATCAGCCAGATCTGCCGTGGAAAAAAAGTCCTGCTCGTGGTGGACAATACGTTTATGTCCCCGTATTTTCAGCAGCCGCTGGCGCTCGGCGCGGACATGGTGGTGCACTCCACGACGAAATTCCTCAACGGCCACAGCGACGGTCTCGGAGGAGTCGTGATGTGCGCCCGGCAGGAGCATGCCGACAAGTTGGCGTTCCTGCAGAAAGCGGCGGGCGCGATTCTTTCTCCGTTCGAATGCTGGCTGGTGCTGCGCGGAGTAAAGACGCTGGCCGCCCGGATGGAGATTCACGACCGCAGCGGCCGCATCGTCGCGGACTTCCTGTCGAAGCACAAGAAGGTCAAAGCCGTGTTCTATCCGGGATTGCCGGATCATCCCCAGCACGCGCTGGCCCGGCGGCAGATGACCGGCTTTGGAGCCATGATCACGTTCGAGACCGGCTCGCTGAAGAATGCGAACAAGATGCTCAAGAAGGTGCGCGTGTGCTCGCTGGGCGAATCGCTGGGCGGCGTCGAAACGCTCATCTCGCACCCTGCAACCATGACGCACGCGGCACTCGGCGTGAAAGGCCGCAAGGCCATCGGTCTCACCGACGGCCTGGTGCGGATTTCCGTGGGCATTGAGGATGTGGATGACATTCTCGACGACCTGGACGCGGCGCTGAACGCGATTTAAGTTGTGCCTGCAGCACTGGAGGAACGGTAGTGACGAAAGACGGGGCCTTGAAGCTGGCCAACCATTGGGTCGCGGCCTGGAACGCTCATGATCTGGATCTGATCGTGTCGCACTATGATGACGCGATCGAGTTGACTTCGCCGGTCGCCGCTCAACTGCTGGGGAAGCCCGATGGCAAGGTGGCCGGAAAGGCAAACTTGAAGGCTTACTTCCAGCACGGGCTGGAAACGTACCCGGATCTCAGTTTTCGTCTGGACTCCGTGTTTTGGGGCATAAGCAGCGTGACGCTCGTGTATGCGAATCAAAAGGGGACACGAACGGCGGAGTTCATGGAAATATCAGCGGCTGGAAAAGTGTGCAGAGTTGTCGCGAACTATACTGCTTAACTTATTCACTCACCTTACTGAATCTGCGAGCCATTGCAAATAGAGCGGGCTGCCGTCTTCGATGTTGATTGCGACGCACTCTGGCAGTTCATAGGAGTGCAGGCCGGTAATGGCGTCTCGCACTGCGGGAAATTTCTCAGCGGTTGTTTTGATGAGCAGCAGCCATTCCCGGCTCGATTCAATTTTCTCCTGCCAGCGGTAGACCGACTCGATCTGCGGGAGGATGTTCACGCAGGCGGCCAGCCGGTTCTCGACCAGATGGCGCGCGATTTTGCGGGCCTCATCTTCAGACCCCGCGGTGCAGAGGACGATTCGTTTGTCAGTCATATAAAATCAGCCGTTGCTCTCGGCGATCAGATTTAGTGATCAGATCTAGCGATCAGATACCAGGCTGGTCGAGGGAGAGATTAACACTCATTGCCGGGAATGAGGTCGAATATGCAAACCGAAATCAAGTTTGGCACGTCAGGATGGCGCTCGATCATGGCGGAAGAGTTCACTTTTGCCAACGTGCGGCGCGCTGTGGGCGGAATCGCGCGCTATGTGGCGGCGCAGAAGCCCCAAGGGGCCAGAGTGATTGTAGGGCGCGATCCGCGCTTTCTGGGTGAAACTTTTTGCTCGATGGCGGCGGAAATTCTGGCGGCGCATGGAATCGTTCCGCTGGTGGTGACCGAACCCGCGCCCACTCCGGCGTTTGCCCACGCCGTCATTCAGAACAAGGCCGACGGCGTCATCAATTTCACGGCCTCGCACAATCCGCCCGAATATAACGGAATCAAGTTCTCGACACCCGATGGCTGCCCCGCCTTGCCCGAAGTCACGAAAAAGATCGAGGCCGAAATTGTTGCCGGGGATAATGATAATGCCAACGCTCCGTTAGCCAATCCTCTGGCCGTCGCCGCCGCGGAGCACCCGACGCTCGATCCCAAGCCCGCATACTTGAAACGCCTCGCCGAGATCGTCGACTTGGAAGTCATTCGCAAGGCGAACCTTCGCGTCGCGTTCGACCCGATGTGGGGCTCGGCGCGGGGATATTCCGACGAACTACTGTGCAGTGGAGGCGTAGAGGTAACGACCGTGCACGACTACCGCGATGTCCTGTTCGGCGGACACGCCCCGGAACCTGACGATCACTTGCTGGAAGATCTGCGAAAAAACATGCGCGAGACCGGAGCGCAAATCGGCATCGCGACCGACGGCGACGCCGACCGCTTCGGCATCGTCGATGCCGATGGAACCTTCCTGCAGCCGAACTACGTGATCGCGCTGCTCTTTGACTATCTCGTCGAGAGCCGCGGCTGGAAGAACGGGGTGGCCAAGTCCGTCGCCACCACTAACCTGATCAACGCTCTGGCCGAGAAACACGGCGTCGAGCTGCACGAAACTCCGGTGGGCTTCAAGTACATCGGCGAGCTCATCATGCAGGATAAGATCGCCATCGGCGGGGAAGAGAGCGCGGGACTGTCGATTCGGCATCACGTTCCGGAGAAAGATGGCGTGCTGGCCGGCCTCTTGTGCTGTGAAGCGGTCGCGCGCCGAGGCAAGTCTCTAGGCGAGCAGTTGGGTGAGCTATGTAACCAGGTTGGTTCCTATTATCCGGAACGGCAAAACTTCCGCTTGACGCCCGAGGTCAAGACGAAGTTCACTGAGAAGCTGCGGCAAGATCCGCGGGACTTCTGCGGCCATCCGGTGGGCGAGGTCGTCCGCACCGACGGGCTGAAGCTGGTGTTCAGCGACGGGTCCTGGGTCTGCTACCGGCTTTCGGGCACCGAGCCGGTGGTGCGCGTCTACACCGAGGCGCGCAGCGAAAAGGGTCTGGAGAAGCTCAGCACGGCGGCGAAGCACTGGATTTTCGAGTAGCGGCGTCCGCGAAGCTCTTCCCGAGTGAAGTCATAAGAGTGAAGCCATAAGCGTGAAGCCATTTTCCAAAATCGCGAAATTTCCCAGCACCGAAGACGGCCTGCGGGCGGTGGTCGATCGCGCTCCGCAAGCCGAGGCGTTTGCCGCTCTCTGGATCGAGCGCGTCCGGCCGCTGGCGGTTCACGTTTATAGATTGCGCCGCCGCATCGCCACCATTGCCGTGGCCGTGCTGGCCGCGTCGCTGTTTGTCCATGTCATGTTTGGCGCGAATGGAATGGTGGTTTACAAACAGAAACGGGACGAGTACGAAGCGCTGCGCCAGCAGATGATTCAGGTGCAGCAGGAGAACGACCGCTATACCCAGCAGATTCAGGGCCTGAAGAGCGATCAGAAGGCCATCGAAAAAGAGGCGCGCGAACAACTGGGTTACGCCAAGCCAGGAGAGTACGTGTACGTCCCTCCGGCGCCCGCCAAGCCTGCCGTCCCCGCCACGCACTCGGCGAAGAAATAGCTGCGCGGTCTTCCTGGCGTGCAACTTCCAAAGATTCGCTGGTGCGCTGACAATTCTTTTGTCGCGCTGTGGTATATTTCCGGCTGCCTCATTCGTCGGCGCACACGAGTGCTCGCGTTGTGGGGCCGCAATCTGAATTTCGAAAAAGGAGAACAACCGGGCCATGAGAAAAGTTCTGCTGATCTGTCTGGCGTTAAGCTTCGTGTTTGCCTTGTCGGCGATGGCGTTCGACGACATGGGCAAAAGTGTTACGGTCAACGGCTGGATCACCGACGCAAAATGCGGCGCCAAAATGGCCAGTGCGGGCGGCGCAGCCTGCGCCCAGAAATGCGTGGCCGGGGGCGAGAAGATGGTCATCGTGACCGATGGCGATTCGAAGGTCCTCGCCGTGGATAACCAGGACGCCCTGACGGGGCACGCGGGACATCACGTAGCCGTGTCTGGTGCCGTGACCAACAATACCATTCACGTGAACAGCGTTAAGATGCTGTAAGGGTGAAGCTAAGTCTTTGTGGCTGGGGCGGCCAAGCGGCCGCCCTTTGTTTTGGTGGGGATTGAGGAATTGGGAAATTTGGTAATTGAGAAATTGAAAACCCTCAACCGGCGCCGTCTTTCAATTTCCCAATTACTAAATTCCCCAATTTCTCAATCTATCTTACGACCCCTTCCAGCGGTGAACTTGCTGTGGCGTAAAGCTTCTTCGGCATGCGCCCCGACAGATAGGCCTGCCTTCCCGCGAGCACGGCATGGTGCATGGCTTCGGCCATCAGCACGGGATCCTGCGCGCTGGCGATGCCCGTGTTCATCAGCACGGCGTCGGCGCCGAGTTCCATCGCGATCGCAGCGTCGGAGGCCGTGCCCACTCCCGCATCCACGATCAACGGCACGCCCGAAATCATTTCCCGCAGAATGCGGATGTGGGCCTGATTCTGAATGCCCAGGCCGCTGCCGATGGGCGCACCCAGCGGCATGATGGTCGCCGCCCCGGCATCAATCAGGCGCTTGGCGAAAACGATATCGTCCGAGGTATAAGGCAGCACCGTGAACCCTTCTTTCACCAGCACGCGCGTGGCCTCGAGCGTCGCCTGCACGTCAGGATAGAGCGTGGCTTGATCGCCGATCACTTCGAGCTTCACCCAGTCGGAGAGCCCGACTTCGCGCCCCAGGCGCGCCGCGCGGATGGCTTCGTCGGCGGTGTAACAGCCGGCGGTGTTGGGCAGCAGAAAATACTTCTTCGCGTCGATGTAGTCGAGCAGCGATTCCTTGCTGCGGTCGAGGTTCACCCGCCGCACCGCGACCGTCACCATCTCCGCGCCGCTGGCTTCCAGCGCGCGCGCTGTTTCCTGGAACGACTTGTATTTTCCCGTGCCGACGATCAGGCGCGAGCGGAAGGAACGCCCGGCAATAACTAATGAGTCCGACATGGAAGTATTGTAATGAAAGCCCCAGCTCGACGCACAAGGTAACTGCGAGGAGTTTTTTCGCGCGGAAGAAGTTTTCAGACGTTATCAGCCGCGAGTAGTACAGCGGAAACGTAGGGTCGACGCGACGTACCTACTGGTTTCGTCCAACGGGCTGGTAACCATCCGGAATCTCAAAGAATGCGGCATCCGGCTCCGTGCGCGTGAGTTGCTCTACCGTGAAAGCCACGCTTCCGGTGCGCGGGTCGTTGTGCTTGATCACCAGATAGATGCGGAGATCTTCCGAGTACCAGTATTCGTCGGTGATGACGATCTCCTTGCCTGTCTCGCTGCTCTCGGCCGGGATGGTCTGGGTCTCACGAATCCCGTGCGCTTGCACACCTTCAATCTCATGAAGCCCCAAATCTTCCTGCTTCGCGAACTCATTTTGCGGCAGGCCCTGGCTTGCCGGGGAAGCATAGCGAAGCGTGGGCGGCACCGCTGACGGCGGGTGATTCATCGTCTCAGTCCAGTAGGTATGTTCCTTCGGGTTGAGGTTGGTCGAGATTCTGGTCTGCGGGTCATACAGATGGATGTGTAGCAGCTGGGGCGTCTTGCTATACGTGACCGGCACAAGCACCCGCTTCTCGTTGTGGATGCGGCCCCGGTTGTCGCGGCCAATCTCCCGCATGGTCTTGAACTCGACCACAGAGCCGTCGCTCTGCACCCGCGAGCGCTCGATGTTAACGATGGCGCTGAACGGTGCGTTAGCGATGGGCGTGACAAAAATGTCCTGGGCCGACGCGCCCGGAGCGGCAATACCGAGGGTGAGGAGAACCAACCCGGAGACTGCAGGCAGAGAGAATGGCGAACGCATCTGAGCCCTCCAACGACGTTCTCAGGCGACAGAATACCCCGGCTTCCCCAGCTTTTGCAAGAAAATCTGAGGGCGGGAATAACCTTGGCGGCGATCGCTGAAGCGCACTATTTCTCGCACGCTACGAGCTCGCAGCCTCGGCCTGGGCGTAGAGTTCATCAATCTGCGTGCGGTAGCGCTCTTCGATCACGCGGCGGCGGAGTTTCATAGTCGGTGTCAGAGCGCCGTTGTCGGCGGTGAATTCGTCGGCCACCACCAAGACCCGCTTGAGCTTCTCGAAGCGCGCCAGATTCTGGTTGATGCCCTCGACAATCCCTTCGTAGAGCGACTGTACCTTAGGGTCGGCAACCAGTTCCGCGCGCGAGGCAAACGCAATGTTGTTCTCCCTCGCCCATTCTTCCAGTGGAACAAAGTTAGGCGAGACCAGCACCGCCGCGAATTTACGCCGGTCGCCGACGATGGCCGCGATTCCCACCAGCGGATTCAGCTTCAGGGAATTCTCGATGGGCTGCGGCGCGATAAATTTCCCCCCAGAAGTCTTGATGAGATCTTTCTTGCGATCCGTGACCGAAAGATATCCATCAGCATCAATGTTGCCGATGTCGCCGGTCTTGAACCAGCCGTCAACCAGGGCGGCTTTCGTTTCTTCCGGGCGGTTCCAGTAGCCTTTGAAGACGGACGGTCCGCGCACCAGAATTTCGCCGTCTTCGGCGATGCGAACTTAAAGGTTCGACAGAATCTTGCCCACGGTTCCGATGCGGTGGTTGACCGGCGTGTTCACCGCGATCACGGGTGAGGTTTCCGTAAGCCCGTAGCCTTCATGAATGCGGATGCCGACCGTCGCGTACCACTCCGCGAGCTCGCGGCCCAGCGGCGCGCCGCCGGAGATGAAGGTCTCCACTTTGCCGCCCATGCCTGCGCGAATTCTGGAGAACACAAGTTTGTTGGCCAGCCGCCAGCTGCGCGAAGTGGGAATCCTTCCCTCAAGAATCTCCGGCTTGTGATTTTGTCCCACCGAAAGCGCCCAGTCGTAGAGAATGCGCTTGCCCAGGCCCTTGGCTTGCTGCTCGGCCTGCGCGTAGATTTTTTCGTAGACCCGCGGCACCGCCACAAAAACAGACGGCCGAACCTCCAGCAGACTCGCCGGCAGCCGGTCAAGAAACGGGCAGTAGGCCAGCGTGACGCCGTGGTACAGCATGGAGAAATCCACATGACGCGCAGTGATGTGGCAGAGCGGCAGAAACGAAATACTCACCAGTCCCGGCCGCATGTCGAACCCCAGCAGCGAGCATTCAATGTTGGACGCGATATTGCCGTGGGTCAGCATCGCACCTTTGGAAGCTCCCGTCGTTCCGGACGTGTAAACGATGGTGGCCAGATCATCCGGGCCGATCGCGCGGGCCCTTCTTTCGATCTCAGCGTCCAGATCTCCCGAGCCCTGCGACGTAATCTGTTTCATGGGTACGCACTTGCCCGCGAACTGGGCGAGCTCTCCGGTGAACTCCACTGCATCCATGACCACGAGTTTTTCGATCTGCGTCTGGGGCAGCACAGACAGGATCTTTTGCAGTTGCTGGTCCGAGGACACGAAAATGGTTCGGCAGCTGGAATCATTCAGCGCAAACGCCGTCTGCTCCGCGGTAAGCGTGGTGTAGAGCGGGACCGTGACCGCCCCGAGCAACAGGCTGGCGATATCCGCCACCGGCCATTCGGGCCGATTTTCAGCGAGGAGGGCGACTCGGTCGCCGGGCCGAACACCCCATGCCTGCAGCGCGCGTGCCGTTCGCGCCACGCTTTCCCCAAACTCCCGGGAGGTAATCGGCAGCCATTCTCCGGCCTCGCGGTACAACATGATGCGGTCAAGATTGCGTGCGACGGCAGCGAAGAAAATGTCGTTTAGAGTGGTAATGCTCATTGCGTCTTTCAGGGGCCTAATTCGCCGCACGGTGGCGCGAAATTGCTTCGACTGAACTTTACTGTTTTGTAAGCGGTTTGAGCAATCTGAAAGGTCACCAGCCAGGGTACTGAGTCGCTTCCGGGTTTGCATTATCACCGTAACCCCCGTTTTTTCACGCGAAGAACCTTGCATCTGGCCAGGATTGGACGGATCTTTCGGCTTTGCCCAGGATGACTACTGCGCTCTCGCCAAGTCCGTCGTCGCCAAGCACTTCCTGCCCGGGAAACTAAACCGTCTCTATTGTGTTTGAAACGATGTCGGTAAAATCGAGGCGAACGGATTCTTACTCCGTTGGGGCAAGGATGATGAAAACGCAAAAGTTGTGGTCCTGGATGGTTCTGCTGGCGAGCTTTGCGCTGGTGTTGCAAATTTCGACTCTCGCGATGGCGCAGGATGACGCGGGCGCTCAAAATCAAGATCCGAATCAAGAGCAGGATCAAAGTCAAGATCCTCCCGGCCGCGTGGCGCGGTTGAACTTCATGCAGGGAGATGTGCAGCTTCGGCCAGCCGGCGAAGACGACTGGGTCACCGCCGTGGCGAATCGTCCAATGATTACCGGTGACGACCTGTGGGCGGACGAGGATTCCCGCGCCGAAGTTCACGTGGGCTCGGCGGCCATCCGGCTCGGCGCGAAGACCGGCATCACTTTCCTTGATCTCGACGACCGCACCACGCAGATCCGCCTCGCGCAGGGCTCATTGATTTTGCGCGTGCGTCACGTCGATGACGATGACACCTACGAGATCGACACGCCCAACATCGCGTTCAGCCTGCTGCAGCCGGGCGAATACCGCGTGGACGTGAGTGAGGACGGGAGTCAGACTATTACCACCGTCTGGCACGGGCGCGGGCGCGTCACCGGCGGCGGCCTTACCTATACCGTGGTCGCCAATCAGTCCGCCACATTCATCGGCAGCGGCACCGCCAACGACCAGCTGAACTACGATCTTGGCCAGATTCCCGACCAGGATGATTTCGACAACTGGGCTTTTGACCGCGACAGCACGGAAGATGACGCCGACTCCGCGAATTATGTTTCGCGCGAAATGACCGGCTATGAAGATCTCGACGAATATGGCGACTGGAGTTACGTGGCCGGCTACGGCCCGTGCTGGCGGCCGCGCGCCATCGTCGTGGGATGGGCTCCCTATCGCTTCGGGCACTGGGTTTATCTCGGGCCGTGGGGCTGGACCTGGGTGGAAAACGAGCCCTGGGGATTCGCTCCGTTTCACTACGGCCGTTGGGCGTCGGTGAATGGCGGATGGTTCTGGGTGCCCGGGCCGGTGGTCGTCCGGCCCATCTGGGCGCCTGCGCTGGTGGCGTTCGTGGGCGGCGGGGCGGGTTTCCGCTTCTCGGGGGGCGCCGGTGTGGGATGGTTTCCGCTCGCTCCGGGCGAAGTCTATCTGCCTGGATATCGCGTGAGCCGGGCTTACGTGAACCAGGTGAACATCACCAATACAACGGTGAATATCACGAAAGTCACGGATGTCTACAACACCGTGATCATCAACCGGAGCACCGTCAACAACTCCACTTACGTGAATGAGCGTGTGACGAACGGCGTGACCGTGGTGTCGCGCGACACGTTTGTGAACGCGCGCCCGGTGGCGGTGAACGTGATGAAGGTTGATCCCAAGGAAATCGCCGCGGCTCCGGTGGGTCACGTCGTGGCAGCCGAGCCGATGCACGCCAGCGTCGTTGGCGCCGGACGCCCCGTGTCAGTCAGCCCGCCGGCCGCGGTTCTGACCCGCCCCGTGGTTGCTGTGAAAACGCCGCCTCCGCCTCCGCGCTCGATCGAGCAGCGGCAGGCGCAGGCCGGAGGACATCTGAACCAGCAGGCGCCGGTTCAGCCTGGTCTGGCTCAGCCTGGTCTGGCTCAGCCTAACTTGGTTCGTCCTGCGGGTGCGTCACGGCCGGCTCAGACGAGTCCTTCAACCCAGGAAGGTTTCAGACCATTTACGCAACCAGGGAACAGCAACAGTCAAGTGCGGCCCATGCCGCAGACCCAACCGCGGGTGTATGAGCAGCAGGGAAGTTCGGAATCCGAGCAGAACGTGCCGACGCAGCAAAATCGCAATGTCCAGACGGCGCCGCCAGCAGCCCATCCGCTGGTGCGGTCCGCGCCGCCGGTGCAGGAGCGCAGTCCGGAACAGGAGCAGCAACAGGAACAGAAGTTCAACCAATGGCACCAGCAACGCCCCGCTCCGGCTCCACCCGCGCCTAGGCCGGCTCCGTCTCCGGCACCCAGGGCTCCAGAGCCGAAGCCGGAGAAGCCGCCAACGCCAAAGAAGTGACGTTGACGGGGACGCGTTTTTTGCGGTGTGATAGGGTTCGCATGGGACGCGCGCCGGAAGAAACAAGAACGGCAACGCCGGGAGACGCGACAGTTCTCCCGGCGTAGTCATTTTGTGCGCAGCGTTCCATCCGGCCAGAACAGTCGTCAAAGCAAAGTGATCGCAGCCCTATGGTTCAAGAGTCATGATTGAAGAATTAATGATCGAAGCACAATGATCGAAGCCAAGCGTCCCACGATAAAGATGAACTGGATGGATGTGTTGTGGCTGGTGCTGCTGGCCGCGCTGGCTCTGCTGCCGCCCATCGAGGAGATTCACAAGCAGCTCATCCTGCTGGCCTTCGGCGTCATCCAATTGGGTGAGGGCTGGCTGATTGCCCGCGTGCCCCGCCGCGGGCCGGCGTACCTGATTCTTCTCAAGATCGGCCTGGCCACTTTGCTGCTGCTTCACACCGGCGAAATTCCCATCAACAGCTATTACTATCCCATCTACTACCTGCCAGCGGTGAGCGCGGCGGAATACTTCGGCCCCTGGGCCACGTTGCTGTGGACGTCGCTCGCCTCGGCTGCGTACTGTTCCTATCTTTATCCCGCGCTGCAGGAGTTCGAGATATCTCCGGAAGACTACGGCCGGCTAGCGATCCGCATTGTTTTTTTCTTTCTCGCAGCCATGGTGGTCAACCGCTTCGTGGTCGAGAACCGGCGCCAGACGCAACGCTATCAGGATCTGGCCGAAACTCTTGCCGAGACCAACCGCCGCCTGGAGCAGGCGCAGGCCGAAGCTCGCCGTTCCGAGCGACTGGCCGCGCTAGGCCAGCTTTCGGCCGGTCTCGCCCACGAGATTCGCAATCCGCTGGGCGTCATCAAGGGCTCGGCGGAGATGCTGACGCAGAAGCTCGGCGAGTCTAATCCGCTGGCGACGGAACTTGCAGGATACATCTCGACCGAAACCAACCGACTGGGCGCGCTGGTCACGCGCTTCCTCGATTTTGCGCGCCCCTTGCACGCCGATCTCACGCCGCAATCCATTACTGCCGTGCTTGATCGCGCCTTGAACGATGTTGCGCAGCTCTGGAAAGGTGCACTCGTTCGCATCGAGAAGCAGTATGAGACTGCGCTGCCGCTCGTGCCGCTCGATGAGAGCCTGTCCGAGCAGGCCTTCCTGAATATTGTGCAGAACGCCTACGATGCCATGAGCGCGAGCGGTGGCGTGCTGCGCGTGCAGGTCAGCAGGGCGCGAGCCAGCGGCGCTGAAGGTGGCGCCATGGATGGAGTCGAAGTGCGTATCGAAGATACCGGACCAGGCATTCCAGCCGAATTGCGGGAGCAAATCTTTAACCCGTTCGTGACCACGAAGAAAACCGGCGTCGGACTGGGATTGTCCATCGTCTCAAAGATCATCGACGGACATCACGGCAGCATCCGTATCGCGAGCTCTGATAATCCTGCCGGGCCCGCTTCGGGCGCTCAATTCGTCATATTTTTCCCCGCCGCCAGCGAGACGAGTAAGGTGGGAGAAACGGCTCATCTGGTGATCTCGTGAGACTCGTCAGTGAGCAAGACGTGGAATCGAGGACGACGCGCTGATGCCCGCCATTCTGATTGTCGAGGACGAAGCCAAGATGCGCCGGTTGCTCGAGTTGAATCTCGGCGAGGACGGGTTCACCACGTTCTCCGCGGGAGACGCCGAGTCCGGCCTCAAGCTGCTGCGCGAGAATTCCATTGATCTGGTTCTGACCGATCTGAAACTTCCCGGCATGAACGGTCTTGAGTTTCTGCAAACCATCAAGCGGCAGAACGCCGCTCTGCCCGTGGTGGTGATGACGGCATTCGGCAGCGTCGAGACCGCCGTCGAGGCCATGAAAGCGGGAGCCAGCGACTACGTGCTGAAACCGTTTTCGCTGAGCGAGATGCGGATGGTCATTCACAAAGAACTGGACGTCCGCAATCTGCGGGAGGAGAACCGGACTTTACGAGAGGCGTTGGGCAAGCGTTATGCGCATCCCAACGTCGTCGCCCGCAGCCCGAAGATGCAGGAGGTGCTGGCCACCGTGGAGCGCGTTGCCCCTACCAATGCGACTGTTCTGCTGGGCGGCGAAAGCGGCGTGGGCAAAGATTTGATCGCGCGCGCTATCCATGAAAAATCGCGCCGCGCGTCCGGACCGTTTCTGAAGATCAACAGCACCGCCATCCCGGAGAATTTGCTGGAGAGCGAATTGTTCGGCTTTGAAAAAGGCGCGTTCACGGGAGCCGTTGCCAGCAAACCGGGGAAGTTCGAACTGGCTGACAAAGGGACGCTATTCCTCGACGAGATCGGAGATGTCCCTCCGGTTACGCAGGTGAAATTGTTACGCGTTTTGCAGGAACGCGAGTTCGAGCGCCTCGGCGGAACGCGCACCGTGAAAGTTGACGTGCGCCTGATTGCCGCCACCAACCGCGATCTGCGCGCCGCGCTGGAGCAGGGCACGTTTCGCGAAGATCTTTACTATCGCCTGAACGTCGTGCCCATTGATATCGCGCCGCTGCGCGAGCGTAAAGAAGACATCCCCGATCTCGCCGACCTGTTCATTTCGCGTTTCAGCGGAGAATCCGGCAAGCCGGTCGAAGGCATTACGCCCGAGGCGATGCAGATTCTGGTGAACTATCACTGGCCCGGCAACGTCCGCGAACTGCAGAACATTGTCGAACGTGCGTGCGCCCTGGCGAAAGGCAGCGTGCTCACGCCGGCCGATATTCACCTCGACATCCGTCCCGCGAAGGCCGCCAACGGCGGAGGATTTCTTCCCGACGGCATGACCCTGGAACAATGGGAAGATGAAATGGTGCAGGAAGCCCTGCGCCGCGCCAACGGCAACAAGAGCCAGGCCGCGCGCCTGCTGGGTTTATCCCGCAATGCGCTGCGTTACCGGTTGTCGAAGATCGGCATTGCGGATGAAGGTGAGAAAGAATCCTAGGTTAAGATCCGCTTGCGATACGACTCAAGTGAAAGGGAGACGAAACTATGAAGCGCGGCATGAGAACCAGATTGACATTACTTCTTGCTTGCTTCTTTGTTGTATACATCGTGGCCGCGTCGGCCGTTGCTGCGCAGACCGCGAAAAGCGATTTCTTCAAGACTTCCGACGGCGTCCGGATCCACTACCTCGAGGCCGGCAGCGGCCGCGCCATTGTTTTCATACCAGGATGGACCATGCCGGCCTGGATCTGGCAGAAACAGATTGACGAGTTCTCGAAGAAATACCACGTCATTGCCGTCGATCCTCGTTCCCAGGGTGAGAGCGACAGCCCAACCTACGGCCACACGCCCGAGACGCGCAGCCGCGACTACAAAGAACTCGTCGACCACCTTGGCCTGAAGCAGCCCGTCCTCGTCGGCTGGTCGATGGCCTGTGGTGAACTGGTGAAATACGCCGAACAGTTCGGCACCGACAACGTCGGCGGCCTGGTGCTCGTGGATGGATTTCTCGCGGACAAGATCAGCCCTGAGATGTTTGCCGGTATCTCCGGATGGATGAACATGCTGCAACAGGATCGCCAGAAACAAGCCGACGGCTTTGTGCGCAGCATGTACAAGAAACCGCAGACGGACGACTACATTCACCGCGTCATTGATGCTTCCGCTCGGGTTCCGGCCGACACCGCCGTCGTGCTGATCTACGACATGATCGCCGTGAAAGATTTCTCCACCGGCCTGGCCAAAATGAATCGTCCGGTGCTGTTCGCCTACCAGCCGGAGTCGCAGCCCACCGCCGACTTTCTTAAATCGAAACTCGGCAACAGGCTGCGGCTGGAACGCTTCGACGGCGACGGCCACGCCCTGTTTGTAGACGATCCGGAAAAATTCAACCACGTGCTCGAAGAGTTCATTCAGGGCCTGCCCAAGTGACGGAACATGGCGGTGGTGAATCGACGAGTCCCCATCGGGCGGCGGGCCACGCGCCATGTCCTGGCGCCCGACTGGCTGAAAACCACCACTCTTGGCTGAGGGCAACCAATTCCGTCGGTTTCGCCCTTTCAGCGCATTGCGTCGGTCTCACTTCTCGCTGAAAACAAATGGCTTACCAGTAGCCTTTGCGACCCTCTTTGGCACCGCAGTTGCCCACACAATTGCCAGAGATATTCCTCACCGTCAGGGGTTTAAGTCATGTTCGGTTCAGGGATGTTCGGTTCAAACAGGTGGCTTATGAAAAGTGGATTCATAACGGGTTTTGCAATTCTGACTTTGGGGCTCGTGAGCACAGTGGCGGTCGGCGCTATGGCGCAGACGACCCAGGAAACCCCAGCGCCCTCGGACCAGCCCAGTGCGCCGATGGAGATGGGGAAACCGAGCCCGGCCGGGCCACCGACGATGCAGTCCGGGCCGCAGGGGCAGCCTGGCAACGGACAGCCTGCCGACGGACAAACTAGTGAAGCTCAGCCCACCGAGGCTCAGCCCGGTGGACCGTCGGGCGAGGCTCCGGCAACGACCGACCAGGGCGTGGCGCGCGTCAGCCTTACTCATGGCGACGTCTCCACGCAGCGCGGCGACTCGGGCGACTGGTCGGCGGCGGTGGTGAATCAACCCGTCATGACCGGCGACAGGATTTCGACTGGCGACAATGCACGCACTGAATTGCAGCTCGATTTTGCCAACATCCTTCGCCTCGGCGCGAACTCCAAGGCGACCCTCGCGAATCTCACCCACAAAGACATTCAGGTTCAGCTGGGCCAGGGCTTGGCGAGCTTCACCGTCTCGAAAGACAGTGAAGCCGAGCCAGAGATCGACACTCCCAACGTTTCCGTGCATCCCGCGCATAAGGACGGCGTGTTCCGCATCGAGGTGCGCCCCGATGGCGACACACTCGTGATTGTGCGCCGCGGCGAGGCGCAGATTGCCACGCCACAGGGCAGCGCCGAAATTCACACCGGAGAAATGGCGACGGTGCGCGGCGACAGCCAGTCTGCGCAGTACAAAATCTCGCCGGCCCCGGAGCGTGACGATTGGGACCGCTGGAACAGCGATCGCGATCACATGATCCACAACGCCAGTTCCTGGCGTCACACCAATCACTACTACACCGGAACGCAGGATCTGGATGCCTACGGCAGTTGGCAGAATGTTCCGGACTACGGCGACGTGTGGGTTCCGACCGAAGCGAGCGGCTGGGCTCCGTATCGCGATGGCAACTGGGTGTACGAGCCCTATTACGGCTGGACCTGGGTGGGCTACGAGCCCTGGGGATGGGCGCCGTATCACTACGGGCGCTGGTTGCCCTACGGCGGTGCATGGGCGTGGTGGCCCGGCCCGATCTATGCTGGTGGATATGCTGGCGGATTTTACCGTCCGTTCTGGGCGCCGGCTTACGTTTCGTTCTGGGGATGGGGCGCGGGCTTTGGTTTCGGATTTGGCTTTGGTGGTTGGGGCGGCTTCGGCTGGCTTCCGATCGGGCCGGGCGACTACTTCCATCCGTGGTGGGGTGGATACGCTGGCCGCTTCGGCCTAGTCGGCCTCCGTGGTGGGTTTGACCGCTTCGGCGGCTTCGCGCCGCTGCACGCCGGAACGCGCTTCTCGAATATTGCGAACATTCATGACGACCACGTTTTCCGCGCGATGTCCACGGTCAACGCGGGTCACTTCGGTGCGGGCCGGGTCACGCCTGCGGCGGCAAGCCGTTCGCAGTTGAGCGGCGCGCGCATGATGGCGGGCAACTTGCCCGTGGTTCCTTCGCGGGCCAGTTTGTCGGCGAGTGGACGCGCGGCCGCGCCCTCCACGGTGCGCAACGGTTCGGAACATTTCTTTGGAGCAGCGCACAACAGCGCTTCACGACCACAGTCGTTCCAGCAGCAGACCGCGAGTCTGCGGCAGGGCATGGCGCAGAACCATGTCGGCGCGATTCCGGCTGGCGGCCGCGAGAGCGCGGGTGAATCCGCGGCGCGCGGCACTGCTGCGGCCAGTACGGCGCAGCGGGCTGGCACAGGCCCGTCCGCGGGTACGATCCGCTCGTTCACGCCGCCGGTCAGCAGCACTCGTTCGTCGGAAGCGAGCACCGAGCGGAACAGGCTGAGCTCCAACGCGGAGGCACAGCGTGGCGCGGGCCAGTCTGCTGCAGCTGCCAACCACGATGGATTCCGGCCCTTCACGCCGCCTTCTCACACCGCGGTATCGCGAGGCGAAGCGGGCGCGTCTAGCGGATCATCTAGCGCATCGTCGGGCATGTCATCGGGACGCGGCAGCAATGGCAGCTACTGGAACCGGACTGCGCCGAGTTCGACGGAATCACGTGCGACGGAATCACGCGGCACCGGTTCGACCTCAGACGGTTATGGGCGGGGATCGTCCTCGCGCCCGCAGTTGGACATGCGGCAGCCCATCGCGCGCGGTCCTTCGTACGGCGGGTCGCGCGGCAGCTACGGCGGCTATCACGCTCCGGCTTACGGCGGGTCGCGCAGCGCTCCCAGCCACAGCAGCGCAGGCGGTGGTCACGCGAGCGCTCCCAGCGGCGGTGGACACGCCTCCAGTGGCGGCCATTCTGGCGGCGGGCATCGCTAACAGCTGAAGACGTTGCCGGTAACTTCTCGTCACCGGCGCTGTGTTGATCCCGACGGGGTGACTGAAACGAGTTGATGTAAACGAAGTGAAGACAGAGGCGAAGAAGGGCGTGCTCAACGGCACGCCTTTTTTCATGTTTGCCGACTGCTCGCTGCCGCCAACGCTGTCGTAGAATGAAGCGCTTGCCAGACCTTTCCGAACTGGACGGCCTCGTTGTGGTGCTGGTGCGTCCGCGCAATCCCTTGAACATTGGTGCGGCGGCGCGCGCCATGAGCAATTTCGGAGCCCACCGCCTGCGCCTGGTGAATCCCTTTGCCGAGGGGTTTCGCGAAGCTCGCTCCGCGGTCGGTGCGTCTGACTTGCTGAGCGGTGCCGAAGAATACAAGACCTTGGCCGAGGCCGTTGCCGACTGCGCCCTGGTTGTGGGAACGACGGCGGTGCGCCAACGCGTGCTGCAGCAGCCGGTGCGGCGGCTCGATGAGCCTTCCGGCAGCGCGATCCGGCAGCAACTCAAGACCGGTCGGGTTGCTCTGTTGTTCGGCTCCGAAAAAATCGGATTGACGAATAAAGACTTCAGCCACTGTCACTGGCTGCTGAACATCCCGACCAAACAGAAGAACATTTCCATGAACCTGGGGCAGTCCGTCGCGGTCTGTCTCTATGAACTGGCGCGCAGCGCGCCACTCCCACCACCCGCGCAGGAGTCTGAACCGGCGACCGCCGGACAAAACGAGCACATCATCGAAGGATTGCTCGACGCGCTGCGCATCAGCGGCTACGTGAAGCCGGGGACCGACGCCATGTTTGAGAAGAAAGCGCGCTGGCTCATCCTGCGTTTCAAGCTGGAAGCCTACGATGCGAAGCTGCTGCTCGGCATGGTGCGGCAGATTGTGTGGAAATTGCGCCAGAGTGAAAAACGCTAACGGTTCACCCGCTGTGATGAAGCCTGGGTTGACGAAACTTGGGTTGACGAAGCTTGGGTTGAGGTTTTCTTGAAGCGGAACTGCAGAATCCACGCGCTGGCCGCTGGCGTTCCATCCCCTTCGGGGGGAGTGAAGTCCCAGCCCCGCGCCGCTTTCAGAGCCAGCCCGGCAAAGTATTTGCTCGGCCCCGCAGACTTTAACTCTGCAGAGGTCACCTTGCCCGAGGAATCAACGTCAACCCGTACACTGACCTTGACCGTCCCGGTAATCGTATTCCGCGCACTCTGAGAAACGTCGGGGAGAACCTGATGCGCCACCTCACCGCGCGTCGCCTCAGCCGCTTTTCGTGGTGGTGGAACTGGAGCGGGACTCGATGCCGCGGGTTTGGAACTCAACGGTTCGGCGGGGGCAGGGGCAGCAGCAGGAGGAACTTCCTCAATCTTGATCGGCCCGGATTGACTGGAGATCTTCGGCGGAAAGATCGTGCGGTAGAAGAATAGCCCCAACACGAACATCAGCAACACGGCGATCGGGACGATAATGCGCCATGTGTTGCCGTACGCCGGGACCGGAGGTCTTGCCGGAACCGGAGCGGGAGCCGGCACCGATCGTCCCGCAGGCTGCAGCCGCGCCTGGATTTCCTCCAGGGAGCAGCGGCGCTTAGGATCAAGGTGCAGACATTCGCGCGCGATGCCGCGAAACGGCTGCGGCACCGTTTCCGGCGGATCAGGATCGCGGCTCGTATTCGCGCCTTGGGTTTGTCCTTGTCCTTGGCTTTGTCCGTCAAACGACACGTTCTGGGTAAGCGCCGCGACCAGCGTCACGCCGATGGACCACACGTCTCCCGCCGGCGAAATAATTCCCGCGGCCGTCTCCGGCGCATCGTAGACGTCGCGCCGCCGCCGCGCCGAATCCAACTCGGTTGCAGAAGAAATCTGGTCCGCCGAAAGCTTCAACTGATCGCCCGTGGCGTGCACATTCGAGGGCTTCACGCGCCCGTGCACAAATCCCTGGCTGTGCAGATAGGAAAGCGCATCGAGCAGCGGAGGCAGCAATTCTGTCACTTCGTTGGGCGCGAGCGGACGCTGCGGCAGAATCTCCGAGAGATCTTCCTCCGCATATTCCAGGACCAGATAAAGCAGCGGAGTGCCGTCCAGCCGGCAACGCCCGGCTTCAAAAATGCGCATCAAGTGAGGATGAGAAAGCAGCGCCGCGGCCCGCCAGCGCGCCAGTTGACGCTCGGCGTCGGCGTCAGCAGAGATCAACTTGATTGCGACCTTCTGCGTTTGCCCAGAGCGCTCGGTGACAAACACGGCGCTATGGTCGGAACCACCAAGCCACTGTCGGAGTGGAAATTTGCCGTCGACCCGTCCTTCCCACTTTTTCCAGTCCTCCGATTTACTCATGCGCCGCTCCCGCGACACATTCTATGCCATCGGCCAAAAACCGGTAGCACGCAGAGGTTCTTCGCAGGGGTGCGAATCAAGGTTCCAGCAGCTAGTGACCAGTGACCAGTGACCAGGGCCTGCCGCCAGTCTTTGACTGGCCACTAGCCACTCTGGCCACTGATTTTCTCACCGGCTCCTGTAATTGAACGTCACCTTCGTTTCCTCATCCAGCACCAG
>Ga0302326_10001893_pt1 | contig 52103 bp, 44 predicted proteins | sample Palsa_T0_3_FD_202264 | JGI IMG/M metagenome (GOLD analysis project Ga0302326, IMG submission 202264) | Peat permafrost microbial communities from Stordalen Mire near Abisko, Sweden - Palsa_T0_3 | ecosystem: Environmental > Terrestrial > Soil > Palsa > Peat permafrost | place: Sweden: Abisko...
GCAGGATGGCGCTATCACCGTGGACTTCGCCATGTCCCCTGGGCCCGTGGCGAGCGCACTGCTGGATCCCGACGCGGCCATCTGGCGGCTGTGCTCGGCCGGGCTAGGCGTGGCCAGACCCGAAGCGCGCCCCCCAGCGTCCGCCTGGGTCGCGGCGCTGGAGGGCGTGCTCGATGCGGTCGGTGCGTCCGAGGTCATTCGATCGGTGTGTGCGGTTCAGGGCGGGGATCGGTCAGAACCGGCGCCGCCGTGTCACGGCGGCGCCGGGGACGTTTCGATCCGGCCCGTGCTCGGTCCCCCCCGTCCGAGGCCGCGCTGGACGATGGTGGGCGCCGACCCCACGCCGGCAATGATGCCGTGGCACCGACCCGGCCCTGGGCTCCCGCCCGGCAGTCCTCCGCCGGCTTCGGTTGTCGGGCCGGCCAGACCGTTGCTGCCCGAGGTCCTCGCCTACATCCGACGGGGATTCCAGTGGTGGGTCGAGCTCCACCGCCACACCGCTTCGGCGCTGATGAGTACCGGCCGTCGGGCCGACGGGCTGCGGTCATTGGTCCTATGCGCCTTTGTCGACCTCCTGGCCGCCATCGTCGGGCTGTTCTCCGTGGCCATGATCGTGGCCCCGGTGATGGGGATATAAGCCGGTACCGTGAGGCCGTGACCAGCGCCAACGTGAGCGTGGAAGAACGGTACGCGGTCTTTCCGTTCTACCTCTGCCTCGATGTGTCGGCATCGATGGCGGGCGGACCCATCGAGAGCGTCAACCAGCAGCTCCCGCTGCTTCGTGCCAGCGTCGGCGAGGATCCTGCGATCGCCGAAGTGATCCGATTGGGGATCATCACCTTTAGCGACGTGGCCCACAGCGTTCTGCCGCTGTGCGACCTGAGCCTGGTAGAGGCCGTTCCGGAGCTCAGCGTCCAGGGACGAACTTCTTACGCGGCGGCGTTCGACCACTTGCGGTCGGTGATCGAAAGCGATTACCAGAAGAGCCGGGCTGGAGGCGACCGTTGGTACCGCCCGGCCGTGCTGTTCATCTCCGACGGGCGTCCGACCGATGAGACGGACAGATGGAAGGCGGCCCATCAACGACTCACCGACCCGAGCTGGAAGCGCCGGCCGAACATCCTGTCATTCGGGTTCGGCGACGCCGACCCTTCGGTGCTCAGCGCGGTCAGCGAATCGAAGCCGAACCGGGCCTTCATCGCGGTCGAAGGCGCCGAGCCGAGCAAGGTGGTTCCCGAGCTGATGTCGGGGCTGATCCAGTCCATCGTCAGTTCGTCCGCCAGCGTGTACACGGGCGAGGCCCAGCTGATACCCCCGGAGTTGCCCAGCATGGCCGCCATCCCCGTAGACCGTCTCGACTGAACCGATGTCTTCCGAAGTACCGCCTGTACTCGGGCGACGCTCTCCCGCCGCGGCTACAGAGCCCCTTCTTGGCCACGCCGGCGAGGCGGCCGGCTCGTGCTACCGAGTCGAGGGGGGGAGCACGCCCTGGTGCTCGTTGCGGGCCGTCTCGGTCACCGGCGTGCGCCACCGACTGTCCGGGCAACCAGGAGAAGACAGCTTCGCCTGGGCGCGCGCGGAGGCCCACCTGGCGGTGGCCGTGGCGGACGGGCTCGGTTCCGTCGCCGCATCCGGTGGGGCGGCTCGCCGGGCTGCTCGGGCGGCCGCCGACGCGGCGGCCGCCCACGTCGCGGCCGGGGCGGCCGCGGGCTCCGCCGGGGTGGAGGGAGCGGCCGCGGCCGTGGAGGGCGGCCTGGCCGCGGCCAACGAGGCAGCCGGCGGGGGCGGTGCGACGACCTTGGTCCTGGCCGTGGTGGGCGAGGACGGATGCGTCGACGCCGGCCGGGTTGGTGACAGCACGGCCTTCGTGGTCGCCGCGGGCGGGCGTTCGTGGGTCGAGGTGTTCAGTGGTCACGGCGACGACGGAGCCGTTGGTACCGAGACCGACGCCCTTCCGAGTGAGGGTCCCCAGTGGGAGGTCGCCCGCGTCCGCCTGGACCGGTCGGAGGTGCTGGTGTTAGCGACCGACGGGTTGGCCGATCCCTGGCGCGACGGCCCGCAGACCGTGGCCCCGGCCCTGGCCGAAGCGGTGGCCGGCCACCCGAGCGCGCTCGAACTGGCCCGTCTGGCCGACTTCTCGAGGCAGGGCTGCCACGACGACCGCACGCTGCTGTGCGTTTGGATGCGCGCCCCTGTCGAGTGAGGTCGGCCTGTCAGGTCTTAGGGGGCAACGTCACAGGACGTCAGCGAGGGATTCGACCCTGGCCTCGCTCAAGGCCTTCATTTCCACCACGTACCCTCCACCGGGGATCAGCCCGGCGACGAGGATGCTCAGGGTCGTAAACAGGCTCCACCGCATTCGCGACCGCACGAGCAGCACCAGAAACAGGTAGACGGTGAAGACACAGCCGTGGCTGAAGCCGACGAACACCAGGGCCGAATGCCAACTCCCGCTGAACTTGTAGCCCGCCACAGTCGCCAGCCAGGCCGCGCAGAGCACCACGAAGAACGTGGCTTCCCAGAAGGCGACTTTGCGAAGCAGGCGGATCATCCTCACGACCACCCCACGATAAGCGCCGCGGTGCAATCAACTGGCGCGGGCAACTGGCGCGGGTCGAACGGTTCGCCCCGGCCGGGACGGTGCGCACCTGCCCGGCCCGGTAGGCGGCTGGCCTATAACGCGTCGCGAGGCGTCGAGAGAGGTACGGTCGGAACCTGTGCGGATCGCTGCGTTCGACTTGGGCAGCAACTCCTTTCACCTGCTCGTGGCCGACGCCCACCCCGACGGCACCTTCGAGGAGATAGCGCGCGAAAAGGAGATGCTCCGTCTCGGTAGCGCGGTCGCGGCCACAGGCAAGATCGGCGACGCGTGCGCCGACTCGGCGGTCGAAGTGGTCCAGAAGTTCCGCGCCATCGCAGAGTCGTATGAAGCAGACGAGCTGGTCGTTTGCGCCACAGCGGCGTTCCGAGAGGCCCGTGACTCGCTGGCCGTGGTGGATCGGATCGAGGTCGAGACCGGCGTCAAAGTCCGCGTCATAAGCGGTAGGGAAGAGGCGCGCCTCATATTCGACGCGGTCCGTACCAGCGTGGTCATCGAACCCAGCCCGGCGCTCGCGCTGGACCTCGGAGGCGGGAGCTTGGAGCTCATGCTGGGAGGCTCCCGAGGGTTGACGTGGGCGAGCAGCCTGAAGCTCGGCGTGGCTCGACTGACGGCCGACCTCGTGCGCGGCGACCCGCCCACAGGAGGCGACGTCCGGCGCATCACGGGCGCCGTGACCAAGAGCGTCAATCGGGTGCTGCCCGACATATCGCGACTGGGACCCAAGATGGCGATCGCCAGTAGCGGCACCCTGGGCACCCTGATCCGGCTGGCCGCGGCGCGCCGTAGTGGCACTTTGCCTACGTCTGTCAACCAGCTGACGGTGTCGGCCCGCGATCTGGAGGCCTTGACGGCGTACCTGCTCGACATGACCTCGGCTGAACGCGCCGCCCTGCCCGGTGTCGATTCTCGTCGAGCCGATCTGCTCCCGGCCGGGGCCGTGCTTTTGACCACGATCCTGGACATGACCGGCCAGACCGAGCTGGTCGGGTCAGATTGGGCCTTGAGGGAAGGCATGGTGCTCGACGCCATCGGCCACCACACGCGCGCCGAATGGGATGGTGATCCGAAAGCCATCCGGCGGGAGTCGGTCCTCGGCTTGTGCCGGCGCTGCGGATGGAACGAGGAGCATTCCACCAAGGTGGCCCGGCTGGCCGTCGAGCTGTTCGACGGGATGGCGGACATGCACAAGCTGACGGCGTCCGATCGTGAACTGCTCGAGCTCGGGGCCCTCCTGCACGACATCGGAGAGCACGTCAGCAAGGATGGCCACGAGCGTCACACCGCCTACCTGATCGAGAACGGGAGGTTACGCGGCTTCCGGCCCGACGAGATAGACGTCCTCACCTGCCTCGGCCGCTTTCACAAAAGGGGTAATCCCAAATCTTCGTTCGAGGCGTACGCCCGCTTCCGGTCGACCGAGCAGCACAAGGTGGCCCAGCTGATAGCCCTGCTCCAGGTCGCCGACGGCCTGGACCGCAGCCACGGCGGCCCGGTCCGGGCGGTGGAGGTCTACAGCAGTCCAGGGGTGGTCGAGGTGGTGGTGGAAGCCGACGATGACATCGACCTCGAGCTGTGGGGCCTGCGGCGCAAACGCGAGCTGTTCGAGAAGGTCTTCGGATGTCGTTTGGATGTCGTCGACGCCCAGTTGGAGCTGCCGCTCGAAGAGGACCCGGCCATTCCACCGCTAGGCTGAACTGGACCGTGACCAAGCTCGTCCGCCTCGTCGCCATCATCGCATCCGCGGCGCTGCTATTCACGGGAACGGCGGTGGCCATCTCGCTGATCGGCGACGGCCTCGTGCACAACGCGGCCAGCGCCCAACAAATGCCTTTGCCGCCTCTCGGCAGCACCCTCCAAGAGGGGTCGACGGTCTACGCGGCCGACGGCACGACGGTGCTCGCCGTGCTGCAAGCATCTCAATACAGAAAGCCGGTCGACCTCCGCCAGGTATCGAAGACGGCGATCACCGCCGTGCTCGACACCGAGGACCGCCGCTTCTACCTGCACGGAGGATTCGACATCCCGTCGACCATCCGGGCGCTGGCGGCCGACTCCTCGGGGAGCGGAATCCAGGGTGGGTCGACGATCACCCAGCAGCTCGTCAAGCAGCTTTACCTCACGTCTCAACGGACGGTCAGCCGCAAGATCAAAGAGGCCGTGATCGCCGACCGTCTCGAGCGTGAGTACAGCAAGGACCAGATTCTGCAGGCCTACCTCAACACCATCTACCTAGGTAACGGCGCCTACGGGATCGAAGCGGCGGCCAACGTCTACTTCGGCGTACACGCATCTCAACTCAACCTGGCCGAATCGGCTCTGCTCGCCGGCCTGATCCAGAACCCGAGCGGCTACGACCCGATCGCCAGCCCCATAGCCGCTCGTGACCGCCGAAGTGCGGTCCTGGCCCGGATGGTCCACTACGGGGATATAACCCAGACCCAGGCGAACGCGGCCGATGCCGTTCCGCTGCCGACCGCGGTCATAACACCAGCCGTGTCCGGCGACGGCATCACCAACTATTACGTGCAGCAGGTGGTCACCCAGCTGCTCGGCTCGGATAGCCCCCTCGGCAGCGCCTATGAGGAGCGCTATCAGGCGCTGTTCGAAGGCGGGCTCAAGATCTACACGAACCTCGATCCGCGGCTCCAATCACTGGCAGAGCAGACCATCTCCAAGGACACGCCTCCGAACAACCGCGGCTTCCAGGAGGCGATGGTCGCCATCGACCCCGCGACCGGAAAGGTCCGTGCCATGGTGGGCGGAACGGGGTTCAACCAGACGGCCGGGAGCCACTTCGACATCGTCACCCAGGGCACTCGTCAGCCCGGCTCCGGCTTCAAGATCTTCACGCTGCTCGCGGCCCTCGAGAAGGGCTACTCCATCTACGACACCCTCGACGGGGAGTCGCCGTGCGCCATCAAGTTCCCCGGCGACGACGACCTGGTGGCCCACCCGGCCAGAAACGATGAAGGCAACGGCGGCGGGGTGCTGACCTTGCTCGACGCCACGGCCCAGTCGACCAACTGCGCCTACATCCGCCTGGGCCATGAAGTGGGTCTGCCGAACGTGATCGACATGGCCCACGACATGGGCATCACCGAGACCCTCCCACCGGTCCCGTCCATGATCATCGGATCGATTGCGGTCCACCCGATCGAGATGGCCGCGGCCTACGCGACCATTGCTGACGGGGGCATATATCACACGCCGACCTTCATCGATCACATCGTGGACCGTTCGGGCGCCACCATCTATACCGGAGCCGCTAGCGGCCGCCGCGTCGTCTCGTCCCAGATTGCAGCCGAGGCCACCGTGGCGTTCCGCGCCGTGGTCCAGTACGGAACCGGGACGGCTGCGGAGCTGTACGGCCGCGAAGTCGGCGGCAAGACCGGTACCACCAGCTCCAACGTCGACGCCTGGTTCAACGGATTCACGCCGCAGCTCGAAGCGACGGTATGGATGGGCAACTTGAACGGCGAAGTTCCCATGGTCGACGTCGGCGGGCTCGGGGAGGTCTACGGGGGAACGTTCCCGGCCATCACTTGGCGTAACTTCATGGCCGCCGCGTTGGCCGGCCAACCCGCGCTCGACTTCACGCCGCTCAACTACGCGCTACTTCCCTACACCCACTACATCACGTCAATTTCACTCCAAGAGGACGACGTGCTCGACCACAATGCGGTCGGTGCGACCTACTATCCCTACCCGGGCTACACGCCCTACCCGGGTTACGGGCCGCCCACCACTTTCTATCCGACGCGTACGAGCATCGGCGTACCGCCGGTGACCTTCCCGTCGACCACAACCGTGGCGCCCCCACCGACCACGGTTGCCCACTCGCCGCCGACCACCATACGGGGCCACGGGTGAGTGATTCCCAGTTGGCCGGACTGCTCTCGGTGCAGGACCTCGACGTATCGATCGACCAACACAGGCATCGCCGCCAGACCCTGCCTGAGCGAGATGAGCTTCGCGCCATCGACACGCAGATGGACTCCCTCAAAGCCCAGTCGGACCGGGTGACCGGGGCGCTCGACGTCATAGCCAGGCGCGAGTCAGAGCTGGAAGCCGAACTGTCGGCAACCGAACAGAGAGCCGCGACCGTGAGCCGCCGGCTCTACGGGGGTGAAGTGTCGGCGTCACGCGAGCTGCAAGCCATGGCCGCCGACGTCGAGACCCTGAAGGCTCGGGCGTCCGAGCTCGAGGACCAGGGTCTGATCTTGCTGGAAGAGCGCGAGCCGCTCGATATGACGATCGACGAGCTGGCCGTCCAGCTGGGCTCGCTCGACCTAGAGCGCGCCGCGGTGCTGGGCCGGCTGGCGGAGGCCGAAGACAAGGTCGACGGCGAGATCGCCAGCCTGATCCGAGACCGCGAGGAGTCGGCTGCGGGCATCCCAGCCGACCTGCTGGCGAACTACGAGCGCTTGCGGGCCCGCCTGGGCGGGGTGGGGGCGGCCCGGCTGGTCGGCAACCACTGCGACGGTTGCCACCTCACCCTCTCCTCCATGGAGCTGGACCGAATTCGCCACCTCGGCGACGGCGAGGTCTTCACGTGCGAGCAGTGCTCTCGAATTCTGGTGCCTTCCAAGCCATCCTCCTGATATAGTTTGTTAGCATAGCTAAGAGCATCGGCCGGGAGGCAGTAGAGGAGGCGAGCCGCACCGGATGCCCGAAAGGAAGCGCGACACAGCCGAGGAGGACGGCACCCGAGGAGGGCGCTGCCCGACTTCAGGAGGCACAGAAGCGGGAGGCCCCAGCCGAGGGTCCGTTGTAGTCCGGACCTTCTCCTCCCTTCGGGTCCGCAACTACCGGTACTACTTCGCGGGCCAGAGCCTGTCGATGATCGGGACCTGGATGCAAAGCATCGCCCAGTCCTGGCTGGTTTACAGCTGGACCCATTCAGGCTTCGACGTGGGGCTGGTGGTCGCCCTCCAGACGCTGCCCATCCTCCTGTTGGGACCCTTCGGAGGCACCCTGGCGGATCGGTTCGGCAAGTACCGGATGCTCTTCTACACCCAAGCGTTTTCCGGTGTCCAGGCGCTCGTTATCGCGGCCTTGGACCTCACCGGCCACCTGAGCATCTGGGAGCTGTACGTGGCCGCGGTGGCCCTCGGGCTGATCAATGCCGTCGACAACCCCACTCGTCAGACCTTCATCGTAGAGATGGTGGGCAGAGACCAGCTCGCCAACGCGGTGACGCTCAACTCGGTCATGGTCAACGTGGCCCGGGCGATCGGTCCCGCCGTGGCGGGTCTCCTGATCGCCACGGTGGGGAGTGGCTGGTGCTTCCTCATCAACGGGCTGTCGTTCGCCTTCGTCCTGGCCTCTTTGCGGGCCATTAGGACCGACGAGCTGGCGCCCGCCCCCCGGGCCTCGCGGCTTCGAGGCCAGCTGCGGGAAGGGTTCGAATATGTGGGCCGGACCCCGGTCCTCCGCGACGCCCTGGTCATGATGGCTCTGATTGGCTGTCTGACATACGAGTTCCAGACCACCCTTCCGCTCATGACCGGCAACACCTTCCACGGCGATTCCCGGACTTACGGCTATCTGACCGCGTGCATGGGTGCGGGGGCGGTGATAGGCGGCCTGATCGCCGCTGGGCGCAGGCGGGGTGGGCCCATCCGGCTGATCAGGACGGCGGCGTTGTTCGGAGTCGCCGTCCTTGCCGCCGCGCTGGCCCCCTCGCTGCTCATGGAGGAAGCGGTCCTGTTCCTGGTCGGCGCCTGTTCGGTCACGTTCCTGGCCCTCGGCAACTCGACCCTGCAGCTCAACGCGGAAGCGTCGATGCGGGGCCGGGTGATGTCGCTCTGGTCGGTCGCCTTCCTCGGTTCCACCCCGATAGGAGGGCCGTTGGTGGGCTACATCGGCGGCCACTTCGGCGCCCGCTACGGCCTCGGCATCGGCGGCTCGGCTGCTCTCGCCGCCGCGGCCTATGGTTGGATCGCGTTGCGGCGGCCTCGCCACCAAGTTGCCAGCGACGTCACCCCAAGGGAAGCCGCCGACATCCCCGGTTCCGACCCCGCTGGTGCCGACCTGCCAGCCGTAGAGCTTCCTGCAATATCGGGCGGGGCCGAGTAGCGTGCCGGCTCGTGCTGTACCTGGTACGCCACGGTCGCACCGCGCACAACGCGTCGCGGAAGCTGCTCGGCCGCCTCGACGTCCCTCTCGACGATCTGGGCGTTCGTCAGGCTGAAGCCCTCGGTCGGGTCGGGGTGTTGCACAAAGCCAGCCGCGTCGTCACCAGCCCGCTCGCCCGTGCTCGCGACACCGCCGCAGCCCTGGGCCCGCCGGTGACCGTCGACGCCAGGTGGGCGGAGATCGACTACGGCGTCCACGACGGGGCCGACATCGAAACCGTGCCGGATCTGTGGCGCGAGTGGACCGCGGATCTGGGTTACGCGCCCGAAGGGGGCGAATCGCTGCTGGCTGTCGGCGAGAGGGTCCGCGAAGCCTGTCGAGACCTGTGGCCCGAAGCGGCAGAGACCGACGTGGTGGTGGTGACCCACGTGTCTCCCCTCAAGGCCGCGATCGCGTGGGCCCTGGGCGTGGGTGACGAAGTGTGCTGGCGCATGTTCGTGGACGTGGCCTCGGTCAGCTGCATCGGGGCCGGCCGGGGATCGCCGACGCTGAGGAGTTTCAACGAGACCCAACATCGCCCCTCGGCCTGACCTCGGGCCCTCAGGCCGTTCTGGCGAGCACAGCCACCCCCAAACGACGTAGCTTCGCGCCATGGTGAACGCGATAGCTCGGGTACCCCAGGAAAGGCGTCTGGTCACCGAGGTACCCGGCCCGAGATCGCGTGAACTGGCCGGCCGGCGAGCCGCGGCGGTATCACCAGGAGTCAGCTCGGTGCTGCCGGTATATATCGACCGGGCGGATGGCGCCGTGCTGGTCGACGTGGACGGGAACTCGTACATCGACTTGGGCTCGGGCATAGCCGTCACTTCCATCGGTCACAACGTCGAATCCGTGGTGGACGCGGTCAACGACCAGATGCGGCACTTCGCCCACACGTGTTTCATGGTCGGTCCGTACGAGGGCTACGTCGCCGTTTGCGAGAAGCTCAACGAGCTGACGCCGGGCGGGCACGCCAAGACGTCCATCCTGTTGAACTCGGGTGCGGAAGCGGTGGAGAACGCCATCAAGGTGGCCCGGCACGCCACCGGCCGCCAGGCGGTCGTCGTCTTCGATCACGCCTATCACGGCCGCACCAATCTGACCATGGCCTTGACCGCGAAGAACATGCCCTACAAAGACGGCTTCGGACCCTTCGCTCCCGAGGTCTATCGGGCGCCCATGTCGTATCCCTTCCGCGATCCCGAAGGCATGAGCGGCGAGGAGAGCGCCGGTCGGGCGATCGAAGTGATCGAGAAGCAGGTCGGCGCGGCCAACGTGGCGTGCGTGCTGATCGAGCCCATCCAGGGAGAAGGCGGTTTCGTGGTTCCCGCCGCCGGGTTCCTGCCTGCCGTAGCGTCGTGGTGTCGCGACAGTGAGGTACTGTTCGTAGCCGATGAGGTCCAGACGGGCTTCTGTCGCACGGGTGACTGGTTTGCGTGCGAGAACGAGGGGGTGGTGCCGGACCTGGTCACCACGGCCAAGGGGATAGCGGGAGGGCTGCCCCTGGCCGGGGTGACCGGGCGGTCTGAGCTGATGGGGAACGTCCACACGGGCGGCCTGGGCGGGACCTACTCTGGTAATCCGGTCGCCTGCGCCGCAGCTCTGGCCGTCATACGGACCATGTGGGATCTCGACTTGGGCGGCGAGGCCCGCCGCATAGGTGCCGTCATCGAAGCCCGGCTGCACGGACTCCAGAAGCAGCACCCAGTGATCGGCGACGTGAGGGGCCGGGGCGCCATGCAAGCCATCGAGTTCGTCAAACCGGGAACCACGGTCGCCGACCCGGCCACGGCGTCGGCTGTGGCCGCGGCGTGCCATGCGGCCGGAGTGGTCATCCTGACGTGTGGTACGTGGAGCAACGTGATCCGCCTCCTGCCCCCCCTTACCATCGACGACGCCCTGCTCAACGAAGGTCTAGACGTCCTCGCCGAGTCGGTGGCGGCGGCGGTCGCCTAGGGCTCGCCCTGAAAACAACTCGACGCTATTCTTCGACAAAAGGGCTGGTCATCGACGAGTGTCATCGACGAGGACGCGCTCCGAGTGTGTTCGTGACGAGCCCGTGGTCACGACTAGGGTGGCCTGGCCCTTGGTACGCCGTCCGGAGGTTTCTGATGCGAGTCGTGGTCGACTATGACCTGTGTGAGAGCAACGCCCTGTGCATGGCCGCCGCGCCCGAAGTATTCGAGGTACGCGACGACGACTTCTTGTACGTACTCCAGGACAATCCCCCCGACGAGCTCCGAGCCAAAGTCGAGCTGGCCGTCCAGCGCTGCCCGAAGCAGGCCATCACCCTCGAAGACTGAGCTGCGGGCTCTCGGCGGGCGCTAAAGGCCGAGCGCTTCGGAGTTGGCGATATCGAAAGCGGGCCCGGAGCCGGCGCCATCGGGGGTGAATCCGAGCACCTTCCCGTAGAACGCCAGCTCGGCCTCGGCCACGGCGATGATGGTTTCGGACTTGCGGAAGCCGTGCTGCTCACCTTCGAAGGCGAGGTAGGCCACCGGTATCCCGCGGTCGCGCAGCGCCTCGTACATGACCTCGGCCTGGGCGTGGGGTACGACCGCGTCCTCGAGGCCTTGGAACAGGATCAGCGGAGCGGTGATCCGCTCGACGTGGTGGATGGGCGAGCGGCGCTGGTACTCGTCGGCTCCGGCCGGCCACGGCGCCACCAGGCCGTCGAGGTAGCGCGACTCGAACTTGTGGGTGTCTCGCGCCAGCAGCTCCAGGTCGGCGACTCCGTAGTGACTGCCCCCCGCCGCGAAAGCGTCTGTGAAGGCCAGGGCGGCCAGGGTCGTGAACCCTCCGGCGCTTCCGCCCCGTATGACCGCCCGGCTTCCGTCAACCCGCCCCTGCCCGTCGAGCCAGGCCACGACCGCCGAACAGTCCTCCACGTCGGCGATCCCCCAGCTCGAGTCCAGGCGGCGCCGGTAGGCCCGGCCGTATCCGGAGCTACCTCGGTAGTCCACGTCGGCGACGGCGAAGCCCCGGTTGGTCCAAAACTGGACGGCCATGTTGAGCACGGCGGAGGCCGATGAAGTCGGGCCGCCGTGGATGGTGACGATCAGCGGAGGGCGCTCTCCTTCGGGGCCTTCGTAGTCGGCGTTGGCGGGCGGGTAGAACAGGGCGTGGGCGACCTCGCCGCCGGTGGTGGCGAACTCGATCGCTTCAGGTCGCGACAGGTGGTCGGCGTCGATGGTCAGCTTGCGGCTGACGCGCAGGAGGTCGTAGCGGCCCGTGGCCAGGTCGAGCCGCACCACGGCCGGGGGGTCCACGGGAGAGGCCGCGATGGCGATCACACCGTGCGACGTTGGGGTCACAGAGGCGTAGGAGGTAAAAGGGAAGGCGACGTGCTCACACCGCCCGTCCCTCACCAACCCGAGGCGCGCCCCACCCTCGGCTGCCCACGTCGCCACCAGCCCACCACCGGGGAGAAAACCGTAGGTGGTGTTGCCGAACACCCAGTCCGGCTCGCCGAATTCGGTCGGGGCCGGGCACAGGGCGGCGCCCGACCCGTCGTACAGGTTCCACCAGCCGCTGCGGTCGGAAATGTAGTGAAGGACCCCTCCGGGTGACCACCGAGGCTGAGTAACAGATTCACCGGGCCCCCCGGCGATCTTCACCGCCTCCTCGAGCACGAAGCCCGGACCCACCTCGGCGACCCACAGCTCGGTGGAGTCGAAGGGCATGTTCGGGTGGTCCCAGGTGAGCCAGGCCAGCTTGGTGCCGTCGGGCGAGAGTCGCGGCGCGCCGTAGAAGTCGTGCCCGGACGCGATGACACGAACCGGCTGGTCAGGAGAGGGCGGGTCCAGGGGCACGACGACCAGGTCGTTGTCCACTCCATCGGTGCCGTGTCTCTCGTGCACACAGACGATCCAACGGCCGTCGGGTGTGATGCTCGGGTCGGCGTAGCGCTCCGAGCGGGGCCGGTCCGGCTCGGGTGTGAGGGCTCGCACCTCGGTACCAGCCTGCACCGCCCACAGCCGTTGGTCGGCCCAGTTCGAAAAGACCACGGTGTCGGCACCCGATTCGCCGGGCCGGACGGCATAGCAGGCGCCGCCGTATTCGTGGACCTGGGTGCGGACCGAGAACCCCGGAGGGACGACGTCGGTGGGGTCTCCTCCTGGTTCCAGGGCCACCAGGACTTCGCGCCCGGCCTCGGCCGGGCGCGATTCCACCCAATACACGCGCTCGCCGTGCACGGACGCGTACGCCAGCCGCACGACTTGCTCCACCAACGAAGCCGGGGTGATGGCGGAGGGCCAGGTTCCATACGGTGCGATGGTGCGGGTCACGCCGCCAATGTAGGGCTCTAGTGCTCAAGTTGCTTGGTGGCGAGACTTAGACCCGGCCCGGTTCCCTCGGTAGCCCCAGGATGCGCTCCCCGATGATGTTGCGCTGGACCTGCTCGGTGCCGCCCCCGAACCGGGACGACCACTGGCCCACGAAGAGAGAGTTGAGGTACTGCACATGAGGGTCGGGGTTGATCAGGGTTGCCGCCGCTCCCTGCATGGCCATGATGACGTCGCCCATCTGACCCATCTGGACCGACAGCGCCAACTTCGCCAACGAGCTCTCGGGCCCGGCCGGGATGCCCTTGCTGAGGGCGGTCAGCTGACGCCAGCCCAGGTACTTGATCAGTTCGAAGCCGATGTAGTTGCGCACCAGCTTCTGGCGCAGCACCGGGTCGAGGTCAGCTCCGGTGGCCCGGGCCAGTTCGAGCAACTTGGTGAAGCGGTCGCCTCCGATGGTGCTGATGAGCGTTCTCTCGCTCGTGAGCGTCGTCATGGCCACGGACCAGCCACCATTGGCGGGGCCGACCAGGTTGGCGCCCGGCACCATCACGTCGGTCAGGAACACTTCGCAGAAGTGTGACCCCCCGCTCATCTGATGGATGGGCCGGACTTCGATGCCCGGAGTGCGCATGTCGACCAGGAAGTAGCCGATGCCGCGGTGCCGCTCCGACTGGTCTCCAGTTCGCGCCAGCAGGATGCCGAAGTCGCTGAAGTGGGCGCTGGAGGTCCACACCTTCTGGCCGTTGACGATCCACTGGTCACCGTCGGGCTCGGCCCGGGTGGCCAGGCTGGCCAGGTCGGAGCCGGAGCCCGGCTCGCTGAACAGCTGGCACCAGACCTCGTCGCCGCGCAGCATCGGCCCCAGAAAGCGCTCCTTCTGCTCATCGCTTCCGTGCGCCATGAGCGACGGCCCGGCCATCCCGATGCCTTGGGCGAAGATCGAGCCCGGGACGTCGAAGCGGGCCTGCTCCTGGGCGAAGATCACCGACTGCAGGGCGCTACCGCCCCGTCCGCCATACTCCTTGGGCCAGGTGATCCCGGCCCAACCACCGTCATAGAGCGTCGCCTGCCACGCTTTGGACTCCCGGACGTGTTTGATTTCCTCATCCGAGAAGGCCTCGGTCAGGGTGACGGGCGGGGGCGTCTCAGCCGAGCGGAGTTTGGCGTGATCAGCCAGCCACGACCGCGCTTCGGCCCGGAACGCGGCCTCCTCGGGGGTGTCGTCGAAGTCCATTAAGCGCTCGCGGCGACCTTCAACAGAGCCTCGTTCGGGTGGTCGGGGAGCGCGTCGAGGGGCGTGGCCAGCTCGCGGACGGTCGGGCCAAACTGCTCCGCGAGCGGCTCGAGGAACGCCAGGTCGAAGTCGTACAGCTTCGCCGCGTTGCCGGCGAGGAAGGGCCTCAGTTCCTCTTCAGGGGTGGCGTGGAACAGCTGACGCAAGTGCTCGGTCGTAAAGGGCCCGGTTCCTTCGTCGTGGGGATAGTCGCTGCCCCACATGAAATGGTCGCCGCCCATCTCCTTGGCCACCGCGGCGTCCTCTCGGGTGGGCTGGCTCACGCCGACCCACACGTTGCGCTGGAAGTACTCGGTGGCCGAAAGCGGAAGGACCATGTCTGGGCTGAAGCGCAACTCGCCGATGGCGCCGTTCTTGCGGATCCCGGCCAGGAGGTAGTCCAGCCTCCTGAGCAGCGCCGGGGCCCAGGAGCACCCGGCTTCGGTGATTACGAACTTGAGCCGCGGGAACCGTTCGAACACCCCGCCGACGATCATTTGCATCAGCGGTCGCTGGGAGTAGAACGGAACTTCAGCGATCATCAGCACGGCGGACGAAGGGGTCTTGGCGTACTCGGGGCTTCCGGTGCCGCCATGGCTGCTGATCGGGATCTCCAGGTCCTCGCACACGGCCCAAAGCGGGTCGTAGTCGGGGTGGTGGAGCGGCTTGATCCACTTGACGTCGGGCGGGATATTGGGCACGAGGACCCCTCCTCGCAAGTCGTGGTCCTTGATCCAGCGCGCGTCTTCGATGGCGTCGTCGATGTCGTTGAGGAAGATCTGCCCGATCCCGGCCCGCCGCTGCGGGTATTGGGAGACGAAGTCGGCCAGCCAGCGGTTGTGGGCCCGAACGCCGGCCAGGCGGTGGGGATAGTCCTCGTCCGAGGGCGGAGGCGCGAACAGCACGAAGCTGGGAAAGAAGGGAGGGATGGTGTTGGGGAAGAGCACTTCGGCGACCACCCCGTCGCGCTCCTCGTCGGCCCATCGCCGCTCGCTGTCCCAGTTGCGGATGCGCAGATCGGTGTCCTTGAGGTCCTTGTAAGGGTTGCGGTACTTCTCGCGCCAGGCGTCGAAGTCCTCGATATAGCGGGGGTCGAGGTACTCCCGGTACTGGACGTGGCTACCGCCGGCGTGGGTGTCGGCCGAGATGATGGTGTAGTTGCGAGGGGCCTGGGAGGGGAGGGTCATCACTAGAAGCTTATTACAGTTTCCGGCTTGGACACACATAGGGGAGGGCGGATCCCCCGTAGCGGGGAGACTCGCGTATGTTGAGTAAACAGCGGCGCGTAGTCACAACAAACTCTGAGCCGCACACCGCGAGCCCGGGCCCCAGGGGTAGATTCGACGCCCCTGGTCCGGGCTCGTCTTATTGGTGCTCGATGACCTGGTCGCGCAGCAGGGTGCGTTGCACCTGGCCGGTGGCCGAGGTGCGCGGGATGGAGTTGAGCTGAACAACTGTACGGGGGTGTTTGAAAGCCGCCAGGGCGTCGCCGACGTGGCTGCGCAAGTCGGCGACGGTGGGCGCGTCAACGCCGGGCGGGGTGACCACGACCGCGCACACGATCTCTCCCCACCGATCGTCGGGCAGGCCGATCACGGCCAGGTCGATGACGCCCTGGAATCCGGCCAGCGCCGCCTCCACCTCGGGGGGAGCTACCGACTCCCCGCCGGTGCGGATCACCTCGCGAGCCCTTCCGGTCACGTACAGGTATCCCTCTTCGTCCATCACGCCCAAGTCGCCGGTGTGGTACCAGCCTCCGTCGAGGGCTGCCGCGGTCTCGTCGTCGCGCTCGAAGTAGCCCGTCATCAGCGTCGGGCCGCGATACAGGATCTCGCCGTCGGGGGCCAGACGGATGACCCCCGGTGGGGCCACCCGGCCGACGCTGCCGGGCTTCCGGCGGATGTCCCAGTCGGCCAGGGTGGTGTGGTGGCCGCCCTCGGAGGAGCCGTACAAGACCGACGTGGTAGCGAGCGGCATGCGTTCCTTCAAGCGGAGCAGGAGATCGAGGGGGGCGGCAGAGGTGCCGGTGTCTGCATGCCGCACGGAATCCAGGTCCGGACCGGACGGAGATGCGTCCAGAACGCGGTTCCAGACGGCCGGGATGCAGTACATCCCCGACGGCTTCCAGCGGGCGGCTGCTTCGACCATGCTGGGGCCGTCGAAGCGGTGGCAGGCGTGGAAGGCGCAGCGGTGGTGCCACGCCTCCAGGACGTAATGCCACCCGCCGTAGTGGAACAACGGGAAGCTGGCCAAAATGCCGCCGTCGCCGCGTATCCCCACCGCGAAGGTCGAGCCGCCCGGAAAGGACCGCAGCCAGCTGGCCCGGTGGCTCACGACCACCCCCTTGGGCCGCCCCGTGGTCCCGCTCGTCAGGTAGACGATGTGGGGGCTCTCGTCCGACAGCTCGGCGATTTTTGGCCGCCCGGCCGCGGCGCCGGAAGTGGTGACATCGGCGATCGTCGCCACCTGCGTTTGCGTGCCTGCGGCCAGATCGGTCGCCGCTTCGAAATGGTCGGCGTCGGCCACCAGCAGGTCGGGGTGCAAGTACTCGATGGCCGCTTCGGCCTCGGCCGGTCCGTAGGCCGGGTTGATGGGTGCGAACACGGCGCCCGACCTCGCCACGGCGGCGAAGCCCGTGATGCTTTCGAGGTGGGCTCCGGCCCACCAGGCGACGGTCTGCCCGGGACCGACGCCCGTGCTGGCCAGCAGGCGGGCCGTCCGGTCGGCACCGGTATCCAGCTCGCCGTAAGTGAGCGATCGCTCGCCCAAGGTGGCGGCGAGCGCCGAAGGACGCAGTGCGGCCGCGTCAGCGAGCAGGTCACCCACGAGCAGCATCATGGCGGCAGAAAGCTACAGTGAGGCTGAGCCGCGCGGCCAGAGGAGTCAGCTTTTGCAACATGAGGTTCTGCTGACAGGCATAGGAGGACAAGGGGTACAGCTGGCTGCCAAGACGTTGGCCATGGCCGCCACAGCCGAGGGTCACCAGGTGCTCATGAGCTCCCACTACGGGGGCGAGATGCGTGGAGGCCAGACCGAGGCCTCCATCGTCGTGGCCGACGAGGGCCTGCGGACCGTCCCGATCCTCGAGTCGGTTTGGTCGGCTTTCGTGATGCACTCGCGCTACTGGCCCGGCGTGGCGGCGAGGTTGCGGCCCGGCGGGGTGGTGGTGGCCAACTCCAACGTGGCCGGCGACCTTCCCGACGGTGACTTCCGCCTCTTTCCGGTTCCGGCCGGCGACATCGCGGCCGAGGTGGGCGCAGCCATGAGCGCCGGTTTCGTCCTTCTCGGTGCTTACAGCACGATCACCGGACTGGTCGGAATCGAAGCCCTGGTGGCGGCCATGAAGGACTTGGTACCCCCGTACCGCACCCAGCACCTAGTGGTCAACGAGGCCGCCCTGAGGGCTGGGGCTTCCTCGCCGGCTGCCCCTTTGCTGGGAGCCGGCGCGTGGTAACCAGGGGCACGGTCACCATCAACGTGGAGCAGTGCAAGGGCTGCGACTTGTGCATCGCCGCCTGCCGGCCCGGGGTGCTCGCCATGTCGACTGACGTCAACGGAAACGGCTACCGGTTCCCGCTGCTGTCCCCGGGATGCACGGCCTGCCGGGCCTGTCGCGACGTGTGCCCTGACTACTGTTTTGAAGTGTTCAAGTTCGACACCCCGGTCGAAGACGACGCGGGGGCGGCCTGATGGCGGCGCGACTCCTCCAAGGCAGCGACGCGGTCGCCCAAGCGGCCATCGCGGCCGGGTGCCGCTTCTTTTCGGGATACCCGATGCTGCCTTTTACCGACCTGCTCGAGAGCATGGCCCGGCGCATGGCCGCGGCCGGCGGAGTTTGCATGAACGCCGAAACCGAGATCGAGGCCGTCAACATGACCCTCGGCGCCGCTGCGGCAGGCGCCCGGTCGGCAACCGGGTCCTGCGGGCAGGGGATCGCACTGATGCAGGAAGCCATCGCCGAGGCCGCCCTCAACGAAGTGCCCTTCGTCGTGTTCAACATGGCCCGCGGCCAACAGGACTACTTCCAGGCCACCAGAGGTGGTGGATGGGGCGACTACCGCACCATATGCCTGGCTCCCAAGGACGTGGTCGAAGCGGTCGAGCACACCCAACTCCTGTTCCACCTCGCCGATCAGTACAGGTCACCCGTGATGATGTACGGCGACTACCTGATCTCGCACACGTACATGAGCGTGGAAGTCGATCCCATCGACTTCGGTCCGCTGCCCCCCAAGGACTGGGCCCTCGACGGCAGCCGCGGCGGTACCGGACGCTCGCGCCAGATATGGACCTGGGCCATGGGCAAGGCCAACGATCCCGGCCCGGGACCGGATCTGCACTGGCAGCGGATCGCTGAGAAGTTCGACGGCGTGGCCCGGCTCGAGCAACGGTGGGAGTCCAAGTGGTGCGACGACGCCGAGACCGTCATCGTTTCCTTTGGCACGGCAGCGCCGTTCGTGGAACAGGTGGTGGGTGAGCTCCGCGACGACGGGGTCAGGGTCGGAACCTTCCGGCCCATCAGCCTCTGGCCTTTCCCCGAGAAGCCCCTCGCCGAAGCGTGCGCCTCCGCGTCACGGGTGCTGGTCTTCGAAGTCAACGCAGGCCAGATGATCGACGACGTGCGACTCGCTGTCGCGGGCCGGGCACCGGTGACGCCTCTCGGGCGGGTCAGCATCGACTTCAGCGGGATGCGTCAGGGCGAGATCCTCACGGTGCCGTGGATCCGCGATCGAGTCCGTCAGGTGATCAGAGAGGTGACCGTATGAACGATTCTCAATCCCTTCTGCCGCCCAACCGTAAGGTCGCTACGGCCCTGGCTCCGCTTCAGTTGTCCGGCGAGCACCACCTCTGCCCGGGGTGCGGGCACCCCGTGGCGTGGCGGCTCCTGCTCGAAGCCATTTCGGAGCTGCACTTGGAGAACAAAGCCATCGGGGTCGTCGGCCACGGCTGCTACACCAACATCGTGCAGCTGGCCGACATCGACTTCCTGCAGTGCCTCCACGGCCGCGCTCCAGCGGTAGCCACCGGGGTCAAGCGGGTGCATCCCGACGCGGCCGTCTTCACCCTGCAAGGCGACGGTGACGTCGCCAGCGAGGGCTTGGCGGAGATCCTCCACACCGCGGCTCGAGGTGAACGCATTACCGCGATCATGCTCAACAACGGCGTCTTCGGTGACACCGGCGGACAGATGACGGCCGCGTCCGTCGTCGGCCAGCGGACCAAGACCAGCCTCGACGGCCGCGAGCCCGAGGCCCACGGGTACCCGGTCCCGGTCGCCGATCTGATCGCTTCGCTGCCGGGCGCCGCTTACGTGGCTCGAGGCGCGGTCCACAACGCGGGCTCGATCGCCAAGACCAAGCGTTACGTCAAGAAGGCGTTCGAGATCGCAGCCCAAGGCGACGGCTTCACCTTCGTAGAAGTGCTGACCATGTGCCCGACCGGGTGGTTCCTTCCGACGGCGGACGGTCCGGACTACTTGGAAGGAACGTTCGAGAAGACCTTCCCGCTCGGCGTCCTCAAGGGCGGGTGACCAGCCCGGCCGGCGTACCCACCGGTCCCACCGGCGCCCCTACAGCTTTGTAGGGCTCCCTCTGAACGTCGGTGACCAGGCGCGACAGGAGGGTCGCCAGCGCTTCGAGTTCGGCTTCGGGCCAGGTGGAGATGGCCCGGCGCACCTGATCCCATATGACTTCCCGGACTCGACCGAACGCCTCCCGCCCGGCGTCGGTGATCTCCACCGTGCTGACCCGCCCGTCATCTGCGCTGCGAACTCGGGTCACCAGGTCGGCCTCCTGGAGCTGTCGGAGCAGGCGGGTGACGACCGCAGGGTCGAGGTCCATCTTGGCCGCGAGCTGGCCGGGGGTGCTGAGTCCGGTCTCCGCGATCCGTTCCAGCGCCCGCAAGGCCTGCTGGGAAAGCGAGACGCCCGCGGCCGCAGCCTGCTGCTGATGGATGCGCCGGCTGCCTCCGAGCCGGAACAGCGTCTGGATGGCGGCGGTCACTCGATCGGTCGCGCCCTCCATGTACCAAGGCTAAGCCAATCCTTGACTTTGGTCAAGCATCTGCTACGTTGGCCGGATGGGTCGCCTGGACGGCAAAGTGGCCTTTATCACCGGGGCGGCCCGCGGTCAGGGTCGCTCCCACGCGGTGAGGCTGGCTTCCGAAGGGGCCGCCATAATCGGAATCGACGTTTGCGCCCAGCTCGTGGCCGGTTATCCGGGGGCGACGCAGGAGCAGCTCGCGGAGACCGTGGAGTTGGTGAAAGCGGAGGGCCAGACCATGGTCGCGGTGCGCGCCGATGTCCGCCATCTCGATCAGGTCGTGGCCGCGGTCGCTGAGGGCCTGGCCGAGTTCGGGCGACTCGACATCGTGGTGGCCAATGCCGGGATCTTCACCTTCGGTCTCCTCTGGGAGATCACCGAAGAGCAGTGGCACGACATGATCGACGTCAACCTGACCGGCGTGTTCCACACCATCAAGGCCACGGTGCCGACCCTGATCGAGCAAGGCGAGGGTGGTTCCATCGTCATCGTGAGCTCGGTGGCCGGCCTGCGGGGAGTGCCGTTCGCCGGACACTACGCGGCGGCCAAGCACGGCGCCGTGGGTCTGTGCCGCACGCTCGCCAACGAGCTCGGCCAGCACCGGATCCGGGTCAACTCCATTCACCCCGCCGCGGTGAGAACGCCCATGAACAACGATCCCGGTCTGTTCGAGCTGATCCTGCGCCACGCCGACACGCTTGCTCCGATCTTCATGAACGCCCTGCCCTACATGAGCATGGAGCCCTCAGAGGTGTCCCACATGGTCGCCTTCCTCGCCTCCGACGACAGCAAGTACATGACAGGAGCCCAGATCCCGATCGATATGGGGGCCTTGACCCGCTGAGTCGGCCGGTTTGCCGCTCAGATGCGCTCCAGCACGTCGCCGTCGAAGAGCGGCTCGATCTGGAGTGCATCGGCGTCCGCTTGCATTTCTGCGTCTGAGGGCACGTTCGCCTCGGAGGCAGCCGCGTCCAGGGTCGGGCGCAGCAGCCGGGCATCGCTCGAGCTGTTGAGGAAGAGGCCGGGTTTGGAGAGGACCCAGCGCACGGAACGGGCCAGCGCCGGTTGGTCGGTGATGGGTTCGTACCAGCTGAATCGAGGTCCCTCCGCGCCGGCCCAGCGTCGCCGGGCCAGCGACTTGATGGTCTGGACGGCTACGCGCCGCTCCTCGCACCGGCCGATCAGGAGCTCGACGTCGGCTTGGTAGCTGTAGTCGCGGAGCAAAGTGAAGTTGTACGGGAGCAGCACCGAGTCGAAGTCGAACCGGTCCAGGCTGCGAAGGTGCATGCCGGCAATCCGTAGCCCGTGGCCGGTGACGCCGATGTAGCGGACGAGGCCCTCTTCACGCGCCGCGGCCAGCGCTTCGACGGCGCCGCCCCGGCCGTGCGCGGTGTGCCACTCGTCCTCCTCCACCAGGTTGTGCAGCTGGATGAGGTCTATGTGGTCGACGCCGAGGCGTTGCAGAGAACGCTCGAGCCCGGCTCGGGCTTCGGGACCGGTCCGCTCTCCCGTCTTGCTGGCGAGGAAGACACCGTCCCGGTGCTGGTTAAGCCACGGGGCCAACCTGAGCTCTGATTCGCCGTAGCTGGCGGCGGTGTCGATGTGATTGACACCGAACTCGAGGACCGTGGCGAGGACGGCGTCCGCTCGATCCTGTTGCATGCGGGAGAGGGCGGCGGCGCCGAATACCACCCGGCTGCTGTGATGCCCGGTCCGTCCGAACTCCTGACGATCTAGCACGGCTCGACTCTTCAACCTGTGGGCGCTCACGTCAAGGGATGCTGTCCGCCGGGCTCCTCTTGGGCGTGGACCGCCAGCCACCTCGTGCCGGCGTCGGTGTGCACCAATCGATGAGGTGTGCCGGCCGGCAGCAGGACCCAGTCGCCTGGACGGAGAACGACCCGTTCGCCGTCTACCTCGAGTTGGGCGCCTCCGTCGAGAAGCACCACCCACTCGTCGCTGCCCTGGCGGAAGTCCACCCGGGCCGGGCAGTTCGCCGCTCAGGATCTGCTCGATCCGAGTGCCGCCCCCCAAGCGGGCCAGTTCGACGACCCGCTCTCCCCCCGAGGGACCGCGGCGAGGATCTGAGAGACGGCCTCTGGTCACGGCGGTCATGGGAGGGCGAGGCTAATCCCGTGAGGGGTTCGTCCGCCTCCGCCAGTGAGTCTCCGTTTGGTCGCGACGGGATGCGTCGATCGGAGGTCTCGAACGGGTCGAACTCGAAGGTCGGCTTGACCGCGGGCCGTTCGAATTTTTTCTCTGATTTCTCTGGTTTCCGTCATCCGCGCTCGGCCGCCGTGCCGAAACAAGGGGCATAGCGCAGGACTCAGGGGGTTCCGATGGGTACCACAGATCATGACGGTGAGTCGCAGTCGTCCAGCACCTGGCTCGGCAACTTCAGTCGCCGCACGTTCATCCAGCGAGGCACCCTGACTGCAGCTGCGGTGGGAGTGGTCGGCAGCGTCCCCGGCTTGTCCGGGCTGCTGGCCAGTGGAGCCTCCGAAGCGCCCGCCGCCGAGGCCGACGCCACCGACTTGGAGGCCGGGTCCGGCTCCCTGGCCGAGCCCCTGGTTGCCCACGTCAAGGATCTCAGCACTGGCGAGATCAGCTTGTACCAAGGGGAACGGCAGGTTCTCATTCGCGACCCCGCGCTCGCGAGCCGCCTGTTCTCCGCTGTCAAACCCTAAGCCAAACACCCAAACCGCTCGACCCGGAAGGAAGTCATGTCCTCTCATCGCGAAGCCCCGGAAATCTCCAAAGACCCCGTTGCCGACAGCACCGACCTGTACGCCTTCGTCAGCCCGGATGACCCTTCCACGGTCACCCTGATCGCCAACTACATACCGCTGCAAGCTCCGGGTGGCGGCCCCAACTTCTATGAATTCGGTGAGGACGTCCTCTACGAAATCCACATCGACAACACCGGGGACGGGAACCCGGACATCAGCTATCAGTTCCGGTTCACCACCGTCAACAACATTCCGTCGTCGTTCCTGTACAACGACGGACCGATCACGTCGCTCACACCTCCGTCTCCGAGCTCGAGCTGGAACCGCCAGCAGACGTATTCACTAACCCGGGTGGACTACGGCGGCTCGGGCTGGGGGCACGGCGAGTCCATCACGGAGCTCGGCTGTGGTCTGCTTTGCCCGCCGTGCAACATCGGCCCGCTGTCGACGCCCAAGTACGAGCTCTTGGCTAAGGCCGCCATCCACAACGTCTCTGCCAATGGTCACTCGGCCACGGTCTTCGCCGGTCAACGGGCCGAAGGTTTCTACGTCGACCTGGGTGCCGTCTTCGACTTGGGCGACCTGCGCCCCTTCGCCGGCGACCACGCCGGGGGAAAGGCCGCCGGGCTTCTCAATGGCATGCCAGGGGTCAACTCGACGGCGGACGTCAACGTCCACAGCCTGGCCCTGCAAGTGCCCATCACCCAGCTCACCCGGACGACGCCCACGGGCCCCAGCGACCCGGCCGCGGTGATCGGAGTGTGGACCACGGCCAGCCGGCAGCAGGTACGCGTCGGTTTCGGAGGCCGCGGCGACTGCTTCCAAGCCGGTCCGTGGAGCCAGGTGTCACGCCTGGGCAACCCCTTGGTAAACGAACTGATCATCGGAATCGGGGACAAAGACTGGTGGAACACTCAGCCTCCGACGGCCGACGGACAGCAGTTCCTGCACTACTTCGCTCAGCCGCTGCTGGCCACGTTGCTGCCTTCGCTGTATCCCGGCGTGTTCCCGAATCTGGCCATGTACAACAGCGTGTCGACCAACACCCGCCCCGACCTCGAGGCCATCCTCTTGACCGGGATACCGCCGACGGTGATCCCCGGCTTTACCAACTACAACGGTACCGGCGTCAAGGCCGATCAGCTACGGCTCAATACGGCTATCCCGCCGTCGACCAACCCGAACAACCTGGGCCTCCTCGGCACCCCCGGGGACGTGGCTGGGTTCCCGAACGGCCGTCGAGTGTTCGATGACGTCGCCACCATCGAGTTGCGCGCCGTGGCGGGAGCCACGCTGCCGCTGGTCGACTCGGGCTACACCGCCGACGCGGCGGCCGGCGGGGTCAGCTTCGGACTGACCAGCAGCCAGACCGATCTGACCGCCATGAACACCGAGCACTATCACAAGTCGTTCCCATACCTGGGAACTCCCTACAGCGGCTTCTCGAACCCTTCGAAGACGCCCGTCTCCGTCGCTCCGTAAGGCCATGGAACACGACCCTGGACCGAGCCGGACCGGATCGGTCGTACTCGACATCGGTGGGGACATCGGGGCCGCCGTCGTGCGTGCCCCGGTGTCTCTCGCCGGGGCCGAGATCGAGATCCGCCGGGTGGGCGAACCATGGGAAGGCCGGCACGTCTCGGTCCGAGCCCGTCACGTCCCGACCGGCGTGGTCCACGCTGCCGTCTTCGAGGCTCTGGAGCGGGGGGACTACGAGGTCAGGGTTCGCGGCGAGGCCGCGCCCGAGCCGGCGTGCACCTTCGAGATCCTGGGTGGAAAGGTGACCGAGCGCACCTTCATGTCGTAGTCATGGAGCCGGGTCCCGGTGAACTGGTATGAAGCTGCGACCCGGCGGACGCTTTACGGGGTGCGGCGCCGCGTTTGGAGTTTGGCGCGGTCGGGCCACTTCACATCCCTGACGGCCCCGGCGCGCTCGAGGACCCAAATGAGCCGAGCGGTCGAGTCCAGCTGCCCTCGGTCGACGCCATGACGGGCGAGGGTGGGGCAGGAGTGGTGAAGGTTGTGCCAGTTGTCGCCCATGGCTAGCAGAGCCAGGGGTGCGAAGTTCGTGGACCGGTCTGCGTCGCGGGTCGTGAAGGGCTGCTTACCCCAAAGGTGACAAGCAGAATTGACTGCGAACGTGCTGTGGTGCAACAGGAAGACTCGGACCAGGCCGCCCCAAATGAATCCGCCGACCGCGCCGGCCAGCGTGCCTGTAAATGCCCACCCGATGACCGCAGGGGCGGCCAAGGAGGCCACGCAGAGCACCGGGAACATACGACTCACCACGACCAGGTCGGTGTCGGCGACCAGGTCCGGCGCCCACCGCCGCTCTTCGGTCGCCTGGCATTGGAATAGCCATCCGACGTGAGCGTGGGCCAGGCCGCGGGTGCGGGCCCACGGAGTCGTGCCGTAGGCGTGAGGTGAGTGGGGATCGCCGAGCTGATCGGTGTAGGCGTGGTGGCGTCGATGGTTGGCGACCCAGCCGATGACGCTGCCTTCGAATGCCATCGACCCCGCGACTGCGAGCGTCACTTTCACCCATCGGGCCGCCTTGAACGAGCGGTGGCTAAACAGGCGATGGAAGCCGGCGCTCAGTCCGTGCCCGGTGAACAGGTAGAACGAGAATGCCAACACGAGATCCAAGGCCGTCACGCCTCGACCGAACAGAGCTACACCCGCGACCGCCACTCCCAGCAAGGGACCGAAGACGATGACGCTGGTGATGACCAACTGGACTGGGGACCGATCGGTCGGGGAAGCCGGAGCCCGTTCACCCGAGCCTGGACGTTCACCGCCATCGGCGGACGCGAAGTCAGCGTCGGTAGGGCATTCGTCGATCGACAGTGAGGACATGGAAGGCAACACGAGGTTGAAGCCTCCGGGTTGCAGTGGGCGACGCCGCCGCGAAAGCCCTCACTGTTGAAGGTGTCGCCCACGCTACACCCTGGGGACCGCCGCGATCGGGCGGGGTCGCCACTGCGGGCCGCACCACGCCTTCAAGCATACGAAATGAGGCTCGGATACGAAGACAGAGCGATGATGTCTGCCATGGAGACGAGCCAAATGTGGGTGCCGCTAGACCTTAAGGCCGCGACATGAGACCGACCGGCCACCAACTGCGATCTCTCGGGGGTGTGGCCGGACCGGTTGCGTTCGTTTCGGCCTGGTCCATCCTCGGCGCGACCAAGGCTGGATACTCACCGGTACACGACCCCATCAGCCGTCTCGCCGCGGTCGACTCGGCCTCACGGGTGGCCATGACGGGTGGGTTCTTGGCCTTCAGCCTCGGGGTCGGGTTGTACGCCAGGGAGCTGAAAGCCAGCATGCCGGGCGGCGCCGCCGTGGCCGCGCTGACGACAGCCGTCGCTACCGTCGGGATCGCCGTGACCCCTTTGGGGTCCCCTCTCGGTGGTGTCGGGCACGCCACGTGCGCCGGAATGGCCTACTCGGGGCTGGCCGCCCTGCCGATCGTCGGCGGTCGCTACCTGGCCCGGCAGGGACGCCAGCGCGCTTCGACGTCGTCCATCGCCGTCGGAGTTGCGTCCGGAGCCTGTCTTCTGGCCAGCGTGCTGTCGCCCGACGGCGTCGGCTTGTTGCAACGGACCGGGCTCACGCTCGGCGACATCTGGATCGTCATCACAGCGGTCGGCATGGCCAGGCAGGCGGCGTCACCCGGCGGGGATGCCGACTCTCGCCGACGGTTGGCGGCCGCGGACCGCTGAGACCACCTGCTCGTCGGTGCGGCCGCGGAAACCAACACTGCGACCTCCAAGTGAGACCTATGTAGTGGGTGCCGGAGCCGGCAGCGGCCCAGGCCGGTTGGAGCGCAGGGCGTCGCGCAACTCGCGGGCATTGACCGGCTTGACCAGGTAGATGTCGGCTCCGGCCGCCGCCGCCTGAGCGCGGGTCGTCTTGTCATCGTGGAACGTGCACACCACGATCATCAGCTCGGGGCGCGCCGCGCGCAGAGCGGCGATTACCGATAGTCCCTCGGTGACAGGGAGCTGCACCTCCACGATGGCGGTGTCGACCGTTTGGCGATCCATGGCCGCCACGGCTTCAGCAGCGGTGGCGACCTCAGCCACCACGGTTCCGCTGCCCAAAGCCAAGTCGACCACCCTGCCGACGAGGGCGCGTCGTTCGGGGCGCACGTCGACGAGGACCACCCGGGGCTCAGTGGCCAGGGCGTCCGCTGGGAGCGGTGGCGCGACCACCTCTCAGGCCACCCTGTAAGGGACGGGGTGGTTGCCGCCCATCTCGCGGAAGCGCTCATTGAGGGCGAGCGCGATGACGTCGTGGTCGTGGTCCGTGGGCCTCAGGGCGCCAAACAAGAAGGCCTCCAGTTGGAGGGCGCTGCTCATGCCACCGAGCTCGAAATACCGCAGCCACAATTCGTCGTGGGAGAGATCGGCGTCACGGCGGTACCGGTCGAGCCCGTCGACCGGCGGGTCAGCCATGCGGTGCCCTCCAAACCTGCGGCAGACGCTGAACGTCGCCACAACTAGACCCTCGCGGTAGAAGGTGCTCCTGACCCTACTCCTCGGTCGCGACCCAGCGTGTTCACTTCGAGCGCGGCCAGGTGAGATGCTGTGTTGTGAGAAACGACCACGGAGCGAGTAGCCATGGCCCACACCGAGCCGCCTGACACTGGTGGAGATCCCGCCTCGGCCGCAACCATTGATTTTTTCGAGACCGCCAGTGCCGTGTTCTCGGCTGGCAGCGTGGGCGACACCCTGGCCGAGGTGGTGAGCCTCGCGGTGGCGACCATCGAAGGTTGCGACTTCGCTGGGATTTTCGTCGTCGAAGACGGCGCCGTGGTCACACCCGTGCACACCCATCCGGACGTCGTCGACCTCGACTCCCTCCAGCAGGTCAGCGGCGAAGGACCTTGCCTGGACGCCCTCGCCCAAGGGGTGACTGTCTATGCCGACGACTTGAGCATCGATGCCCGCTGGCCCGCTTTCGGGCCGAGCGCTACCGCGCGCGGGATTAGGAGCCTGTTGGCGTTGCCCCTGCTGGCCAACCGGCCTCCGGGAGAAAGCCTCGGTGCGCTCAACCTCTACGGCCGCTACCCGCAGGCCTTCGGGGTCATCGACCGGGCGCGGGGCCTGCTGCTGGGTGCGCTCGCGGCCTTGGCCCTCTCGATTGCGCGGACCCACGAGGACGACGAACGCCAGGTCGCGAACCTCCACGCCGCTCTGGCCACGCGCGAGGTGATCGGCCAGGCCCAAGGAATCCTGATGGAGCGCGAGCGCATCAGCGCGGACTCGGCGTTCGACATCTTGCGTCGAGCGTCCCAGCATCTCAACGTCAAGCTCCGGCAAGTCGCGCAGGACCTGGTAGACACCGGCGAGAGACCCGAGACCGGTGAAAGGTCCGACGCTAGCGACGACCGGCCCTAGAGAGTCGACCGGCTTCAAGTCGGCTCTCGGCGCGTCGCCTTCTGGGGCATCAGGATGTCAGTGCAAGCCGGGCACAAGGCCCAATCCGTCTGAAAGAACAGCGCCGGGTCGCTCTCGAATTCGGATTGGCATCTTCCGCACCGTCGCTTCGGGACCTGCACTTCTACTTCTGGGGCCGGTATCACATCGGGCCGCCTCTTCCCCCGCCTGGCGGGGTGCATTTACTCAATTTGAGCTACATCGACCGTATCACGACTCGAACGTTTGCCGGCCCCGACATAGTTGGGTAGGCGGCTGTTGGCTTCCACGTCATAGCTCCACGTTTCCCGTGATGCAGGTGATGGTGCCGCCGCCGACCCAGATGGTGCCGTCGACATCTGATGAGATGTGGACGCGTCCGGCCCGGCCGAGCGCCGTGCCCTGGCTGGCGACGTAAGGGCTGGTGGCGCGCCCGGTATCGAGCAGCCAGTGAGCCAGCGAGGCGTTCAAGCTTCCCGTTACCGGGTCTTCGACCGTCGCCCCCTGGACTGGGAAGAACGCCCGCACTTCGAAGGCACTGGCGGACCCCTCGGGGTAAGGTCCGACGACGCCGACGTCCATGTCAACCGTTCCGGGTCGGAGGCTGAGGACCGCTTCGGCGCTGCTGAGCAGAACAGCGATCCAGCCGGGCCCGTTGTCGACCCAGTGGGCATCCACGATCTCGTCCGGGGAGATATGCAAAAGCGCGGCGACGTGTTCTATCAGCGGCCGTTCTACGGGCCCGTAGCGAATCAGAGGGGGAGCCGCGAACGCCAGGCCATCGGCCGTTCGACGAAGCCGGACCAGGCCGGCGCCGCACTCTTGCAACACGACTTCGGCCGTGGTCGACGACTGAGACCCTGACAGCCAGGCATGGCAGCTGCCCAGCGTCGGATGGCCGGCGAAGGGGAGCTCTCGGGATGGCGTGAAGATACGCAACCGATAGTCGGCCTCGGCTGCCTCTGGCCTCAAAACGAAAGTGGTCTCCGAAAGGTTCGTCCAGCGCGCCAGCCGCTGCATCTCCTCGCCGGTCAGATCATCAGCTTCGAGGACCACAGCGACGGGGTTCCCCTCGAAGGGAATCCGCGTGAACACGTCAACCTGCTGAAATGGATGCTTCACGAGGAGGATTCTGTCAGAGCACCTCTGCTGCGGCGACGGAGTTTTGCGCCGCCAATCAGGAGCGTCACTCCGTGACGGGCCGGCTCGGCCGTCGCAACTAGCGGGCTTGGCGGACCGTGCCGCCTGGGCACGCCGATGACGTGCTTCACGAGTTGGCAAAGGTCCAGGAGGGTGGGCCAACGAAGGCGCCCGCCCTACTAACTTCGTCTCATTGTGGGGAATCCGTCGACATGAGCGTCGTTCCGGGCGGCAGCACAGGGACTAGGAAGCCTTCCTCGATCGAGCGCATCCAGCGCCTGGAAAGGCTCGAGCATGAGCGCCTCGAGGAGAAGGACCGCAAGGAGGAGGAGCGGCGTCAAAGGATCACTGGGATAAAGCCGTCGGGTGGGCGCCACGACCTCGTTGATCGGATCGAGGAGCTCACGAGGTACCCGATGGCCCTCCTGGGGGTCGCCTGGCTGGTCATCGCCATCATCATTTTGACGACCGACGTCAACGGCTCGGCCTCCACCCTCTTGGTCGGCACTCTTTTCGTGCTGTGGGCCGTCCTGCTGGTCGAGTACTTGGTGCGGTTGATGGTCACCCCCGACCGTCGCGGCTATCTCAAGCGACGTTGGGTGGAGCCGGCGACCGTGGCGGTGCCCCCCCTGCAGGGCTGGCACTTGGTGGGAATGGAGAAGATGAGTCTCCTCTTGCACGAGGGGGAGCTGCGGGTGGAAGCGATCCTCAAGCACCACAGCCTCTTCCGGGTCCTCATCGCCGCCGCAGCAACCCTGTTCCTCGGGGCCTGGCTGGTGCTGCTCTTCGAGGAGAACGCCAAGGGGAGCAACATCCACGATTACCCCGACGCACTGTGGTGGGCCATCGTTACGGTGACCACGGTGGGATACGGGGACCGCTATCCCGTCTCCGAGGGTGGCCGGGCGGTGGCAGCCGTCCTCATGTTGGTGGGAATCGGCCTGATCGGAGTGCTAACTGCCACAGTGGCGTCGGTGTTCATCAAGGAGCACACCGACGCCAACAAGGAAGAGATCAAGAAGGGCCACGCCGACCTGGGCCAGCAGCTGTCAGTGATCAGCGGCCGGCTGGCCGACGTCGAGCGGCGCCTCGGTGCCACCCCGGCCGAGATGTCAGCGGTCGAGGCCGAGGCAGACGCAGAGGCCGCGACGAACGGGCCGATCGAGCCAGATCAGGGAGCATCCACCTCCTGAGAGTCACCTGGGAGGGAAAATCGTCCCCATGAAGGGGACTCTCACTCAAGGCGGGACAGCCACCGATGCCACCCCGCAAGGGATCGTAGATGCCGCGGCCGGAGGCACATTTTTCTGGCTCGATCTCGACGTCCACGACCCAGGGCCCGATGACGATGTACATGGCCTGTTGATCAACACCTTCCACTTCCATCCTGTGGCCGTGGAAGCTGCGGACCAGTTCGGCCAGCGGGCTCGCATCGACGACTACGACGATTTCGTCCACATCGTCAGCTTTGGCATGGCGGGCGACGGGAAGAACGTGGCTGAGGTGCACTGCTTCATCACCGAGAAATTCATCATCAGCATCCATCAGGGCGACTGCCCGGCACTGGCCACGGTGCGAGACCGCATCGGCACCCACCACGCCTCGGAGAACGCCGCACCGCAGGTCGTCGTCTTCTTCCTGATCATGGACACCCTGATCGATTCGTTCTTCCCCGTGCTGTCCGACTTCGACGACGCTATCGACGACCTGGAGGGCGCCATCCTGAAGAACCCGACCGAAGAGCAGCTGGGGATCCTCTTCGCCATGAAGCGGCAGATCATGGCCATCCGCAAGGTCATCACGCCGCAGCGCGACATGATCTCCAGCCTCAACGCCGGCATGGTCGCAATCCCGGGGATGACCGACCAAGGCTCGGCCTACTTCCGTAACCTTTACGACCACCTCATCCGTATCAGTGACATGGTGGACGGATACCGCGACCTGATCGGTGGCGCCATGGACACGCACCTGTCCATGGTGTCGAACCGGCTGAACGTGGTCATGAAGCAACTGGCCATCATCGCCACAATCTTCCTACCCCTGGGCTTTCTCACCGGGTTCTTCGGGCAGAACTTCGCCTGGCCGATCGCTCATCTCCAAGTGGGCCTCGGTCACTTCCTCTTCCTGGGCCTGGGCTCCGAGTTGGTCGCGATCGTTCTCCTAATCATCCTCTTCAAGCGGCGCGGCTGGCTTGGCAGTGGCCCCACCGCCTGACCGGTAAAGGTGCTCGAAGTAGGCCCCAGTCGATCCCCCATCAGAGTCTTCGACGTGCCCAGCTCGCGCCGCGCCGCCCGAACGTTCTGGTCCGGAGGTTCGCCGCACCCCGGTTGGCCCTTTTCGTCGTGGTCGCCACGATCGTTCCCAGGTTGATCCCCAACGAGCTTGGAGGAGCCGACGCAAACCTCGACGCTTCGGTGATCACGACGATGGACCCCTCTTAGCGCCCTCGACGGGCCCGGCCTCATGAATTCGTGGTGCGGACGCCCGCCGTTGTCGCCAAATAACCGTCGGCGCGGCCTGCTGCGGGTATTTGCGAGTCTCGGCCCGGCCTGATTTACTGGCTCCCCGTTCGGTCGTCACTTGGGCGCTCGAGAAACTGATGACGCTGTTCGGGGCGTCGGCGGACAGGGGAGTGGTGGTCTCGATGTCTGTGCTCTCGTCGCGAAAGGTTCGTGTCGTTGTCGCGTGCGGCGCATCGGTGTTGCCCGCTCTAGTGCTCGGTCCTGCGGCTTCGCTGAGCGGTGCTGCGCAGGCCGGGAAACCGCTCTCGATCGGTCGCCCAGTTCCTCTCGTGTCGTTTGGGCGCGGCCCGGTGTTCCGGACTGACCAGCCTCCGGGGCCCGGGTCCTGCGGCTGCTACGAGCCGGCTCAGTTCGAGGCGGCGTACGACCTCGGCTCCCTCTACGCGGATGGCGACAACGGAGCGGGTTCGACGATCGTCATCGTCGACGCGTACGGTTCACCGACTATCAAGGCGGACCTCAAGACCTTCGACGCCGGGTTCGGCCTGCCGGCCCCTCCGAGGTTCAAGATCATCCGACCCGAGGGCGCGATTACGAGCAGCAACTCCGGGTGGGCTACCGAGGCGACCCTCGATGTCGAGTACTCCCACGCGATTGCTCCGGGGGCGAACATCCTCCTCGTCGAAACGCCGGTCAACGAGACCGTCGGAGCGGCGGGCTTCCAGCAGATCGTGGCTGCGGAGAAATACGTCATGAAGAACGAGTCGACGCTCGGAATCACCGGCGGAGTGGTCATCTCGCAGAGCTTCGGCGCGGCCGAGCAGACGTTCGGGACCGATTTCGCCAGCGCCATCGCCCCGTTCCGTTCCGCCTTTACCCACGCTCAGAAGGCCGGTGTGACCGTGCTCGCAGCCTCGGGCGACCAGGGAGTCACGAGCTGCGAGAATGCCTCCTGCTCCGAGTTGTACAGCACGCCGGTTGTTAGTTGGCCGTCGAGTGATCCGCTCGTGACGAGTGTTGGCGGCCTTGAGTTCAGCATCACCGCCACTACCCCATACACAGAGCCCAGCCCACCTGTGGTGTGGAACGAGTCATCTGTCGGTGCCGGAGGGGGCGGGGACTCGGCCGCGTTCCCGGTGCCCGCGTTCCAAAGCTCGGTCTCGTCCGTCGTCGGAGCGTGGCGCGGGACGCCCGACATGTCAATGAGTGCTTCTGCTCAGACAGGCGGCGCAGAGCTCTACCAGGACGGGTCCTGGTTCCCGGTCGGCGGCACGAGTGAGGCGTCACCCGAGTTTGCCGGAATAGTCGCAATCGCCGACCAAGTGGCCGGCAAGGGTCTCGGCTATCTGAACCCGGCGCTCTATGCCATGGATTCGACTTCGGATACGGGCATCGTCGACATCAGTTCCGGTAACAACTCCTTTGACGGCGTTAGCGGTTACACCGCTGCCCCGGGTTATGACATGGCGTCGGGGCTGGGTACTGTCGACGCCGCCAGCTTTGTACCCGAACTCGTCGCCGAGGTGGCCAAAGTCGGATAGCCACGACGGTTCCTGTCTCGGCGATTGCCCGCAGGAGAGTCGAGGCTTCACTCGCCTCCACGGGAGTCGTCGGATCGAGTGCGCGAACTATGTGAATGGCTCCTTCGGCGCGCTAATGATGTGGCTGATGTGGCGGGAGCCAGTTGGCTGACCTCAACCCCCTGACGGTGGCCGTCGGCGCACCAAACCGGCGTTCGGTGACACCCGGCCGCGCGATTATGGGGGCAGCTTCGCGGCGCGTTCTGGGCGAGCGGTCTGCATCCAAACCGTGAGCGAGGCTACGTGCAATTTCCGTCGTTCGGATCGGCTGTGGGGCGGGTTTGTGACTCGTCTGAGGAGTTTCAGATGTAATGTTCGGACAGGCTGCGACCAGGGTGGGTGGCGGTGGGCCTAGCGGGTGGGTCCCTTCGAGATGGCCTGTGCTTACCGACAGACCGAAGGGGCCCGCCGAGACGGGGCCCCTTCGGTAAGCGAAGGCGGACGACTGCTAGATCTTGCCCTTATATGGCTTCCCGTTCGCCTTATGCGCCGGGAAAGAGAGGTTGTCGTTGCCATCGAGGCATACTTCGATCTTGTAGGCGCTGCCAACCGTCACGGAATGAGTCGTATCGGCGGACACTGTTCCCTTCGCTATATCATCAGTGTCTCCGACCGGGCATAGGGTGCCGCTGGAGATGGTCGGCGCGCTGATCGTGGTCGTCTTGCCGTTTACCCAGGTGATGGTTCCACCGCCAAGCAGTGAGGTGATGGCGATCGGCTGAGAGGCGCCGCCCGTGTTACCCGAGCAGCCGCTGACCGTAGCCGTCGTCGATAGGGTACCGCTCAGGGTGGCGCACTTGATCTTGAGAGTCGTAGCCGAAGCCGACCCGGCCAGACCGGTGACGGCGACTGCGCCTAAGGAAGCGGTTGCGGCCAGGGCTGCGAGGCTCATGCGGCCCCAGTGTGAACGGAACATTTATTATCCCCCTGCTTGTAGTCGATGCCTCTGCTGAGGCGCGATGCCTAGACCATACACCCGCGCCAGCCGCCACGATTGCTTCGCCTTCGGTGTCGTTGTTCTGGGTGGTCGGCGCGTAGGCGGGATTCTGTTTAGCCCTCTTCCCCGACCTTCAGGCAGGGGGAGGGCCGTTACCGAGTGCGTGGTATGGGATACCTCGCGTCGGTCGGCGCGTAAACATAGGACCACGAGTTCATGTCCAATCCCCGCCACCATCGAATCCCTGGCTGGCGCGTCCCGTGCATAGAGCACAGGCCGACGACCAGCCGGTCCGCGTTCGACCGGACGCCCGATGATGGCGTTTCTCGGGACCTTTTATCGGGGCTTACTCACGTAGCGTACGAAGCCCTACGGAAGCGGTCGTCGCGTGCGCGCCCATTGACCAGCGAGTTCGTGCTGGTCTTCTGGCGGAGGGAACGCTGGATAGAGATGCACTGGGGCTGCCCTAGGTACTTGCCCAATCGAAGGGACAGCCGTGAGCACGGCGTGTCGATCTCGACCGCGGGGGCCCGCTCGGTTGCCCGAATGACCCCGCGAGCGGCTATCCGTGCGCTCTAACATTCGGTTGCGCCGCCGGGATCGGCAACACCGCGGCGTCGGGGCAGGCCCCACGCGGCTATCTCACCAAAGGAGAAGGCTGGCATTGGCTACCACCGAAAACCCCAACGCCGTCAGGCCCACCGGAACACCAGCCCGTCCCCCCACTGATCCTGCCGGTCCCACTGGCCGGCTGGCCAACTGGGTTGCTGACACGACACTCGAAGACGTTCCTGCCTCGGTCCGCGACCGGGCCAAGCACCTGGTGCTCGACGGTATCGCCTGTGCCATCGTAGGTGCCCAGCTGCCCGTCTCCCGCATAGGCGTCGAGGGCGTAACCGCGCTCGACAGCGCCGGGGATACCCCACTGATCGGCTGGGACGGCCGAGCTACCAGCGCCACGTCGGCGGCCATGGTTAACTCCAGCTTCATCCAGGGCTTCGAGCTGGACGACTACCACCCACTGGCCCCGCTGCACAGCAACTCGATCATCCTTCCGGCCATGCTCGCCGCCGCCCCGCGCGTCGGCCGCGTCTCAGGCGCGCGCTTCCTCCTCGGCGCCATCCTCGGCTACGAGACCGGCCCCCGGGTCGGCCAGGCCCTCGGCGGTCTGGACATGCTCTCCCGAGGGTGGCATTCGGGCGTGGTCTTCGGCCCCATCCCCGCGGCCGCGGCTGCGGGGACGCTGTACGGACTGGACGCCGCCGGGTTCGAGGATGCCTTCGGGATCGGGGCGACCCAGTCCTGCGGGCTCATGTCGGCAATGTACGAGTCGATGGTCAAGCGCATGCAGCACGGCTTCGCCTCGCGCAACGGCCTCACCGCCGCCGCGCTCGCGGCCGCCGGCTACGTCGGCATCAAGCGGGTCTTCGAGCGCCCCTACGGTGGCTGGCTGGCCGCCTTCGGTGAATGCCACCGCACCTACCCCGAATCCATCTACGCCGGCCTCGGGCACCTGTGGGAGACCGAACGGATCGCCGTCAAGGCCTACTCGGCCATGGGATTGCTGCACGCCGCCATCGACGCCGCCCTCGAACTGCGACCCAAAGTCGACGTCAACCAGATCCAACGCATCGACATCGACATGGCCGAAGCCGCCTACGCGCATGGAGGATGGAAGGCCGAGCGCCCCCTCGAAGTGATCGGCGCCCAAATGAACGTCGCCTACGCAGTCGCGGTAGCACTGCTCGACGGCGACGTACTCGTCGACCAGTTCTCGCAGACCCGGATCAACAGCGATGACGTCTGGAGGCTCATCGACCGGACACTGACCCACCACGAAAAGGCCTACGACAATCTCCCAGAAGACGAACGGCTCACGACCCAGGTGCGCGTGACCTTCAACGACGGGACCACCCGCGCCGCCAAGGTCGTACACCCACGCGGTACCGGCGACCGGAACCTCACCAACTCGGACATCCGTGACAAGTATGCCAAGCTGACCCACCGCGCCATCACCGCCGAACGCCAAGCCGCCATCGAGAAAGCTGTCCTGAACATCGACACTCTCGACGACATCGGTCAGCTCACTGACCTGCTCACTCCCGCCGTTCACTCCCCGCTCGACTGAGCCCCCGACCCGACGCGGTACCCGGGTGCGTCATACGGCGCCCGGGGTCGCCTCGGCTTCGTCCCTGCGCGCTCGTCGACCACCGAAAGGACCGCAAATGCCCACAACGCTTGACCCCGCGACCGCCGTCGTCTTGATCGACCTTCAGCACGGCATCACCGCCCGAAGCATCGACGAATCCCAGGTGGATAGGCGCCCAGATGCCGGGTCGGTAGGACTCTAGACTTCCGGCCTACTAGCTCGGGCATGCGCATTGCTCGGCCAAGCCCGTGACTGCGTCGTCCTAGTTGTGGGTCGGGGGAGCAGCGAACCAGACTGCTCCGATGACCCGAGACGCTCAATCGGCCCGTCGCTTGTGGTCCCGCCTTGAGCCGATCCACGCCGTCACTTACTTCTCACCAGAGGCCCTCGCCGCGCTCGCCAAAGCCGGGTACAAGGGATTCTGGATGGGTTACTTCGCGGGCCGGGCCGCGCCGATGGGTCGCGTCGGGCCTGAGATCGTGTTCGCCACCTTCTACAACTTCTCGATGGCACACGTCAGACGGGCCATACCCGACGCTTGGACGTTCGCACCCCCTAGTGCCGCGTTGGAAGCGCGCCAAGCAGGCTCAGTCGCGGCATTGAAGCGGGCGTTCGCCGACCGCGAACACGCCGAAGCGGTCGAGACAGCAGCCATGTTGGCCCGTGCAGCAGCAGAGTCCGCGCCGATGGAAGGATGCACCTTGTTCGCCGCTAACCGGTCGTCGCCCTGGCCGGACGAGCCGACGGCTGCCTTGTGGCACGCCTCCACGCTCCTACGCGAGCACCGCGGCGACGGACATATCGCCGCTCTGATCGCCGCTGGGATACACGGCCGGGAAGCGAACATCCTTCAGTCCGCCGCCGGAGTTGTTCCGCGCGAGGTCTTCGGGGTGGCCCGACACTACGACGACGCCGAGTGGGACAGCATTTCCGCACAGCTCATCAGTCGCGGTTTGCTCGACCACGACGGAACGCTTACCGATCAAGGCATGGCGATAAGGGCAGAAGTCGAGGATCGCACCGACGCCCACGCCCTCTCCGCCTTCGACACCCTTGACGACGAGCAGCTCCAACAACTAATCGACGCTCTCGTCCCGCTCACCCGAGCCGTCATCGCCACCGGCGACATCCCTGAGGTCACGCCGATCGGAGAGCGTTTCGACGTGTGAGCAGAGGCGAGATGGGTTGTGCCTGGCCACACAGTGCCGACTTGTCCAAGGCAATTACTACGCCGAGTGTCCATGCACCTGGTCGTCGTTTGAGCGGCGCTGTCATGCAGCCGAATGCTCGAGGAGGGCGATGGGCGTCCAGGTTGGCCACTTAGGCTCGCCGAGCAATATTCCCTTCTCGATCTCAGCGACCAGGAGTGGACCATCGAGCGTCGAGTTGTCCCAGAACGCTGCCGAGTTCGCCTTCTCGCCGGCTAGTGCGATGTTGGCCCACAACCGCTGGTAGCGCTCGCGGACCTTCTTCTCCGGCACGGCATGGCCGCCAAGATCCATCCTGTGCGCCACTCGGGCGACTGCGAGGTCCTCGGGGACCATGAGGACGTGCAGCGCGACAAAGTACCCCGCGCTCAGAGCCTCATCTACGAGTTCGACCTTCGAGGGATGAGAGAACACGGTCTCGGCTATGAACTCCTTGCCGTCCCGGATCAACGTCGATCGTGTGACCTCTGCAACCTTGGCAGCGTCGTAGGCGTGGCTCTGCGGGTCGTCCGGCCAGCGTTCAGCTGCGATGAGATCGGCATTCACGAACAGAATGCCTGGTCGTTGGGGCGCCAGGATCTCTTGTACGAACGTCGACTTCCCAGCGCCATTGGGTCCGGCGACGAGGTCGAGACGGCTCAACCGGCAGTGACGCGTTGCGCAGGCTGTTGGCCGGAATCGACAGGCCGACGTGATCCATCAGGACGGAACTCAACTAGGACGCCTTCGTCATCGAGCCCCACCGCGGTCAGACCTGCATTTAACAGAGAGTGACCGAAGGAGGTGCCGGCAGCTCGCTCCCGGATGGCAACGTCGAGCTCTAGGTTGGCGACTAGTCGCTCGTCGGAAGTAAGGGCGGATAGGGGAAGCTGTCCTCTTACGGCAGAACCTATGCGTCGGCGGGTCGTTGTCTCGTAGGCCGAGAACATCCGTCCGATCCGGGTCCAGTGTTCGAGCTGCTGGCGGCCCGAGCGGTTTTCCCGGCGGCCTTCGTCGAGCGCGGCATCGAACAAGTCGGCATCGAAGCGGGTCATTCGGTCAGCCATCATCCATCCTTCCGTAACACTCTGCTTACAAGCGTAGCAGACTGTTACCTGGCAACACAATCCTGTCCCTAAGGGGCTGTTACGGAGAGTCGCAGACCCGGCCGGCCCATAACAGGCCCGGCCGACTCTGCTCGCCAGAGGGCGTCCCTCAACTCATCGCGCTCTCGGAATCCTGATATCAGACCGCACTTCACGTCGCCCGGTGCGCCGGAATCGTCCTGGGTTTGTTGAACAGTCCGGTCGGGCGTTCGCGCAAATCTCGCGCACGGCCCAGGCCTACCGGTTGGTAGAACTCCTGCTCCGGGTTTGTTTGACGGTGAGTCGGTCATATAGGCGGGATTCTGTGCACCGGTCCGTTGCCAGGCCGGATTGGTGGCCATCCATCTAAGCGGTCTACCTGGGGACATCGGCCGGGCCGGCCGTCCCACGTTTGACCTTGCTCCGAGTGGGGTTTACAAAGCCGCCCGGGTCGCCCCGGGCGCTGGTGCGCTCTTACCGCACCGTTGCACCCTTGCCTGTGACGCTCCCGAAGGAGGCCCATCGGCGGTCTGCTTTCTGTTGCACTGTCCTTCGAGTCACCTCGACTGGCCGTTAGCCAGCACCCTGCCCTGCGGAGTCCCGACCTTCCTCGACCGGGTCATTGCCCGGCCGCGACCACCCGACCGACTCACCGTCGCCGCCCAGTCTGGCAGAGCGCGACATGGTCCGTGACTGACGTTTCGGTTCCATTGAGGGACTGGGACTCGCCCGACGGTTCGCTGACGTGATCCCGTTACGGCGGTGAGACCAGAGAGAAGTCCCGGACCACCCATTCCGTTTCTGACTTCTTGGCCTCGCCGATGGGATGCATGCAGTCGGGTACCGGCAAGATGCGACCAGGGGTCACGGCAGCTCGCCAACGATCGGTGGTCCCGTCCGGGTTGTCGACCTGCATCTCCACCAGGCCGTCACCGAGCTCCTGGCCGGCCCGGGGCCGATCGAACAGGTCCCATCCGATGATCCGAAGCACTTCCCGCTCCAGGGCTTGGACCCGGGGCCCGCGGAGGCCCGCACATCCCCGGTACCGGTCGGCGACGTCGGCCGCAGCCCCCCGCCGCCACAAAACCCGGGACACGAGGTCCAGGTCTGCGAACGCCCACGCCGTCGCTTCGGGGAGGACCACAAGGGTGGGGGCGAAGCGATGTCCACCCGTGTGGCTGGTCCGCCAGCGGCGTACCCCGTCCGGTAGGTCCAAGGCCCGCGTTCGGACCGCCAGGTCGGTCCCTAGCGACCCGCAGCACACGTCGCGCTTGCCGTGGGTGCACACCAGAAGGTCGCGGCCGTCTCGGTCCGTAGCGCCGGCCCCGCTTCCGGGCTCATCGAGTGCGGCTGCGACCGCAGCGCGCAAGTCGCCGCCAACCACAACAGCCTCGCGTCGGACGAAGCCCGAGAAACGGTTGCCCTCGGATCTCGAACCGATGTGGGCCACGACTCGTCGAAGTCCGGTGTCCGGCACGACGGCCTGCACCCGAAGGTGACGCCCGTCGAGTAGGTCGGCGAGCCCGGCCACTTCGGGAACCTCGTTGATGTCGCGCGGCCACGGGAGCGGAATTTCGATCAGCAGGAAACCCAAATACGAACCGGCGCTGCCTATCGGGTCGACCCCTTCGGCCCGCGCCCAGGCGTTGCATCGCACCGCCTCGCTCGCGGAGCTGGCTGAGGTAGCTGAAAGCGTCACGCGATCAGGGTACTTGGGTCGCGCAGCAGACCCACCCCCTACACTTCGGCTCGGTGCGGAGGCGTCGTGCTGATTGGGTGCTCGCCGGATTCATTGCCGCGGTCAGCTACGTACCGCTTTTGCTCACCAAGCAGGGGGCGGTCGCGGCTGACACCAAGCAGTACCTGTATCTCGATCCTGGGAAGCTGACCGTCGGTGCGGCCTCCATGTGGGATCCGAACACGGGTATGGGCACCGTCACCCACCAGAACATCGGTTACCTCTTCCCGATGGGTCCGTACTACACGGCGGTGCAGTGGCTGGGCATCCCGATGTGGATCGGCCAGCGCATATGGATGGGCACCCTGCTGTTCTCGGCTGGGTTGGGAGTGGCCTACTGCGCCCGGCGATTAGGACTCGTTGGCCCGGGCCGAGTCGTTGCCGCGCTCGGGTACATGCTCAGCCCTTACACCATCGACTATTTGGACCGGATCTCTGCGATCCTCATGCCCTGGTCGGCGCTCGGCTGGATGGTGGGTCTTACCGCAGGTGCGGCCCGGACCGGCCGCTGGCGCTATCCGGCGCTGTTCGCCATAGTCGTCGCCCTGGTGGGTGGCGTCAACGCCACATCGATCTTGCTGGTGATGGCGGCGCCGGCCTTGTGGCTGATCCACGCCGTTTGGGTCACACGTGAGGTGAGCCTGCGGCGGGCCCTGGTGGTTGCGGGGCGGATCGGCACGTTGTGCGCCCTCGTCTCGCTCTGGTGGGTGGCGGGGCTGTGGGTTGAGGGACGGTATGGAATCGATGTCTTGCGGGTGACAGAGACGGTGCGCACCGTCGCGAGTACGTCATCTGCGTCAGAGGTCTTGCGCGGACTCGGCTACTGGTACTTCTACGGCTGGGACAAGGTCCAGCCGTGGACGCTTCCCGCCGTGCAGTACACGCAGTCTCTATGGCTCCTGGGGCTCAGCTTGGGTCTTCCGAGCGTCAGCGTGGCCTTCGGCCTGTTTACCCGATGGCGCCATCGAAGCTTCGCCGTTGGACTCGTCGGCTTCGGCACGGTCGTCGCCGTCGGCGCCTTCCCGTACTCGCACCCGTCACTCTTCGGCGCCTTGATCAAGGACGCTTCTTCTGGTTCGACCCTCGCGCTGGCCATGCGATCCGTCGACCGGATCGTCCCCATCGTGATACTCGGCCTGGCCCTTCTGTTGGGTGCCGGAGTGACCGCCATCCATATCCGTTGGTCGCGAATTGGTGTCGCCGCTGCCGTGGCGTGCGTGGCGATCATCGCCGCCGACATTCCACCCATGTGGACAGGCGGCATGATCGCATCCAACCTGTCCCGGCCGTCCACCATCCCCTCCTATTGGACCGAAGCGACGGCCTACCTCAACGGCCAGGGTTCGTCCAGCCGCGTGCTCGGCCTGCCGGGGGAAGACTTCGCGGCCTACTCGTGGGGAGTGACGGAGGATCCCATCGCGGTGGGGTTGCTCGACCGTCCCTACGTCGCCCGGCAGGTCGTACCGTCGGGGACCCCCGCCTCGGCCGACCTCCTGCAGGCCCTCGACGAGCCGATACAGGAGGGGACCCTCGACATGGCGGCCCTGGCCCCGGTCGCTCGGCTCATGAGCGTGGGCCAAGTGCTACTGCAATCCGATCTCCAGTACGAGCGGTACCACCTTCCGCTGCCTCAGGCCTTGTGGGAGCTGATGGATCCGCCGCCACCCGGCCTGAGCCAGCCGACGACCTTCGGTCCGGCCAACCCGGCGCCCCTGATTCGGTATCCGCTCGACAGCGAGATCCGTCTCGGGCTCCCGACCGGGGCCCCGCAACCTCCCGCCCTGGCCGTGTTCGACGTGTCCGATCCGCGGCCGCTGGTCCGTACGGAAGGGGTCCAGCAGCCCATAATCCTGGCGGGAGATGGCAGCGGAGTCGTGGAAGCGGCCGGTGCCGGCCTCTTGAATGGCGACACGCCCATCTTGTACGCGGCGTCGCTCGTCCACGACCGCAGCGAGTTCGACCAGGCGGTGGCGGACGACGCCGAGCTGGTACTCACCGACACCAACCCGCTGGCGACGTATCGATGGGGGAGCCTCCGCGACAACGTCGGAGAGGTCCAGCAGGCCGGAGTCGCCGACCTGTCCTCCGACCCTTCCGCCTACGCCCTACCGGTGTTCCCCGACGAAACGGTGGCCGACCAGACGGTTGCCGAGGTGACGGGCGTGAAGTCCGTGCGGGCCACCGAATACGGCGACTCGCTGGCGTTCACCCCGGAGAACCGACCTATCAACGCCATCGATGGGAACCTGTCCACGGCTTGGACGTTCGGCGCCCACCAACCGGTGTCCGACGTGAAACTTCAAGTCAATCTGGACCAGCCGGTTACTGAGGACCACGTCTCTTTGACCCAGGCCCAGTCGGTCCGCTCGACCCGGCACATCACCTCGATAACCCTGCTTTTCGACGGTCGGCATCCGGTCACGGTGAAAATGTCACCGGCCTCGCTCCACGCCCCGGGGCAGACGGTCGCCTTCTCCACCCGTACCTTTTCTCAACTCGAAGTCGTGGTCAATGGAGCGACGGGCGGCGCCAACAAACGATACGACGGACTGGCCCAGGTCGGCTTGGCCGAGATCAGCATCCCGGGCGTATCGGCGGCGTCGGAAAGCTTGAGGCTCCCAACAGACCTGCTCTCCATGGCGGGCGCCTCGTCGCTGTTGCTCAGACTGGCGATCCTGATGCAACGGGACCGGGCGATCGAGCCGCCCCGCCACGATCCCGAGCCGTACATGCGTCGCACGTTTACGCTCCCTACGGCGCGGACCTTCTCGGTCAGCGGCACGGCCGAGATCAACTACGGCGACTCCGACAACTTGATCAACCAACTGATCGGGCTCACACCAGCAGGGAAACTGCCGGCTCCGGTCTCGATGGCAACGCCGGGCCCGGCGACGGTGCTGGCGGCCAACTCCTCGACCCGCTTGGACGGTGATCGCAGCGCGCGCGCCAACGCCGCCGCCGACGGCGACGCGTCCACGGCTTGGATCGCTGAGACCGGGCCGCAGTCGGGGGAATGGCTCGACTTCACGCTGGACAAGCCGGTCACCTTCGACCACTTGGACTTGCAAGTGGTCAACGACGGCCGTCATTCGCTGCCGACCAGGATCACCATCAGCTCGGGCGGGGCCAGCCGTACCGTCACTGTGCCCGCCCCGCCGGTGGGGACCGGACGGCCCCAGGTTTCGACCACGGCGATCCCGATCACGTTCCCGGCCCTGACGGGAGCCAACGTGAGAGTCACGATCAACTCGGTCGAGCAGGTCCGCGCCCGTGACTACTACTCGACGTTCGCCGACATCACCGACATCCTGCCCGTAGGTATCGCCGAACTTGGCATCCCAGGCGTGGACCAGCCCGCGCCGCCGGAGAACCTGCCGCCGGTCTGCAGCTCCAACTTGTTGAGCATCGACGGAAAGGCGATCGACGTCGAAGTAGTGGGTACGACTGCGTCTGCGCTCGACGGCGACCAGTTGACGCTCAAGGCCTGCGGCAACTCGACCGACGGCGTCACTCTGGGTGCCGGGCCCCATGTGGTGCAAACCAGCCCCCGCCTCCCTTCCGGGTGGTCGATCGACCAACTGGCGCTCGAATCAGCGGCTGGCGGCGGGCCGGCGGCCGCTCCGCCCACACCCGACGCCGGGTCCGCTTCGAGCCCGGCGACCCCAAACGGCGCCGCCGCCCCGTCTCTTCGCCTCGACGGTCAGAACCGGACTTCGTGGCGAGTTACCGTGGACGGCAACGGAAACGCCTTCTGGCTGGTGCTGGGTCAGAGCTTCAGCGACGGGTGGGCGGCGACGCTTCCCGGAGGGAAGAGCCTCGGCCCATCGAAGCTCATCGATGGTTACGCCAACGGGTGGTACGTGCCGGCAGGCGAGATCAACGGACCGACCGTGATCGATCTGACCTGGACTCCACAGAAGCTGGTGTGGGCGGCCATCACCGTCTCTGCCGCGGCCCTGTTGATGTCGGTGCTGCTGGCGGTGTGGCCGGAGGGTCGCAGCCCGTGGAAGCGACGGCGTCACCCGTCGAACAGCCGCCCGTCGGAGAGTCGCAACAGCGGGAGCACTCGCAGCGCCAGCGCACCGCTCGGATCGGGTCCGGCCCGAGCTTCTCTCGTGGCCCTGATGGGCGCGGTCGACTCGAGGCCTCGGGCGCGTCGCGTTGTCGCCGCGGCGATGGCGTGGGCCATCGTGGCGGCGATTGTGAGCAGACCGGCGATCGGGCTGGCCGCCGGGGCCGGCGTCGCGATCGGGTGTTGGTGGCCTCGGGGCCGACTCGGCGTCCGGATCGCGGCGGTGCTGGCTCTGATAGCGGTCGCCGGGTACGCCGTGCAGCAGCAGTGGGCCCATATGTACTGGCCGACCATCGACTGGCCCGCTGATCTCAGCTCGACCAACGACCTGGCCTGGTTGGGCCTCTCGCTGCTCGGTTCGGATCTGGTGGCCGGCTTCGTCGGGTCGCGCCGGCCTCGAAGGTCTACGCTCGGCGACGGAAGGACCTGAGGAGTTGAGCCTGAATCTGATCGCCACCGGATCCAGCGCAGGGGGTGGCCGCGAGGTGGCCGGGGTCGTGGTGGCTGTCCTTTCTGCCGCCCTGTACGACCTGGGTTACGTGCTCGAGAAGCGAGCCCTCGTCGATCTACCTTCGGTGCGGCTTCACCCCGTCGCTCTGCTCAGGTCCGTCGCCTCTTCGCGACAGTGGCTGGCGGGGTTTGCGGCCATGCTCGGCGGGTTGTGCCTCCAGCTGGTCGCTCTCACGATGGCCCCCGTGTCGGTCGTTCAACCCGTGCTGGCCGGAGGTCTCATCGGTCTCGTGGTTATCGGGGGCGCCGTGTTGGAGGAGCGGCTCCAGTGGCGTCAACGGGCCGCGCTAGTGCTCGTGCTCGGTGCGGTCGTGGCCATAGCGGTCTCGGCGAGCGCCGGGGGACAGGTGGCCGAGCGAGCGCCGGCCCCGGCTCTCTTTGGGCTGGCCCTACCGCTGACCGTACTCGGCGTGCTGGCTTCCTCGGTCGCGATGACCGGTCGGGTCAAGTCGGATCAGCTCAAGCTGGTGGGCGCAGCCGTTGGCGCCGGCGCCTTTTACGGGCTGGGAGCCGTGGCCGAAAAGGCGGTGGCGACCCGGCTGGTGGCCGACGGGCTGGTGCACGGCGCCGTGGCTTCCCTCGCGACCGCGTACCCGTGGTTGTTCGTCGTGGCGACGCTGGCCGGGATGCTGATCTTCCAGGTCGGCTTGCAGCGCCACCCCGCTTCGCTCATGGCGACCTTCACCAACGTCATATCGAGCGTGTGTGCGCTGGTTGGTGCGTCCGTCGTGTTCGGCGAGCTGCTCCTTCCGCCCGGCTGGTCGTCTCTCGCCCGCATCGTCGGCTTCGCGGCACTGGCGGCAGCTGTCATCGTTCTGGCGGTCGACTCCGAGTCCGTTCACGACGCCGCGATCACCGAAAAAGCAGTCACGTCGTGACCATCGAACGGCGCTGGGGCCTTCTCGTCGCGGGCGCGGTCGCGTTGGGGCTGGCCGTACGGGTCGGATTCGTGATGGCCAACCCTCACCTCCGCCCACTCGGTGACGCGGGCGAATATTGGGGCCAGGCCAACCTGCTGGCCGAAGGCAAGGGCTTCATCGAGCCGTACATCTACGCGGCGACGGGGCAACAGCTGCAGACCGCGAAGTTGCCGCCTCTCTACATCATGTTGTTGTCGCTGTGCTCGCTAGTCGGGTTCAAGAGCTTCTTCGCCCATCGCATCTGGTCGGCCGTCCTCAGCGCGTCTGCGGTCGGGTTGGGCGCCCTGGTCGGCCAAGATCTGGCCGGTAGACGGGTGGGCCTGATGGCGGCGGTGGTCATCGCCATCTGCCCGAACTTATGGATGAGCGCCGGCCTGGGCATGTCAGAGACGATCTCCCCGTCGCTGGTGCTCCTGGTCCTGTGGGCTGCCTACCGCATGTGGCGCCGGCCCGGAGCGGGCCGGGCTGCCGTCCTGGGGCTGACCATCGGTTTTGCGACATTGGGGCGCGACGAACTGATCCTGTTCGCCCCCTTCATCCTTCTGCCTCTGGCGTTCGGTGCGGTCGGGCGCTCGTGGGTGCAGCGGTCCCGGTTGTTGGCCGCCGGAGGAATCGCCCTGGCGGCGGTCGTCGGTCCGTGGGCGGGCTACAACATGAGTCGTTTCTCTCACCCCGTGCTCGTTACCGACCGCCTCGGCCTGGCGCTGGCGGCGGCCAACTGCAACCAGGCTTGGTCCGGTCCCATCGCGGGTTTCTGGTCCATGAAGTGCGCGGCGGCGTCGGTCGCGGGCGCCCGTGGCGACGAGTCCGCCCAGTACGCCGCGGCGATGACGTACGCCGTCAAATACCTCTCTAGCCACATCGGCGGGTTACCGAAGGTGGAATTGGAGCGGATGGGGCGGACGTTCGGCTTCTACCGTCCCGTGCAGCAGATCGACATCGACTCCTACGTCGAGGGGCGGCCCAAGTTCTGGGCGTTCGTCGGACTGGGCATGTTCTACAGCCTGGTTCCCTTGTCGCTTTGGGGTGGGAGGGTCCTGCGGAGGCGCGGGCTACCTCTTTTTCCGATGGTGGCCGTGGCCGCCGACGTGGTCGTGGTCGTCCTGATCACCTACGGCACGACCCGCTTTCGGGTCACCCTCGACGCCGTGCTCGTGTTGCTGGCCGCAATTGCCGTGGACGACCTGATCAGACGTCGGCGCCGGGAGGCGCCGCGTCGGCGGCCAGCACTCGGAGCGTCTCCAGCGCCGTCTTGTCCCATGTCAGGAGTTGGGAGCGCTCGAACGCGCCGCGCTGCAAGCGACGCCTGACGATCTGATTGCTCAGGATTGCGGATACCGCGTCCTCCATGGCCGGACCCGGCTCGGCCAAGAAGCCGCTCATGCCATCTTCGATGGCGTCCACGTGCCCGGCGATCGGGCTGGCGACTGCCGGCGTGGCGCATCCCGCCGCCTCGCTGATGGTCAGCCCCCAACCTTCGTAAGCCGAGGTCGACATGAGCACCCACGCCCGCCGGTAGAGATCCACCAGCCGTTCGTCGTCGACCCGGCCCGGAAGGTGGAGCCACTCCTGCGCCTGGTGGCTGGCTATCAGGGCTTCGAGCGCCGGTCGTTCGGATCCCTCTCCGGCGATGACGGCGCCCACGTTGGGGTGGCGCTCATGGATGCGGACCAGCGTTTCCACGAGGAGGTCGAAGCGTTTGTAGGGCACCAGCCGGCCGACCGCCAGTAGCAGGGGATCGGCGTCGCGTTTGCCGCCCCGGCTGAAGCGGTCGTCGACGCCCGGAGCGACGACGCTCACTTGCGATGGCGTCAAACCGAGCAGCTCCAGGATGGCGCGGCGCGACGACTCCGAGAGGGTGACGACCGGGGTGGTTCGGTAGAGGCGGGGCGCCAGGCGTCGCTCGATCAGCTTTCCGATCGCAGCCAGCGGCGACGGCAACACGAGGTCCCACATGCCGTCGTGAACGTGATGCAGGAACACCACGCGCGGGTGAGCGGCCCAAGCCGGAGAGAAGAACGGCATGCCGTTCCAGACTTCGATGGTCCCGTCGGGCCGTGAGCCCCGCCGGGCCAGGGCTGAGGCGCCGACGACAGGGAAGATCGAATAGCGCCCCGCAGGTCGCCGTACCTGGTAGCCGTCCTTGCTGAATCTCCGGTTCGCACCTGGTGCTCGTGAAGCCAGCAAGGCCACGTCGATCCCGGCCGCGGCCCAGCGCTCCGCAATCCTGGCCGCGTGGATCTCCGAGCCTCCGGCCTCGGGGTGATCGAGGTCGCGCCAGGCGACGATCTCGATGCTCCTTAGCCCGGCGTCGGCCGCGATGTCGCCGAGCTTCGTACCGAGATCGACGCTGGACTCCGTCTCTGTCTCTGTCTCGGCGTCGGCCTCGGGGGTGCGGCCGAGGACGCCCGCGGCGGGGCCGGTCGCACCGTTGCCTGTCGCGCCGTTACCTGTCGCGTCGAGACCGGCCCTGCCGAGGGCGGTGGAACCGCTGATCAGTTCGTCGTTCATGCGTTGACGGCGACGCGTGTCGTAGCAGGCGGCGCAGCCGGCTTGGCGGCGATCCGGCCCCGGTTGCGGGTGGCCAGGCGGATGGGGCGCTCCACCAGCACATAGCTGAGGGTGGCCGAGGTGATCGAAAGAGCCGTCACCGCCAGGCCGAGTTCCACGAGAGGGATGTTGAACAGGCTGTCGTGGGTCCAGCTCACGAACATCTGTATCCACGCCTCGTGCCAGAGATACACGCCGTAGGAAACCACCCCGATCAGGGCGATCGGCCGTAGTTGCAGCGACCTCCGAACCAGGCCACTCGCCTGCGGCCCGAACACCGCCGGGACCACCACGAGGAAACCGAACAGGCCGTACAGCGTCTGGCGGACCAGGCTCAGCCCGATCGGCGACGAAGCGAGCGGCTTCAGGGGCAGACCGATGTTGGAGACCGAACAAAACACCACGGCGGCCAGAGCCCAGCTCACCCAGGGGAGCGCCGGGTGCCACAAGGCCGCCGGGCGGCGGTCCTGCACGGCGAGCCACGAACTGATCACGGCCAGCAGCATGCCCAGCGAGAACAGGTCGGCAAAGGCTGGGAGCCAGGTGGGCATGCCTTGAGCCGCCAACCCGTTCCAGTGGGCCGCGAGAATCCGGAACGCGAAGCTGAATGCCACCAGACCAGCCAGTCCCGCCAGTTCGGTTCGCAGCTGGACCTGATGCGTCCGCCGCTTGCTGCCCATCAAAACGGCCCAGAGCGGCAGGACCAGGTAGAAGCTCATCTCGACGCACAGCGACCAGGCTTGGGTCAGGCCGGAGACCACGTGGGAGGGGAAGTAGATCTGGGCGAAGCCGAGATAGATGGCCAAGGAACCCCATCCGTGCTTGACCTTGTCGGCGTGCAGGACGTAAGTGACGAACAGGAACGCCACCCAATAGGCCGGAACGATCCGCTTCAGGCGGCGCACCCAAAACGTCCGGGCCGATGGACGAGACCGGCCGCCGAAGTGGGCCAGCGCGAACGGGCGGTAAAGCAGGAAGCCCGAGATCACGAAAAAGACGGAGACGCCGATCTCCAGTCGAGCCGCATAGCGGCCCAAGTCGGAGTGCGAAGTGAACCCGGCCACGAACGTGGCATGCACCCCGATGACCAAAAGGGCGGCCACCGCCCGCAACCCGTCAAAGCACGGGAAATGAGTGGCGCCGTCCGGCCCCCCGTGGCTGATTGTGGTCCTCCCTCGGCCGTGAGTTCCTAGGTCTCGGTGAACGACGGTAGATCCCCTCTCGGGCAGCGTAGTGGACCCCTCTTCTGCTGCGAATGTGCAGCGCGGCTTGGACGCCTGGCCCAGGTCCTAGTCGGCGACGTTGCGGGCGGTGGCCCGACGGCCCGGCAACTTGACGACTTCGATGGCGTTCGGAAGCTGCTCTTTGATCTCTATGTCGTGGGTGACCACGAGCACCTGGCGAAATCGGCCCCGCAGCCGTTCGAGGGCTAGCAGCATGCGGGCCTTGCGGTCCTCGTCGAGCGGGCCGAACACCTCGTCGAGGACGAGCAGCCCGACCGATCCTCCCGATTGGAAGTGGATGTGCTCGCTGATGGCGACCCTCAGCGCCAGGTTGGCCAAGTCGATCTCCGAGCCCGAAAAGCGATCCAGCCCGTACAGATGTCCGCCGTCGCTGATCTGCAGTTCGTAGGTGTCGGGGTTGACTTCCAGCTGGTCGTACTCGTGGTCGGTGAGCTCTCCGAACAGCTCGGCCGCCTGCGCAGCCAGCCTGGGCCCGACAGAAGCGACCACGGTGTTGCGGAACTCCGACAGGAGGTCGGCCACTCGGGCTACGTGGCGTGCCTCTTTCTCGACGTCGGCCAGCTTGGCGTGTTGGAGTCGCGCTGCGGCCAGACGCTCGGCCGCCCCGTTGGCCCGCTCCCGTTCCCGCGCCGCTTCGAGGCCGGCTTGCGTGGCCGCAGCTGCGGCTGATCGGCTGACCGACGCGGCGCCGTCCCGCACCTGGACCGCCCGGTCCAACGCTTTCTGGTCGAAGCCGAGGGCGTGCACCTTGTCCCGCAGCGTCTGCACCTTCGCCTCGGACGCGGCGACCCTTTCGGCGCCAACCGCCAGAGCCTGTTGTAGGGCCGGTCGTTGTTCCAACCGGCCCTTGATGCGAGCGGCTTCGGATCCGGCCGCGCGCCGCGCCGCGATATCGGCTTGGAGCTCGACGACCTCTTGTGCCAACGCGTTGGCTGGCAGGACGGAACCGTCGGGTGTGTCGGGGTGGGAAACCACCGACACCACGGCTTCCCAGGCCGCGGCCAGGGCCTGAAAGGCGTCGCGGCGCTGACGGTCCGCCTGCTCCCAGGCGGTACGGAGACGGCGGGCCTTGTCGGCTGCGCTTTCGATTTCGGACAGCCGGGCCTCGGCTTGCTTGGCCGCGGCCTCGGCGACGGCATGCTGGCTTTGAAGGTCCTGGGCCCGCAGCTCGGCGTCGGCCACCTCCTGAGCGCGGTGGGCCTGGACCGTTTCGAACGAGGCGCCCAGGGCTTGGCCGCACATGGGGCAGTCGGCCTCGCCCGACAACGACGCGGACCGGGTGGCGGCCTCTCGGGCTCGGGCCACCCCGTCGGCCGTCGCCGCGACCAAGGCGCTGAGGCCGGCCAGGGTCTCGCGTGCGTCGGCTGTGGCCCGCCGGGCCTGGTCGACGCCGTCCTCGTTCGCCGGCGCCGGCTCCTTCGGCACGACCACCCGTTCCGCCGCCGCCGCCGCCGTGGCCGCGGCGGCCAAGAGGGGCAGATTACGTTCGGCTTCGTCGAGGCCTCGGGCGGCCGACTCGAGGCCCTCTAGCCCGCCCGAAATGGCTTCGAGCTGGTCCAGCTCACCCCGCTGCTTCTCGGCTTGTTCCCGGAGGCCGTCCAGCTCCTGCCGGGCCGACCGGCCCTCGATCATCAAGGACTCGTGCTCTTGGCGCTGGCGGTCAAGGGCGGAGAAGGCCTCCACCGCCGAGGTCAGCTTCGCTTCGGCAACGGCGGCCGCCCGCTGTTCATCCTCGGCGGTTTTTTCGGTCGACTCCGCCCTCGCTTCGGCATCGCCGACGTCGACCTCGATGGCCGCCAAGTCGGGCAGCATGCCGCGGAGCCTGTCGTGATCGCCCGTGAGCTGCCGGGCGTCCTTGCGGGCCGCGTCCCTGGCGCCGTCGAGGGGGGTTATACCCAGCAGCTGCAGCACCAGCCTCCGGCGCTCCGCGGGGGACTGGTTGGAGAAAGCGGCCAGCTGCTTTTGCTCTGTGAACACCGACGCCCGGAAGGCCGCATCGTCCATGCCGAGCACCGATTCCACGTAGTGCTCGGCCTCACGGGTGCCGGTCGAAAC